>Ga0310811_10014378_pt1 | contig 10318 bp, 12 predicted proteins | sample YCmetagenome_FD_207642 | JGI IMG/M metagenome (GOLD analysis project Ga0310811, IMG submission 207642) | Soil microbial communities from experimental microcosm in Duke University, North Carolina, United States - YC | ecosystem: Engineered > Artificial ecosystem > Soil microcosm > Unclassified ... | reverse complement strand
TCCTAGAAGACAGTGTTTGACCCTAAAGGGTTTCTGATCTAGGCTCAAGCTCAGAGGTAGTGAAATATCATCAAACTTCAGACTGGTACTGGTGAAAGGGAAACATGCTTCTATAAGCCACAAATGTAATGAATGTAAAGTAAGTAAGTATAGCTAATATCAGCCCAAAGAAAACTAGATTGTCACACCGCACTCTACCATCACCATCTTTGTCATGCTGTAGTCCACATGCACTTATCTCTCACATCCTCCTGAGTCAAGGGTAGAGGCGCTTACATGGTGGACATCTGCTCAATGCGCTTCCTTCAGCCTCCTGCAAAAGCATACCATACCTTCCAATTTGGGAGATTTGTTGGGTGGCTTATTAAAATTTCGTCATTGCTAAATCTGTGACACTGAGGTCGTCCTGCCAGCCTCCATTTTTCCCTTTCCCCAAAGGTTTTTTTTACCAACTAGGATGGTGTGTTACACAGAGTGAACATCCAATGTAAAGTTGTGAAAAAATTCTGAATTTGTGAGAGGTCAGTAGGAGTGGACAACAGAGTGATGATGCCTTACACGTGGCACAGATTTCATGACCCACTGTCTTCACAAGTTTGCATATGCCTTGACAGGCCTGGCAAGTTCAAGACCACCACAATCGGATGAGGGCTGACATCACCTGACCCATTCTAAGTGGCATTTAAAAACATCGGATGCTCCAATCAAAACAATTATATAACAAATAGTGACACATTTTTTTGAGTTTTTACTTGAACTTCCACCAAAATTACATGAGAATGTCATCATCATCTAATGACAAAAGCTTTACCCATGCCAATGTGAACAACGTGTTTCAAGCATCTGATCAGTGTTCAAAGGTGGAATGCGCTGGGTACAGACAAGAGAAGCAGTCATACATGGTACAAGGATTTGCATTGTGACACATAGCAGCAAACATTGATTTGGTGTAAGATGGAGCTCAACACAATTGACTTGGAGGAGGATGCGCAGGATGTGCAGTTCACCAAGTACAGTATTGACTTGGTATATTCAAGTTACCTTGCATCACAATTTCGAGTTCACCAATACACCCACTTCTTGATGATCTTGAAGCATGAGGAAGATGCATGGGCACAGAAGGTTGAGAAGGTGATGGATTTAATGCCAGATTACAAGCCTATTCTTGGGAGCATGGTGGTATTATAGGGGTGCCTAGGAGGATGTACTATTCTGAATCTTTCTGCAGCCTTCTCATTTTTGGTCACTGTCTTATCTTAGCAACATTCTTCGTCCTTTGTATGTTTTCAACTCAACATCAACTACTACATACCAGATTTCATCCAACAAATGTATCCGTTACTCATCATACCTCTAAGACTCACTCTACCTTCGAACGGACTGAATTGTCATGTGCCAAACTCATTGGATGCATGAATATAGCAATGCTTAATGAGGATGCCAACTTTGTACTTTGTACATGCTTGATCCAAGCTTGGTCACTGTAATGGTATCAGATGTCTTTAACTCAAACAATGATATTGTAGCTTCCTAGTCGAAAGTGGAATGAGTCCTTCTCGATTACCTCCAAGTTGGATTCTGTTCCTTATTCTCATCCTCTCAATGGTGTCATGCAGTGCACCTCATTGCTCATGGGAAAGGAATACTGATTTTTGAGGTCTGAGCAGACATCGCTCTATCTGCAAGTATTACCAGAAGGCGAGCACCTTAGCTAATGAGAGAAGGTGGGCCCGGGCAACATGTAGTATTCCAAGTGTAAGTTACTGATCTCTGTTAGCGACTAGACTCTAGGTGCTTTCTTACTTGGATAATCTTGTGAGGCCTGGAGTTCAGGTGCTGGTCATGAGTCTCAGTCCAACTGCTTGGGATGAGTGGGTCGATGAGCTGATAGACAGGTGCTGTCTTGCAGCCGTCAAGAGCTATAGCCGAAGTAGTCGGGAATGACTACGAAGGCTTCTGAAAATCTTTCAAAGACACAATAACCAAGGGTTAAAGCAAAACTAAGGATCACAAGTATAAGCGGTTAGGCTTAGGAGGTTATGGACTAGGTAACCGTGTAGAACCAAGTAGATTCAAGTTAGAGAATACAGCTGTGGTACACAGGGTTTATATACGTAAGGAACTTGAGCACAGACCAGGCTGTAAGTAGTAGTACAGAGATAGGCAGGCAGAAAGAGAACTGAGTCAGAGACCGGTAGTAAGGTAAGGGTAGAGGGGAGACTGAGTCACAGACCGAGACTATGGTAAGGGAACAAGGAGTGAGTCACCAACCGAGGGTGCAGTAAGGGTTCAGAATATGATAGGATTGGTACTGGCAAAGTGGAAGGGGCATAAGGGAGACAAGCTGAGGATCCGGCAAGCAGATATGGTACAAGTGGGTGAGAATGCAATCAAAGGGAATATAACCAGTAAAAGTAGGGAGAAAGTACAGTCAACCAGAATAGGTATTGCATGTGTATGCACACATAGTCCTCTGGGTATAGGTGGAAGGCGAGAGCAAGCAAGAAAATAAATAGGGGCCATGCCAACAATGGATGTTCTTGTAACAATTTCACACCTTGCCTCGAAGTCGTCCGACTGGTTTGACTCACTTACCCTCTGATCCATAGCTTGGACCAATGCAAGTTACTGACAATCATCACCTGAAACCCATAGCTCCTTGCCAAACTAGGGCATTTACTGCGTCTCATGAGCCTCTCAACCAAATCAGCGCCCCAGCTGCTAGTTGTGCATCAACTGTTGCATTGCATGACTTCGACATTTTGGACATCACAATGGAGGATACCAACAAAGGAGACATTCAAGGTGTGTGCCTTATTGACATTGTACCCTTTTATCAACCATGAAGGTTATGAATCATCAGTGACCACAGGTCAACATCCTTTGCAATGGATGCTTAGGCCGCTCCCAAGAAATTTTGAAGATCTCCTACCTGTGGATGAAGACATTAACCCTTCAGATTCTCATGGGAACAACCCACCTGTTGTCACCAACAACCCACCACACAGGAGAATTCAAAGGGTCCTCTTGACTTTGCATGATTCCCTTTGAACTGGATTTAATGCCATAGGACTCTGTAGATTATATCCTAGGTGCCCCTCCTTCGAGCCCAATAAATTCATTTCATCTTCCCTACTCGCCAAATCCTGTTTGACCACTGCTGATACTCTCAGTTGTCAGAGGCCTGAACCACCTTATCCATTCCTCAATATGACTACCTACCACCTTATGACATGGGTGAACTCCAGGAGTCATCTTAAATCTGAGGCCAAGGTATCACACCTCGTCAAAGAGGTGATTCATGCAGATGACTTCAACTCCAGGGACCTAGATGGATTTTCAGTGAGGAGTTTGTGGGAGTTGGACAATGGCAGAGGAGGGGGAACAGCTACTTTCCAGATGACTGGTTGGAGACCGACATTACACTGCACATACCTACAAAGTCAATAGACGACCCCTCCAGGCCCTTTAACATTCCAGGATTTCACTATCGGCCGCTCATAGGAGTGATTCATTCTGCATTCGCCAATGCTCAAGCCAACACATTCCACCTTCTGCCTTTCAAGTGCCTATGGAAGGACCCCCTGGATGGCCATGAAGAACGTATATTTGATGAACTCTATGCCTCCAACTTCTGGCTAGAGGCTCAGAATGACTTGCAGAGGCAACTGAGAGAACCTGGTTTCTCACTGGAATGAGTTATTACCGGCTCATGTTCTTCTCCGATGCGACTCATCTCACAACCTTTGGAACAGCAAAGGCCTGGCCCTTGTACATGTACTTTGGAAATCTAACTAAGTATGCTCAGTCCACGCCCAAATCTGGTGCATGCCACCTGGTGGGATTTTTACCCTCTGTAGGTAGATTCCCTCCAGTGCCATTCTCTCTCTCACATTGATTTTAGCTTCCAGACAGTGTCAAGGACATCCTTAACAGCTTCCCTTGGATATCTAAGACTGGTATGGCAGCCCTTCATACCCATTGTTGGCAAGACTTATTCCACAGGTGCTGGAAACGTCTACTGGATGTGGAGTTTCTTCATGCATACCACTATGGAATTGTGATTCAGTGTCCAGATGGAATATTGAGAAGGGTGTTTCTGCGCATCTTCACTTACTCTGTGGACTATCCAGAAAAGTTTGCTCTTTTCTTTTATTTTTCATCAAGATCATACTAATGGTGTTTCAGGGTTTTGATAGCCACTATCAAAGATATGGGCTCTTGTCCATGTCTGCACTGCCTCATGCAGAAAACCTTGTTTGACCTCTTAGGCCTGTGTTGAGACATGCAAGATCGCCTGGCTAACCTTCAGGTCTACTGCCTGGAAAGGGTAATGGAGGCCTGCGGATTTATCTATAGATTAGGAAATACTGTTGACAGCTCGAAAGTGCAGACCACTCTTGTACAAAGGTCCTGGGTGCCAACATTGGTGGGTACCTTCAAAATAAATTGCCTTTCTGTGAGTAGCTGATTGTCCGCTAGAATACATTTGTAGAAAAACTGGGACCGCTAGGATTCAATACCTTTCATATGCTTGTCGTGGATTTCATGCACAAGTGTGAACTAGGCATGTGGAAAGTCCTATTTACCCATCTCATCCGATTACTTTATGCACTTCCTGGCAGCGACAGCCTGGTTGCATGTCTTGACTACAGGTCTGCTCATGAAACTCTCCTTGCCAACTTGAATGTGAATACATTGAACATTGATTTTGCCACATCCTGTCTTATGGTAACAGGGTCATTCGCAAATTTGCTAATAATACATTGTAAGGAATCATAATTCTGTGGGTGTGAAAAGGCCATATTTACACGAGCTGTCATTTGATCATTTGCACTATGGAGTTGCATGATACTTCCCTGTATAGCGCACCAAAGGCGCACGCTTTCCCACGCTTTCCTGCACTCGCGCGCTTCCCCCACCTGCGCTTAGCGTGCTTTCCCACGCTCTATCACCTATCATCCAGGAGGACTGATCCATGTCCAAGCACCCCTCTAGTACGTCATATTCCATGCTGCACAAGTGTAACAAGGACTGCAGCACCATTACATGTCATTACATACTATCTCACATGTTCTCCCTATCCCTTCCATGTCCAATGAGATTTTACTTAGTATAAAGCCTGATGGTAGCACTACTATTCCTGATTACTCCCCTTTACTGTACTTCCCTAGCGTTTGGGTTTTACTTTAGAGTAGTAGTCACCATTAGGGTGCACGCCCTGTGGTTATCGCGTTTTTGGCTTGGATTAGATTGCCTAATCAAGTCTTGCTTTTTGTCTGCTCCACCTTTGCTCTCGCTTTCACTCATGTCACTTCACACTCATTATGAATCCCTACACCACTCCTTGCCTTCCACATCACTTGTACACCTTCATGCGCCCATGCACACTATAGGCGCACGCCTTCCTGGGCTTTGCTTACCTTAGCGCATGCTTCCTGCGCTCCACTTACTTCACTTTCTCATCATGCACTTCGCACCTCTCCATATCCTTGCATGCATCCCCTGTCTACTTGAGTCAACTCTTATTTCTGGTTCTGTGTGTGGTAGCAGTCCCCTTTAGGGTCAAACACGCCTGTCTCAGGCATAGCAGCCTAGGCACAGCGAGACCCGACATACTGCCTCACCAGCAGTGTTGTTGATCTCACATCTAGAGATTGATTGCGCACACCACAGTCAGTTTTGTGCCTTCAACATCCAAAATGAAATGGCTTGCAGCAAGAGACTTTGAAGATATTCTGCAGGTTTGTCTTTTACAGTTCAGTTGTCCACATCAAAGCCTGCTATTGATGTTGTATCCCAGTGCACCATGCCAGTCTTCAAGGGTCTTTTCCCAGAAGACCATGATGCAATCATACAATCACTATTGCACACATTTGCACAATGGCATGCCCTTGCAAAACTGAGGATGCACTCACCAACTACCTTGTCGATATTACACAGCATGTTCAAGAGGCTGTCCAGTCAGTTACGCAGGTTCCGAGATTTCACTTATACCACTTTTCCACCTTAGAATTACCAAAAGAAAAGGCTATTCACAAGCGCAAGGCTGCCTGCAAATGCTCGAGTTCCAACAATGTGAATACTGGGAGTGGCAGCCAAAGGGTCAAGAAATTTAATTTAAACATTTATAAATTTCATGCCATGGGGGATTATGTATGGTTAATCAAGCTCTTTGGGACCACAGACTCATTTACATCACAAATGGTAGGCTAACTGTGATAGTTTCTAGTCTTGAATTGATTTCTGTGCAGGGAGAATTGGCACATAGGGTGCTGAAAGCATTTTACCCATTGACCAGCAAGCTCAACACTCCAGCTCAACTCACCAAGCACAAACATTGTCAAAGGGTCCTTCAGAGAGTGGCAGAAGCAGGATGCAGTTCATATGCTAGGGAGCCACCAATGGACTTGCCTACAGGCTTGAGGGACCATCACTACATCCAGAAGCTCAGCCGCAACAATCCATTGGATATATCTAGTTTTCTTCGGGATCATAGCAATGACCCAGCTGTAGCAGTAGGTCTCCCTCTCCTTCTTGTTCAAATTATTTACACCAACATGCAGGAGTTCATACCAAAGCTCAAGGACCATGTATTATACTGGCTTCAAAACTTAGATGTTACCCATTGCAACCATGCCTTCATGGATGAAGAACATAATTCAGTCATCATCCCAGATGGAAGGATATACACTATTCAAACAATATAGGTACCATGTACAGACCATTCATTTTGCTAGTTCTCACTATCCTTCAAAATTACAGGTTCATTACATGACATACAACCTTAGATGAGAGTATGATACTGTCAACATTCAAACACACCCGGACATCATGGTCTTGTCTGGGGAAACAAGACCACAACATCCATACTGGTATGCCCGCATTCTGGGTATCTATCACATGGATACCTGGCTCGATGTTGAAGGTACCATCAAAAAGCACCAAATTGAGGTACTTTATGTCAGATGGCTGGCGCCTTTGACAGGCCACCAGTCAGGGATTAGTAGTGCTCGACTTCCAAAGGTAGCTTTTGTCGAAGAGTCAGATCACGACACATTTGGGTTTCTTGATCCTGGCCAGGTCATATGAAGCATGCATCTTATACCAGCATTTGCCTTCGATCACAGAACCACCTCTCTTCGCCATGGAGAGTCCTTCAGATGTCAGCCTGGCAAATTAGATGACTGGGAAGCATTCTATGTAGGCATGTAAGTGAGACCATTTTCCCCATCTTCCTTACTCAAACCATTGATCACTCAGATTTGTTGACCAAGACATGTTTATGTGCTACACACATTATGGTATTGGGCATCCTGCTGCCCTGCGGAAGATGACAAAAGATTGTGCAGATGCAGACCTCCTTGGTCACCCTGAAACAGATGAGAACAGCAACAATATGGACTGGGAGAGTGATGTTCAACCATGTGAGGGTGACAGGGAAAGGGGCGAAGCTGATGATGACCATAGTGATGGAGGAGGGGGGGAAGACAATGAAGATGAAGATGAACAGGAGTACGAACTTGAAGATGGTGAGATGGTCAACAATCTGGATGACCTGGAGACAGAACTTCATGGCGAGGATGAGGGTTGGGACCAGCCTGAGGACAAGGAATATGACTACCAGGTCTCTTTCTGACTTATAGTCCACTGCAGTTGTGATACTCACCCTTTATCCATCAGTACACTTGGTATTTTCAGCCCACTCCTTGTCGTTATTTTAATGAAGAATATTTTTCTAAGAGCCAGTGCTCAAAACATAGTCACCATTATGAAAGGCTGGGGACTGAGATGATGTCTATAGCTAATAGAAATCTAAACTTTGCTGTCTGTTGATAGTGTGTTTGGAAAGACTCTGATAAACCTAGTGTGTTTGGAAAGACTCTGATAAACCTTTAAAAAGCTTACAACAATAACTTGAATGAGAACAATCGACAATGTCGAGAGGAGTGTGCTGCTTTTCCTCACATGTTGTGATGGCACTATGTGATGATTTTATGAGGCAGTCCCATGTTATTCCACATCTGTTAGGCAGTGCCAAAGCAACTTCCCGCCAGATGGTCATAGATAACACATGAATTTAAATTAAGAACGAGAACAACTGACGACGTCGAAAGGAGTGCGCTGCTTTTCCTCGCATGTTGTGATGGCGCTATGTGACGATTTTATGAGGCAGTCCCATGTTATTCCACATCTGTTGGGCAGTGCCAAAGCAACTTCCCACCAGATGGTCATAGATAACACGTGAATTTAAATTAAGAACAAGAACGACTGACGACGTCGAAAGAAGTGCGCTGCTTTTCCTCACGTGTTGTGATGGCGCTATGTGATGATTTTATGAGGCAGTCCCATGCTATTCTACATCTGTTGAGCAGTGCCAAAGCAACTTCCTGTCAGACAGTCATAGATAACATGTGAATTTAAATTAAGAACGAGAACGACTGACGACGTCGTAAGGAGTGCGCTGCTTTTCCTCGCATGTTGTGATGGCGCTATGTGACGAATTTATGAAGCAGTCCCATGCTATTCTACATCTGTTGAGCAGTGTCAAAGCAACCTCGCGTGAGAATGTCTTGAATAAGGTCATAATGCATCGCATAAATAAGGCAAAACGACAATGCTCAAAATAATTGGCACAAGCACACTACCACCGCTTATGTCCTGCAATAGAGGAGTGTGATAACATTGTCGTGCATACCTCATGTTACTCTGGATTTACAGGCATCGATGGCTATGTACCTTCAACTCAAATTTCTCGTAGTATAAATGATATTATTTAGCAGAAGCAGAAATGTATCCCTCTGTAGTTCCCATGGCTACCATCTCAAGGAATCATCCGTTCACTGATGCTTTCTTTCAAAACCGGTCTCTATCCATCGTTCCGAGACGGACCCCTTACTAAGACCCTGGAAGCCCATGCGGTCATATACCACATTGGCACGATTTTCAACGTCGATATATAAGACAATCTGCTTGTACTTCTCCAGCAACCTGTTCAGAAAGAAGTTAGTGTCGTGGTGGAATATCACAGCCGCTAGTACGTACTCAATGCAGACATGGCGAACCAGTCTCTCAGCACAGCCATGACCCCTCCACTTCTCTGGTGTATAGACCTTTGTGATGGTAGCAACACCTTCTGACTTTCGCGTGACAGCGACAATGGTTGCGATTTCGGGTTTTCCATTGGGCTTGTGCATCTCAAGTACCCACACTTGCTTGTTTGCAATCAAAATCCTAGCTTCTTCACGTGCTTTCTCAGTGGTGAGAAAGAATGGGGGCTAGTGGGATTCATCCATAAACGTTTGACCCTCAGAGAGGATGTAATAGACATACTGAAGTCTTAGCACACTCGCGACACTGCTCAGTAATCTGGTCGGCGTCCTGTTCTACAGCAAGACGTGGCTCGAGAGCCACATTCTCTGATGAACGAGCAGCTCGCTGCTGTCGAACCAGTGTGCTTGCGGTACACACCGACAAAATTGCGTCGTAGTACGGCTCCTTGACGCGATCAATCCCTGTGAGTTGCTCCCATGTCAGAGCGAAGGCCTCTGCGACTGTCTCAACGGAAAACACAGAAAAAACTCTGGACCTCTTGAAGCCAGGTTCGCTCAGAAGCGCACTGCATAGCGCCTCCATGGAGTCTTTGAGGAGCTCCGGCGTTAACTCTGCGATGGGGACCGTGGGGACGATGTACAGGGGGTATTGGCCTAGTAATCCCTCTGTGGAAGCAAGGATCAACTGAATTTCAGAAGTTCCGGGCTTCGAGCATGCCAACCAAAGCTGGTCAGTGGCAACGATTTTGGGCGTGAATTTTTGGCGACCGAAAACCTGCTCGGCGTGAGGAAGGACAAGGTTGGCACGGGGAGCATTGGCCTGCATAATGGTCCATATAGCCTCTGGAATGCCCGTGGACATGTCAAAGCGCTGAATAGAGGAAAGTAAACCGAGCGGCATCTTGTGTGAGAACTTGAGCGGTGCCATCAGGAAAATCACGGATGAGTCTTAAGGCGTGCTCAATTCTTAAGTTGTCACGGTCAAGAGTTGTCAACTCTTTATTTGTACAATTATGCAATCGTCATTTCGGTTCCCAGAAAGGGTTAGAACCCGGTATGCATCTGGGATGACCAAGGGCAGACACCGGGTGATGGACTTCAATGTTTCGTTTTGCATATCTTTGTAGACACATATAACACCGTTGATTCGTCACATGGTGTCTATAATGTTTTACAAGACATTAATGGTACTCAGCAGAGGACTTAAGGAAATTTCGAAGAATTCAAAAACATTTTCTTCATTGATTGTATGAGCCGCGCGAGCC
>Ga0310811_10014376_pt1 | contig 10320 bp, 13 predicted proteins | sample YCmetagenome_FD_207642 | JGI IMG/M metagenome (GOLD analysis project Ga0310811, IMG submission 207642) | Soil microbial communities from experimental microcosm in Duke University, North Carolina, United States - YC | ecosystem: Engineered > Artificial ecosystem > Soil microcosm > Unclassified ... | reverse complement strand
TCCCGAGCTCTGCGAGGGATCTTTCCGCGATGCTTGATCGGATGAGCGGCGCCGGCCTACCCCGGATACCAGGCCGGCTTGCGCTTCTCCTTGAAGCTCGCCAGGCCTTCACTGGCCTCTTCCTGTTGCCGCGTGCGGGCGTGCTCGTCGATCAGGTCGCGCAGTTCGCCGTCATCGACGAAGGCGCGCGCCGAGGCGAGGGAGCGGAGCTTGGTCGCGGTGGTGGCAACGGGCGCGTTCATCAGCACGGCCTCGATGATTTTCTCGCCCGCCGCGGCGAGCTCTCCGACGGGGCAGACCTCATGCACCAGCCCGAGGCGGCGGGCCTCGTCGGCGCCGAAGCGCTCGCCGGTCAGCGCGTAGCGGCGGACCTGCCGCAGGCCCATTGCCTGGCAGAGCTGCGGCAGGATGATACCCGCCATCAGGCCCCAGCGCGTCTCGCTGATCGAGAAGATCGCATCTTGCGACGCCACCACGACGTCGCAGGCGGCGGCGATGCCCGTGCCGCCGCCGAAGCAGCCGCCCTGGATCAGGGCAAGCGTCGGCACCGGGCAGGTGTCGAGGCGGCGGATCGCTTCGGCGGTGCGCCGGCTCACCGCCTCGTTCTCCGCCGGTGATTGCCTGGCGACGCCGCTGATCCAGGCGAGATCGGCGCCGGCCTGGAAATGCCGGCCGTTACCGCGCAGCACGACGATACGCAGGCCGGCGCCGCGGCCGAGTCCGTCCATCGCCGCATGCAGGCCGTCGATCAGATCGCCGTTATAGGCATTGTTGACCTGCGGACGATTCAAGGTGACCGTCGCGACGCCGCGCCGGTCGATCTCCCACAGCACTGTGTCGTTGGTCATCTGTCAGTCGACCTTGAGGTAACTGTCCTTGAGCGCGATCTTGCCGTCCTTCAGCTCGTAGAGGTCGATGCCGTAGCGGTCGAACGGCTTGCCGGCGTGATCGATGCCAGTGACCCGGAAGGTGCCGAACAGCTTGTCGCCGGCGCGATGGATGCGCGCCTCGGAGAAGCGCGCTTCGCGATGCGCCTTGCTCTTGTCGGCGAAATGGGCGCGCAGCCCATCCTTGCCCCTGAGCACCGTACCGGTCGGCGAACCGCCGGCATTGAGGCGCCATTCGAAATCCTCGGTGACGCAGGCGGCAATCTCCTCGACGTCGGCCTTGTTGAAGGCCTTGCCGAAGCGGCGGAACAGATCGTCGATGGCATCGGGCATGGGTTTCTCCTAAGGATCAGGATTTCAGGATCTTGGCGAGCCAGTCGCCCACTTCGCGCTTCACGATCGGCAGCTCGAGAGCGGACATCTCGTAGCGATGGGTCTCGCCGGGCGAGGCGGTGACCTCGATCACCTTGTCGCCGACATTGCCGCGGAACTTCAGGGTGCGCGGGTCGGGAGATCCGTTGGGATGCACGGTGAGCACGAGCGAGGGACCGGCATCGGGCAGGTCGTCCGGCACATCGGAATACTCCTGGGTCGCCACATGCGCGTCGTGGCCGTCGCCCTTCAGCGTGTCGATCACCTGGTCCAGCTCCGGACGCACCGTCTCGCGGCATCTGATCCAGAAGGCCTGCACGAAAATATCCGTGTCGCGATCCATCCTTGCCTCTCCCTCGTCGTTTCATGCTCGCCGGCGCGGACGATCCTAGCATTGTCGGCCGGCTCAAATCTCCCAGGGCGGTGGCGTGAATTTCTCGATCAGGAAATTCACGAAGGCCGTGACGCGCGGCGCGAGATGGCGGCGATGCGGATAGACGGCGTGGATCGCCACGGGATCGTCGGCCGAGTAGGCGCTCAGCAACGGCACCAGCGTACCATCGCGCACCGCCCGCGCAACGGTCAGGCGAGTCAGCCGCACGAGACCCAGGCCCTGCACCGCCAGCTGCAGCTGCAGCTCGCCCTCGTCGACGGCGATGCGGCCGGCGACGTCGATCGTGCGGATTTCGCCGTCGACGCGAAACTGCCAGCGATTGAGGCTGGTCCGCTCACGCGACAGGATGCAGTTGTGACGCGCCAGGTCCTCGGGCCGGTCGGGCGCACCATGTTGTGCGAGATAGGACGGAGCGGCACAGATCAGCCGCCGATCCTCGCCGATCTTGCGTGCCATGAAGCTGGTGTCGGCCAGCTGCCCGATGCGCAGCGCGACGTCCATGCCTTCCTCGACCATGTCGACGATCCGGTCGGTCGGCAGCACTTCGAGCCGGACCAGCGGATAGCGCGCCAGGAACTCAGGCAGGACCGGCGTCAGCTGATGCGTCGAGAAGGCAAGCGATGTCGTCACCCGCAACAGGCCCTGCGGTGTGCTGCCCTGGCCGGAAATCTGATTTTCCAGCGTCTCGATCTCGCCCACGATGCGGCGCGCCGCGGCGTAGAAGACCTCACCCTCGGCCGTCAGGTGCAGGGCCCGGGTCGTGCGCTGTAGCAGGCGCACGCCGAGCCTGGTTTCGAGCCGGGTGATCAGCTTGCTGACCGCAGACGGGGTCAGCGCCAGCCCGGAGGAAGCGGCCGAGAACCCCTTGGATTCGACCACCCGGACGAACGCGGCCATCTCGCTGGCATGATCAATCATTGCGTGATTAGTGAATAGTTGTCATAAGTGTTAGTCAATCAGAACCTATTATGGATTTCGGCGAGAGTAATTATGTCCCCTCCAACCTTGGAGGATTTCCCATGTTTACAGTTCCCTATCCGACACCCAACGAACGCCAGGCCTATTCCGTGCGGGCTCACCGGATGCGCGGTGCCGTGGTGGCGGGCCTGATCCGCGACCTGGCGCGTTGGGTTTCGGCCGCCGCCCGCTGACGCGCCCGGTAAACTCGCCGGATGTCAGGCCTCTGGGCGCAGTACGCGCTCTACAACCGACTCGCCAACGAAACGCTCTACGCGGCCTGCGCCGCGCTCTCCGACGAGGCGCGGCGGCGCGGCCTCGGAGCGTTCTTCGGCAGCGTGCACGGCACGCTCAACCACTTGTTGCTGGGCGATCGCATCTGGATGACCCGTTTCGAGGGCGGTTCACATCCCTCGACCGACCTCGGGGCGGTCCTGTTCGAGGCGTTCGATGCCTTGCGATCGGCGCGCGCCGCCATGGACCAACGCATCGAGGCATTCTTCGCGGCCCTGCCGCCCGGCTTCCTCGAGCGTGATCTCCGCTATGTCAACAATTCCGGCTTCGACACGACGGACCCTGCGTCGGTGATCGTGCCGCACTTCTTCAATCACCAGACCCACCATCGCGCCCAGGTCCACACGATGCTGTCCCAACTCGGCATCGACCCGCCGGTGCTCGACCTGCACAGGGTGTTGCGGCCGAATCCGGGCTAGTTTCGTGGTCGTCCTGAGCGCCGCGAAGGACCTCATCGCCGTGCGCCACGATGTACCTCGAGACTGCTGGCGATGAGATCCTTCGCTGCGCTCAGGATGACATGAGAGCGTCGCTGCTCATTTTCCCTTCCGCCGCCCCGGCACCTTCACGCCGGCCGCCGCCAGCAGCACGCACGCCGCGTCGCGCGCGGTGACCGCGACCTTGGGATCGCCGCGTACCAGGGCGGTGGCGATGGCGCCGTCGACCAGGATCTGCAGCTGCATCGCGAGCGTGTCAGGATCAGCGACACCGAGCCGCCCCAGCAGGTCGCGTAACCAGGCGCGGCGCTGGTCCTTGAAGGCGAGTGCGATGCGGTTGGCGGCATGGTTCGGCTCCTTGAGCTCGGCCACCGCGTTGACGAACGGGCAGCCGCGAAAGACGCTGCTCGCGAAGGTCCGCTCGAGCCGCTCGAAGGCGCCGAGGATCTGCTGCAGCGGCGGCAGGTCCGACGCTGGCGCCGGCCGCAGGCGGCGCGACAGGTAGGCCACGATCAGCTCGTCCTTCGACGGGAAGTAATTGTAGAGCGTGCGCTTGCTGATGCCGATCTCGGCCGCGATCGTGTCGACGCCGACCGCGCGGATGCCCTGCCCGTAGAACAGCCGGTCGGCCGTCTCGAGGATGCGGTCCTGCATCTCTGTTCTGTCGGAAGCGCGGGTCATGATTACACAGATCTGTGTACTTCGTTGTTGACCCGACGGCGAGAGGGATTTAGGTACACAGACCTGTGTAAAAAATGCGGAGCGTCCACCATGAGCATCGCCAAGGATCTGCGGCCCAACCTGGCGATCGTGCTTGGTGCGGCGGTCATGCTGAGCCTCGGCATGGGGGTGCGCCAGAGCTTTGGCCTGGTCATGCCGCCGCTCACCCGCGATCTCGCCGTCACCGTCTCCGATTTCGCGCTGGCGATGTCGGTGCAGAACCTGGCGTGGGGCTTCCTGCAGCCGGTAGCCGGCCTGCTGGCCGCCCGCCTGGGCTTCCGCCCGATCATGCTCGCCGGCACGGCTCTCTATCTCGCCGGCCTCGCCCTGTTTGCCTCGGCGCAGGGCCTTCTCGGCGTGATGCTGGGCGCCGGCGCGCTGATCGGCGTGGCGCTCGCCTGCACCGCCTCGGCGATCGCGCTCTCGGTCGGCTCGCGCGCCGTGCCGGCCCGCTCGCGCAGCCTCATTCTGGGCGCCATCACCGCCACCGGCTCACTGGGCGCGCTCGTGTCGGCGCCGCTCGGCCAGGCGCTGATCGTCGAACTCGGCTGGCGCGCCGGCGTGCTGGGGTTCCTCGTCCTGGCGCTGGGCATGCTGCCGGCCGCCTGGCTGGCTGGCCGGGTCGACCGCCTGCCGCTGCCCAGTGCGGGCGCCGGCACTGCGGCGCTGGGCGACGTCTCGCCGCGTGCCGCTCTCGCCCGCGCCTTCGCCAATCCCTCATTCCTGGTGATGACCGGCGCCTATTTCGTGTGCGGCATGCAGCTTCTCTTCATCACCACCCACCTGCCGTCATATCTCGCGATCTGCGGTCTCGACCCAACGCTCAGCGCCCAGGCGCTCGCCGCCATCGGCCTGTTCAACGTCTTCGGCGGTTTGTTCTTCGGCTGGGCGGGCGGCCGTTGGTCCAAGCTTGCGCTGCTGGGCGGCATCTACATTTCGCGCTCGATCGTGCTCGCCTGGTATTTCCTGCTGCCGCCGACGCCGGCCACCACGCTGGTCTTCGCCGCGCTGATGGGCTTCCTGTGGCTCGGGGTCGGCCCCCTGGTCGCGGGCTCGGTGGTCGAGATGTTCGGCCTGCGCTGGCAGGCGATGATCCAGGGTGTCGCCTTCATGAGTCATCAGCTGGGCAGCTCGTACAGGTCAGCTTTGCTCTGGTGAGGCCACCGCGCGCGCCGTCCTTTGCCTGACCGCAACGGGGGACTGTGCTGGCCGGTCGGCGCCGCACCGATCGGCGGCTGGCAGTCGATGACCTCGATGCATTTCTGATACATGCGGGGATCGAGCTTGCTGCGGTCGATCGCGATCAGGCACGCCTTGCCCTGCGAGCCCGTATTGCGCATGGCCGCGGAATGGGACATGGCGGAACCCTCAACTTTGGTGACGCCTTCTCCTACGTCCTGGCCCAAGCGCTCGACGCGCCGCTGCTCTTCGTGGACGACGACTTTGCCGCCACAGATGTGAAGGTGGCGCTCACCGCGGGCGGGTGAGCCAATTCCCGGCTCGCCGATTGCGACCGCAACCTGCGTCGCGCGTCAACCTTCTCCTGACTACATCCCGGTCTTCGACACCAGCACCGGGTCGGCTCGCCACGAGGCCGGGAACAGCCGCTGCAGGCTCTCGACCTTCGGGAGGTCATGAAAGACGATGTAGGGCTGCCGGGGATTGAGCGTCATGTAGTCCTGGTGATAGGCCTCGGCGGGATAGAAAGTCTGGCCCGCTTCGAGCGTGGTCACGATCTTCCCCGGAAACGCCTTCGCCTTGTCGAGTTGATCGATGTAGGCCTTCGCCAGGCTCGCCTGTCGCTCGTTCGCCGGGAAGATGGTCGAGCGATACTGCGTGCCGACGTCGGGGCCCTGGCGATTGAGCTGGGTCGGGTCATGCGCGACCGAGAAGTAGATCTGCAGCAGCTGTCCCAAGGTCACCTTGCGCGGGTCGTAGACGATGCGTACCGCCTCGGCGTGACCGGTGCGACCGCTGGTGACCTTGTCGTAGCTTGCGGTTTCCTTGGCGCCGCCGGCATAGCCCGACACGGCGCTCGTGACACCCTGGACATGCTGATACACGCCCTGGACGCCCCAGAAGCAGCCGCCGGCCAGCACGATGCTCGCCGTCGCCGCCGGTTCGGCCGGGTCGTCCTGCGCCGGCGGCGGAATCACCCGCGCCGTTTCGGCGGCCGACGGCCCCAGTCCCAAGTGCCAGGCAGCGGCCAGCACAAGTGCGCCGGCGATCAGCAAGGGCAGGCGAGGCATGGTCATTTCTCCGCGTGCAGGAATTGTTCGAAGGCCGTCTTGTAGTCCGGATGCCAGCGCGACAGCGCCGGCCGGTTCTCGGTGATATCGCCGGCCGCCCACTGGATGCGTCGGACGTCGATTTCGTGCGTCACCTCGTTGTCGGGGCAGAGGATGTAGAAGTCGCCGACGGCCATCGCGTCGATCAGCATGTCGATCACCTGATCGGGCGTCCATGCACCGGGCGGCTTCTCGGTGCGGCCCCGACTCGTCATGCCGGTGAAGGTCGATCCGGGAATCAGCAGATGGGCGGTAATGTGCGCTCCGGCTTCGTTGCGCAAGCTGTGGGCCAAGCCCTCGGTCAGGACCTTCACGCCGGCCTTGCTGACATTGTAGGCGGTGTCACCCGGCGGGCAGGTGATGCCCTGCTTGGATCCCGTGTTGACGATCGCGCCGGCTGTCCCCTGCGCCAGCATGGCCGGAACGAAAGTCTGCACGCCGTGAATGACGCCCCACAGATTGACCTCGAGCACGCGCCGCCAGCGCTCGATGTGGTCCCACGGTCCGCCGCCCGGCGCCGTGCCGGCATTGTTCATCAGCACCGCCACCTCGCCGAAGCCGTCGTAAACGGCGGTCTTGAGCGCTTGCACGCTGTCGAGCTTGCTGACGTCGGTCGGGACGGTGAGCACGGACTCGCGTCCGCCCGGTGCGACGCCCGCCACGGTCCCCGCCGCTTCGACCAGCGCTTCGGCGGAGAGATCGGCCATGCATACTTTCATGCCGAGCGCGGCGAAACGGCGTGCCGCGGCCAGGCCAATTCCGCTCGCCGCGCCGGTGACGACGGCAACCCGACCGGCAGCGAGGGCAGGATGGACACTCATCGGGCAAATCCTCTGCTAGGGTTCACGGCGTCACGGAACTGAGTCACTGCGCTATAGTCCATGGAACATAACGTCGATCTGGGAGGGAGCGATGCAGTATACAAGATTCGGCCGGACCGGACTCAGCGTGTCCCGGCTCTGCCTCGGCACCATGACCTTCGGCCTGCAGTGCGACCAGGCGCGCAGCAACGCCATCATGGACAAGGCAGCCGAAGGCGGCATCGACTTTTTCGACACGGCGGACGTCTATCCGCTGGGCGGCGGGCGGGCGACCGCCGGACGCACCGAGGAGTTCGTCGGCGCGTGGCTCGACGGCAAGCGTCACAATTTCATCATCGCCACCAAGTGCGTCGGCCAGATGGGCCCCAAGCCATGGGACCGCGGGATGTCGCGCAAGCACATCCTCGACGCCATTGAGGGCTCGTTGCGCCGCCTGCGCACCGACTATGTCGACCTCTATCAGCTGCACAGCTTCGATCCGCAGACGCCGATCGACGAGGCGCTCGACGCGCTCGACGCTGTCGTGCGGCAAGGCAAGGCTCGTTACGTCGGCGTCTCCAACTGGCCGGCCTACAAGGTCGCGCGGGCCCTTGGTCGGAGCGAGCTCAAGGGCACGGTGCGCGTCGACTCGGTCCAGCCGCGCTACAATCTGCTGTTCCGGCCGTACGAGCGTGAGCTCCTGACGCTTTGCCAGGAGGAAGGGATCGCCGTCATCCCCTACAACCCGCTGGCCGGCGGTCTGCTCACCGGCAAGCACGACAAGTCGGCGGCACCGCCTGCCGATTCGCGCTTCACGCTCGGTACGGCCGGCGCCCGCTACCAGGCGCGCTATTGGCACGACCGCGAGTTCGCCACCATCGAGCGGCTGCGCGCACTGACCAACGAGGCCGGCATGAGTTTGGCGACCCTGGCGGTCGCCTGGGTGCTGTCGCATCCGGCGATCACCGCGCCGATCGTCGGCGCCAGTCGCCCCGAGCAGCTCGCCGACAGTCTCGCGGCGGCGGAGAAGGGCAAGCTGCCGGCCGATCTGAAGACGAAGCTCGACGAATTGACGGCGGAATGGCGCGCGGTCGACGCAGATCGGTGAGGATCATTGTTCGCCCCTCTATCACCTGGATTGCGTAATGACCTATCACGATGTCGCGTGCACGGTGCTGGGCCCGCGTGATTTCATCGTGACTTGCACTTCGTGCACTGGGCCTAGCAGGATGGTTCGCCATGAAGACGCACTCATTCGGTTCGCTGCCTGCCGTCTCGACCCTGACCCTGGGCGGCGGCGGCCTCGGCATGCTGTGGGGCAAAACCACCGTGGAAGAGTGCATCGCCACGGTGCACGCCGCGGTCGATGCCGGCATCACCCTGCTCGACCTCGCGCCGCGCTACGGCGACGGCAAGGCCGAGCAGGTGGTAGGCGCCGCCTATGGGGGCAAGCTGCCGGCGGGTGTGCGCGTCACCAGCAAGTGCAATCTCGGCAATCCGCCGGCCGGGCAGATCGAATCGCTGCTGCGGCGTTCGATCGAGACCAGCCTGGAACATCTCAGCCTGTCGCGGCTCGACCTGTTCTTCCTGCATTCGAACGTCGTGCCCGATGAGAGTTTCTTCGCCCGTCGGCCCGATGCGGCCAGCCGCATGACGCCCTATGCCGTGTTCGTCGACCATGTGCGTCCGGTGTTCGAGCGCTTGGTGGCGGAAGGCCTGATTGGCGCCTGGGGTCTGACCGGCATCGGCCATCCCGACACCATCATCAGGCTGCTCGGCGAGCGGCCGGCGCCGGCCGCGGTGCAGTGCATCGCCAACCTGCTCGATTCGCCCGGTGGCCTGAAATTCTTCGACGGCCCGCCCAAGCCACGCGAGGTGATCGCGGCGGCGCGCGCCAATGGCGTGGGCGTGATGGGTATCCGCGCCGTGCAGGCTGGCGCGTTGACCAACGCGATCGACCGTCCCCTGCCGGCTGACCATCCGGAAGTGCGCGATTACGCGCTGGCGGCGCCGTTCCGACAGATCTGCGCCGAGCTCGGCGAGAACCCGGCAATCATCGCCCACCGCTATGCGCTGTCGCTCGATATCGACACTCTGGTGCTCGGCGTGAAGAACCGCACGGAGCTGATGGAGTGCGTCGCGGCGGCAGAGGCAGGGCCTCTGCCGGCTGATCTGATGGCGCGGATCGACGCGGCGGTAAAAGCCGGTCGAGCTGCCTGACGTCTATGCGCTGTCCGGCTTGAACTCGTGCTGGACCTCGGGCTTGCGCCACTTGAAGCGCAGCTCGGAGAGGCCGGTGGCGACGGTGTAGAACACCGGCGTGAAGACCAGGCCGAAGAAGGTCACGCCCAGCATGCCGGCGAACACCGCCGTGCCGAGCGACTGGCGCATCTCGGCGCCGGCGCCGAAGCTCACGACCAGTGGCACCACGCCCAGGATGAAGGCGAGCGAGGTCATCAGGATCGGCCGCAACCGGGTGCGCGCTGCGCTCACCGCCGCATCGAAGCGCGTCATGCCGGCCTCGTGCGCCTGCTTGGCGAACTCGACGATCAGGATGGCGTTCTTGGCCGCGAGCCCCACCAGCACCACCAGGCCGATCTCGACCAGGATGTTGCGGTCGAGGCCGCGCAGGGTGACGCCGACCATGGCCGCCAGCACGCACATCGGCACGATCAGGATGACGGCGAGCGGCAGCAGCCAGCTTTCGTAGAGGGCGGCCAGCAGCAGGAACACGAACACCACGGCCAGGCCGAACGCCAGCACGGCAGTGTCGCCGGCGAGCTTCTCCTGCAGCGCGATCTCGGTCCATTCGAAGCCGAAGCCGGAGGGCAATACCTTGTTGGCCAGGCCTTCCATGGCGGTGATGCCCTGGCCCGAGGAGAAGCCGCGCTGCAATGCGACCTGCACCTCGGCTGCCGGATAGAGGTTGTAGCGCGCCACCCGGTAGGGGCCGGTCGTGTCGGAGAAGGTGGCGACCGAGCCGATCGGCACCATCTCGCCGCTGGCACTGCGGGTCTTGAGGTTGCCGACGTCGCGCAGCGTCAGTCGGTAGGGATCGTCGGCCTGCGCCGTCACGCGATAGGTGCGGCCCAGGATGTTGAAGTCGTTGACGTAGCCCGAGCCCATGTAGACCGACAGCGTCTCGAACACGCGCGCGATCGGCACGCCGAG
>Ga0310811_10014375_pt1 | contig 10320 bp, 11 predicted proteins | sample YCmetagenome_FD_207642 | JGI IMG/M metagenome (GOLD analysis project Ga0310811, IMG submission 207642) | Soil microbial communities from experimental microcosm in Duke University, North Carolina, United States - YC | ecosystem: Engineered > Artificial ecosystem > Soil microcosm > Unclassified ... | reverse complement strand
TGCCAGACGTTCGTCTTCCAGCGCCCCCGCCTGCACGATCTCGTGACCGTGCTCACCCGCGTCGCGGAGGGCGAGCAGATCGACGCGCCGCCGCAGGCGCTCTCCCTCGTCGCGCGGGCCGCACGAGGCTCGTTCCGCGACGCGACCTCGACGCTCGACCAGCTCGCCTCGGCGACCGAAGGAAAGGTGACGGTCCAGGCGGTGCTCCAGCTGCTCGGCACGGTCGAGGAGGAGGCGCTCTTCCGCCTCTGCGACCTCGTCGTCGACCGGGACACGGCGGGCGCGCTCACCTTCGTCGAGGAGCTCTCCGAGCAGGGAAACGATCTCGGCAGGCTCGTGAGCGAGCTGATCGAGCACCTGCGCCACCTGCTGCTCGTCCAGCACATGGGCGAGGTCCCCGAGTCGCTGCCCGTCACCGAGGAGGCGCGCGAGCGGTTGCGCTCCCAGGCGAACCAGCTCGGCGAGCCGGCCGTGATCCGCCTGCTCGACCTGCTCGCCGTCGCCGTCGACGACATGCGACAGGGCGGCGACCCGCGGCTGCCGCTCGAGCTCGCGCTCGTCAAGGTCACCCGGCCCGGAGCCGACCTGTCGCGCGAGTCGGTCGCCTACCGGCTCGAGCAGCTCGAGACGCGCGGCCCCGCGTCCGGACATGCGCCCGCGACGGGCGGCGAGGCATCACGGCCCACGGAGAGGGCGGCGGCGCCCGCGAGCGCGCCGCCGGACATCGAGCTCGAGCAGCTCCAGGAGGCCTGGGCCCGCACGATCGTGCCCGCCGTCGCAGAGCGGTCGATCCCGATCTCGACCGTGCTCGGCGAGGCTCGACCGGCGGACCTCGCCGGCGACACGCTCACGGTCGAGTTCCCAGCGAGCGCCTCGTTCCACCGGCAGCTCGCCGAGGAGCCGAAGAACGCAACGCTGCTCGCCGACGCGCTCTACGAGGTCACGGGCCGCCGGCTCGCACTCGCCTTCGCGGTCGGCGACGACGAGGAGGACGACGGCGCCGAGGACGAGGGCCCTGCCGGCGAGGAGAGGATCCTCGAGTTGATGAAGGAGACGTTCGACGCGCGAGAACGGGAGACCGAATGAACTTCGACATGAACAAGCTGATGCAGCAGGCCGCGCAGATGCAGGAGCAGGTGCAGCAGATGCAGGAGGCCGCCGCGAACGAGGTCGCAGAGGCCTCGGCGGGCGGCGGGATGGTCAAGGTGACGGCGAACGGCGCCGGCAGGGTGCTCTCGATCGAGATCTCGCCCGAGGCGATCGACCCTTCCGATCCCGAAGCGCTCGCCGACCTCGTGCTCGCCGGCGTGAACGAGGCGCTCCGCTCTGCGGGCGCGGCCGTCGAGGCGAAGGCGCAGCAGATGCAGTCGGAGCTGCTGGGCGGCCTCGGCCTGCCCGGCCTGGAGGGGTAGCGACTAGCGCGCGAAGTCGAACGCCCACCCCCACACCACGACGCCCGTGAGTGTGAGGAAGACGAAGGCCCAGGCCCAGTTCGACGCCAGACGGCGACCCCGCACGGTCGGAACCGTACCCGCGAACGCCGGGGATGTCCGTAGCGGACGGCTACGCTCTGCAAATGTTGAGCCCGGCCGTCGAGAACCTCGTCGCGCAGCTCACGCGGCTGCCCGGGATCGGCTCGAGGACGGCCCACCGGCTCGCGTTCCACATCCTCCAGACGGGCAAAGAGGAGGCGAGCGCGCTCGCCGAGGCGATCCTGGACGTCAAGGAGCGGGTCCGCTTCTGCCGCGAATGCGGCAACCTCACCGAGGAGGAGGTCTGCGCGATCTGCCGCGACGCGCGGCGCGACCACTCGATCATCTGCGTCGTCGAGCAGCCCGTCGATCTGCTCTCCGTCGAGCGGACGGCGGAATTCCGCGGCCTCTACCACGTGCTCGGCGGCGCACTCTCCCCGCTCGACGGCGTCGAGCCGTCGCACTTGCGCATCGACGAGCTCCTCCATCGGGTGGAGCGAAACGGCGTTCAGGAGGTCGTGCTCGCCACGAACCCGAACATGACCGGCGAGGCGACTGCGGCGTATCTCGCCGACCGGCTCCGCGGCCGCGCCCGCGTCACACGGCTCGCGAGCGGGCTCCCGGTCGGCGGCGACCTCGAGTACGCGGACGAGGTGACGCTCGGGCGCGCGCTCACCGGCCGCCGCGAGATGGTCTAGCCGCACCTTCCGGGGCTCCTCGGCCGTTCTGTCCGGGAACACCATCCTCAAGGAGGGTTCCATGGGCATCAGTGTCAGTCTGATCCTGGTCGCAGTGGGCGCGGTTCTGCTCGTCGCCACGAGCTTCAGCGCAATCGGCTGGATCCTGCTCATCGTCGGCGCGATCGGCATCCTGCTCTCGCTGGTCTTCTGGTCGGCGTGGGGCGGCTTCGGCGGTGCGGCCGGCGGACGGCGCACCACCGTGATCGAGGAATAGCGGCAGCCGGCAGGGCCCCGGACGGGGCCCTGCCTACACTTCAGGCGTGGCGACGACCGCGCAGCACGAGCCGATCCCGGAGGTCGCCGCCGACAGCGACGCGGGCGTCCTCGAGCGCGACCTCGTCGTGATGAAGTTCGGCGGCAGCTCGGTCGCCGACACGCAGAAGATCAAGGACGTCGCCCGCCGGCTCGTTGCGGCGCGCGAGTCCGGCCGGCGCGTGCTCGGGGTGCTCTCCGCGATGGGCGACACGACGGACGAGCTCGTGCGGCTCGCCTATGCGATCTCCGAGCGGCCGCATGCACGCGAGTTCGACATGCTGGTGTCCGTCGGCGAGCGGATCTCGAATGCGCTCTGTGCGATGGCGATCCGCGACCTCGGGCACGAGGCGGTCTCGCTCACGGGCTCGCAGGCCGGGATCGTCACCGACACCGTGCACGGCAAGGCGAAGATCGTCGAGGTGCGCGCGCAGCGGCTGCACCGCGAGCTCGACCGCGACCGCATCGTTCTCGTCGCCGGGTTCCAGGGCGTCTCGACCGACCTCGAGGTGACGACGCTCGGCCGCGGCGGCTCGGACATGACGGCCGTCGCGCTCGCGGCGGCGCTCGGTGCGCGCGTCTGCGAGATCTACACCGACGTCGCGGGCGTCTTCACCGCCGACCCGCGGATCGTGCCGCAGGCGAGGAAGCTGACGGCGGTCACGTACGAGGAGATGCTCGAGCTCGCCGCGAGCGGAGCAAAGGTATTGCAGCTACGCTCGGTCGAGTTCGCACGGAACCACGACGTGCGGCTCCACGTTCGCTCCACCTTCTCGCAGGCAGAGGGGACGTGGATCGTCGACGAGGAGGACCCGGTGCTCGAGAAGGCGATCATCTCAGGTGTCGCGCACACCGGCTGCGAGCCGCTCTACCGTGTGCGCGAGATCGACGCGGCGAAGCTCTTCGCCCGGCTCGCCGAGGTGAGCGTCAACGTCGACACGATCCTCCAAGTCAGCGCAGACGAGATCGTCTTCAGTGCGCCACTCGAGGATCGCGAGGCGTGCAACGAGCTCCTCCGGTCGCTCGGAGTCGAGTGGTCGATGCGCGACGATCTCGGCAAGGTGAGCCTCGTCGGCGCCGGCATGAAAAGCCACCCGGGCATCGCGGCAAAGACCTTTGCGACGCTCGAGGGAATCGGGGTCGAGTCGAAGGTGATCTCGACCTCGCCGATCAAGATCGCCTGTCACGTCCGCACCGAGGACGTGCCGCGCGCAGTAACGGCGCTCCACGAGGCGTTCGAGCTGGAGCTCGATTGAGCCGGGGCGAGCGGATCGCAGTCGTCGGCGCGACCGGCGCGGTCGGAACCGTGGCGCTCGGGCTGCTGCGCAAGCGCGGCTACGAGCACGTGCGCGCCTTCGCGTCGGCGCGCTCCGCGGGCACGACGCTCGACGGCGGGCTCGTCGTCGAGGAGGCGACGCCCGAGGCGCTCGCCGCGGGCGGCATCGATCTCGCGCTCTTCTCGGTGGGGACGTCTGCGTCCCGCGAGCTCGTCCCGCATGCCGTGCGCGGCGGCGCGGCGGTGGTCGACAAGTCGTCCGCGTACCGGCTCGAGCCGGGGATCCCGCTCGTCGTCCCCGAGGTGAACGCGGCGCGCGCCCACGAGCACGACGGGATCGTCGCGAACCCGAATTGCTGCTCGATCCCGCTCACGTGCGTGCTGAAGCCTCTGCACGACGCTGCGGGCCTGCGGCGGGTTCGGGTGTCGACGTATCAGGCGGTGTCGGGCGCCGGCGCGCAGCGGATGGAGCAGCTCCGCCGGGAGCCGCCGGATCAGCACGACCTCGTGATGGATTGGACATGGGAGGGCGACGAGACCGACGAGGAGTCGAAGATCCGGGCCGAGACGCGCAAGATCTTGGAGCTGCCCGACCTGCCGGTCAGCGCGACGACGGTGCGCGTACCGGTGCTGGTGGGGCACGCCGAAGCCGTCTGGGTCGAGCTGGAGGAGGCTTTGTCGGCCGGCGAGGCGACGGAGCTGCTGCGCGCGTCGCCGTCGATTCGCATCGTGGACGTGCCGACGCCCGGCGCCGCGGCGCAGGTGGAGGACGTGCTCGTCGGCCGGATCCGTGCCGACCGTGCCGCCGAGAACGGCCTCGTCCTCTTCCTCGCCTGCGACAACCTCGTCAAGGGCGCCGCGCTGAACGCGATCCAGATCGCGGAGCTGCTGCTCGACCGCGCCCGCGTCACCGCCTGAGGACGGCCCCACAGGCAGGGGCCAGGCCCGGTTACGGGTTCTTCGCCACTTCCTCACGGCTTGCGCGCGCCGGACGAGGCAGACCGGCGCAGTCCGCGAAACCGCGATCGTTGTCGGACCTCCGGCGTGGAGAAGTCGTGACTTCGCCGTAACCGGGCCTGGCCCCAGCCGGTGGAAACCCGCTTCGCTCCGCACAGGCAGGGGCCAGGCCCGGTTACGGGTTCCTCGAGACTTCGTCACGGCCTGCCCGGGCGGGGAGAGCGGGTGCGGCGGGCGGGGCAGGGCCGGGCGCGGCGGGCGCACCGAACCTGCGGACCCGGCCGGGCCGTCGTTTCGACCGCGGCCCGGTCGGCTCGCGCCGGCATCGCGTCAGGAAGTCGTTGCTTCGCCGTACGAGGGCCTGGCCCCAGCCTTCAGTACCGCTGCGGTGCCGGCGCCGGGACGAATGCGTCTCGGACGACGCGGAGGATCTTCTCGCGCGTGCCCTCGACGACCGGGACGAGGCCGCCGAGCTCGAGGCGCGCGAGCTCGACCCGGCCCTGCCTGCGGACGGTGACGAAGCCGAAGTCGGCGAGGAAGTCGCTCGGGAAGATCGTCTTGTGCACCTGGAAGCGCTCGAAGGCCGTGCCCGCGTCCCCGTAGTCGTAGGCGAACGCCTCCAGCGCCCGGGCGCCCTTCTCGCGCGCGTCGCCGATCGCGGTGAGGAAGAGCGACTGCAGGACCCACGGCTTCGACGACTCGACGAGATACGCGCACGTGACGAGGACGGCATCCGGGCTCGCGGGCCCCGCCGGGAGCTCCGCCGCACGGGGGAAGAGGTCCGACGGCCCGTACTGCATCGACCCGAGCAGCCGACCGTCGTCGTCGTAGTAGACGGTGCCCCACGCGCCCCACTCCTCCTCCGTGCCGCGCACCCACCGTCGCTTGTCGATGCTCCGCCCGCTCCGCGACTGCCACCAGACGCACTCGTGGCAGACGGTGGGAGCGGTCGGGAGCGTCGCGCCGGTGAGCCCTGCGATGCGTGTCACGCGCTACCTGTCATGTGGGCGAGCCGACCTCGTCGATCGTCACGTCGACGACCTGCGGGTCGACGTCCGCCATCCGGCCCAGGTACCCGCGGACGCTCTCCTGCACGGCGCGGCCGAGCGTCGGGATCGAAGCGCCCCACTCGACCGCGAGCCGCAGCTCGACGCGTACGAGGCCGTCCTCCTCCCCCACCTTGACGCCGCGCCGGCCGCCGCGGCCCCGCACCCCGTCGACCTCGGCCGCCGCATCCGCCGCGTAGCGCGCGAGGATCTCGGTCGAGATCGAAGCCTGGCCTTCCGTCATCGGCGACTCGAACGTAGCACCAGCTCCGTCGCCTCGGGCCTCGCCGCGAAGCGGAACGGCACGAATGTCGTCCCGAGCCCGCGCGACACGTGCATCACGCCCGCCGGCGAGCCGTAGACGCCGCTTGCGTAGCGCGCCGACGGATGCGCGAGGCGGAGCCTTCCGCCTGGATACGGCACGGTGATCTGGCCGTCGTGCATGTGGCCGGACAGCACGAGCTCGAAGCGCCCCGGCTCGAGCTGGTCGAGCACCCGCGGGAAATGGCAGAGGAGGATCCGGAAGTCCGCGTCGCGCGAGAGCGCGTTGGGGTCGAGCCGCAACCGTCCGCGCACGATGAGCCGCGGATGCGCGCCCGCGATCCACACCGACCGGCCGCGCAGGTCGAGCAGCCGGCCCTCGTCGCGCAGGAGCCGTACGCGCCCGAGCTCGCGGAGGTCCGACGCCCTCGCCTGCGGGTCGCGCGAGATCGCGACGTCGTGGTTCCCGAGCACCGCGAACGCCGGCTCGGGCAGGCGCGCGACGAGCGTCCGCAGTCGCGGCTCGCCCCGCGGATGCGTCAAGAGGTCCCCGGTGACGCACGTGAGGTCGGGCCGCCGGCCGGCTGTCCACCCGACGGCGCGCTCGACCGCCCCGGCGCCGCGTGACGGAACCCCGAGGTGGAAGTCCGAAAGATGCGCGACGCGCAGCCCGTCGAGCTCCGGCGGCAGGCCCGGAACCTCGAGCTCGAGCTCGCGGAGGCGCACCCAGCCGGCCTCGAAGAGCCCCCAGCCCGCGGCGGCCGCCGCGACGGCGCCGACGAAGGCTCCGGCGCGGCGCCCGAAGGCGGCCGCGCCGGATTCCGCCCCTCCGTGCACTAGACGCCTACGTGGGCCGAAACCTGCGCCGAGTTCGTGGCGCCTCTAGACCTGGAGCTGCTCGAGCGCGGGCCGCGGGTCGACGATGTGCCGCTTGAACTTCAGCTCCGAGTCGGCCAGGCCGGCCGCGACGCCGACGAGCTGCGACAGGTGCAGGATCGGCATCCCGAACCGCCGTCCCGTCGCCGCCTCGAGCTTCTGCTGCCACGCGTCGAGGGAGAGGTGGCAGAGCGGGCACGGCGTCACCATCACGTCGGCGCCCGCCTCCATCGCCTGCTCGACCGGCTGGATCAGCTCGCCCATCGCGGTCTCCTCGCGCGCCTGGATGATCGGGAAGCCGCAGCACTTGATCTTCGCCGGATAGTCGATCGCCTCGCCGCCGCACGCCTCGATGATGCGCTCGAGCGACCACGGGCGGTCGGGATCCTCGAAGCCGAGGATCTTCGAGGGCCGCAGGATCTGGCAGCCGTAGAAGGGCGCCACCTTCAGGCCCTTCAGGCCCTTGTGCGCAGCCTGCTTCAGCTTCTCGTAGCCCTCTCCCTCGGCGATCTCCCAGAGGAGGTGCCGCACCTCGACGGTGCCGCGGTACTCGGGCACACCGACCGACTTCAGGTTCTCGTTGATACGGTCGAGCAGGTTCGCGTCGCCCTTGAGCATGTAGTTCGCCTGACGCAGGTTGAGGGTGCACACGTTGCAGACGGTGAGCAGCGTGTCGGCGACCTGCTCCGCGTAGGCGAGGATGCGGGCGTTCAGGTGGAGGTAGTAGTCGGGCTCCGCCTCGTGGATGTCTCCGGCCCCGCAGCACGTGACCGACTCGAGGCCGACGAGCTCGAGGCCGACCCGCGGCGCGAGCGCCTGCGTCGAGGTGTCGAGCTCCTTCGCCGACAGCGACGCAAGACACCCCTTGTAGTAGGCGACACGCTTCGTTCCCTCGACGGCGCTCACGCAGCCCCCTCCTTCTCGCTCGGCAGATACGGCTTCGGGAAGGACCCCGGCCCGTACGGATCTCGGCCTTCCTCGTACCCGTGCGCGAGCTTCGCGAGCGCACGCTCAGCCTGTACGTGCCCCATGAACCCGGTGCGGTCCTGCTCGTGGACGAGCTTGTGCAGCGCGCGCGCCTCACCGACGTTCGCGGCGACATGCGGCGGGAACGACAGGCCGGCCTTGTTGTGCGCGATCAGGTTCATCGCGAACTTCATCTGCTTGATGCTCGACACGACGCCCTGCGTCTTCGGCACGAGCTCCGTCTCGCGGAGCCAGCCCGTCGTCTCCGTCGAGCGGATGAACCAGTTGGCGTGCTTCGCGCCCATGTCGCGGTCGACGCCCTCCTTGATCGACTCGGCGCCGAGCTTCGCGATCGCGTCACGTGGATCGACGCCTTTCGGGCAGCGCTCGTTGCAGAAGAAGCAGCGGGTGCACTCCCAGATCCCGTGCTGGCCGCCGTACTCCTCCAGCCTCTCCACGGTGGCCGCGTCGCGCGGGTCGCCGACGAAGCGCATCCCCTTCGCGAGCGCCTGCGGTCCGAGGAACTCCGGGTCGGACTCCATCGCGTTGCACTCGGAGACACAGCACCCGCAGTTGATGCAGAGCGCCTCCTTGTGCACGACGTTCATGCGCTCCTGCGAGATCCGGTACTCGCGCCCGTCGTCCGGCACGTCGTAGCCGGGCTGGACGTAGGGCTTCATCGCCTTGAACTTCTGCCAGAACGGGTCCATGTCGACGACGAGGTCCTTGACGATCGGCAGGTTCCCCATCGCCGAGATGACGGGGACGCGGCCCTCCTGCGCGATGTCGTACATCCGCACCTTGCACGCGAGCACGGCGGCTCCGTCCATGCGCATGCCGCACGAGCCGCAGATCATCATCCGGCAGCTCTTGCGGTACGCAAGCGAGCCGTCCAGCTTGTCCTTGACGATGTCGAGGCAGTCGAGCAGCGTCGCCTCCTCGGGTGCGTCGAACTCGTACTCCCTGAGCGCCCGATCGCCCGTGGACGAGTCGTAGCGCCAGATCTTCAGGGCAACCTGCACTCGCTCAGCCTCCCAGTCCGATGATTGATGCATTCGTCGCGTCGAAGCTCTCGGCGGGCGACGGCGTCGTCACCGTGACGCTCTTCCCGAAGTCGGAGAGATCCATCGTCAGCGCCACCGCCTGGCGGCCGGCCCCCGCCGTGCCGAGCGCGTAGGAGAGCTTGATGCGATGGACGTAGCCGTCGTCCTTGCCGATCCACACGTCGTAAGGGCCGTACTTCGCGGTCGCCAGAGCCTTGATCTTCGCGGCCTGCGCGACCTTGGAGACGTCGACGCGCCCGCGATAGTGCGTGGTGTCGCTGCCCTTGATCGTCTCGTCGCCGACCTTCGTGACGTTGCGGATCGCCTGGAGCTCGGCGAGCGTGCGCCCAGGGTCCTGGATCCCGAGCGCGGAGAGGTCGATGCCCTTGGACTCCCCGACCTTCGCGAGGTCGACCTTCATCCAGGTCTTGCCGCTCGGGAGGCTGCTCGCGAAAAGCGGCGAGCGCAGGTAGATCGTCGTGCCGCTCGTCACCTCCTCGGCCGAGCCGCCGAGGCCGCCGACCGAGAAGTCGACGTGCATCGTGCCCTGCTTCCCGGCGTTGTCGAAGTCGCCGTTCCCGGTGACGGTGACGAGGTTGCCGGCGACGCTCGCCGATCCGTTGATCGTCACGTGCTCGCTCGACGTGCGTGCCGTCTTCGCCGCGGCGCTCTTGACCGATGCGGCGGGCGAGAGCTCCGGCTGCGAGCTCGACTTGCCGCCTCCGCACGCCGCGGGTGCGAGCGGCAGCAGGACGAGAGCGACGGCGGCGCGGCGCATCAATACGTGCGCTCCTCGGGCGTCCACTTCGTCATTCGCACGGGCTCGGTCGAGAGCTCGACGTCGTCGTCGCGCCAGCGGGTGATCGAGTGATGCAGGAAGTTCGCGTCGTCCCGGGTCGGGTAGTCGTACGGACGTGCGTGCGCGCCTCGGCTCTCCTTGCGCGCGATCCCCGCCTCGATCATGCAGAGCGCCGTGTCGAGCATGTTCCCGAGCTCGATCGCCTGCGTCAGGTCGTTGTTGAAGACGTCGCCCTTGTCCTCGACGTAGACGTGTCGGTAGCGCCCGCGGAGCTCGTGGATGATGTCGCGCTGCTTCAGCATCTGCTCCTCTCGGCGGAACACGCCGAAGTTCTCGAGCATCGACTGGCCGAGCTCGTCGCGGATCTGCCAGGGCCTCTCCCCCGACTCCCGGTCGAGCAGCTCGCGGAGGCGACGGGCCGCGTCGCGCTCGAGCGACTCGGGCACCTCGATCGTCGTGTGCGAGAGCGCCCAGTCCGCCGCCGCCGTCCCGGAGCGCCGCCCGAAGGTGATGGTCTCCATGAGCGAGTTGCCGCCGAGGCGGTTCGCGCCGTGGACCGACACGCACGCGCATTCGCCGGCCGCGTAGAGACCGGTGAGCTCCGTCGCCCCGTCCGTGTCGGTCTCGATCCC
>Ga0310811_10014374_pt1 | contig 10320 bp, 13 predicted proteins | sample YCmetagenome_FD_207642 | JGI IMG/M metagenome (GOLD analysis project Ga0310811, IMG submission 207642) | Soil microbial communities from experimental microcosm in Duke University, North Carolina, United States - YC | ecosystem: Engineered > Artificial ecosystem > Soil microcosm > Unclassified ... | reverse complement strand
CACGCGGAACGTGCCGCTGCAGCCGGTGAACTGACGCGACCAGCAACTCGCCGAGCCGGGGATCGGCTGGGTGATGTAGATCGTGTAGACCTTCTGCGTCGACGAGGGCTTGTAGAGGATCGTGGATCCCCCCACCCCGGGGGTGGTAAAGGTCCGACCCAGCCCGCAGGCCTGGAGCGCCCGGTCGCCAAACGGCACCACCTCGGGGGTGTCATCGAAGAAGACGCCCGCATCGTTGCCGCGGATGGGGATGCGGAAATCAATCCGCGAGACCCGCGGGCCTTTCAGCGAGGGCGCCTGGCCGAGGTTCCCCATCGTGACGAGGTTCTTGATCTCGTTCGGGTCGTTCGTCACGCGGATGGTGTCCGCGTCGACCTGTTGCACGTCGGTCGCGAGGTACGTGCCGCCCAGCACGTCCGTCCCGGCCGACGTCTCTTCTTTCATGACCACCTGCATGCCGATCGCTGCCGGTGCTGTGAACTCAGCCATTGATCGCGACCTCCTTTTCTTCGTTCATAAACACCGTGCAGGGCTGGACGAACTCCGCCGTCGGCCCCTCGACCAAGACGTCGGGCACGAGCTCCCCGTCGAACTGGACCGCTTGCACGAGCCCGTCCAGCGTGTAGTGCTGCAGGAACGTGGTCCAGAGATCATCCCAATACCGCTCGAGCCACCGGCTCACCGTGACGCCGTTCGCCGCGGACACGGCCCCGACGAGGAGCACCTTGAACTCGTGGCGATAGCCGATGACGTTGGACCGGACCGTCTTCGCGGCCACCGTCGAGCCGGTGCCCTCGAGGACCGAGCAGTGCGGGAACTGCGTCCGCGACTTCAACTCGCGATATTCGCGATCGGCCGTCGGGATGTTCGGATACGTGGCCCCCCACGGGCGAATGCCGGTGAGCCCGGCCGCGACGGCCACCATCGCCTCGAGCACGCGGTCGCGCAGCGGCTCAGCCACTGGCCGCCTCCTGCAGCGCCCGGTTGAAGTCGGCGCGGATTCCCGCTTGCGCGGTCTCAATCGCCTGCGAGAACCACGGCCGGCGCGCGAAACCTGGATGCTGGACGGAGGTCCGGAAGATGGTCCGGAAGCCGGTATTGATCGCGAGGGGCACTGCGCGGCTCCCGCGCTGCCGCCCGCGCCGGCGGCGGGCGCGAATGAGATGGGCGGCCGCGCCCTGCTCGAGCAGGCGCCCCTTGAAGGCGAATTTCCCCCGTGGGCCGACCACGCCAACGGTCAGCAGGCCACGCTGGGCCACGTCCGCCTGCACGGAGGCGGCGAGTTGCCCCGTCCGCAACCGCACGACCGCGCCGGAGGCGTTGGCCACCGCATAGTGCTGGACGCGCTGCACCGCCCGACGCATGGCCCGCAAGAGCGCCGCCTTGATCTCGGGCTCCTCGGGCGGCAGCACCACGTCGATGTTGACGTCCATCTCGAGCGCCAGGCCGCCGCGCCCGACCTTGATCGTCTTGCGACTGCGGCGTCTCATACGAAGATCCGGCGGTCGGCGTCGAGGATGTCGCGCGCCCGGCGCGGGATGTCCGTGTCGGCCCGCGTGACCGTGCCGCCCGGGCCCGAGAACGAGATCGTGTCGGGGTTCTGGTGGATTTCGTCCCGCACGAACTTGCCGAGGATCAAATAAAAGGCTTCGAGGATCCGGCCCGGGACGGTGACGGCGCCGCCCGTATACGTCAGCACGATGGGCTGGGGCACGGAGCCCGCCCCCTCCCAGCCCGCACGCCGATAGAACTGATCGGGGCACAGGGCGGAGCCCGGCACCGAGGAGATCACGATCACGTCCTTGTCGGTCTGCGGATCATCGGCCGTCGTCCGCCAAACCGTCTGGGCCGTCCCGTCCACTGTGATGGTGACCGTCGCGGCGGTATTGATCGGCCGGATGGGCGCATAGAGGCATGACCCGGAAAAACCGGACAGCCGCCACGTCGCGGTGCGGGCCTTGATCGGGCCCCACCCGAGGCGCGCCTGGACGTAGTCCGTGGCCTTGTTGATGGCGTCCTCGAGCTGCGCGTCCTCGGCGTTCCCCTGATGGTGGAGATACGCCTTCGCCTCGTCGAGGCTCACGAGGGCGTCGACGGTCAGCGGCATCGACGCCCCCTAGCCCCCGCGCTTCTTGGCTGGCGGGAGCGTGGCCCGTTCGGACTCGTCCGCGAGCGCGGCGGCCTCGGGGGCGGCCTTCGTCGTGGCGGTGGCGCCGGCCTCCTCCGCTACGCCGACCGCCACGAACCGCGCGGCCCGATCGTTGGGCAGGTCCACCACCTCGCCCGCCGCGTAGACACGAATCTCATCGCAGACGTCGGAGAGAATGCGGATCTTCATCAGGCGGTGCCCTCCGCGGGGCGCTCGAACAATTCCCCCGCCACATCGGTGCCGTGCGTGACGGGCCGCGACCGGCTGCCGTAGAGGAACGCCATCGCGGAGACGGTCGCGGCGGCCGTCGCCCGTGAGACCACGAGGCGCACGAAGTCTTTTCTCGGCGCCTTGACGTCGACGTAGAAGACTTTGTTGTCGTCGGTGTCCGCGACGGCCTGCCCACTGCCCAGGAGATCCGCAGGGGCGCCGAAGGCCGCCGTCGTGTCCTGTTGCACCTTGATCGAGGTCACGGCCGTGCCCACGATGGCGCCGAACTGCACCACGAAGACGACGCCGTCAAAGCCCGCCATGTCGATGGCAGCGCCGTTAATCGCGGTCGTGCCAGCGGCCCCGGCCGTGAGGCTGATGGCCTGCACGATCTTGATGTCGTGGCCAAACAACATTTGCGACATGCGCGCCCCCCGTCTGGCGAGGCGCGCCCCGCGCCGATGCGAGGCGCGCCCCGTCGGGTTCCTGCGTTGACTACGTCGTGAGGGCCAGGTGCTTGACGGGGTTCGTGCCAGCGTTCAGCAGGTTCCCATCCGCGCGCGCGAACGCGAGGAAGGCGACCTGATGGAAGTCCGCATACCGCTCGTCGAGGCGCAGCAGCGTCACGCCCAAGACGTCGCGGATGATGTATTTCGACAGGGCACCGAACAGCACGGCCTTCGTACCCGTGGTGACGGCCGTGGGCATGTCGTTGTTGATCGTGATCGGGTAGCCGAGCAGCGTGGCCGGGAATCCGCGCGAGATGCTGGCGTCGGCGGCGGGCATCAGGATCGGGCGGCCGTCCGTCCCGAGCAGCTTCTTGACGGCGGCCAGCTTGGTGTCGTGCATCATGAACCCGGCGCCCTGCTGCCGATACGCGATATCGACGGAATGCTCGAGCGTGACGAGATCGACGTAGGCGATCCCACCGCCGGCCGAGCCCGTCGCGCCGAGGACGGACTGGACGGTGATGCCGAAGGGCAGCGTGGTGCCGGCCCCGGTCGTGAAGTGCGTGTTCTGGATCCGGCCGATGCGCTCGCCCAGCATCTCGCCGAGCATCTCGGGGAGATTGACGGCGCTGTCCTGCATGAGCTCGACGGGGACGAGCACCTGCTTCGAGGAATACTTGAACGCCTTGAGCACGAGCTGGCCGAACGTGACATCCTGGTTCGCCACCTGCGTGTTGATGTCGAGGATCACGCCCGCCTGCGCGGTGTCGTTCGCGGTCGGGATCGGCAGGTCCGCCCCAGTGTCGGTGCGAATGATCCGGGCGACTTGGCGCATCCCGCCGAACCACAGCAGGGCCTTTTCGAGCGACTGCATCAGTTCGTCGGGGATGGTGTAGCCCCCGCCCGTGGTCGTGATGGTCTGGGCGCGCTGCTCGAGTTCCCACTCACGGACCTCGCTCAGATCGCGCGGCGGGCGCTTGGACAAATTCAGAGTGATCGCCCGCCGATTGAAGTCGATCCCGATCCGCTCGGCGGCCTCGTGTTGCTCGCGGGTCGCCCCCTGCTCGGTGGGCGTGAGGAACCAGCCGCGGAGCGCCATGGCGAAGTCGTCGCGGCCCCGCGCGAGCTTGCGGATCGCGGCCGTGCCCGTGCCCGGCCCGTCCCCCCGGACCTGGGCGGGCTCGACCGCCCGCTCACCCTCGGACAGGCGGGCCTCGATGGCCGCCTGCTTCTGCCGCATCACGATGTTCTTGTCGAGCGCCTCGATCGCCTGGTCGCGCGACTGCCATTCCTGCTCTTCGTCGCCGTTGAGGACGTCGCGCCCGTCCTTCTGCGCCTTTTGCAGAATGGCGGCGTTCTCTTCGTGGAGGCGCTGGCGCTTCTCGATGAGTTCCTTGAGCATGTGCGTGGCCCTTTCGGGCGCGCCCGCACAAGCCAACGGGCGCCACCCACGAGTTGTGAAAACCCCGTGAGCGGCGCCCGTCCAGGCGGCATCTCACCACATCGCCGACCCCATGCGAGGCGTCCACCTCGCCCCAGGCCGACGGATTTCTTATCTACTGCGCTACGCTACGGTGCCGTTCCCTCCGGTGTCAATTTTCTTTTCCGGGCCCCCTACCGTGGCGACGTCGGCGCGTTCCCGACGACCGGCCCGCCGAGGGAGGTCCTCGACTGGCTCGTGACCTCGGTCAACTGCTTCTCGAGCTCCTCCGTCTTTTCGAGCGCCCCCGCGAGGCTTTTGCGGATCGCCGCAGCCTTGCGCGGCAGCACCTTCACCTTGGCCGCCGTCAGCTTGACCTTGACCTTCTTGGCCGTCACCGGGCCCTTCCTCTTCGCGGCGCTCTTCGCCATTCACGGATCTCCTTTTCGTGCGTGCGGGAGTGCCGGCCACCGATCGAACGGGGCCGGGAGCTTCGCGCTCACGGGGACCACCTTCTCCACCATGCCCTCGGGGATCGACACATGCTCCTGGGTCTCATACCGCCCGTCGACGACCATCAGCTCGGACGCGAGCTTGAGGTAGCGGTGGCCGCCCATCTCAGCCAGCTCGACGATCCAGCCGACGCTCAGACAAGGCACCGGGTTGGCGGCAGACTGTTCGCGATCCCCGGCGGCGTCCAACCACTTGACGAGGACGAGCCCGTGCAGATGCACCGGCCACGGCGGCGGGCTCACGCTAGCGCCACCGGGCCCGCTGCTCCGCGAGGTGCTGCCGGAGCCGATGGATATTCAGCGGCGCCGCCCCGCGATGTTGCGCGAGCGAGCGCATGGCCACCTCGGTCGAGGGATACGCCGGGAAGGTGACCACGCTCACCTCGCGGATGAGCATGTCGGACACGAGGCGCGTCGGCGGGTCCGACTTGAAATCCCAATCATCCCCGTCGGGCATGGTCCGGAAGGCGAAGGACATGCCGGTCACGTCCCGGCGCTGGATCGACTGGACGATGTCCTGCGCGGACGTCGTCTCGGGCGGGTCGATCTCCACGCGGAGCCCCTTCCCGTCCTTCTCCACCCGCAGCGTCCCCGCACTCAGCCGGCCGATGATCCGGGCCGAGTCATGGTCCACCAGCGCCCGGAGATCGACCCCGTCCTTGAGCGTGCGGTCCACCGCGGCGGGCGTGATGATCTCCCGGAAACCGCCGAGGTTTTCCGAGAGGCGGTCAAAGACGATGGCGTAGCCGCGAATGATCTTCGCCACCCCGCGGGATTCCACCCGGAGCTCGCCCCCATCGCACGTGCGGATCTCAAGGTCAGACATTCGTGGCCTCCTGTTTCACGGATTGACCGCACCACGGGCAGAATCGCAACGGCGTCGGATGCTCTCCCGCATCGAGCTGGCCGTGACGAAAGATAAAGAGCCGGCCGTAGCCCTCACCGTCCGTTCCTGTTTGCTGGGCTTTGATCATGTCCGCGCAGCAGAGGACGAGGTCGGACATGGGCAGGTCAGTTTCCTCAAGCATGGGCGATCACCTCGCGCAACAGTTCGTCCGTGATCGTGCCGGGCCGCGTCTCCCACCCGCTCACCAGCGCCTTGACGTTGGCCTCGAGGTCCTCGGGCGCGTCGAGCAGGACCAGCAGGCTCGCGCGCGACTCGGCGACGTGCGGCGCGAGCAGCGTCCGGGCGTGCGCCTCAGCCGCGTCCCCGCGCCCCGTCAGCACGAAATGCAGCCGCAGCGCCGGGAGCAGCATCTGCACGAGGGCGTCCTCGCGCGTGGCGTAGAAGGACTCGATCCACGCCCGGAGCTTCTCGGGGCTCTGCGCCGCTTTGCGTGCCCTGTCCGCCTCGAAGCGGACTTCCTTGCGGAGGGCCCCCTCGATGACGTCGCGCAGGTTGGGCACGAGGTCGGCAATGCGCCCCGCGAGCGCGCGCCGCTCGGCCCGCTCGGCCTCGAGGTGCGCGGCGAGCTCGGCCTGGCCGACGGTGAGCAAGCCGATGACGGCCCGGGTGTCGACGAGCTCGGCCCGGGCGGCCACCGCCGCCTCCTGCGTCGCGGCGAGGCTGTCCGCGAGGGCCGCTTCTGCGGCGGCGCGCGCCTGGCGCTCGGCCTCCTCGGCCTGCTCGTCCTGCGCGGTTCCATTCGTCTGGGCGCGCCCGATTTCCTCGAGGCGTGCGGCGAGCTCAGCCTGGGCGGTCGTCAGCGCGGCGTGCACGGCGTCCACGGCGGCCCGCGTCTCGGCGAGCTCGGCGCGCGCGGCGGTCGCTGCCGCCTGCGTCGCCGTCAGGCTCTCCGCGACGGTCGCGTCCGCAGCGGCGCGCGCCTGACGCTCGGCTTCGGCCGCTTGCTCGTCCTGCGTGACGTGGGCGGTGTGCGCGCGCCCGATCTCGTCGAGGCGCCCGAGCAGCCGCACGGCGACCTCCTCGACGACCGCCCGCACCGGCTCAGGCGGGGCCGGCGGCGGCAGGGCCTGGATGGAGGCGTCCGCCGCGTGCTGGATCAGGGCCGCCTGGTCAGCCGCCGTCGGCAACTCGCCGCGGAGCCGCTCGGCGATGAGGTCGGCGAGCTGGCGCATCCGATCCGGCTCCGGCGTCGCGGGCGCCGGGGCCGGGGCGTCCGTCGGCGGCGTGGGCTCGATCTGCGCGTCGATCACGTCGTTGATCCGGTCCGCCGGCATCATGTTTTGCGGGACGAGGTAGATGTCGCCCTGCGGCCCGATGCCGTTCTTATCCTCCAGCTCGAGAATGTCGTTCGGCGAGAGCCAGCCCCACTGCCGCCCGACCGCGTAGGCGTTGTAGCGTTCGAGCGTCTGCCCGCGCAGGAGGCTGTCGACGGTGAACTTGAAGAACTGCTGGCGCTGCTCCATGGGCCGGATGAGTTTGCGCCAGAGTTCCTTCTCCCATTTCACGAGCCAGGGCATGAGCGAGTCCGACACGAACTCGATCGACTGCTGCTCGATGTTCGAGAACGTCGCGCGCTCGAGGTCGCGGAGTTTATGCGGCGGCACGTTGAACCAGCGCGCCACCTCGAGCGTCTGAAATTTCCGCGTTTCGAGGAATTGCGCGTCATCGGGTGGGATCCCCGCCTTTTCGATCTTGATCCCCTCCTCCGTCACAATGACCGAATGGGCGCGGTTGGGGCCCTGTAAGGCCTCGTTGAGGGAGGTTTTGAGGCGGTTGTGGGCCTCTTCGCTGAGTTTGCCGGGATGTTGGGCGACAATGCCGGGCCACGCGCCGTTGCCGAAGAAACTCGCCCCGAACCGCTCGATCGCGCCCGTCAGGCCGAGCGATTCGCGCGCCTTGCGGATGACGGAGTAGCCGCAGATGCCATCGAAGCCGAGGCCCGGGATGTGGAGGATCCGGTCCGCGTCGACGTCGATTTGGGTCCCGCTGTCGTTGGTGACCCGGTAGCGGATCTGTCGCGTCCCGACGTCGCGATAGGGCTGGACGCGGTCCGGTGCGATGGTCCAGAGCGCGATCGGCCGCCCGTCGGGCGTCCGCTGGATCTCCGCGTAGCCGTTCCCCCACGTGAGCACATGCGCTTGCAGGGTTTCACGGAACACCGGGGCCGTCTGCTCGGGGTTCGGCTGGTCATGCAGGAGCCGGTAGAGCGGATGTTCGAGAAACGGCTCCTTCCCGCGATCGGTCCGCTTGTAGAGGACGAGCGGGAGCATCCCGACCGGCCCCGCGAGTGCGGTGACGGCGGCCCAGACGGCGGACAGGTTGAGGGCCGTCGTCTCGTTGAGCGTGACGCCGGCGGCGGTGGGCTGGCTGCCGAAGAGCGCTTGCAGGACCGGGTCGTTTGAGCCGTAGGGCCCGAACCAGCCGCCCGCCCGGAGCGCGTTAGCGAGGCGGCCCATTGTCGGCGATCACTTCCCGAGCACGGCGCCGAGCCAGATGAGTTCGAGCCCCGCCACCACATAGGCGGCCGGCAGGAAGAACATCCCGATGCCCACCGGCACGAGGATGGCCCCGAGGATGATCAGGAGGTCGGGGAGGACCGTGCGCATCAGAGCGCCACGACGCCGCGCGACTCGTAGACCGACGTCGGTACGGGATTCACGAGCGCGCGCGTCAGCGCCATCGCCAGCGCCGCCACGCCGTCGATCTTGTCGCCCGCCTCGTCCTTGTCGAGCCGCACCTCGCCGCGCGTCCCGTGCCGGAGCACCACGTTGCTGACCATCCACGCGAGCACCGGATCCCCGCCGTGACAGAGCTTGCCCGCCTTCACCAAGCTGGCGATCCCTGTCAACGCCTCGTTGAGGCCATAGCCCTGCGGCGTGTTGAGACAGAACGCGCTCCCGAATTCCCCGTTGAGGTGGAGCGCCATGTTCTCGGTGAAGCGGTTGTCGTAGGCGAGCTCGCGCACCCCGTAGCGCCGACACCACGCGATGATCTCGCGCTCGACCAGGTCGTTATCGGTCGTGTCGCCCTCGGTGACCTCGAGCAGGCCCGCCCGCTGCCACACCTCGTACGCGCGCTCCGGGTGCTCCCGGAGCGCCGAGGCCGGCAGCCAGTACCGCATCCGCACCGCGACCCGCCCGTCCGGCAGCAGGAACACCAGCGCGAGCGCGGAGAAGTCATCGCGCTGCCCGAGATCGAGGCCGGCATAGCACGGCGCGCCGGCGAGATCGTCGTCCTCCAGGCGCGTATCGCAGAGCCGCCAGCGGTCCGCCGAGATCCACGCCGTATGACTCGACGTCCAGATACAGAAATTGAGCCGCTTGACCATGTCCTGGCTCGACGGAATGTCGATCGCGTTCTTGACCTCGGTGTGCAGGTACGACACCGGGATCGTGATGCCCAGGAGCGGGTTGGCCTTGACCCAGACGTCCGGGTTGCGCCAGTCGTCGCACGCGCGGCACGTCTCGTTGGGCATCTCGAACCCCTCGGCGCGGCACGCCGCGCAGGGATCCAGCCCGCACACGTACGCGAACCACTCGTCATCGACCAGGACGCCCTCGAGCACCTTCCGGCTCTTCTCGTGGTGCTCCCAGCAGACGGACAGCCGATCGACCCCGGAATTCGTGATCCCGAGGATCAGGCTATTGCGGTTCCCCTTCGTCCCCGCCCGCATCTTGTTCACTACGAGCCGGTCCCGGTGCTCGTGCAGCTCGTCGAGGAGCGCGAAGGCCACGCGCTTGCCGTCCAGCGTCCGCGCCTCCGACGAGATCGGCCGGACGAACGCCCCCGTCGTGGGCATGCCGATGTTGTGCTCGAGGAGCTCCAGGCGCTGCCGCAACTCCGGCCCGAGAATCCGCTTGCAATCGGTGAACGGGATGTGCGCCTGATCGCGCGACGCCGCCGCCACGAAGCACTGCGCCCCGCTCAGCCCATCCGCCACCATGGCGTAAATCGCCAGCCCGGCGCCCACCGGCGTCTTCGCCGACCCCTTCCCCGTCTCCACGTACGCATTGCGGAACCGCCGGTAGCCGTCCTTGAACCAGCCATGTAGGCTCCCGACCGTAAACACCGCCCAGGATTGCAACACAAACGGCTCCCCCGCCCGGTCCCCATCCGGCAACACCAGGAAGTCGCGGAAGAAATCCAGCGCGTGCTGCGCCCGCTCCGGGCTCCACGTCAGCCCCCGCGCCGACCCCTCTTCGAGGTCCCGCAAATGCCGGGCGCACGCCAATCGCACCAACCGCCCCGTGACGACACGCCCCTCGACCACGTCGACGGCGTACGCCGTGACGGGATCGTCAGGCCGTGACGGCGTGCGGTGCTTGCGGGCGCTGCCGGAGGTGCGCGTCGAGGCGATCCTTGGGCTCACTGGGGCCGTGGCCCCGCAGATGCGTGCGCTCCGACGGGGTGATGCCGACGCGATACCAGATCCGATCCGCCGCCTCGTACAGCGCCAGCGCCGACGAGAGCTCCTGCGCCTGCCGGCGGTCCCCGAGCCGCGTCTCGCCGATGGGCGCGACCGCCGCCACCCGCCACAGCGCATCGGCCAGCGCCTCGTACCGACACGCCCGCGCCACGTGCCGCACGTCGATCTCCGCCAGGAGCGAACACGCGACCAACCCCGGGGCCACCGCCAGCCAGATCACGAGCGCCGCCCCCTCCAGCTCCGCCGG
>Ga0310811_10014373_pt1 | contig 10320 bp, 6 predicted proteins | sample YCmetagenome_FD_207642 | JGI IMG/M metagenome (GOLD analysis project Ga0310811, IMG submission 207642) | Soil microbial communities from experimental microcosm in Duke University, North Carolina, United States - YC | ecosystem: Engineered > Artificial ecosystem > Soil microcosm > Unclassified ... | reverse complement strand
AAGCGGCGTTCTGGCCTTCTGCAGAAGGCCAGAACGCCGCTTGAAACAACCGAGACCACAACGCAATGAAAGGGGTCAGTTCTTCAGTTCGCCCAGGGGGTCAAATCTGCAATTCGCTTGACACCCCACGCACCGCCTCCAGAATGCGCGCCTTCGTGACACGGCCCAGATAATTCTCCGCCGTCGGCACCCACCCGGCGGCCACCAGATCGAGCGACAAGGTTTCGGCGAGACGGCTCGCATGCGCGAATGCCCGGGGCCGCCGGTTATAGGCGTCATGCGTCGCGTTCAGCGTCAGCGCAACGCAATGGGCGAATAACGTCTCCCGGCTGTCGTTATCAAAACCTGCCAGGACGTCCCAGAGTTCACCAGGCTCCTCGGGCAACTGCGCCGCCCAGTTGCGATGCCGCGCATCCACCCGCTCGGCCAGCGGCGTGTCGGCCAGGCCCGGCGCCTGGGCACCGAACATCACGCTCTTCGCCTCGATCTCCAGGCAGGTTTCCGCGCCATAGCGATAGAAGAGCTTCAGGCACAGCGCGTGCAGCAGTGCGAGGAACGCAATGCCCGGCTCATTGCCCAGCGCTTCGCGTAGCGCCAGCGTGCGAAAGGCGGTCAGCTCGGTCAGCAGCCGATCAGGTAAGGGCCGTATCCCCTCATCCTCCTCCTCCGGTTCAGCGCCGTCACCGATATGGGCGACAATGACGCGGCTCTCCGGCATGGTCGGATCGGCGCCGTCGGAGGGATAATGCGCACCCCGCACATTCTCACCGCCCTCGTCCGCCAAGGCATCACCACCTTCATCGACCACCGGCGGCTCATCCTCAGGCCGCACATAACCGCGCTCCACCCGCAGCCGGCCAGAACCATCGATGCTGACGAACACCCCCGCCATGGCGATATCGGTCGGATCGTAGATCGCCGGGCGCTGGTGTATGGCCTCGATTTCCGCCTCGATCTTACCCAGGCGCACATCAGCCTCATCGGAAAATTCATCTGCCTCGGCCGCTTCCTCCTCGATCCGCTCGGCCTCGGCGCGCAGCGCCTCCACCTGGGCGATCTCCTCACCACTCAGCGCGCGGCGTTCACTAACAATCCGCCGCATGCCGTAGCTATGGCCATACGGAAACTCGGTCGCAGCCTCGACCCATTTCCAGCCCTCGGCACGGATGGAATCAGCGTCGCGCTCCAGCTTCTCAGCGACCACGCGCGCCAACAGCCCGGCATCCTGCAGCCAACCGCCATCATCTTGCTGGAACAGATCGCGCATCACGGCACCACCCGCCGCCACATACACCTCGCCCGCATATTGCGCCCGCTTGTCGCTGGCGCGCACCGCCCCTTCCGTCAGCATCCGGCGGATCTGATAGGGCTCCTTATTGTAGGAACGCTGGATCGCGTCCCACACCTGCTCTTGACGCTCATGGTCCGGGCTGACCGAGAAGGCCATCAGCTGGTCGAGCGTCATCTCATCCTCCGCATAGACATCCAGCAGTCGGGGCGAGACGGCGGCCAGCCGGAGCCGCTGCTTCACCACCGAGACCGCGACAAAAAACACCGCCGCGATCTCCTCCTCGCTCTGCCCCTTCTCCCGCAACGCCTGAAACGCCCGGAACTGATCCAGCGGGTGCAGCGGTGCGCGCTGCACATTCTCCGCCAAGCTGTCTTCCTCGGCGTTGCCATCGGTGCGGATAATGCAGGGGATCGGCGCGGTCTTGGCGAGGCGTTTCTGCCGCACCAACAATTCCAGCGCCCGGTAGCGCCGGCCACCGGCGGGGATTTCGAACATGCCAGTCTCGGCGCCTTTATCATCCAGCACCGGGCGCACGGTGATGCTCTGCAACAGCGTGCGCCGTGCGATATCCGCCGCCAGCTCCTCGATCGACACGCCGGCCTTCACCCGCCGGACGTTCGCTTGCGAAAGCATGAGCCGATCAAACGGAATATCGCGCGAGGCGCTGAGCGTGATCTTCTGAACAGTCTTGGCCATGGGAAAAACTCCATGACGGGCGGCCAGGAGCCTCTCTCCTGACCTCCAACCCGTCACGAATTTTTCCGCCGCCCTCTGCCTCTCTGACGCGCCGAGGCGGGATTGCTGGTACGGACAGAACTCAAGCCACCCGTTCCAGCAGCAGCTTCGCCTTGCCTTCCAGCTCCAGCCTGGCATCCTGGTGCGGCCTGCTCCTCGCCAACGCCGTAATCCCCTGCACGAAGTCGAACACGCTCTCGGGCGGGCGTCCCTCTTCTTCGAGCACCGTGGCGATCACCTTCGCCGTCTCACCCTTGCTCAAGCCGCGCTTGCGCAGAAAGCTCTCACGTTGCTCATCCTTGCGTGCGACGATTTGCTCCCGTGCCGCCCTGATCCCCGCCACGAACGGGGCTGGCGAGGAATTGGCGAAACGCCGCAGCGCCGGTGCCGCCTCATGCGCAAAGCGCTGGGTGGCGAACTTGCTGTGCCGGATGCTGATCTCCTGGAAATCCTCTACGCCCCACAAATTCCGGTTCATGCATACAGCGCGCAGATAGAACGAGGCGATGCCCAACGTCTTCGATCCCACCTCACTGTTCCAGCAATAGAAGCCCCGGAAATATAGATCTGGATCGCCATTCGACAGCCGGCCGGCGTCGATCGGATGCGTATCATCGACCAGGAACAGAAACACATCCCGGTCGCTGGCATAGAGCGTGGTCGTCTCCTTCGTCACGTCCACGTACGGATTATGCGTCATGGTCGCCCAATCCAGCACGCCTGGCACTTTCCAACGCGTATCGCCCGTGCCGTTGCCGGCGATCCGCATCACCGCCGAGACCAGCTCATGATCCCAGATGCGCCCATAATCCGGCCCGGTGACGGCACGCAGCTCCACCCGCCCATCCTCGGCTTCCAGCGTCTTGACCAGCTCGGCCCGATGGCTGAGCAGCCCATGCCGGAGATTGATCCCCGCCAGCGGCGCCGGCAGCTCGCGGAGATAGCCCGACGGCGCGCCTCAACCCGGATGGCCCGGCTCTCCACCGTCCGCGCCTCTGCCCGATCCGCCCGCGCGCGCACCGCCTCGTACAAAGCCGGGAGCGACAAATACCGCTCATCATCCGGCCGCGAAAACCATTCCGACGAAACCCGGCTGACGCGCTCCCCCTGGGTGACATCGACCTTGAAACCAGCCGATCCAGCCCGACCAGCGTTGGGGCCCGCAGCCGCAACCGCGACAGATGCATTGATCATGGCAAATCTCCCTGACGGGCGCCGGAAGACACTCTCCCGAACCAAAACCCATCATGGAAATGCCAGCCGAACTTTAGCTCTCCCGTATGGCGCCACACGCTGAAGCCGAAATTACGCTACCGTCAGCTTGGCACCTTCTCGGTCGTACGCTTGCCCCGCCCGAGTTCCCGAATCCGGACATTCGGCGACCAGGGCAGGGGGGAGCGCGCCCTTCTTGGACGTTCGAGGTCGCCAACCCGTCTCCCAAAGGGCGGTCATTCCTCGAGTGGAGAGACAGACCCAGAGCAATCCACGCAAAATTGCGAGCCGAGCTTCGGGACAGGCTAATCGCAAAATGGACTTGAAGCTTTGCGGTCTAAAATAGGTAAAAAAAATGACTGCGGGTGCAATGGAGCTGTATTGGAATTGAACCGAATTTGAGGCAGCTATCTCGAAGCCGTGGGGGATAAAGGCTTGATGTTCCGACTTTATGCGTGCGCCGGTGAATTTCTGAACAACACTCGCCTGCTGGCGCCGGGCAGAGGATTATTTGTGCGCCGGTCGGAGCGGGTGCTCTGATCGATGGCCGCAAACGGGGGAATAGTGTCAGACGTCGCCAAAGCGTCGGACCGGCAGAGCGCGGTCCGCCTTCTCGCCTGTATCGACGCGGCAGGCACGCCGGTCGAGGATGGGACATGGGGACCCGATGTCGTTGCCGTGCTTCACGCACAGTCCCGTCTGCAGGCGCTCGATTTTTGGATGCGCTATCCCGACTATCTCGCGAACGAGCTGCTGAACGAATATGAGCAGAGTCAGGACGAGGAGCTGCTCGATCAGGCACGGCGGATCTTCGATGACCGGGAGCCGGACCTTCGCCGTTTTCCCATGATCCGCTATCATTTCGGGGCGTTCGAACCGCTCGACGATGCATTGGCGATCCTGCGCGCGTCCGACCTCGTCATCGTCCGCCGCAGCGGCGTGCCCGGCCAGATCCGTGAGCATAACTATCTGCTGACGAGCAAGGGACGATCGTCGATGGACGAGCTCGCAGCGGCGGCGCCCGAGCTCGCCTGGTATCGCGAGCGTGCCAAAATCGTCGCGCGTGTGGCGGGTACGACGGGCGGCAAGGCGCTGAAGGACCGCCAATATCTCCAGCGGGAATATAAGCAGACAGAACTCAATCGGGTCATCGAGCCGATCACAGAGCGCGTGCGTGCCCGGCTCGAAGCATTTTTGGAGAAGTAGGAATCATGTCGTTCGGTTGGCTTGAGGCGGTGGCCGCGCGCGCGGGAATGGACCCGAAGGACGCGGATTTGCGACTGCGGCGCTTAGGCATCGCGCCCGACCGCCCAAGTCGTCCGGCGCCGACGCTGACGATCACGCGGATCGCCTTCAAGGGAGAGAAGCGGGGTTCGATCGAAGGCACATTCGACTTTTCATGGTCTGATCTAGGGCCGGGCGTCTGGGCGATCACCAGCGAGAAGAATTTTGCCGGTAAATCGTCAGTGCTCGAAATTCTGCTCTGGTGCCTGCGTGGTTCGCCGAAGAACCTTCAGGATGACGTCCGTCGCTGGCTCAACTGGGTCTCTCTCGAATTCAGCGTCGACGACCAGCAATATCGTGTGACGTTCGACCTCACCGACAGCGTGCCGGCGGGGAACCTCGCTCGCCTGAGGTCAGATGGGACGGCCGACGAGCTGGACCGCTTCGCATCGGACGACGGCTTCGCCGCGGCAATGTCGGGCTTCATGATGCGCACGCTCGATCTCGATCCCATCCCCGCCATGCACGGCGCCGATGGGGAGAAGCAGGCTGTCGAGCATGGGTGGGCGGCACTGTCCGGCGGACTCTATTTCGGCGGTGAGCACAAGCAGCTTCTGGGCGACGTGCTCATGGCGGGCCTGCCCGCCCGGATGTTGCAGATGTATATTGGCTTGCCCTGGGCGAACACCCGCATGCAAACCGGAACCGCGCGCAAGGAGATCGATCAGGAGCGCGAACACGCCAGCAAGGCGGCGGCCAAGAGCGCGGGCGAGGCTGCGGCGGCGCGCGAGCGGCTGGGCATGGAGCTCGAGAAAGCGAATAAACTGCTTGGGGAGCTTCCCACCGAGGCGGTGAGCGCCGAACACCTGAAGGCGCGCGCGGACGAAGTCGCGAAGCTCGCACCGGTCGGAACCGAGCTGCAGGTCAAACTTGCGACCGCCGAGGTGGAGGCGAATCAATTGCGCAGCGTCGCGACGGCGGACGAGCGCGCGCTGCGCGACCTGCGCGAGAACATCGTCGCCACGCAATTCTTCAACGGCCTCGAGCCGGCTTGCTGCCCGCGATGTGAAACGCGGGTAACGAGCGCCCGGATCAAGAAGGAGAGCGCAGACTTCAGTTGCTCGCTCTGCTCGGAATCCATTCCTGCCGAACAGCTGGAGGATGCCAGCGAAGCGATCGCGGAGGCCGAAGAGCGCGCGCAGGCGTCCCGCAAGGCGGCCGAGCAGGCCGACGCGTTTGCCAAATCCCTCCGCGGACAAGTCGAAACCAATAGGCATGCGCTCAAGGAGGCGCAGACCGCACTCGACGAGGCAGTCCGGAGCACGGCCTTTCAAAAGCGTCGCGAGGCGGAACTGGAAGTGGCCCGTCTGGAAGGAGCACTACGCGAACGGCAGCCAGCATCGGCGCAGCTCGAGGATCATCCGGACGCCGCCCTAGTCCGGGCCGCCGACGAAGAGGCAAAGAAGGCCTATGACAGGGGGCGCGGCGATATTCTAGATGCGCTCAACGCCGAGATACTGAGCCTCGGCCAGCGGATGGGCGTACAGGCGCTGGAAGAGGTGAAGCTGAATAGCAACGCCACCCTCGCAATCACCAAAGGCGGTGCGGGCACCAGCTTCTCTAAGGCTACGGCCGGCGAAAGGCTCAGACTCCGCCTCGCGACTGCAATTGCCCTGCTGCGGGTGGGCCAGGTCCGCGGGCTCGGTCGGCACCCTGGCCTACTGATCATTGATTCGCCGGGCGCGGAAGAGGTCCGTGAGATGGACCTGTCGACTTTGCTCGGCGAACTGCAGGCCATTGCCAAGGAGACGCGCGGCCTTCAGCTCTTCGTTGCGAGCGCCAATCCGCCCTCGATCGTCGATCGGCTGGGGGAAGAGCGATGCCGCGTCGCGCGCGGCGACGAATATGTTTGGTAGGACATCGCCGCGATGCCGGTGACGAGCATCATCGACCGGCTGGAGGAGGCCGTTCGCGCAGGGGGGATCACAGTCCAGGCGCTGGGCGGGGTCGATGCGATCCTTGCCGAAGCTGAGGGTGTCGCCGAGAGCCCGTTCCTCGACATTCTGGTCGCCTCTGTCGCGGAGGCGTCCCCGGACGATCGCACTCAACTTGCGCCGCTTCTCACCCAGGCTTTTACCGTCAACCGGCATCCGTCAGCTTATCGAGATGCGCTTGAGATCCTGCTTGGAGGGGATGTGCTGCTCCAGGCCTTGCTCGCGCAGCTCGTTCCCGTGCTCGCCGCGCGGGTGGCCGATCGTCGAGGCAATCCACAGGCACTGATCGCAGCCTATGCGCTCGAGGCCTTGTTTCAGATCGCGCTCGACCACGTGCCTACTCGCTACCGGGTGCTGATGATCATGTCCGAATTGGGCGATCAAGAGTCTGATCTATTCGCCGAGCACGCCGCGAAGCTAGTTGGTGCCGCCTATCATCAATGGGGCGAGGCGCCGCTGCTGGATACGCTGGCTGCGCTCCAGAATGTCGACGGCGCTGCCGGCGAGGCGGCCTATGAGCTTGCCATGGCTGCTTTAGCCCGCGCGCTTGATGCGGCCGCGATGGATCAGATTTGGGAAGGTTTGCGAGCGGCCCGCGAGCTCTTCGCCGTTGCCTTGACGGCCGATCCAGATCGGCTCGACGCCTACGCCTATTGTGCGATCATCGATATTCTTGAGCTGTTCGCGAGCGATCGGGCGGCCATCGATCTCGACGCCCCGCTCCAGGCACTGGAGCAGGCGCTGGATGACAGGCATGAACTGCTCGGCATCGGTCGGATTCCGCTGTGGTTGCGACCTCGCTGCGACCGGGAGATCGAATGGTGCCGGTTGCTTACCACCGTGCGCCGGGCCGCCCAGGATCTGGAACGGCCCAGCTGGCTCCATGCCGCAAAGATTCTCGAACAGATATTGTCCCTCTACGACGCTGAACGCACCGTCACGATGGGCAGGGGCCTGCACCAGATATTCGTGCCGCGCATCGAGGCATCCTTTGTCCGCGAGAAGGGGCTGGTCGCGCATCTCGACGATCTGCTGGCGGTCGAGGATTGGGCCCCGCCCCTTCGCGCGACCGCGGACCGATTGCGATCGAGCATAGCGCGAGCGGAGACATCCCTTCCGCGCATAGTCGAGGAGAACGCCAGCTTTCCGCTGCTACGAGGCGTTCTCCCAGATGGAGAAGCAGCGCTGGTGCCCGCAAGGATGGCAGCTAAGCTTGAGGCCCTGCTCGCCGATCGGGCGACACAGCCGCGGCGGATCGCGAACCCCATCGTTCATCGTATCTATCGGAGACTGTCCGCCGAACTCACTCATTGCCCGGACTATGAGGGCAACGTCAAAGACAGCTTTGATGATCTCCTGCTTCAGATCATCATGTTTTGCGTCGATCGACAGGATGGCGACAGGAGAACGCAAGGCACGCGCATCGAGTATCTGCGCAGCAAGGACGCAACGGAGCAGGACTTGCAGCTGGACCTTCGCGAATTTCTGCGGGGCAATCTGCTCTCGGCCGATGTCCTGGCCGAGGTACCGGGCGTGGCAATCGGCCGGACCGATCTCTATGTGATCTTCAGCGTCTGCCGAGTTATTATAGAATTGAAGAAGCATGAGGGTGTCGCCGACGTGCAGGCGGCCAAGCGCTATCGCTCGCAAGCCTCAAGCTACCAGGCGACCAATGTCAGGCTTGGGTTTCTCGGTATGCTCGAATTGCTTGATCGACCCGGTCCCGCAGCGAGCCTGGAGGAATGCTTGTGGATCGAAGCCTTTACTCCCGCCGGTGCGTCGATGCCGCGGTATTTGGTCGCCTTTCGCGTTCCGGGGATGCTGAAACCACCGTCGTCATTCAGTTAGACTGACGGCGTTTCTCGTCGGAGGCATCAAGTCCGTTAACGACCGGCCAGTAAAATCGAGGGGGATAGAGCGGGGGGCTATGGTCTTCCGGACGATGCTTCTCCGAGATGTCCGTGTGTGGATCCTGCCCAAAGCAGTCAGGCTCCTTTCGGCCCCTTTTGACTATTACCAGCCGATGGATACAAGGATGACGCCCGACCTCCTCCCCCCTACTTTCAATTGCCCAAAATTAAATCAGGCCCTTCGGCCAAGTAGCGCACCCGCAAGGGGTGCGCTTCTGGCGCGATCCGGCGAGCGGATCGCGCTGTGGGGTGGCCGTCCGGCCACCCAAAGGTAGTCGCCCGGTCATGTACTTGATTCCGCCGTCAGACTCCCTGGCGCCATATTGGCATCGGTCACGCGCAGCCCGGCTTCCCGCGTCATCTGCCGGCGCGCGGCCTTCTCCACCTGGCTGGGCTTACCTCCGGTTTTCGTCTTTCCTTCTCCATTGCCAGCGGATTTCGTCGCCCTCCCCACCGCCTTCCCGGCCTTCGGCCGCATCACATTGATCGCGGCGGCATCAAGCGTGTTCTTGATATGCGCGGCGTAATGCTTCTCGATCATCTCGACGGAGGTGCGGCAATTCTTGGCGATCTGATAGATATCAGCCCCCTCCATTAGCCGCAGGCAAATATAGGTGTGCCGCAAACTATAGGCCGTGCGTGGCTTCCCATCCCGATCCTGCTTGAGCTTGGCCTGGGCCAATATCCGGTTGAACAATTTTAGCTGCCCGCCTCCAGGGAACACTTTGTCGGTTGGCTCCGGCAACTCCACCAGCAGCGGCGAATTCGGTTTGTTCCGGCTGCGATTGCGTAGCTGCTTGCCACGGGTCGGCTTCGGCCGGTTGAGCAACCGCTCATAAGGCCGCACCGCCCCTGGCGTGCTTTTGCAGAAACCCACGCCGCGCTTACCCCGCACCTCGATCTCCAGGATCGTCTGGCCCGTCGCATAGTCGGTCGCGATCGTCACATCCCGGTGTTGCAAGTTTCCTGCCTCATCAGGCCGCAATCCGGTATTGCCCATGAACAGGATGTAGTCGTGCATCTGCTCGGCATTCCACCGGTACTGCGGCTGCGGCGGATTGCGCGCCCACTCTCTGGACGCGGCATAAAGCTGCCGATATTCCTCCGGGCTGAACCACGGCCGGTGCACCACTTTCCCTTGCGTCTTATAGGGCGGCGCCAGATCGGGCAGATGCGCCAGCCAGCCATGGCGGATGGCGGCTTTGAGCACCAGGCGCAGCGTGACGATCTCATCATGCAGGGTGCTGCGCGCCGGCGGCTTGCCGGTCGCCTTCGTGGTCGTCTCGATCCGATGCACCCGGTAATCCTGCACGCTCCCCGGCGTCACCTCCGAGAGCCCCATTTTCCCGAAGAAGGGGAGAAGGTGCAGGCGCAAGCGGATCTGGTGGCCGGCAACCCATTTCGGACTGCGCTCGCTCTCGGTGATCACCTCATATTCGCGGGCGAATTTCTCCGCGGCGTCCTGGACGGTCTTTTCCGTCTTCAGCAGCCCCGCGCGCGATTTGCCCAGTTTTTCGAGATACCAGTCCTGGGCGATCTCCTTGGCGAGACTGAACTGCTCTTCCTTGGTGCTGAAGCGGTATTGCCGCCCACCGACCGATGCCGCGCATTGCCAAGCACTCCGCCCGGTGCGCTTGAAGAGCTGCAGATCGCCATCCATGAGCTTGTGCGTCGCCATGCTCACCCCCCGTCGCTGGGGTGGCCCCGCCACCGGGACCACCGGCTGCGCTAAATCGCGCTAATCGCGCGCTAGGTGTTTGCAGGATATTTTAGGGATTCAGAACCTTCAAGTTAAACTTGTATCGTGCTGATTTACTTAAGGAATTCTGGTTGCGGGGGCACGATTTGAACGTGCGGCCTTCAGGTTATGAGCCTGACGAGCTACCGGGCTGCTCCACCCCGCGTGGGTGTGGTGTGGTGTGGTGTGGTGTTTGATAGGCTGGAGGACCTGGCG
>Ga0310811_10014372_pt1 | contig 10321 bp, 9 predicted proteins | sample YCmetagenome_FD_207642 | JGI IMG/M metagenome (GOLD analysis project Ga0310811, IMG submission 207642) | Soil microbial communities from experimental microcosm in Duke University, North Carolina, United States - YC | ecosystem: Engineered > Artificial ecosystem > Soil microcosm > Unclassified ... | reverse complement strand
GGGCTTCGTGCATGATATCCAGCCATTCCTGGGCTCCGCATTTGCCTTTGCTGATGAGACGGCGGACGCGGTCGACCAGGATCTCGGCGCCGGCGCCGGGAAGGGAGTCCATGCCGGCTTTTTTCAGCTCGGACAGGACGTCGTGATGGCTCATTTTCTCAAGCTTGCAGATATGCGCCACTTCGGGTGGGCCCAGGGTATGGAGCTTGAGGTTTGGGTACAGAGCCTTCAGCTGGCTGAAAAGGGTCGTATAGAAGCTGAGTCCCAGCTCAGGGTGGTGTCCACCCTGTAGCAGGAGCTGGTCGCCGCCCCAGCGGAAGGTTTCTTCGATCTTTCTTTTATATGTGTCGAGATCGGTGATATAGGCGTCGGCGTGACCGGGTATGCGGTAGAAATTGCAGAATTTGCAGTTGGCGATGCAGACGTTGGTGGTATTGACATTGCGATCGATCTGCCAGGTAACTTTGCCGTGGGGGACCTGCTTTTTTCGCAGCTCGTCGGCGACGTACATCAGCTCGGTCAGTGGGGCGTTTTCGAAAAGAAATACGCCTTCTTCGATGGAGAGGAACTGTTGTTGAAGCGCGTTATTGTATAGTGTGGACAGATTCATAGTGTCTTTTTAATGTGCGGCCGTTGTTCGCCCGGGCAAATGTACGCAACAGCGGGCTGTTGAAAAAGAAGGATATTTTACGATGAACGGTTTGAAAAGATCGGGAATACAAGTTATTTTTAATAAGACGAACACCCTACTAACTATGCTTAGCCAGAAAAAACACCTTTCACTCTGTCATCCCCTGGTATTCCGAATATGCCGGCCTGTACTTATCCTGCTGGCGAGCCTGATCCTTCTGACGGGTCGTTCTGCCGGCGCGCAGGAAACCTTTGCCGAACCGGCGAAACTAATTACCACCTTTCCTTTCACTTTGTTCACCGGAGGGGTTATTCTTATCAAGGCGAGGCTGGATAATTTCTCCGACAGCCTGAATTTTATCCTTGACACCGGGAGTGGGGGTATTTCGCTGGATTCCATGACCTGTCTGCGGCTGCGGCTGACGCCAAAGCCTTCGGACCGGACGATCCTGGGGATTGCGGGTGTCCGCCAGGTAAAGTTCCTCTACAATGAAACGCTTCATTTGCCGGGGCTTGCGGTGGACAGTCTGAACTTTCATGTGAACGATTATGATATTCTGACGAGCGTTTATGGCGAAAAGGTAGACGGCATCATCGGGTATAGCTTCTTTTCGAGGTATATCGTCCAGATCAACTACGACAGTCTGAGGATCTCGGTATACTCAAAAGGGGCCTTCCGTTATCCCAAGGGCGGCTATATGTTAAGGGCTTTGATTGCCAGTCTGCCGATCATGAGTGCCCAGGTTTCGGATGCTGTAAGGATCAACAACCGGTTTTATTTCGATACGGGGGCGGGACTTTGTGCGCTGCTTTCCACGGACTTTGTCAACGACAGCCTGCTGCTGGACAGCCGGAAAAAGAGTTACTATACGCAGGCGCAGGGGCTGGGGGGAAAGGCCACGATGCGTCTGACGACGGTGAAGGAGCTGCGGATCGGCCCCTTCAGGTTCCGCAAAGTCCCAACCTATGTCTTTGACGACCAATATAATGTGACCTCCTACCCCAACCTGGGCGGACTGATCGGGAATGATATTCTGCGGAGGTTCAATGTGATTCTCAACTATGATCGCCGGTCTATATACCTGACGCCTAATTCGCATTACAGGGAGCAGTTCGACTATTCGTATACGGGACTGGGGATCTACTGGGTGGACGGCGAGATCCGGGTTGGGGACATCATGAAGGACTCTCCGGCCGACAAAGCCGGGTTGAAGGAAGATGATGTTATCCTGGCGGTGGGCACTAATTTTACCAATAACATCCAGACTTACAAGAACTTACTACAAAACCCCGGGGAAAAGGTCAAGATCACCTTCAAGAGGAACGGGGAGCTTTCGCAGACCTTTTTGCGGGTAAAGAGTATTAAATAGGTGGTCCGGTCGCCCAGCCGAACTTTTCTTTAACTTGCACTCCCTTTCAAAGGATTGCAACTATGATAAAATTTGAAAAATTTCAGCTGGCGAACGGATTAAGGGTCGTGGTACATGAGGATGCCGCTACCCCGATGGTTGTGGTCAATGTGCTGTATGACATTGGCGCGCGCGACGAGGACCCGAAGCAGACCGGTTTTGCCCATTTATTCGAGCACCTGATGTTTGGCGGTTCTGTGAATATCGAGGATTTCGAGACGCCGCTGCAACTGGCGGGGGGAGAGAACAACGCGTACACCACCAACGACTTTACCAACTACTATATTCAGCTGCCTGCGGAAAACATCGAAACGGCTTTCTGGCTGGAAAGTGACCGGATGTTGTCGCTGGCTTTTGACGAGAAGAGCCTGGAAGTGCAGCGAAAGGTGGTGATGGAGGAGTTCAAGGAGCACTATATCAACAAGCCCTATGGGGATGTCTGGTTCAAGATGCGTGAAATGGTATATACGAAGCATCCCTACCGCTGGATGACCATTGGCAGCGAGCTCTCACATATCGAGAATGCGAAGCTGGAGGACGTCCGGAACTTTTTCTTTAAATACTATCGTCCGGTGAATGCTATCCTGGTCGTGGCCGGCAAGGTGACGACGCAGCAGGTGCGTGAACTGGCGGAGAAATGGTTTGGGGATATTCCTGCCGGCGAAAAATATGTCCGCAACTTACCGGTCGAGCCAAAGCAAAAGGAAGCCCGGAAGATGGATGTGAAAGCAGATGTACCGCTGGACGCCCTTTATAAATGTTACCCGATGGCTGCCCGCACGGAGAAAGGATATTATGTTGCGGACCTGATCACGGAGGTATTGGGCGGCGGGGCTTCTTCCCGCTTGCATCAATCGCTGATAAAGGAGAAGAAATTATTCAGCCAGATCGAATGTTATCATACGGGATCCAATGACCCAGGTCTGGTGGTCATCGAAGGCAAGCTGATAAAGGGTGTCAGCCTTGAAGCTGCTGACGCAGCGGTGGAGGAAGAGCTGGAAAAGCTGAAATCTGCGATGATCTCTGAAAAGGAGCTGACCAAGATAAAGAACAAAACGGAGTCCGCTATCGTCTTTGAGGACATGAGCGTAATGAACAGGGCGAACAGTCTTGCTATCTACGAGCTGCTGGGGGATGTCAATATGATGAACACCGAGCTGGAAAAATATCGTGCCGTCACGGCGGAAGAGATCCTGGCGACAAGCCGGGAGATCTTTGATATCCGGAATAGCAATACGATGTATTACCGCAGTGAAAAATGAACCTAAGATGATCACACAACAAAAGTCTATGCTAAACAGAAAGGTCGCGCCTGTAATAAAAGACGCAATAGAATTTGAGCTGATATTACCTCCATATAAGAAACATGTATTATCGAATGGTGTGGAAGTCTATGCCATCGATCTTGGGAGTGTCGATGCGATGATGATCAACTGGATCTTCGATGCGGGCAACTCGTATGAAAAAAAGAATGGGGTGGCGGGGGCTGTCAACGCCCTGCTGAAGAATGGGACGTCGACCCGAAAGGCCTTTGACATCAACGAGCATTTCGAATACTACGGGGCCTATCTCAATCGCAGCGCCCAGCATGAGACTGCGGAGATCACGCTGCACTGTCTTAACAAATATGTTCACGAGCTGTTGCCTGTCGTGGCGGAGCTGGTGACGGATTCGATCTATCCCCAGGAGGAACTGGACATCTATAAAAAGAATGCCCAGCAGCGTTTGCAGGTCAGTCTGAAAAAGAGTGATTTTGTGGCGGGCCGTCTGATCGACTCTTATTTGTACGGGTTTGAGCATCCGTACGGGAAATACAGTACCATGGAGGATTACCAGGAACTGACAAGGGAGGATCTGCTGGCGTTCTATAACAATTTTTATAAGAATGGCGCCTGCAGGATCATTGCTGCCGGTCGTCTGCCGGAGGACCTTATTTCGCAATTGGAGGTTAGTTTTGGCAAACTGCCCCTGCATGCTCCGGCTTCGAACGGTGTTGCTGCTGTCGCGGCTCCGATCGTTCCGGCGACGCAGAAGAAATATGCTATCACGAATGATCCGAATGGCGTCCAGGGTTCGATACGGATCGCCCGGAACTTCCCGAACCGGCATCACCCGGATTTCCAGCGGGTGCAGGTTCTGAATAACGTTTTTGGCGGATATTTCGGGTCGAGGCTGATGGCCAATATCCGGGAGGAAAAGGGATATACTTATGGTATCTACAGCTACCTGGTGAATAATCTCCAGGAGAGCGCCATTGTGATCAGCACGGAGGCCGGAAAAGAGGTTTGTGCCGCAACGATAGAAGAGGTATATAAAGAAATGAATGATATCAGGGAGGATCTGATCGATGACGAGGAGTTGCAAATGGCCCGGAATTTTGCCATTGGCACTGTCCTGGGCGACCTCGACGGGCCTTTCCATGTGGCCGGCAGGTGGAAGAACATTATCCTGAACGGACTGGGCATGGACTACTTTGAAAAAGGCATCGAGATCGTGAAGACGATAACTCCCGAAGAATTGCAGGAGCTGGCGAAAAAATACCTTGATCCCGCGGATTTCTTCGAGTTGGTAGTGGTCTAAATAATTTTTGGCTATTTTTTGCCGCAATTATTTACCTTGGAGAAAAGAATCACATGAATTTCCTGCTCCGGATTCTTATCACAGCGGTAGTTGCGTTTGCGTTGTCTTCAGTTCTTCCGGGCATTCATATCGATACTTTCTGGACGGCGATGGTACTTTCGCTGGTTCTGGCTGTTTTGAATTCTTTGTTGAAACCGATATTGATCATCCTTACCCTTCCGATCACGATCCTTACTTTTGGGTTCTTCCTTTTTATAATCAATGCTCTTATTGTAGAGCTTGCCAGCAAATTTGTAGATGGATTTTATGTGCGCAGCTTTTGGTGGGCATTGTTGTTCAGCCTGCTATTGTCGCTGCTGACATCCCTTTTGTATAGGAAGGATAGGGAGGAAAATGATCGATAAACGATATTTATGTATTTCGACAGAAAAGAATTCAGCAACGAAGAGCTTATCCGCTTGTACAAAAGCATTTTGCTACCCCGGATGATCGAAGAAAAGATGTTGGTACTGCTGCGTCAGGGCAGGATCAGCAAATGGTTCAGCGGCATCGGGCAGGAAGCCATCGCGGCGGGGGCGACACTGGCCATGGATCCGCGGGAGTGGATCTTACCTCTTCATCGTAATCTCGGTGTATTTACCAACCGTCAAATGCCTTTATCAAAACTGTTCCTTCAGTGGCAGGGTAGTCCGGATGGCTATAGCAAGGGAAGGGAAAGGAGCTTTCATTTTGGCAGCCGGGAGCACGCCATTTGCGGAATGATCTCGCATCTGGGGCCGCAGCTGGGGGTTGCCGACGGCGTTGCGCTGGCCTACAAGCTTCAGAAGAAGAATCTTGCGGCCCTGGTATTTTCGGGCGATGGCGGTACCAGCGAGGGGGATTTTCACGAGGCGCTGAATGTGGCGTCGGTCTGGGACCTGCCGGTCATTTTTCTTGTCGAGAACAATGGGTATGGGCTGAGCACGCCTGTTTCCGAGCAATACCGGTGTGAGAGCCTGGTCTATAAGGCGGAGGGCTATGGTATGGAGGGTGTCAGGATCGACGGGAATAATATTCTCACTGTCTATGACACATTGCGTGGGATCCGGGAGTATTGTATCAAATATCAGCGGCCTTACCTGGTGGAATGTATGACCTTTCGGATGCGGGGGCATGAGGAAGCCAGCGGGATGAAATATGTTCCGGCGGAACTGGTCGAGGACTGGGGGAAGAAGGACCCGGTTGCGAACTATGAGATCTGGCTCCGGGAGGCGGGGGTATTGCCGGAGGAGCAACTCCACCAGATCCGGGAAGAGACGAGGCAGTACATCGAATCGGAGCTGAGCGGGGTGCTGGACCCGATCAATATTGTGCCGGATACGGAGGTGGAGGTGGATGATGTTTATGCGCCGGCGCCGAGGGTTGTGGGGGGGAATGGTGCGGGTGCTGCGGCGGCAGCGCCGGTGGCGGGAGAGGGTGCTGCGGCGGCTGAGGATGAGGGTGTTGGTGGGACGGCGGGGGCGCCGGAAAAGAGATTTGTCGATGCCATCAGTGAGGGGTTGAGTCAGTCGATGACGAGGCATGAGAATCTCATCCTGATGGGGCAGGATATTGCGGAATACGGGGGGGCGTTCAAGATAACGGATGGGTTTGTGAACCTATTTGGCAGGCACCGGGTGCGGAATACCCCGCTTTGTGAAAGCGCCATTGTCGGCTGTGCGTTGGGTTTGAGCCTGGAAGGCTTTAAGAGTGTCATGGAAATGCAGTTTGCGGACTTTGTAACGGCCGGTTTCAACCAGATCGTGAATAACCTGGCCAAGATCCACTATCGCTGGGGTCAGCCTGCGGATGTGGTCATCCGTATGCCAACGGGCGGCGGGGTTGGTGCGGGACCTTTTCATTCTCAAAGCAATGAAGCCTGGTTTGTGCATACGCCGGGTCTGAAGGTTGTCTATCCTTCGACGCCGATGGATGCAAAGGGGCTGCTGATCGCGGCCATCAATGACCCGAACCCGGTGTTGTATTTCGAGCATAAGGCATTGTACCGGAGTATCAGCGGTCCTGTGCCGGAGGCTTATTTTGAAGTGGAGATCGGTAAAGCAAGAATAGTACAGGAGGGGGAAGACCTCTCTATTATTACATATGGGGCGGGGGTGCATTGGGCTTCGGACTATGCGGCTGCCCATCCGGAGCTGTCTGTCGACATTCTAGACCTGCGGACGCTGCTGCCGATAGATCATGATGCTGTCCGGTCTGCCGTGGCGCGGACGGGAAAAGTGCTGATCTTACATGAAGATACCCTTACCGGCGGCATTGGTGCGGAGATCGCGGCGTGGATCAGCGAGTTTTGTTTTCATCTGCTGGATGCTCCGGTCTTCAGGTGTGCCTCGCTGGATACGCCGATACCCTTTAACGGTCAGTTGGAAAAGAACTTCATGGCCAGCGCCAGACTGGATGAATATGTAAAGAAAATAATGGAATATTAGGACCCTGAATGGGGGAGCCCTTTTAACGGAAATCTTATGGCGCTGGCGAAAGCGGTCAAGTTTTGCACCTTCAGTGCACAATGCTTGAAAATATTTATAGGATTATATATCTTTAGTTTAAATAGGATAAGGTTTAATGGTTATGGAACTGATTAGGGCAACCTCCCCCCTCAAAGGGAGGTTTTTTATTGGTTCCTATAAATTTTCGTTTATACGCACACGTTATGTGCATGTGCCGGCGCCTCGTTGGGGCCATACTCGCCCGAGCCCAGGTCAGGCCACCGGCCTGACGACAGTAACCGAGCTCTGCGAAGGTTACGAACGTTCCGGAGCAGAGCGAAGGGAACGAGCGAGAAGGGGCAAGGAACGAAGCCCCGCCGAAGCTCTGAGCGTGGCGAAGCAGCTCCGTCGAAGTTCTCGGACATTAGATGTCTGCGGCAGCAAGGTTTATTTTTTTACAAACCTTGCGAAGCAGACTCGCCGATAAACCACTGCTCCTTGTTTTTAAATAATACATTGAATGTCGTGAAGGAGCCATAGATACGGGTAATATATTGCTGCAGATTTACCTTCTCTTCATCACTAAGTCCTTTATGCCCATTGATCTGTTGTTCCAGGACTCTGAGCCTGTCGCGCGCCATTACTATCTTATGAAAGAAAGCATCGATCGGTACTTCTTTTGGTTTGATAGATTTGTCGCCGGACTGGAGGATCATGGTTCCGCCTTTCCACTTGTCGCCGAGGGGGACGTTCTCTGTCACTCCACCCCAGAGGCGAAGTATTTTTAGAAGGGACTTTTCTGTTTCAGAATGTGTCTCCACTTCTTCTGTCACGTTCTCCGGAATGATCTCGTCGAGGGAGGGATCGGTCTTATCGATCTCTTTGATGCCATGATGAATAAAGGAAATAAGATAGACGGCATATTTTACGCCGACGATGACTCCGGGGCCGAATTGAGTATGTTGGAGACGGGTCCCGATGCCCAGCGTTAGTTGGTCCATGGTGTGATTTTTGGCAAATATAGAGATAGGCCCGGATAAGTGGAAGCCGGCGCCAGTGCGGGGCAGGGATAATGGGCGCGGGAGGAGATGGGGTGATGGTTAGCTGGTGCTCAGGAGGCGGTGGGATGGTGGTTAGCGGGCGCGGGGGAGGCGATGGGAAGTGGTTAGCGGGCGCGGGGATGATGGGTTTAAGGCCGTTCTTTGCGGTCTTTCTGGTATTCTTTAAAGGCGAGCTTGACGTAATCGAGGAGGTCGTAGTCTGTTGCCTTCTGGCAAAACTCATAGGAGGGTCGATATCTTACCATAAAACTATCGAGTGCGTCGCCATCGAGGTGGGTGACCTTTAGTACGATGGACCGGTTGAAGCGATGGTCGACGAATTTATCATGCTCTTCGTCTTCCAGTCTTCGCTGGAAGGCCTGGATGCGTTTGGTCCTTGCAAAGCGGAACACATTGATCAGCTCGTCGAGGTCTATTCCCACGCCTGCTCCGTCGGGGCTGGGGCCATTCAGCTTGAAGCCTGGCTTTTTGAAATTGAAGATCTTTGCGTAGTCCTTTCGGTTCTGGATGGAATCATTTCTATAACTGCGTGGCATTACCTTGACTTCTTTCAGCTCGGTCGGGTCTACGTGTAAAGCGATGTCGAAGCCATTGTAATAATTGAGCGACCTGACGGGATAGCGCATCGTGGCCTGGCCGAGGTAGGAAAAATAAATAGAGTCTTCCGGCATGACCGTTATCGTGTAGTTGCCGCTGGAGTCGGTGGCTGTACCACGGCCTGAGGTGCTGAGGACGCTGACGCCATCGAGTGGTCTTGTCCGGTACATATTATATACGGTGCCGTGTATGGTGACCTGCCCCCTGGCCTCGCTGCCGATAAAGAAAGATAGAACAGATAAGGACAGCAGCAAAAAAAGCTTATGGGTAGAAAGAGACAATGGCGCTTATTTTAAAGTGATATTACTATCAAACAGGGTATAAAAAACGCCCTGTTGAATTTTTTAACGTTGATTTGGCAGATCATCAGCGGGAGCGTTGGCTAAGACTACCGCTTCAATGATCTTAGGGAAATGCAGATGTTCCAGCCGGTGCACTTTTTGTGCCACGGTCCCGGGTGTATCTTCCGGTGAGAGGGGTACGCGCTCCTGGAAAATGACCTGTCCATGATCGTAAAGCTCGTCGACATAATGTATAGTGATACCGGTCTCTGTCTCCTTTGCTTCAACTACCGCCTCGTGTACAAAACGGCCGTACATCCCTTTGCCTCCATATTTTGGTAAAAGGGCCGGATGGATATTGATGATCCTTCCGGGGTAGGCTTTCACCAGTGCTGAAGGTATCTTCCATAAAAACCCTGCCAGCACGATGAAGTCCACACCTTTTTCGCGCAGCTCTCCGAGATAAGCAGATCCCTGGAAAAAGATCTCTTTTTCGATGATCAGGGTAGGGATACCCTCCTTTTGGGCGATGTCCAGCACGCCTGCTCCGGGTTTGTTACAGACGATGAGACTGATCTTTATGTTGGGATGAGAACGGAAATGATCGATGATCTTTGCGGCATTGGACCCGGCTCCCGAGGCGAAAATAGCGATCTTCTTCATGGATCAAAACTACACTAGCCGGTTCGAATTTGGATATTGGCGTCATCGATTTTGGTTACTAATTTTCTACAGTGGGTCTGTTGACATTTCTATGACAGAAGGTCACGGCGATTTGTCGTAATCGCCTGAAATCCACGCCCCACACGGGAAAAAAAATTTTCTGGATGTTGATATATTGTTAAAATCCTGACTTATTTTTGCAACCTGTTAAGGAGATTTTTCCACATTTATACAACATATTGTATATATGACCAACCATAGACCAATTGTTAGAGCGCTATTATTCAGTATCCTCCTCCCCACTCTGGTTCTACTAGGAAATACTTCATATGCTCAAGACGGTAAAGCTTTGTTTCAATCGAATTGTGCCTCGTGTCACAGTCCGATCAAAGTCATTACTGGTCCTGCATTGAAGGGTGTTACCGAAAGGGTCCCGGACAAGGCTCTTTTGCATGCCTGGATCAGGAACAACCAGAAAGTACTGGCAACGGGGAATCCGTATTTCACGAAGCTGTTCAACGACTACAACAAGACGCCGATGAACGTCTTCGAGGGTACGCTTACGGATAAGGATATCGATGCTATCCTTTCGTATGTGGAAAACTTCAAGGCAGCGCCCACGACTCCTGAGGGTG
>Ga0310811_10014370_pt1 | contig 10321 bp, 4 predicted proteins | sample YCmetagenome_FD_207642 | JGI IMG/M metagenome (GOLD analysis project Ga0310811, IMG submission 207642) | Soil microbial communities from experimental microcosm in Duke University, North Carolina, United States - YC | ecosystem: Engineered > Artificial ecosystem > Soil microcosm > Unclassified ... | reverse complement strand
CTCGCGCCGACGCAAATCGATCGGCGGGGAGCTTCTCGAGCGCGCGGAACACGGCCGCTTCGACATGTGCGGGGATCGATTTGCGCTGCGGCGTCATCGGCCGCGGTGCGTCAGCGAGCAGCCGGGTGACGATCGCTTGCATCGTCGGGCCGGTAAACGGCGGCTCCCCGACGAGCATCTCGTAGGTGATCGCGCCGAGCGCGTAGACGTCGGCGCGTGCATCGATGTGCCGTTCGCCCATCGCCTGCTCGGGCGACATGTACTGCGGCGTGCCGAGCGAGAGGCCAGTCTGCGTCATGCGCGGGCCGCCGGCCTGCTGCACCGCGAGCGCAATCCCAAAGTCGGCGACCATCGCGTGGCCGCCCTGGAGCAGGATGTTCTCGGGCTTGATGTCGCGATGCACGACGCCCTGTGCGTGCGCGTACTCGAGCGCGTCGGCGACTTCGCGCGCAATCCGAACGGCGTCGTCTATGGGAAGCTGACGCTCTCTCGTCAGACGATCGCGCAGCGACTCGCCTTCGACGAACGGCATCACATAGTAGAGCAGGCCGTCGCTTTCTCCCGAGTCGTGCAGCGGCACGACGTGCGGATGCTGGAGATTGGCGGTGGTCTTGATCTCGGCGAGGAACCGCTCACCGCCGAGCGCCGCGGCGAGCTCGGGCTCGAGCACTTTGACAGCGACTTTCCGGTGGTGGCGAAGGTCGCGCGCCAGGTACACGGTGGCCATGCCGCCGTGTCCTAGCTCTCGATCGATCTCGTACCGGCCGGCGAGGGCGGATGACAATTGGGCGAGACGTTCCACCGGCGAGAATGTGTCGCGCGCTCTGAGCCCGCGCCACCCATGCACTAGCCGGCGCGCGCTCGATGCCGGAGCGAGACTACATCAGCGCGCTGGGCCGCGCTGGTATTCGTCATCACTGACCTTCTCGAGCCACTCGACGACTTTTCCATCGCGCGCCTCGGCCACCGCGATGTGCTGCATCGCGGCGGCTGCTGATGCGCCGTGCCAGTGTTTTTCACCCGGCTCGAAGTAGACGATGTCGCCCGGGCGGATTTCCTCGACCGGTCCACCCTCGCGCTGCGCCCAGCCGAGGCCGAAGGTGACGAACAGCGTCTGGCCAAGTGGGTGGGTGTGCCACGCCGTGCGCGCACCGGGTTCGAACGTGACCGTTGCGCCGCCGACTCGCGCCGGGGCGTCCGCCTGAAATGGAGCATCGATGCGGACCGTTCCAGTGAACCACTCGCTCGGCCCCTTTGCCGAAGGCTTCGAACCGCCTCTCGTGATCTTCATGCTCGGCTCCTGTGGCGTTCAGGCCACTGCGATCGCGGTGATTTGCAAAAACCGAATCGGGGCGAGGGGCTGACGCGTCCGACAACGCTCCTCCGCTTCCAAACAATGAACGGAGGGGACACCCGATGCCTCGTCGCGCGACTTCATGGAACACCCCGGACTGCGTTTGAAGACCGTGATGACAGGATTCTGACTGGCATAATGCAATACAGCCCTCGATAACGGTTCGCACCGGGCAACTACTTCCGCATCACGTAGGCCCAAAGGCCTATGTCCCCTCCATGAGGCCGGTCGCATATTGACCGCCCTTTCGCGCATTTCTGCAACAAGCCCGCGACGCCGCGGGGACCCCAATGCCAACTTCCACAGTCCTCGCCTCATCGCTGCTTGTCACGCCGGACGACTCGGCGCAGGAGTAGCGCTCCGCTACTCGACAACTGAGGTGGGGACATGCAACCGACAGACGAAGCAACGGCCGGCCTACGCCGCGGCCGGTACGCGTCGTGGCGCACCGCGGCGACGGTGTGCGCGATCGCGACGCTGATTTCGTGCGGCTCCGACCACACGACCGCGCCCCGATCCGGAATCATCGCGCCGACACTGGCGGCGAAGCAGCTCGGACTGAGCTCCGCCTTTGATTCCTTCCTCTTCCTCCCCTTCACGCGCGACGTTCAGGGCGCGAACGATCAACCCGCCCAGGTCGATCTGAACGGATTCACGCGCGCCGACAACGTCACCGGAAAACTCGGCGTTGCCTGGACGTGGGACGACATCAATTCGTGGACCGGCACAGGCCAAACCGGCGACGCCTGCGCGCTGTTCGATACCGATAATCCGTCGAACGGCAAAGCGAACTACGCGATCTGCGTTCGCATCACCAATGATGCCTCCGGCGCAAACGTCTTTCAGCTGTCGCCGGGGTCGCCGATCATCTATAGTTGCGGCGACGATAAGACCGATCGCTGCTCCCAGCCCGCGACGGCAATCGCGCTCGGCTCGACGACGTGCGAAGTCGTGAAGACCACGGATCTGTTTCCCGGAGTAGGCGACGACGGACAGGACGTCCTCGCGGCATGCTCGATCGATCTCGCGGCGATCGGGAACGCATCCAAGGCGAACATTCTCAACGTATGCTCGTTCCCCTCGGGCGCGCCGAACAGCAACGCGTTCGACTGCATCGTCACGCCGGGCGCCGCGTTCATTCGGATCGTGAAGAAGACGACCCCCGACGCGAGCGGTAAGACCTTCAGCTTCACGCTGAACCCCGCGGCGTCCGACAATTCGACGAGCTTCAGCGTCACCGACAACGCCGCCGGCGACGAAACCACAGCCTTGATTCCAGTGTCGCCGGGCACGTTCAGTCTCACCGAGACTTCGATTCCTACCGGCTGGACACTGCAAGCCGCGGCATGCGTACGCGGCGGCAGCACGTCGACCGGCACGAAGAGCGGCAACGCGGTAACCGGGATCGGCACGACCATCGGCGAGACGACGGTTTGCACGTTCGAGAACATCGTCGCCGGTCCGAGTCTCACGGTCACGAAGACGCCGAGCCCGACCTCCGTGCCCGAGACCGGCGGCAACGTCACCTTCTCGGTCGTTGTCACGAACACGACGGCGACATCGGTCAGCCTCACGACGCTGAGCGACGACAAGTTCGGTGACCTGAATGGCGTGGGAACCTGTGCCGTGCCGCAAACGATCGCCGTGTCGGGGACCTACTCGTGTTCGTTCCAGAAGACGTTGCCCGCGGCGACGGCCGGCGCGACACACAAGGACACGGTGAGCGCGACCGTGACGAATCCTGGCGGGAGCGCGACGGGAAAGGCCGGCGCGACCGTGACCTACTCCGACGTCGCACCGACGCTGACGGTGGACAAGTCGGTGAGTCCGACGAGCGTGCCGGAGAGCGGCGGCGACCCGACGTACACCGTGGTCGTCACCAACAATTCGGCCGAAGCGGTCACACTCACCACGCTCAGCGATGACAAGTTCGGGAATCTGAATGGCAAGGGAACCTGCGTGACGGGCGGCTCGATCGCACCGGCGGGGAACTACACGTGCACCTTCACGGCGCACGTCGCCGGTAACGCAGGTACGACGCACAAGAATACCGTCACCGCGACGGTGACCGACGACGACGGCACGAGTGCCTCGAAGACTGACGACGCTACGGTGACGTTCACCGACGTGCTGCCGACGGTAACGGTCGTGAAGACGGCAAGCCCGACGAGTGTGCCGGAGACCGGTGGAAGCGTGACGTACACCGTCGACGTGACCAACACGTCGTTCGAGGCAGTGACGCTCACGACCCTGTCCGACGACAAGTTTGGGAATTTGAATAACACGGGCACGTGCGTGACCGGGGTTTCGATCGCGGCGGGAGCAACCAAGACGTGCACGTTCTCGAAGACCGTCACCGGCAATGTCGGGACGAGTCACGTGAACACGGTGACCGCCACCGTGACGGACAACGACGGCAGCACCGCCAGCGGCCACGACGACGCGACCGTCAGCTTCACCAATGTGCCGCCGACGTTGACGGTGACCAAAACGCCGAGCCCCACGAGCGTACCGGAGACCGGCGGCAGCGTGACGTTCACGGTGAACGTGCACAACACATCTGCCGAAGCCGTGACGCTGACCGCGCTCAGCGACGATAAGTTCGGCGCGCTTGGCGGCCAAGGAAATTGTGCGCTCAACGGCTCGATCGCCGCCGGCGGCAACTACCAATGCGCGTTCAGCAAGACGCTGTCGGGGAACGCCGGCACGACGCACAAGGATACCGTCACCGCTACGGTGCAAGACGACGACAACTCGAGCGCCAGCGCCAAAGCCGGGGCGACGGTGACGTTCACCAACGTCAACCCGAACATCTCGGTCACCAAGACGGCGAACCCGACGTCGATCAACACGCTCGCCAGCGGCGATCTCGTGTTCACCGCCGACCGCACCTACACGACCGTCGTGACGCCGTCGCAGAATTTCAACTTCTCATCGCCGACGTGCGACGACGCCGGGCCGAACGATCAGCCGGCGCAGGTGGATCTCAACTGCTTCAACCGGGCCGACAACCTGGCGGGCAAGCTGGGCGTGCGGTGGTCGTGGGATGACATCAACTCGTGGGGCGGCACCGGCCAGACGGGCGACGCCTGCGCGTTGATCGACACCGACAACGACGGCAACGCCAACATCGCCGTCTGTGCCCGGATCAGTAATAATCCTGACGGCAGCGTGTATCAGGTCGGCGGCGCCGGCGCGGCCGACGTCTACATCTGCAACGACACAAAGATCGACCGCTGCGGCAAGCAGGTCACCCAGGTGACCGGCGCGAACAAAGGCACCACGACGTGCAGCATCAGCGTCGTGTCTCCCGATCAACTCGCCGGCGGCGAGGATGGCGCGGACGTCGTCGCAACCTGCTCGATCGATCTCGCGATGCAGGGTCTCTCCGGCACGACGAGCCGTGATCTGCTCAACGTGTGCTCGTTCCCGTCCGGTGAGCCGAACAGCAATCCGTTCGACTGCGTCGTGACGCCGGGCGTCGCGTTCATTCAGATCGTGAAAGCCACCGACGTGACCACGTCGAAGTTCTTCGGCTTCACGATGGCCGGCGCGTCGACGAATGGAACATCGAAGTACGCAGTGCAGTCGGGCGCGACGACCGAGCTGCTCCCCGTCACGCCGGGCACGAACTACTCGATCACGGAAACGATGCCCGGCGGATGGACGCTGCAGAGCGTCTCGTGCACGGTGGACGGCGTATCGACCGGCACGCCCACGGTCGCCCAGAACAAGATCACCGGGATCACGACGAAGACCGGCCAGACGACGGTGTGCACATTCAACAACACCGGTCTGTTGAGCGGCGACGTGACGTACACGATCACCATAAACAATCTCACGGCCGAGGCGGTGAGTTTGTTCTCGCTCAACGACGACAAGTTCGGCAACCTGAACGGCGTCGGCACCTGCGCGACCGGCGGAACGATCGCGGGCAGCGGAAGCTACACCTGCTCGTTCACGAAGACGCTGACCGGCGCCGCCGGGACGTCGCATACGAATATCGTTACAGCGGTCGCGAAAGATGACGAAGCAAACAGCGTCACCAAGACCGGCACTACCACGGTGAGCTTCGTCGCGCCGCCGTGACGCGCTTGATCGAGCAGCCCGCGCCCGGTTGTTGCCGGCGCGGGCCCTGCTCGTGCCGTTACGGCCGACGCGAGCGCAATTGGCCGAGAATCGCCGGGACGCCGGTGATTGAGCCGACGCGGTTGCCTTCGGGGCCGAGGAATCTGAAGTGGAGGGCGCCGAGACCGTTGGGACCGCCATCGGTGCTGGCGGCGGCGCCCCGACCGCGTCCACCGCGTTGGGCTGAGGCTGGGGCGGCGAACGCCGCAATGAGCGCCAGAAGGGCGATCGAATACATGGTCGTCGGACGCATCGGCTGCGACGGGTGTTGGTCGACGCTGACATTCTGCGCGCGTGGTCGCTACCGACGCAAGCAGCCGGACGCCTTGGCGTGCTCCCGCCCGCCCACCTAACCCCGTGATGTCACAGCTCGCGACCGGCCCAAAGATTAGAATGCTCTAATCTTCGACAGGCCGATGGCGATGACGGTTATCATCGTCGCGTGTTGACAGTTTGGCTCGGGCGTCCAATAATGTGGGCCCACTCCGCTCACCCACGGTTGGCCACACCCCCGCACGTATGCACCACGCTCCGTCGGCCCCGGTATCGGCGTCCGCCTTTTCCCTTTCGGTTGACTCGGCAGCGACGCGATTCGGAGAAGAACCAGCGCGCGTCCTCGTGGCGAGCGACATCCGCCTGTTCCGCGAGGCGCTCGCCGAGAGCCTGTCACACTACTCGGAGTTGGCGCTCATCGGAACGGTGGACTCGTGCGATCGCATCGTCGAGGCGATCGCCGAGCAACCTATCGACATCGTCGTCTTCGATGCGTCCATGGTCGGCGTGCTCGCGTTGGTGCGCCGGTTCACGCTAACCGATCCGCGCCGAAAGTTCGTTGCCGTGGCTGTAACGGAGCTGGCCGACGACGTCATTGCCTGTGCCGAGGCGGGCGTCTCAGCGTACGTGCCGCGCGACGGCTCAGTCGATTTGTTGGTCTCGACGCTCGACCACGTGCGGCGTGGCGAGCTGCTCTGTTCGCCACTCGTAGCCGCGTCGCTTTTCCGCCGCCTTGCCGCCATGGCCGCGGTTCAGCCCCGAAACGACCTGCCCAGCGGCGGCGGGCTTACCCAGCGGGAGGTCGAGATCGTCGGGCTATTGGCGCGCGGACTTTCCAATAAGGAGATCGCCGGCGCGCTCAACATCGAGGTGGCAACGGTCAAGAACCACGTCCACAACATCCTCGAGAAACTCCATGTCAAGCGGCGGAGCGAGGCGGCGGCTCGCCTGTTGTCCACCTCCGCCTACGGCCGGGTTTAGTCGCGACTAGCTCCGCGTCTGAATCCAAGTTGTATCCATGGGTCTATGTTCGGAGGCGACGGGTAGGCCGACTTTGGCGTGGTGTCCTCCGTGCGCGTCGAGTCGGCAGCTTCCACGGTTGCTTCGTCGCGGGCCGCCTGGCTCGGCCGCGTCTTCGCGCTTTCGGCTCGTGCCAACGAACTGCTCCGCCGCATCGGTGACGGCGAACGACCCATTCATGCCGCCGACAGTGGCGAGGCGCCGGCCGCGGAGCTGATCGAACGCGGTTTAGCGACGGTCTTCGACGGCCGCGTCGAGCTGTCGGCGCGCATTCGTCGCTACCTCGACGGCGACGATCGGCTCGATCCGGGGCTCGGCTCGTTCGTCGAGCTGCGTTACCCGGGCCACACGCACAGCGACGCACACCCCGACGAGGCGCGCGCTCTGTCGCGTCTCGCACGGACACGCATCGGCGAAACCAAATCGCTTCGCGTCCACTTGTCGGGACCGCGCGGAGTGGGTCGCCGGCATCTCGCTACTGCCGTCGCCGGATCACTCGGCGTTCCGATTGTCATCGTAGATCTCACGCGCGCCCCGCCGATACTGCCGGATCCGCGAGAGCTGCTGCTCGAGGCGTGGCTGCGCGACGCCGTTCTCTACGTCGACGGCGTCGAATCGCTGCACGACGCCGGGCGGCACGCCGACGTTGATCGCATCCTCGAGGCGCTGCGGCGTGACGACGGCATCACGTTCATCGCCAGCGAGCGAGGCACGACGCTCGGCGAGCTCGCGCCCGAATTCATCGCCGTCCCCCTCGATCTGCCCGGCGCCGAGCGCCGGGAAGCGGTGTGGCAGGACGCGCTGACGGACCACGGCATCGCGCCCGATCTCGTCGACGTCGCGGTGACAGCCGAGCGGTATCGATTGGTGCCGTCACAGATCATCACCGCGGCGACCGAAGCGCGAGGTCGCCTCGATTGGGCTCTCGCGCGTCAGCTACCGATGACGGCGACGAGTGCCGTCTACGCGTCGGCGCGGGCGCGCTCGAGCGACGACCTCGCCGCGCTCGCGACGCGCGTCGTCACGAAGATTCCGTGGGAGCGCCTGATCGTCCCCACGGAGACTTTGGCGCAGTTGCACGAGCTGCACGACCGTGTCGCCGCGCGTCGCGTCGTGCTCGAGCAGTGGGGTTTCGCCGGCCATTTGCAAAACGGTCTGGCGCCGACCGCTCTTTTCTACGGCCCCGCGGGCACGGGGAAGTCTACCGGTGCGGCGGCAATCGCCCATGCCCTGGAGCTCGATCTCTTCCGGGTAAACTTGGCGTCGGTGGTGAGCAAGTACGTTGGAGAGACGGAGAAGAATTTGGATCGTGTCTTCTCCGCCGCCGAGCGATCGAACGCTGTGCTGCTCTTCGACGAGGCCGACGCGCTGTTTGGAAAGCGATCGGAGGTCAAAGACGCGCACGACCGGTACGCGAATGTCGAGATCAGTTATCTGCTGCAGCGAATGGAGTCGTACGATAGCGGCGGTGCGGCAATACTCTCAACCAATTTGCGCGGTCATCTGGACGAGGCGTTCACGCGGCGACTCGCGTTCATCGTGCACTTTCCTCATCCCGACGTCGCGCAGCGTGAGGCACTCTGGCGCACCATTTGGCCTCCCGACGCGCCAGTCGATGACGACATCGACTTCGCCCAATTGGCGCGCGCTTTTCCGCTGACGGGCGGCAACATCAAGAACGTCGCGCTCGCCGCGGCGTTCGCCGCTGGAGTCGAGACCACGAGGCGCCGGGCGTCGATCGGGCTGCGTCATGCGTTACACGGCATCCGGCGCGAGTACGCGAAAATGGGCAAGGATATGCAGCCCGACGAGCTCGAGCAGGCGTGGGCGGCGGCCGCTTCGCCGGGTAATCGCTGAGATGGCGGCGCGAACGAAGTCGGAGCGTAAACCGCAGCCGCAGATCGCGATGGTGAAGATGTACGAAGTCACCATCGACGGTCAGAAAAAGCGCTTGACCGAAGCCGAGTATCAGGCGCAGTTCGAGCGCGCCAAGAAGAACCTCATCCTCAAGTTCAATCTCATACAAAGCGAGGCGAGCTCGAATCGGCAGGACCACAAGAAATGGATGGATGAGGTGCACGGCAAGCATTGGTATAGCGTCGGCACGATCAGCGACATCGTCGGCGACGCGCTGCCGCCGCCGGATTCGATCTGGACGCGCCCGAACGCGGCGGTGACCAACGGGCTGCGTGCGGCAAACGAAGGGAAGCTCGAGGTCGCGGCGCGGCAGCTCAAGCTGGCAAACGACACGCTGCGCGAAGTGAAACACGAGTGGAACAGCTACCTGCAGAAGACAATTTCCGGCGCCGAGTCGACGCAGGGAGCGTTGGAGATAACGCGCGACGTGTCGTTCGCGATCGCGCTCAGCGCGGCGGCGATCGTCGCCGCTCCTGTCGTTGCCGGCGCCGCGGGAACGGCGTTCGCCGGCGCCGGCCTCACGGGTGCCGGCTTGACCGCGGCGACGACCGCGACGACCGCGGTTGCGATCACCGCGGGCGGAGGTGTTGCGGGCGGCGTCCTTCGCGGCGGCAGCAATCTGGCCGGTCAAGCCGTGGCCGGTGGTCCGATCAGTATGAAGCAGCTCAAGAAAGAGACGTGGGAAGGTGTGAAGCACGGCGCCGTCGATGCCGGAAGCACGTTCGTCGGAGGCGCGGCGGGTGAGCTGTTGGGCGCGGGTGCGAAGGGCATCAGTCTCACATCACGGGTCATCCGCGGCGCCGGCGCCGGCATTGCCGGCGGCGGGTTTGGCGGTGGACTCGGCGCCACGCTCGAGGGAAAGAGTGCCGGCGAGATCGTCGACGACACGCTCACCGGCGCCGCATCCGGACTCGTCGGCGGCGGCATCGGCTCCGGCGTGTCGCACGTGATCCCGAATGCACCGAAGCTGGTGCAGAGCGTCGCTGGAGCAACGGTCGGATCCGGTGTTGCCGCGGGCCAGGCATATCTGTCCGGAGCGTCGCCGGAAGAGATCAAGAAGGCCGCGGTCGTCGCCGGCATTCAGGGATTCGCGACGAGCCAAGCGGGCCACGAGGGCGGATTCGGTCTCGGGGAAGGCGGCGCCGAGTTGCAGCAGCGCACTCAGAATCAGCGCGCCGCGCTGGCGGCTCAACCTCCGGCGATACGAGAGGCCCAACCGCAGACACACCAGCAGGAACCGCAGTCGCCGGTTGAGCAGAGCGTCCCGCATCAGCAAGACGCAACGCCGCAGCAAGCGACGCCTCAGGTGCAAGACCAGGTCGCGCCGGAACAGCTGCATGCGCCCAACGAAATGCAGCAAACACCGGTGCTCGAGCAATCGCAGCAGTCGGGGGTCGAGGAAACGCCGCAATCACAGCAGCAATCGGCGCCCGCGCCGGAGCCAGTCCAACAAACCGAAGCCCAGCCGGCATCGAAGCAGGACTCGCAGCCTTCACCGAAGGAGGAAGCTCCGCAGGTTCAATCGAAATCAGAGGATGCCAAGAGTCAGTCCGCGCCGGAGCCGGCCTCACCGCAGTCCGTGGCGGCCGAGAAAGCCGCGAAGACTACGCCCAAAGTGGAGGATCGTTC
>Ga0310811_10014369_pt1 | contig 10321 bp, 11 predicted proteins | sample YCmetagenome_FD_207642 | JGI IMG/M metagenome (GOLD analysis project Ga0310811, IMG submission 207642) | Soil microbial communities from experimental microcosm in Duke University, North Carolina, United States - YC | ecosystem: Engineered > Artificial ecosystem > Soil microcosm > Unclassified ... | reverse complement strand
GTGAACATCCGCATCTCGCCGGGGTAGTCGCCGAGCACGTCGGGGACCTCGCCGGCCGTTGCGATCGTGTAGCCGCTCATCCGCCCGACCATACCGCCCGTAGAATGGGGACATGGCCTCTTCGCGACAGATCATGGTCGGCAACGTCCCCGTCGGCGGCGGCGCACCGGTCGCCGTCCAGACGATGACGAAGACCGAGACCGCCAACCTCAAGGCGACGATGGAGCAGATCCACCGCGTCGCCGAGGCGGGCGCCGACATCGTCCGCGTCGCCGTCCCGCGCGACGAGGACGTCGAGGCGCTGAAGACGATCGTCGTCGAGTCGCCGATCCCCGTCATCGCCGACATCCACTTCAACCACACGCTCGCGCTGAAGGCGATCGACGCCGGGGCGCACTGCATCCGCCTGAACCCCGGCAACATCGGCGGGCCCGACAAGGTCGCCGAGGTCGTCGCGCGGGCACGGGCGGCCGGCACGCCGATGCGCATCGGCGTGAACTCCGGCTCGCTGCCCAAGCACCTGCACGCGCTCGAGCGCGACAACCCGGTCGAGGCGCTGACGACCGCCGCGACGGAGTTCGTCGAGCTCATGCACCGCCTCGACTTCTACGACTTCAAGGTCTCGATCAAGTCCACGAACGTCCCCAACACGATCGCCTCCAACCGCCTGCTGAGCGAGAAGATCGACCACCCGCTGCACCTCGGCATCACCGAGGCCGGGACGAAGTGGTCGGGGAGCCTGAAGTCCGCCGTCGGCCTCGGCACGCTGCTGGCCGACGGCATCGGCGACACGATCCGCATCAGCCTCTCGACGTTCCACGCCGAGGAGGAGGTCAAGGTCGCCTGGGAGATCCTCAAGGCGCTGCAGCTGCGCGAGCGCGGCCCGGTCCTCATCGCCTGCCCGACCTGCGGGCGCCTGCAGTTCGACATGGACACCGTCGTGATGGAGATCGAGCGCCGCCTCGAGGCCTACGCGGACCCGATCGAGGTCGCCGTCCTCGGCTGCGCGGTCAACGGGATCGGCGAGGCATCGCACGCCGACTTCGGCATCACGGGCGCCAAGAACGAGGGCCTGATCTTCAGCCGCGGCAAGCCGCTGCGCAAGGTCAAGACCGAGCAGCTCGTCGACGTCCTCTTCGAGGAGATCGACAAGTACGCGACGTCCAAGCGCATCGACGTCGACGCGCGCGCCGCGGCCGAGGGCGCCGCCTGGCTCGAGGCCGAGGAGGACGCGACGGCGATGACGCCCGAGCGCCTCGCCGCGATCGAGAAGGCCGAGTCCGAGGCCCACGACGGCGGCGACGACGTGCTCGCGGCGCTCGCGATCGACGAGGCAGCCTCGCCCGTCGCCGGCCGGCGCTTCAGCCGGGCCTAGAACGCGAGCCGCCGGCGCGCGGGGAGGACGTCCCCACGCGCCGGGGTCTGCTCGGACTCAGGTGCCGTCGGTGCCCGGGCTCGACGAGATGAGGCTGCCGTCGGCGGGGTTGATGACCGCGGCGCGCCACTCGACCGGTCCGATGACCGGGGCCGTGGCCGTCGCCGTGTAGTAGCCCATCGGGTCGGTGGCCGGATCGATCGCGATCGGCGGTCCGACCGCGGTCCAGTCCAGCGAGCCGTCCTTCGGGCGGAACTGGATCGTCGCGGCGGCACCCGGCAGCCCGTTGGGCAGCAGCCGCAGCTGGCCCCAGAAGCTGAACGTCGGGTTCCCGGTCGCCGGGTCGATCGCGATCGGCGTCGCCAGGAACGGCATCGCGTAGGAGTACGCGGCCGGCTTGGCGGTGCCGATGAGCTTGCCCGCGGTGAAGAAGAGCCCCGACTGGTACGTGAACCAGTAGCCCTTGCTGCCCTTCTTGCGCGTGCGGATCGGCGGGACGTCGGCGAGCAGGAACTGCGCCTGCGACGCGATCCGCGGGTTGCTGTAGGCCTGGAACTCGCCGAGCACGTTGTACTTCGCCTGCAGCGCCGGGGCGATGCCGGAGAACGGATCGGGCGGGTTGGTCTCGAAGCCGAACTCCGTCATGAACAGCGGCAGGCCCGAGGGCAGGTCGTTCGTCTTGGCCGCGAGGTCGTCGAGCGTCGTGCCGAGGTCGGTGATGTTCGCCATCGTCAGCGCGTCGGGGTTCGCGTCGGGCACGAGCGGGCTGACGTTCTTCGTGTACGGGTGGTGCGCGTAGCCCGTCGCGCGCAGCGGGCCCTTGGAGGCGAAGTCGCCGCAGTCGCGGGCCGCCGCGGCGGCGCCCGAGTACGGGTTGCCGTCGGGCCCGACGCAGAACAGCTCGCGCAGGAACTGCTTCGGGCGCATCGGCGACTTCGCCGTCTGCGCGTCGTTGCCCAGCGGCGCCGTCTCACCGAGCAGGATGACGTCGTTGTCGACGCGGTGCCCGCTGGCGACGAGGCCCTGGTAGCCGGCCTGGTAGAGCTTGCGGTAGATCGCCGGCGAGGCCGGGACGGTCTGCCCGCCGCGCTGCTCCCACTGCGGCGTGAGCCAGCCGCCCTGGTTGGGCTCGTTCCACAGCGACCACATGCTCACGCGCGGCAGCGTGCCGCGGCTGCCGTTCTCGTCCTGGTAGGTGCCGCTGTAACGCGTGCCGACGGCCGTCACGAACTGCTTGAAGGCGCCGACCTTCGGCTTGTACGTGCCGATCGGGACCTTCAGGCCCTTCGGCGGCGTCGTCGAGGCCCACAGCGGTCCCGGGCCCGTCACGTTGAAGTAGACGCGGATGCCGCGGTCCTGGGCGGCCTTGATGAGGTTGTCGTAGCGGTCCCAGTTCTGCTTCGGGTACGTCGACGGGTTCGTCGCCTTGAAGCGCTGCGCCTGCTTGCGGGCCTTGTCCTTGGCCTTGCCCTTGAGCTTGGCGATCTCGGCCTTCGTCGGGCGCGCGTTGTTGGCCACGACGCTCCACAGGACCGTGACGCGGATCGTGTCGACGCCGAGCGACTTCATCTGCGTCAGCGCCCGCGCCGCGGTGGCGTCGTTCTTGTACAGGAGCAGGTCGTCATCCATCATGATCGACGTCTGCAGCGGACTCGCATGCGCGGCTGGCGCGAGCAGGGCGCCGAGGAACAGCGCGAGGATGATCGAGCGGGTGATAGGCCTCATGGAGCTCCTGCCAGATGTGGGATTGAACGAACGCCGCCGGGACGGCCTCGTGCCGTCCCGCGGTTCAGAACACCGTCGGGGTCGCGGAGTTCCGCCCCCTGTATCGGTCAGGCCGTCGCGGCGCTGTAGCGAGCCGCGACCTCCGACCAGTCCACGGTGTTCCACCACTCCTTGAGGTACGCCGGGCGCTTGTTCTGGTACTTCAGGTAGTACGCGTGCTCCCAGACGTCGTTGCCGAGCAGCGGCGTGTTGCCGGCGCTCAGCGGACTGTCCTGGTTGGGCGTGCTGGTGACGGCGAGGGCGCCGTTCTCGACGACGAGCCAGGCCCACCCGGAGCCGAACTGGCCGGCGCCGGCGGCCTCGAACTTCGCCTTGAACTCGTCGAAGGAGCCGAAGGCCGCGTCGATCGCCGCCGCGAGGTCGCCCTCGGGCGCGCCGCCGCCGCTGGGGCTCATCGACGTCCAGAAGAGGGAGTGGTTGAGGTGGCCGCCGCCGTGGTTGCGCACCGCCGTGCGCTTGTCCTCGGGGATGCTGTCGAGGTTGGCGATGATGTCCTCGATCGGCCGGTCGGCGTGCTCGGTTCCATCCAGCGCCGCGTTGAGCTTGTCGACGTACGCCTGGTGATGCTTGTCGTGATGGATCGACATCGTCGCCGCGTCGATGTGCGGCTCGAGTGCGTCCGGGGCGTACGGCAGGGGCGGAACCTCAAAGGCCATGAAGCTGTTCTCCTCTCATCGGCGGTCTCATACGGACTCTACCCCCGTAGGCTTTCCCGCACCGATGACCCGACTCTCACAACTGCTGCTGCCGACCGAACGCGAACCGCCCGCCGACGCCGAGGCGCTGTCGCACAAGCTCATGGTGCGGGCGGGCCTCGTCCGGCAGGTCGGCGCGGGCCTGTGGTCGTGGCTGCCGGCCGGCTGGCGCGTGCACCAGAAGGTCGTCCAGATCATCCGCGAGGAGATGGACGCGGTCGGCGCGCAGGAGATGCTCATGCCGGTGATGCTGCCCGCCGACCTGTGGCGCCGCAGCGGGCGCTACGACATCGACGAGCTCTTCAAGCTCAAGGACCGCAAGGGCGCCGACATGGTCCTCGCGATGACCCACGAGGAGTGCGTCACGACGCACATGGCGCAGTTCGTGCGCTCCTACCGCGACCTGCCGCAGACGCTCTACCACTTCCAGACGAAGGAGCGCGACGAGCCGCGGCCGCGCGCCGGCGTCCTGCGCACGCGCGAGTTCATCATGAAGGACGCCTACACGTTCGACCGCGACCTCGAGGGACTCAACGCGAGCTACGAGGTGCAGGCCGGCGCGTACGACCGGATCTTCGATCGCACGGGGCTGGAGTGGTACAGCGTCGAGTCCGACGTCGGCGCGATGGGCGGCTTCGGCGCACACGAGTACATGGCGCCCTGCGCGGCGGGGGAGAACGACGTCGTGCTTGCGCCCGGCTACGCCGCGAACCTCGAGATCGCCGTCGCCGACCCGCAGCCCGTCGACGTGCCCGAGCCGCTCGCCGCCCCGGAGAAGGTCCACACGCCGGGCGCGACGACGATCGAGGACGTCGCGCGCCGGCTCGGCGCGCCGGCCGGCGCGCTGCTGAAGGCGTTCCCGGTCATCGCCGAGGGCCGCGGGCTCGTACTGGTCCTCGTGCGCGGCGATCACCGGGTCAACGAGATCAAGCTCGCCAACGCCCTCGGGGCGGCGTTCCGGCCCGCGCGCGACGAGGAGATCCGCGACCGCATCGGGCCGCCCGGCTTCATCGGCCCGGTCGGCGCGAACGTCCACGTGCTGCTCGACGACGCCGTCGCCGACGGCGGCTACGTCGTCGGCGCCAACGAGCCCGACCACCATCTGCGCGGCGTGCAGCCCGGGCGCGACTTCCCGTTCGAGCGCGGCGACGTGCGCACGGTCGAGGCGGGGGACACCGTCGACGGCAACCCGGTCACGATCGAGCCCGCGATCGAGGTCGGCAACATCTTCAAGCTCGGCACGCGCTACTCCGACCCGCTCGGCGCGACGTTCCTCGACCAGGATGGCGCGACGCAGCACATCTGGATGGGCTCCTACGGGATCGGGCCGGCGCGGATCGCGGCGGCCGCCGTCGAGCAGTTCGCCGACGAGAAGGGGATCGCCTGGCCGCGCGCGCTGGCGCCCTGGGACGTCGAGATCGTCGTCCTCGGCAAGGGCGCGAGCGAGGAGCTCGCGGCCGCCGAGCGGCTCTACGACGAGCTGCGCGCACTCGGCCTCGACGTCCTGCTCGACGATCGCGACCTCGGGCCCGGCGCGAAGTTCGCCGACGCCGAGCTGCTCGGCTGCCCGCTGCGGCTGACCGTCGGCCGGCGCTCGCTGAAGGAGGGCCGCATCGAGGCGCAGCGCCGCCGCGGCCTGGAAGACGTCGAGGGCGGCGTGCCGCTGGACGGCGCCGCCGAGGCGGTGGCCGAGCTGTGGCGGACTCTCCCGTAGCGCAGGCCGGGGAGGCCGTCGACCGCGCGCGGCTGACGTTCCGCCGCCTCGCGGGCCTGGACCGGTCCGGTCCGCCGCCTCCCCAGACGCTGCGCGACCAGCCCTGGAACGTCTGGACGATCCCCAACGCGATCGACTTCGTCCGCCTGGCGCTGATCCCGGTCTTCCTCGTGCTGGCGCTGAGCTCGGACTCCGGCACCGACGCGCTGCCCGCCGTGATCTTCGCCGTCATCTCCTGGAGCGACTACCTCGACGGCATCGCCGCGCGCATCACCGGGCAGTACAGCCGCTTCGGCGCGGCCCTCGATCCGGTCGTCGACCGCCTGCTCGTCATCTCCGGGGTCGTCGTCTGCTGGCACTTCGAGCTGCTGCCGCGGTGGGCGATCGCGGTGCTCGTCTGGCGCGAGGTCTTCCTTCTCGTCGTCGGGCTGCTGGCCCAGCGCCGCGGCCTGGAGATCACGATCAACTGGCCCGGGCGGGCCGCCGTCTGGCCGACGATGTCGGCGATCTTCTTCGCGCTCGTCGGCCTGCTGACGCTCGCCGAGATCCTGCTCTACATCGGGCTCGCGCTGGCCTGGTTCGCCGTCGTGCTGTACATCCGCGACGGCGCCGAGCAGCTACGCGCGCTGCGCGCCGGCGGTGCTGCCGGCTGACCGGGCGTAGGCCTGCGTCGCGATCTCGCGCTGTGCCGCCAGGCGCGTGACGAGCGAGCTCCAGCGGCCGAGGCGGTTGCGGATCGTCGCCGACGAGGGCAGGTCGGGCCGGCCGGCGGCGAGGCGCTCGTAGGCGAGCACGGAGGGGATCTCGCCGAGCTCGTCGACGGCGCGCTCGAGCGCGTCCCAGCAGGCGTCCTCGGTCCAGCGCCGCCTGCGCGAGCGGGCCGGCGCGACGGCGGCCGGTCGCAGGCCCGCGGCGGCGACCGCGCTGGACCAGCCGCCCATCCGGTTGAGGACCGTCGCGAGGCTCGGGTACCCGAGCTCGCGGGCGACGGCGGCGTACTCCTTCGCGCTCGGGACGTGGCGCAGGCGCTTTCGCACCGACGTCAGCGCGAGGATGATGTCGCGGTCGGAGTACGTCCGCGCCCCGCGGGCGCCGGCCATGCTCGCGCGCCGGGCGGCACGGTCGACGTCGGTCGCGAAGCGCTCGATCGTGCTGCGGCAGGCGACGGCCTGCAGCCCGAGCTTGCCGGCGACGCTGCCGGCGCCCTCGCCGGCGCGCCACAGCGCGAGCAGCTCGTCGATGCGCGCCTCGGCGAGCGCCTCGGCGCGGCGGCGCCGGGCGCCGGCGATCTCCTGCGGCTCGGGACCGCCGTGCGCGCGCAGGATCTGGCGCACGCGCTCGCGCGAGACCTCGTAGCGCAGCGCGATCTCGTCGAGGCTCCAGCCCTGCTCGCGCAGCGCGGCCATCTCGCGCACCCGCTGCAGCGACCCGGGGACGAGCGTGCAGGCGTCGCAGGCCTGGGGGTCCGTGAGGGTCGGCGGGAGCATCGTGCTCGGGCGCGGGGGTGGCAGCGGAGTCGTCGTCACGTCGAACGGCGGGTGGGGTTAGGGGCTCCTAACCTAGCGCACGGAGCGGCGTTCGCGCGAGTGCCGCGGGCGGGCGCGTGCAGAGTCTCAAGCTCAGCTTGAAGGCAAGATCTGCGCTGGTATGCTCGCCGGGCCCGCCCCGCTGCGCCTCTTGAGGAGCTCTTACGTGATGGAAACCTTCCCGGACCTCGGCCTGCTGTCTGACCAGGAGCTCAAGGACCTCATCCAGCAGCTCACGGACGAAGAGGTCGAGGTCTCCTACAAGCGGCGGATCCTGCACGGGAAGATCGACATCCTGCGCGCCGAGCTCGTCAACCGGCTGCGCAAGAAGCACGACTCGGGCGAGGACGTCATCTCCGGCGCCGATGTGCAGCGGCTGACCGACATTCTCGCGGGGCGCTCCCCGCAGGAGTGATGGCGCGCCACTGCCCCGAGTGCGGGTTCGGCAACGCGGAAGGCGCCAACTACTGTCAGAAGTGCGGTGCCTTCGTCGGACCCTCGGAGACCCCGAAGGAGCCGCCGACGGCCACGTACCGCATCGACGAGACCGGCGAGCTCGTGCCGGTCGAGCTCGAGGCGGTCGTCGCGCGTGAGGGCGCGGCGCTCGTCATCCGCGCCGGCGGCGGCCGCGTCGGCGAGAGCTTCCCGCTGGAGAGCGACCGCAGCACGATCGGCCGGCGGCCCGACAGCGCCGTGTTCCTCGACGACGTGACGGTGTCACGCGATCACGCGCTGATCGTGCGCCGCGGCGGCGACTGGCACCTCGACGACCTCGGCTCGCTCAACGGGACCTACGTCAACCGCCACCGCATCGAGACCGTCCGGCTCGCCGACGGCGACGAGCTGCAGGTCGGCAAGTACAAGCTCACGTTCCTCTCGCGCTGATGGCGACCGACCAGACCACCGCCGCGCAGGATTCCGAGCTCGACGGCGGCCGCCCGCAGAAGTCGATGACGATCGGCGCCGTCTGCAAGGGCCTGGCGCAGGAGTTCCCGGACATCTCGATCTCGAAGATCCGCTACCTCGAGGACCAGAAGCTCCTCAACCCGCGGCGGACGCCCGGCGGCTATCGCCTCTACTCGTCCTCGGACATGGTCCGGCTGCGGACGATCCTGCGCCTGCAGCGCGACGAGTTCCTCCCGCTGCGCGTCATCCGCCAGGAGCTCGCCTCCGGCCGCGGCGCGGACTCCGACGGCCCGCTCGAGAGCGGGGCGAGCACGCACGTCGCCGACAAGCGCAAGCGGCGGGCGAGCGTCTCGGTCCAGGACCGCGGGGCGATGTACGCGCTCGAGGACGTGCTCGAGGAGACGCGCGCCAGCGGCGAGCTCGTGCGCGAGCTCGAGGACTACGGCGTCATCAAGGGCGAGATCCGCGCGGGAACGCACTACTACGACGAGACCGAGCGCGAGATCATCCGCGCCGTCACCGAGCTTGCCCGCTACGGCGTCGGCGGGCGCAACCTGCGCGTCTTTCGCTCCTCCGCCGACCGCGAGTCGGCGCTGCTGCAGCAGATCCTCGCCCCGGCGCTGCGCTCGCGCAATCCCGAGCGCCGCAAGGAGGCGCTCGAGGCCCTGGAGAACCTCGCCGCGGTCGCGTCGCACCTCAAGCACCTGCTGCTGATCCGCGACCTGCGCAAGATCGCGGGGTAGCGCCGATGAGCACTGAAGCCCCGTCGCTCGAGAGCTACATCCGCTCGGTCCCCGACTTCCCGAAGAAGGGCATCGTCTTCCGCGACATCACGCCCCTGCTCGCCGACGCGACGGGCCTGGACCTCGCGATCCGCGGCCTCGTCGACGCGACGCGCGACCTGCGCCCGGACATCATCATCGGCCCGGAGGCGCGCGGCTTCCTGCTCGGGCCCGCACTCGCGCGCGAGCTCGGCGCCGGCTTCGTCCTCGCCCGCAAGCCCGGCAGCCTCCCGCACGACACGGTGAGCGCCGACTACTCGCTGGAGTACGGCGCCGACAGCCTCGAGCTGCACGCCGACTCCTTCGGCCCCGGCGCGCGCGTGCTCATCCACGACGACCTGCTCGCGACCGGCGGCACGGCACACGCGCTCTGCGAGCTCGTGACGCAGCTCGGCGGCGAGGTCGTCGGCTGCGCGTTTCTCATCGAGCTCGCCTTCCTCGGCGGGCGCGACCGCCTCGAGCCGCACGAGACGCGCGCGCTCATCAGCTACGACGCGGAGTAGCGGGACGCCATGGCACCGGTGCGCCGCTCGCGGACGCTGCACGCGTCGCCGCAGGAGCTGTGGGCGATCGTCGGCGACGCGCACCACCTCCCGCGCTGGTGGCCGCGCGTGACGCGCGTGGAGACCGTCGACGAGGACGGCTTCACGGAGGTCCTGCAGACGTCCAAGGGCAAGCCGGTGCGGGCCGACTTCCGCGTCGTGAGCTCGAGCGCCCCGAGCGAGCGGCGCTGGGCCCAGCAGGTCGTCGGCACGCCGTTCGAGCGCATCCTCGCGCGGGCCGAGACGGAGATCCGCCTCGAGCCCGAGGGCGACGCGACGCGCGTCGCGATCTCGCTGGAGCAGCGCCCGCGCGGGCTGGCGCTGCTGGGGAGCTTCATGGTCCGCGCGGCGGCGCGGCGCCAGCTCGAGGAGGCGCTCGACGGCCTCGAGGCGCTCGTCGGCCCGCTCAGGGCGTCGTCGTCGTCCGCGGCGGCGTCGTCGCCGAGCCGCCGGAGCCGCTCGAGCCGCCCGACCCGTCGATGACGAGGCCCGCCCGCAGGACGATCGTCCCCGGCTTCGTCGGGGCGTTGGAGCGCTCGCTCGTCAGCAGCACCTCTTTGTAGTTCGGCGTGTCGGGGGAGAGGTCGGCGACGGTGTCGAGCCTGCCGTCGGCCTTGACGACCTTGTCGGGGAAGCCGAGGAACAGCGCGTTGCCGGGCGACGTGTAGAACCAGACGCCGTACGCCGAGCCGCTGCTGCTGCTCGGCGGGATGCCCTTGGCGGTCAGCGCGAGGCGGTAGCGGTTGTTCTCGGGGAAGCGGACGATCGCGACCTGGCCGCTGGCCGTCGAGCCGCTGCCGTCCGGCGGGCGCAGGACGCCCTGGGCGAGGATCTCCGGGTTGGGCGTCGTGGCGGTCGGCGACGTCGAGGTCGAGGTCGAGGTCGAGGTCGACGTCGTCGCGACGGCGCTGCCGGAGCCCTTGTTGTCGTCGCCGCCGCTCTTGGCGATCGCGACGATCGCGATGATCACGATCGCCAGCGCGAGCCCGAGGCCGG
>Ga0310811_10014368_pt1 | contig 10321 bp, 8 predicted proteins | sample YCmetagenome_FD_207642 | JGI IMG/M metagenome (GOLD analysis project Ga0310811, IMG submission 207642) | Soil microbial communities from experimental microcosm in Duke University, North Carolina, United States - YC | ecosystem: Engineered > Artificial ecosystem > Soil microcosm > Unclassified ... | reverse complement strand
TGTTCATCGTTCTGGACGATGTGGGGTTCGGGCAGCTCGGGTGTTTTGGCGGCCCCTGTGAAACGCCCAACATCGATCGCCTGGCAGGGAACGGTCTTCTGTACAACAACATGCATACCACGGCGCTGTGCTCGCCAACGCGCTCATGCATCCTGACCGGGCGCAACCATCACGCCAATGCCATGGCGTGCATCACGGAAGGGTCGACCGGCTATCCCGGGTCCAACGGCTATATCCCGTTCGAGAACGGCTTTTTGTCGGAGATGCTGCTGCAGCAGGGCTACAACACCTATGCCGTTGGCAAGTGGCATCTGACGGCGATGGATCAAAGCTCGGCGGCCGGGCCCTATGACCGCTGGCCCCTCGGGCGGGGGTTCGAACGGTTCTATGGCTTCATCGGCGCTGAGACGCACCAATATTATCCGGCCCTCTGCTACGACAACCACGCGGTCGGGCCTGAGAAAACCCCTGAGGAAGGCTACCATCTGACAGAGGATTTGGTGGACAAGGCGATCAGTTTCGTCGCGGACGCCAAGCAGGTCGCCCCGGAAAAACCGTTTTTTCTCTACTTCTGTCCCGGCGCCGCGCATGCGCCGCACCAGGTTCCCAAAACATGGGCCGATCAATACAAGGGCAAGTTTGACGGCGGTTGGGACAGACTGCGCGAGGAGATTTTCGCGCGACAGAAGAACAAGGGCATTGTCCCGCCCGACGCGCGCCTCTCGCGCCATGACCCCGACGTTCCGCCATGGGACCCGTTATCGGCTGACGAGAAAAGACTTTATGCCCGCATGATGGAAGTGTTCGCGGGGTTCATCAGCCATACCGACCATCATATCGGGCGCTTGATCGATTTCCTGAAGACCTTGGGCGAACTCGACAACACCATCATCATGCTGATCTCCGATAACGGCGCGAGTTCCGAGGGCGGGCCCCAAGGCATGGTCAATGAGGCGCTGTTCTTCAATAATGTACCGTCCACGCTGGCGGAGAACCTCGCCGCCATCGACAAACTGGGCGGCCCAGAGGTCTGCAACCATTATGCATGGGGCTGGACTTGGGCAGGCAATACGCCGTTCCGCCGCTGGAAACGGGAGACCTATCGGGGCGGCGTGAGCGATCCATTCATCGTGCATTGGCCGAAAGGAATTAAGGCGAAGGGCGAGGTGCGCACCCAGTATGCCCACGCGATCGACATGGTGCCGACGATCCTGGAGGCGGCAGGCTATCAGGCGCCGGAGACGATCCGGGGCGTTACCCAGTCGCCGATCCAAGGGGTGAGCTTCGCCCACAGCTTTAACGACCCCGAGGCAGAAACCAAGCATTTGACCCAATATTTCGAGATGATGGGCCATCGCGCGATTTATCACGATGGATGGCGAGCGGTCTGCCCCTGGCCAGGGCCCTCTTTCGCGGAAGCCGGCGCGTTTTTCGGCGCACCTTTGAATGCGGACAAGCTGACCGAAATCGACGCCATAAAATGGGAACTCTACCATGTGGCGGCGGATTTTGCGGAGAACAACAATGTCGCAGCGGAGAACCGGCCCAAGCTGATCGAGATGATCGCGACATGGTATGTCGAGGCCGGAAAATACAATGTTCTGCCCATCGACTCGCGCGGCACGCAGCGTTTCGCCGACGAGCGGCCAAAATTGGCAAGCGACCGCGCACGGTTCACGCTTTATCAGCACACCCAGGCCGTGCCGGCCGACGCGATACCGAGCTTGATGAATCGCTCCTACAGCGTCACCGCCGAGGTCGACATCCCCAAAGGAGGCGCCGAGGGCGTGCTGCTCTCGCAAGGTGGCAACGATGGTGGCTATGCGCTCTTTCTGCAGGACGGAAAGCTACGCTACGCCTATAATTATGTAGGGCGCACGATGTATGAGATCGAATCCCGTGAAGCGGTTCCCAGCGGGTCGCATCAGCTGCGCTATGAGTTCGAAGCGAAGGGCAAGCCAGACGTCGCTCATGGCAAAGGTGCCCCAGGCCAAGGACGGCTTTATATCGACGGCAAGCTCGTCGGGCAGGGTGACATCACGCTCACGATGCCGCTAACAATCGGCCTGACGGGGGGCATCGCTTGCGGCATCCATCTCGGCGCTCCCGTGACGGGGAAATTCAAACCGCCCTTCGCTTTCACTGGCACGATCAGGGGGGTAACGGTGGAAGTTGGCGGCGAATTGGCCCGGGATCCCGAAGCGGAAATGCGCATGGCCTTGGCGCGGCAATAGGCACCAGCCTGGCGTGACCCAGGCTCCACGCGCTCCGATCAGGGTGCGCTAGCCTCTTGGTCATGCCCCCGGATACCGGCGCCGTCGCAGGCATCACATCGTTTGACGCGCACGGACGCGTACCGCGGGAACAATACATGGCGGGACATGTCAGCAACGACCATCGGTCCGCCTGCCTGCAACATGCAGCCGGTGCCCTTGCAGACCCGGCAAGGCGCTTCAGTCACGGCCCGAGTGTCTCAAGGATGGAACGTTGACTGTCAGCGATCATGTTCGCGCCCCCTCTTCTTCGCGCGTGCAAAGGCTAATGCCATGCGCCGGCCGCCGACTATTGTACTCATGGCAGGTTGGATTGGCCTTAGGGATGAAACGGTTCACCGTGGGAGGACCCATAAGCAAGCAACGCCTCACGCAGCGAAGGGAAAGACTTCTTTTTGTGAACAAAAAGAAGCAAAAAAAGCTTTTTTAAGCTGGGCCGCGCTGGCTCAAAGGCCACTGGCCCAGCGAGCAAAAGTAGCAATCATCCTGTCGAGACGCTTCTGATGGACAAAATGCGCCCCGAGCAATACAAATATCACGATGGCGGCTGCCCGATGTCGGGCACGGGGTTCGCCGTAATTCTCCAGGAACTTGCAAGCTGTCCCGATGAGCGCGATCGCGCTGCATCCCGTAGGACACGATAACCGCAGAGCGCCAGACTTGAAGGGCAGATATCCGAGGAGGTTATTATGAAACCTTACCTAGCTGAACTGATAGGCACTTTCGTTTTGGTATTTGGCGGCGTGGGGAGTGCCGTGCTTGCCGGGAGCCATATTGGATTTGTTGGCGTATCCTTGGCCTTCGGTCTCTCCTTACTCGCCATGGTCTATACGATTGGGCCGGTCTCTGGTTGCCACGTGAATCCGGCTGTAACGTTTGGGTTGTTTCTCTCGGGAAAATTTCCGTGGGCGCGTGTTCCCGGCTACTGGGCGGCCCAGGTTATTGGCGCGGTCATCGCGGCTTTTATCTTATTACTCATCGCCGAAGCTCAGCCACATTCCAGCGCCGTGATCCAAGGTTTCGGCAGCAATGGCTATGGCGCGCGATCACCGGATCACTTCGCGCTGGGAGCAGCATTCCTTTCAGAGGTCGTGATGACCGCGTTCCTGGTGCTGACCGTTCTAGGCTCTACCGATATCCGGGCACCGGTCGGTTTCGCGGGTCTTGCGATCGGTTTGGTTCTGACACTGATTCATTTGGTCTCGATTCCGGTTGACAACACCTCTGTTAACCCGGCGCGCAGCATCGGCCCCGCGCTCATCGCGGGCGGCGCGGCGATCAGTCAGCTCTGGCTGTTCATTATTGCGCCCCTTATCGGCAGCATCGTCGCGGCCGGCCTTTATTTCCTGCTCAGAACTGACGAGAAACTGATCTCTGTGAGGAGGGCGGAACAGGCGCTTCCCTCGGAACAAGTGGAACGTGGTGGCCGCTCAAATGCTTAGGAAGCGACGCTCTTCCATTCGCCGCTGGGCAACCGGCAAAAATTCAGCATGAAGCTACGGGTGGATTCGGACCTGCGGTAAGAAATATCCGCATTCACTTTGCGACATGGCATTTTTTGCGAAGTGAAAACCTCCAAAATCGTAAACTTTCCATGATTACCGGAGGCTGAATTGTTCCATGTATCGTGATTCCCGACGGTTTGTGGCTTTTCGTTAAGCAACGTCTCCAGCGCTTCGCGCGCCAATTTGTAGTCCTGCTCGCCAAGGGCAGGCCCCCTATAGGGGCCAAAAGGACTAATCATTTGGGCCCTCGCGGTATGGGAGCTTGCTATTGCCAGAGAACCGACCAGGATGAGAAGAAGCGCTAATTTCATCCCCCTCACGACCATCTTCTTTAATTTTGCCTCGGCTGCCATCCGTTTCATGTCGACCTCCATCTTTCGTTGTTTTTCGTGTGCAATGCCAATCTGGCTCCAGGCCGACGTCTCGGAGAGGAAACTGGCCGCTTTTCGATCGAAAGCGACGCAATGGCCCTTGTCAGCGCCAACGCCCATGGCCCAGAATCAATAAAGTTTTTTTGCTTCTTTTTGTTCACAAAAAGAAGCCTTCCCCTTCGTTTGGCTCGCTCGGGCTATGCTTGCGCGACATGCCGAGCCCCTGACGGTCCTCTTCCAATGCGCTGGCTTTGTCCTGCGCATCGAAAGCTGTGCGGTCGATGCTGAGGTCCAAATGCCTGATATACCGCAACACGGCTTCGCGGCGTTCGGCACTGACCGCCTCAGCCAAGCCCACCAGGGCCGCGCGAAGCCGCCGCATAACCTGCACCGAAGCCGCTCCATATTGCCGAATCTCATCGAAGGACAGTGCCAAGTAGTCCTGCCAGGTCGGTACTGGGAACACGAGCCGCGGTACGCCATGCGCATCCACGGCCTGACCGGCATCGAACTCTCGGCGCCCTAGACGGCGCAGCAGATCCTCGATCTGGTCCAGTGCCTGAACGGCGGTGGTTGGGTCATTGATCCCCGGTGAGAGGGCCCGAATGGCGATGTCCACCAGCAGGCGAATCGCATATCTTGGATCCTGCTCATAGGTGCGCGCGGTCTCCAGGTGGATGCACTGCATCAAGGCCTTTTGCGGCAACGGGGCGCGGGCGCGATAAACGTTCAAGAGGGTGGCTCCCTCCAGCAACGTCTCGCCGACGGCACAGTCCAGAACCAGGAGCGCATCCGCAGCCACGGCCAGTTGGACCAGAGCGGCGATCTCGAGTTTCGCGATCACCATTGGCTCGCCCCGATATGCCAAGCTTTGCGCCGGCGGCCCCAAATCCGCCGGCACGATTGGTGCCGGCGGAGCGTCTCCGCCTGTGCACGTCGGCATACGGTCGAACATCTCGTAAATCACCGCGCGGCCTCGGCCGCCGATCGTGCGAAGCACGTTGTTAATTTGCAACGTGTTGAGGCTCTGAATCATCCGGGCAAACATCACCATACTGATGATCAGCAGAATCATGACGAGACTTGCGGAAAATGCCGGCACGTCCCCTGAGCCGTTCCTGTCGGTCCAGAGGAGAGCCGCGAGGGAGTAGCTGAAGGTAAGGAAGAAGGTGCCGAGCGTGTGGAAGACCCGGGAATCCTTGCTGAACACCAGCACCAGCCGTGGCGAATAGGCCAGCGCACTGAACTGCACAACCACAAACGAGATCGCAAACACGATCCCGGTCAGCGCCATCATCCCCGAGCTGACCGCGGAGAAGAAGGCAATGGCGGTATTCACCGATATCTCATGCAGATAGCGGCCGAGATAGGCCTCCTCCAACCGCGGTAGCACGGCGCTGGCAACCAAGCCGGCCGCAATGTAGAGCATCGGGATCTGCCACTGCGGCATCGGCCGCCACCGGACCAGATTGGCCTTCATGTTCGCCATATCCAACGGGGCCTTAGGGTTGTGGAGAGATCTCGGTTATTTTCGCGCCTTCCAGGCCAAGACCCGCCATCAGGCCCTTCTGCCCAAATGGAAAAGCATAGACATCCTGCGTCAGGGTCATGTTGCTCAGGCTGCGCGCGACGCCCTGGTCCACGACCACGACGCTTGGACCTGAACCAATGCTCCAGCCGTTGTTTCGGCGGAGATAGTCCAGAGCGGCGGCGTTCATGAAGAACAGCGCATAGCTGAACTCCTGGACGCCGGCCTGCAGGCCAAAAGATCCAGCAGAGATGTTATAGTAGGCCGTTTTCCGGCCGTTCAGCAGCAAAACGCCGTCGCCGCTTTGGCCGCCCAGGATGAAGCCTCCTTCGATGATCCGGGGAAACACCAGAATGCCGAAAGCGCGCTGGCCAAGTTCTCGTGCCGTGGCATTCTTGGCATAAAGACTTGTTAGCGCCACGTCAGCGGCGTGGCCGATCTTGCTGGCCGAGGCGGCCTGTGCCTCGCGGTTCAGCAAACTGCCAATGCCGGCAGCCGCCACAATCAAACAAAACCGGCGCCTTTTCCGGTTCACGTCTTGCTTTTGCTCCAGCATTGCCACCCCCGCCTCATGCCCTGAGACAAACTTCACAGCAAAAAGAATAGCTGGTCCTGCCAACCTCCCACATGATCCACATCAAAGGCACGGTGTTTCTCTTTGCCCGACTAGGCGCGAGACCGTATTCACGTTTGGGTTGCGACAAACGGGCGCGCCCGTCATCATCCGGCGGTCGTCCTTGCTTAAAACCGGAAGGTGCCCATCAGCATGGGACCGTACATTTGAAGGTGGGCGGCCACGAATTTATTGGACTGCTGGAACGAAAGATAGCGGTAGGTTACGGAGATCGCCCCCCAACGGGCCTGGTAGCCAAGCCCTGACGCGATCTGCCAGGTTGGATGCGATCCGCCGCCGCCAATGTCGAAATAGTATGGCACGAAAAAGGGTGACTCCCCCAGCCGAACGTTACCGCGGAAACCCGCGATACCGTTCCAGACCGCACCCCCCCTCGACAAACTGCCGGTCCGACCGAGAGCGGCATCCCCGCCAAGAGGGCCCGTCACGCCGGCGTTGACGCTGTAATCCGTTCTGGCGCTCGCGTTCAGAAGACGGAACCCGGCGAGAACATCAAGATTGCCCCAATCTCCCCAAAGAACCGTGTATCCCCCGGTCTCGGTCCATACCGCGGACTGAACCATAATGCTGGTGCTCGCTTGGAGCCCCACCGAGAGGTTCGGCGGTTGGCCGGGCGTATCGAGCTCCCTGAAGCGGCTCCGACCACCGCCGGTGTCGAGGTAGACCAAATCCGTCAAGATCGAGAACCGGCCGTAGCGCGCCTCTGCGGCGCCCTGAAACGCAAAATGCAACCCCGAAATGTACTTCCCTGGGCCGATAGCGATGTCCGTCGGCAGACGGCTCCCACGGCCATCGGCGACATTGTAGTCCAGATTTGCATGTATATCGGGCAGCCACAGGTAAGGGGCGACGCTGAACGACCAGCCAGACGGTTGAGTGAGCAACTGCGCCGTCGACTGAGCCTTCGCCCCGCTTGCGCAAAGCGACGCCAGAAGGACGGTAAGGGCGGTTGCGATCGTCGCTTTCTTCCAACGTAAGATCGGTGCATGGATCGAGGTCTGCGGGTTGGGTACTGTGAAGATCCGCCGGGCCGCTTGGTTGAAGGTGATCGCTCTCATCTTCTCTCCTTAACGAGCCTGGCCCCGGCGCGTCTTGCGCCGCGCCAGGGCTGGGTTTCTGAACGACGTTAAGTCAGGGTTGCTGAATCAATAACCCGGCCGAACGGACGGCAGAGTCTACGCCCAGCATCCTAGCGAGTCTGTCGGGAGGCCTTCAATGCAGATCATTCGTCGGAGCGCAGGACGACACACCCCTGGTGTTTCCATCCTATGTCCTGACCCTGGGGTTAACCAACCGGATCGTTGGCCTTTGGGCCTGATGGAGCAAATGCATGAATAATCGACAACCCCTCGGGGGCAAGGCTGACGCCGCGACTGAACTGGCGCTCGATCGCACAGTTCTGGCACGGGAGCGAACCATGCTGGCCTGGGTCAGGACCGCAACGGCCCTGATCACGTTCGGGTTCAGCATACAGCAGTTCTTTCGGGTCGCCCGAAAGGGCACGGAACTCGCAAATCGCCTGGGCCCAACCCTGTTCGGAGGCGCGATGATCGTCATAGGGCTCGCCGCGCTGATTCTCGCCACCCTAGAACATCACACCGCCATTCGCGCGCTAAACCGCCAATTTCCCGTGTCGGCCGGCTTTCCAAAGATACGGCGCTCGCGCGCCCGGATACTTGCGGTGCTGATCGGTTTGCTCGGTGTTCTAGGATTGGTCGTCATGTTCATCCGATGGTAGAAAACGCTAGAGCATGATTTCTTCCCATCAAATCAGGCAAGCCAAAGGGAAGGCTTCTTTTTTTGAACAAAAAGAAGCAAAAAAACTTTATTCGTTGGCGCCGTGCTGGTTTCAACGCCGCAGGCCCAGGCCCACAAGGGTTTTTGCGCCGCTTTTTTCAAAAAGCGGCTGCTTTCTTTGCAGGTTCAGACAGGGAATGTGCGAATGAAATCAGGTTCTGCGGCGCTACGCGAATGAGACCGCCGCGTGGACTGTCGATGTCCGCGACCAGATAGAAGGGAACGGCAAGGATCAATGGCAGCACCAGCAAGCCTGCCCGGCCCACACGTTTTTCCGTGTACCCAAACAGGAAATTGCAGGCCATCGCGACGAATGCCATCAGCAGCCACGCGCCCCTGGGAACACGATTCCGAAACGCGGCCTGTGTGTAACCCTGCGCGTTCAACACATCATTCATACCGGACACGACCAGCGCCATGGGGGCCGTTGGCTGGGTGGCAACGGGCCCGACCACAGCGTGCCACAACGTACTTTGGAGTTCCGATGTCTGGACGGCATTTCGCTCGAGCTTGACCGGATCACGAAGTACATAGAACCGGATGCGCAAATCGGTGTATTGTTTCAGCAACTCTCGGATGTGCGCCGCCTGCGCCGCGGGCAGAATGTCAACGCGCACATACTCGGTGCCAAAGGCGTTGACCTCTTCTTCTTCATAGTTTTTACGCTGATCGTACCTGCCCACCGCCATTGAAAAGGCAAAGCCGACAATGAGGGCAAGAAGCGTCAGAGAGGCAGGCAGGATTGTCTTGAATTCGAGACTCTCCGGGGCATCTATCGACGCGTTTCTCCGGCGCAGGGCATCTCCGGCGAACGCGGCAATGAATTGCAAAAGGAACGCGACGGCAAGAATGATCACGGGAAAATCGGCCAGCCTGTTCATTTGCGCCTACTCCAAGAGCGAAAAGGACGGGCTACCACTGGTATGGCCCTGGCCGGACAGCGCCGATGGAAAGGAAAGCTAATTTGACCCGTGCCGGTTTCAACGCCACAACCCCAGTTGAGCAAAAGTTTTTGCGCCGCTTTTTTTAAAAAGCGGCCGCCTTTCTTAGGGACAGTGTACATCGACGATGGCGCCAGGTTTTGCCACCACCTGCCGCGCCATCTCGTGGCCCCAGGAGAGGCAGGTGAGCGTGTCCGCGCCTGATATCAGCCCGGCCAGGTAAGCGCCATTAAAACTGTCGCCGGCGGCGGTGGAATCCACCACCTGATCGGCCGGTGCGAAATACGGCAAGGTACCGCCAATGCTTTCCAAAGCAAGCGGCCCGGCGGCGGCGCGTTTCAGCGCGCCTTGTCGGCAGCCGCAACGCCGCAGCCGCGCCAGAATGGCATCTTCATTGACTTCGCCGAACAAGGCCATCTCGTCCTCAATGGAGGGCAGCGCGATATCCGCCAGGCACCAGGCGCGGTGGATGACCTCGCGCGCCGTTTCCGCGTTCTCCCACAAGCGCGGCCGATAATTCGAATCGAACGCCACGGTAATCTCGTACGTTCGCCGCAACTCCGCCACGCGATCGAGAAAGCGCGCGCGCACCGGGGCTGGTAGAATCGCCAAAGTGATGGCGGAAAAATACAAGATCCGGCACCGGCCGAGGGCCGCAAAATCATCGTCCGCCTGAAACAGCCGGCGCGCGGCGGAATCCGCCCGCCAATAGTAAAAAGACCGTTCGCCCGCCTGGTCGGTCTGCACCGCATAGATGCCGATATTGTGCGCAGGGTCGCGGCCGATGGCTGTGACATCAAGCCCCTCCGCCCGGGCAAGCTGAAGAAAGCCCTGGGAGAGCGGGTCCTCGCCAATTCGCGTGAGATAGCTGACCGCACCGGGACGTTTGAGGACGCGGCTGCAATAGATGGCGGTGTTGAAACTGTCCCCCGCGAAACCGACGGCAAAGCCCGCGGCCTCCTGCCGGAGTTCCGCCATCGCTTCGCCCACGCAAAGAAGCTGTATCGTCATGCCCGCTCCCCTCCCGTGCAGTGGGAGAGAAGGCCGGCGGCAGGGGCTCCTGCTCTGGAATGAATGATCGTTTCCGACATTTGGCGTCCTGCTCCGGCGCCCCGTCTGGTGCGGGCGTTCACGATGATCTTATGGTCGATCCAGATGCTATACGTCAGGGTCCGCCTGTCAATTCCCCGGGCCGCGCGGCTCCGGCTTGTCGCCCTTGAATTTTATGCTAGCATGTTAGTTGTTGATAAAAACAAGCCCTCGTTTGCAAGC
>Ga0310811_10014366_pt1 | contig 10322 bp, 9 predicted proteins | sample YCmetagenome_FD_207642 | JGI IMG/M metagenome (GOLD analysis project Ga0310811, IMG submission 207642) | Soil microbial communities from experimental microcosm in Duke University, North Carolina, United States - YC | ecosystem: Engineered > Artificial ecosystem > Soil microcosm > Unclassified ... | reverse complement strand
CGCTGCAGGTCGCCGTCGTCATCCCGGTGATGATCCCGCTGGCGTTCATGCTCGGGTACCACCTGAGCACCAAGCCCCGCGGCTACCGCGTGCTGTCGGTGCTCTACTTCTCCCCCGGCCTCATCTCCATCTCCGTCACCGGCATGATCTTCTACGGCGTGCTGTCCCCCGACGGGGGCGTCAACGGTGCGCTGCGCGCGCTCGGCCTCGACTCGCTGGTCACGCCGTGGCTCGCCGACCCGGCCACCGCGCTGCCGAGCCTCATCGCCATCGACCTGTGGCGCGGCGTCGGCTGGACCGCGGTGCTGTTCGCCGCGCGGCTGGCGAGCCTGCCCGCCGACGTGGTCGAGGCGGCCCGCATCGACGGCGCCGGGCGCCTGCGCATCATGTGGCAGATCGCGTTCCCGATGGTCAAGGACTACGTGCGGACGCTGACGATGCTGCAGTACCTCTGGACGCTGTTCACCTCAGCCGCCCTCATCCTGCTGCTCACCAAGGGCGGCCCCGGCACCTCCTCGACCACGCTGTCCTACCTGGTGTACGCGAAGGCGTTCGCCCAGCGCGACCTCGGCTACAGCCAGGTCGTCGGCGTGGCCCTGCTCGTCCTCGGCGTCGCCGGGATGCTCCTCATCCGCGCGCTGCTGCGCAGTTCCCTGGAGAACACTCGATGACCGCACAGAAACAGCGAGGGTCGGTCGCGACCGTCCTGTCGTGGCTGTACGCGCTGCTGCTCGCGCTGCCGCTGTACTACCTCGCCGTCAGCGCCCTCAAGACCAACATCGAGATCTTCACGCGGCCGTTCGCGCTGCCGTCGCACTGGCTGTGGGCGAACTTCTCCACCGCCTGGCGCACCGCCGGCCTCGGCCAGGCGCTGCTCAACTCGCTGCTGATCTCCGTCGTGGCGATCGTGCTCACGCTGACCCTTGCCGTGCCGGCCGCATACGCCCTCGCACGCCAGGACAACCGGCTGGCCCGTGCGGTCACCGGCGCCTTCTCCGCCGGCTTCCTCATCCCGCCGTTCGCCGCGCTGATCCCCACGGTCATCCTGGCGATCCGGATGGACCTGTTCTACACCCGCGAGTTCCAGATGCTGTTCCTGCCGGCGAGCGCACTGCCGCTGTCGGTGCTGCTGCTGACCCAGTTCATGCGCACGGTACCGCCGGCGCTCATCGAGTCGGCGGCGCTGGACGGCGCCGGGCATTGGCGGCTGCTGTTCAGCGTGTTCATCCCGATCGCCATGCCCGGCCTGGTGAGCGTGACGATCCTGCAGCTGCTGACGTTCTGGAACGAGTACCTGTTCTCGCTGGCCATCACCGGCACCGGCCCCGACGTGCGCACCGTGCAGGTCGCGCTGCCGACGCTCGTGTCCGACGCCACCAACTTCGGCGTGCTCACCGCCGGCACCGTGCTCACACTGCTGCCTGTCTACGTCGCGTACTCGCTGTCGAGCCGCCGCATGCAGGAGGCACTCACCGCAGGGGCGGTCAAGGGATGACTCTCACCACGCAGGCCACGACGGCCGCGCTGACCCGGCTCGACCTCGGCGGCGCCTGGGAGCTCACGTGGGCGGGCGGCCCGCCGGGCGTGCCCGACGCGGTGCGCGGCGCCGCCGTCCCCGCGCAGGTGCCCGGCGAGGTGCACACCGCGCTGCTGGCCGCCGGCCTCATCGCCGACCCCGACGCCGGGACCGGCGAGCACGATCAGATGTGGGTGGGCCGCTCCCGCTGGACCTACCGGCGCAGCGTGCACTGGTCGCCCACGCCCGGCGCCCGCACCGATCTCGTCGCCGACGGCCTCGACACGTTCGCCGAGGTGTACGTCAACGACCTGCTGGTCGGGGCGGGGCGAGACCAGCACCTGGCCTACCGCTGGAACGTCGACGACGCCCTGCGCCCCGGCGACAACGTGGTCGAGGTCCGCTTCGCCTCGGCCTGGGACGCCGCCCGCGAGCACGAGCGCGCGCACGGCCCGCTGCCCAGCCCCTACGACGAGCCGTACGCCCACGTGCGCAAGGCCGCCGCGAACTTCGGCTGGGACTGGGGCCCGCACCACGTGACCGCCGGCATCTGGCGTGACATCCGCCTCGAGACGTACACCGGCCGCATCGAGCACGTCCGGCCCCTCGTGCGCATCGACGCCCGGGGCGAGGCGCGGGTCAGTGCCCGCGTCACCGCGCACGTGCTCGTCGACGCACCGGAGGGCGCCCGGGTGCGCGCCGAGCTCGTCGACCCCGCCGGCCTGCCCGCCGCGTCGGGCACCAGCGTCGTGACCGGCGGGGAGGCGGCGATCACGCTGCTCGTCGTCGACCCCGAGCTGTGGTGGCCGGTCGGGATGGGCGCGCAGCCGCTGTACCGCATCCAGGTCGAGCTGGAGCACGAGGGCGCGGTCCTCGACGTCGCCGCCGCCCGGCTCGGGCTGCGCAGCGTCGCGCTCGACGAGTCGCCGGACGCGCTGGGCACCCGATGGTCGCTCGTGGTCAACGGCCGGCCGGTGCGCATCCGGGGGTACAACTGGATCCCGGACGCCACATTGTCCAGCCGTGCGACGCCGGAGCGCGTCGCGACCCGCATCGACCAGGCGGTCGCCGGCAACGCCAACCTCCTGCGCGTCTGGGGTGGCGGCCATTTCGTCACCGAGGACTTCCTCGACGCCTGCGACGAGCGCGGCATGCTCGTCTGGCACGACTTCCTCTTCGCCTGCGCCGCGTACTGCGAGGACGAGGAGATGCGCGCCCTCGTCACCGCCGAGGCGGAGCAGGCCGTGGCCCGGATGTCGCCGCACCCGAGCCTGGTTGTGTGGTGCGGCGGCAACGAGACGGTGCTCGGCCGCCACCACTGGGGCTGGGCGGACCAGATCGGCGAACGCGGCTGGGGCGCCGCCTACTACCTGGACGTGCTCCCGCGCGTGCTGGAGCGCCTCGACCCGACCCGCCCGTATGTGCCGAACTCCCCGTGGTCGGGAACCCTCGACCGGGACCCGGTCACCGACACCCACGGCCCGACGCACCTGTGGGACGCCTGGAACGAGGCCGACTACTCCCACTACCGCGACCACGACCCGTCGTTCGTCGCCGAGATGGGCTGGTGCGGCCCCGCGGCGTGGACAACGCTCGAAGGGGTCCTGGGCGGCGAGACCCCCGGTCCGGGCTCGGAGCTCACCCGCCACCACCTGCGCGCCATCGACGGCATGCACAAGCTCACCCGCGGCCTGCAGCCGCACGTGCCCACCCCGGCCGACGGCCCCGACTGGCACTTCGCGACCCAGCTCGTCCAGGCCCGCGCGGTCGCGGCGGGCGTCGAGTGGCTGCGCTCCCGCGAGCGGTGCGGCGGCGCGGTCGTGTGGCAGCTCAACGACTGCTGGCCGGCGATCAGCTGGTCCGCGGTCGACGTCGCCGGCATCGAGAAGCCGCTGTGGCATGCTCTGCGCCGCGCCTTCGCGCCCCGGCTGGCAACGGTGCAGCCGGTGCACCCCGGCCCGACGCACGACCCGACCGGCCCCGACGGCCTCGTGCTCGTCCTGGTCAACGACACCCCGGCGCCGTGGCGCCCGGACGTGCTCATCCGCCGGGTCGGCCCCGACGGCCGCGAGCTGGCGCGGGCCCGCCTGCGCCCCGAGTGCCCGCCCGGCGCCGTCACGCGGCTGGCCGTCGGCCCGGAGGTCGGCCACCCCGACGACCCGGCCGCCGAGCTGCTCGTCGTGGACGCCGACTGGTCGCGGACCACGTGGGCGTACCGCCCGGACCGCGACCGCAGCGTCCCCGCACCGCAGCGCCGCGTCGACCTGGCGGTGCTCGAGGGCCGCCTGCACGTCGGCGTGACCGCGGCGACGGTGCTGCGCGACGTGTGCGTCTTCGCCGACCGGCTGGCCGCCGCGCTCGGCGTCGAGCCGGCCGACCTGGTCGTCGACGACGCGCTGGTGACCCTGCTGCCCGGCGAGCGGCACGTCTTCCACGTGGCCCGCCGCGACGGCCGCCCCCTGCCCGCGGACGCCGCGACGGCCCTGCCGGCCGCCCTGCTCGGCGTCGCCGTCCGCTCGGCCGGCGAGCTCACGATGTAAACGGGGCCGGCTCTCTCGAGCTGCCCGCCGCGGTCAGGCTTCGGATGCCGCTGTGTCCACGACGTCGAGCCAGGTCTGCGCGCGTTCGATCCACCGACCGACGTTCAGGTGCACGTCATTGCGATGAGGCTCCAGGGCCACGGTGCACGCGGAGATTCTGGTGCGAAGATCATCGATCGCCGCGTGGATTTCGTAGTTCGCTTCGGCGGACGCGACGGCCCGCACCGAACGCCGGTTCCACACCGCCGAGACCGCCCAGCCGAGCAGCGTGCCGAAGATGCCACCACCGGTCAGGGTCACCGCAAGCACTGCTGGCTGTGCCGGATGCGGCACGGCCAGCAGTGCCACCGTGCACGAGAGCACCCAGCCGCCCATCTGCACCGCCGACACGATCATGGTGCGGCGGGGTGCGACCGGAGGCGAGTCGAGGAGCCCGGCGGCGTGGGACAGGGTCTCGGCGACGAACTGCAGTCCGCCGATGATCTCGGTGTCCGTGCCCGGACCAGTGGACTCGCCATGCTGCCGTACTGCTGCGGCGCGCTCAGCGACGGCGGCGGCCTCGCGCAGTTGGGCGGCAATGGCGCTCATGCTTCATCCACCAGCGTGGGCAGCCAGGCCTCGATCGAGCAGATGACCTGGCACAGATGCCGGTCGGCCAGGCTCAGCCAGAACAGTTGCGGGTCGTGACGGCGCAACCAGTCGAAGCCCGCCGCGGTCCGCGCGACCCGCCCGAATCGGTGACCCGCAACCCGCCGCCGCATCGCCACGGAAAGATCGTCCCGAGCCATGCGCAGCAGCGCCAGGATCTCGGCCGCCGGCCCGACCCCGGCCGGCGCCGCGATCTGCGGCGGCGACGCGGGCCGTTTGGTGCGTCTGCGGTCGACGCGCTGCGCCAGGGCATTGGTGAACGCGTATACCGGCCATACCGCGCCCCCCAGAGCCGCAACGGCGACTGCGATCGTCCAGCCCGCGGGGAGTCCGACACGGTCACACAGGGCGGCCGCCACCCACGCTGCGGACCCGAGCCCCGCAACGCCGATCCACGTCCGTGTCCACGGGGAAAGGCCACCCGCCGCGTGGATCGCCGCCGCGTCAGCCGCCTTGAGCCGGCTTCGCGCGGTCTCGACGAGGGGATGGTCCACGCCCCCGGTCATCCTTGCGAACCGCACGGTCGCGGTCTCCACGCGGTATCGCATCAGCGCCAGCGATCCGGACACGTCCTTGCGGCCCACGGCATCAGGATCACACACCACCGCCAATCGGCCGTTCTCAGCGACAGCGTCGACCCCGCCGCCACCAAGATCGGACGCAGTGTTCTCAGCGGACCCCGATGTGACCGGCGGTGACGGCGCGTCGTCCGCGCTGGCGGCGGGTTCGTCACCGGGCCCGACCGCCCGCTCGGTCATGCTCCAGCCGGCGTTCGGCCCGGGGTGTTGTCGTCGGAGTAGGGCATCGCCGTCACGCTCGAGGCGAGCGCCCCGGCTTGACCGCTATCTCCTGTAGCGCGCCGAGGACCGTGCGCACAGCGACTCGTTGCAGGTTTTCCGAACGGGCGAGAACGTCGATGTGCCGCCCGGCCGGCAGTTTGGCCAGCGGGCGCAGCACCACGCCGGGATCTGGCCGGCTGGTATAGCCGGGCAGCAGCGCGAGCCCGCCACCGGCTGCCACGATCGCGGCCACGACGGTAAACTCGTTAACCCGGTGGACGATCTCGAGGGGCCGGCCGGCGGCCGCTCCGATCGCCGTAAGGACGCCCTCCAGCGGGAATCCCTCGTGGACGCAGATCCACGGCTCCTCGGCGACGTCGGCGGCGGTGAGCGATGTCTTCGAGGCCAGCCGGTGGCCCGCGGGCATCGCGACGTACAGCGGCTCGTGGACCAGCGGCACGATCGTGAGCCGGTCCGCCGGCCAGGGCGGGCTATGCGCCAGCCGATGCGCCAGGACCAGGTCATAGTCGGCGACCAGCGCCGGGAAATCGGCCTGCGCCACGTCCTCGTCCGAGCACCGCACCGGCGGCAGGCCGGCCCGGCCGAGCAGCGGGCCGAAGTAGGTGAGCCCGGCGCTGTGGAAAGCGGCCACCGTGACCGGCACGGCCGGGTCGTCGAGGTAGGCGTCCACGACCCGGCCGGCCCGGTCGAGCGCCGTGGACACCTCGATCGCCGCGGCGGCAAGGGCACGGCCCGCCTCGGTCAGCACGAGACGGCGTCCGCGGCGCTCGGTCAGCGGCACCCGCGCCGAGCGTTGCAGCGACCGCAGTTGCTGGGAGACCGCCGACGGCGTGATGTGCATCGCCCGGGCGACGGCGGCGAGGCTGCCCCGATCGCCGAGTTCCCTGAGCAGGCGCAGGTGGTGCAGATCCATTAGGTCTCACTACATCATGTGTTGAGGTGCACGTGTCTTGTCTTCACGATAGGCCGCCTCCAGGCTGCGATCATGTCGATTCGCCGCAGCGATCTGTTGCTGCTGGCCGTGGCGGTGGTGTGGGGCAGTAGCTATCTGACCGCCCGGACCCTCGTCCTGGCCGGCGGGGTGCTGGCCGTGCTAGCGCTGCGCTTCCTCGTCTCGGCGGTCGCGATGGCACCCGCCATCGCCGGGCGACGGCCGAGCCGACCGGAGTTCCGGGTCGGGGCACTGCTGGGCCTCACCCAGGCGTCGGTGCTGCTGCTGGAGACGTACGGGGTGTCCCTGACCAGCGCGACCAACGCCGGGGTGCTGATCAGCCTGACGATCCTGCTGACACCGGCGCTCGAGGGCGCCGTACACCGGCGGTGGCTGCCGCGCCGATTCTTCGTAGCCGCGGCGGTGGCGGTAGCCGGCGTGATCCTGCTCGTCGCCGGCCCGGGCCTGCGCGCACCGACAGCCGGTGACGCGCTGATGCTCGCCGCGGCCGTCGTCCGCTCGGCCCACGTCACGCTGTCCGGATGGTTGACCGACGGCCGACGGTACGACACGGTGACGCTCACCTGGCTGCAGACCGCGGTCGGCGCGGTCCTGTTCACGACCGTTGCGGCACCCGCCGTGCCGTCGGCGATGCGCGCCTTCGGACCGGTGCACTGGCTCGGCGTCCTGTATCTCGCGATGGGCTGCAGCGTGTTCGCCTTTCTGGTGCAACTGTGGGCGATCCGCCGCACGTCGGCATCGCGCGCGAGCCTACTGCTGGGCACCGAACCGGTGTGGGCAGTGCTGATCGGGGTGGGCATCGCCGGCGAGCACCTGACCGCAGTCGGCGTTGCCGGGATCGCGCTCGTCCTCGGCGGCACCTACTACGGCCAGCGTGTCGAGGCCGCCCATCGCGCGCTGGTCCCGGTCTGATCCTTCGGATCAGCTTTCGGTCCCCCGCTCGAGCCGGCCGTCGAAGCGGCAGCCTTGGCGCCGGCCGTCGCGATGAGGACCGGCCCACGAAGCATGAGGTGACATGCTCCTCCGCCGATTGGCGACCACACTCCTGGCCGAGTGCTTGGCCATGTCCACCGCGCCGACCCCGCACCAACCGCATGCTGGCATCGGCGTGGCGCTCGGCAGCGACAACGTCGACGCCGCCACGGGGGCGCTGCAGTCCTCGCCGCCGAGCGTCATTCCGTAAGAGGCTGCCCATGAGCTGGCTTGACCACGTTTCCGCACATGCCGCCGACAGCGCGGCGGCTTGCCGGTGATCGTCACGCTGTGTACGCCACTCTGTCAGCCTTGATAGGCGGCGGAACGGGCACGCTCGTGCCGATGACAGTGCGTCTGCCCGTTGAGAGTCATGGGGTTTGGCCTACAGGCGTTCGCGCACGACGCTACGGCTGCGTCCTCGGAGCGCGCCTGGTTGAGGCATGGGTCTGACGCCTCACTCGTGGACAGGAAGCCTCGGCGCGCCGGCCTTTTCTGCAAGCAGGTCCGAGTGTTTCCGCACGTGGGCAATCTGCCATTCCAGCTTCGGTATCGGGCCGACAGGGTCAGTGCCGCCGTAGTGGGCGGCAAGCAGGTCCTTGACCCCGATGAACAGCCAGGCCCAGAACACCGGCCGTACCAGCTGCCATTCGGGGTCCGACAAGGGGCGCACCTCGTCGTAGCCCCGCAGGACGTTGTCATGGTATCCGCGCCAGGACAGCGCGAAGTCGGCCACCTGGAAGGTGTAATGGGTTGCCTCGAAGTCGACCACGCCGGTCAGCCGTCCATCGTCGTACAGCAGATTCCAGGGCGTGAAGTCACCGTGGATCACGCTGCGCGGAGCATCCACGATGACGTTGTCGGTAAACCATTCCAGCGCAGCGTCACGGCAGGCCCGCAGTATCCGCCCCTCGTCCGGGCGGGTCAGCTCGTGGATCCGCAGCCAATGGTCCAGCCCCGGGTCTGCCACCAGCTCCGCGGGACCGCAGAAACCGCCGCGCTGCTCGACGATGCCGGTAGCCATGGCGGCCGTGTGGAACTCCGCCAGCAGTCGCCCTCGAGAGCGCTCCTCGGCCGGCTTGTCACCATCGGCGGGCCGCACGGACCGGCCGGGCAACCGGTGAAACAACACCCACGCGCCCCCAGGCCCGATCAGTGGCTCCTCGACCGGCTCAGGGGTCGGCCAACCCTGCGCCCGCAGCGCCGCGGCGACCCGCAACGTGTAACGCCAGTCGGGCAAGCCTGCCGAGTCGAAGTACTTGACCACGAACGCCGCACCATCGCGCGTGGCTTCCCACGTCCCGGTTGCCCGGTCGCCCAACACCCGGCCAGGCGTCAGCCGCCAACGAGAGCACACTTCGCGATCCAGACCAGGACCTGTCGGTGTCAGCGCCATGTCCGTCGTCTCCTCGCTGTCGTTTCGGTCACCCGTCACCGCCCGATCGTCCGACCATCAACCTAGACCGCAGCCTCGACATGACCTCCCAGGCGTCGTGGCTGAGCCTTCCCGCCGAGCGGACGCACCGCTCGGGTTCCTGATGACTGCCTCCCATCACCCATCCGCATCCGCCGCTGTGGGTGCGCGGCAGGCCGCGATCCGGTGCCACCCGGCTCCGGCAGAAACGGCACGATCACCGCCCGGGCAGCGTCAGTCAGCTCGCCACGACGAACCATCGACACAGCATCGATCATCTACGCCACGATCGGCAGGACAGGGCTTAGGCGATCGGGCGCCCACATGCCGTACCGCTGAATCATGTGACATGGATGGATAACTATCCGGTGGGTGGGCTGACTAGCGTCCGGCCATGAGACACCTCGCCAGAGCTCTCGTGGCCGCCGCCGCGCTGCTGCTCGTCACGCTTGCCGCCGCGCCGCCCGCGGCTGCGGCCGGGAACCCGTACACCGCCGCCCCGGTGTCCGGGTCGCTCGGCCGCTACAACGTTTCCGGCGTTTATGTTGCCGGAGTTTCGTCCGGCGGGTACATGGCCACGCAGCTGCAGGTCGCGTACTCCAGCCGGATCGCCGGCACCGCCGTCTTCGCCGCCGGGCCCTACTACTGTGCGCAGAACAACGTCGCCCAGGCGCTCAACGGGTGCGGGAACAACATCTCGCCGACCTACCTGAGCAACCTGGAGTACTACACCCGCCTCTGGGCCTCGTACGGCTGGATCGACCCGGTGCGCAACCTGTCGGGCAAGCCGGTCTACGTCTACCACGGCGGCAACGACACCAGCGTCAAGAAGTCCGTCAACGACGACCTCGTCAGCTACTTCCGCGATTTCGGGGCGTCGGTGCAGTACAACAGCGGATCGGCCGCCGGACACAGCTGGGTGACACCGTACGGGACCGTCGCGTGTTCGGCGACGGCGTCGCCGTACCTCAACGACTGCGGTACCGACCCGCAACGCGAGCTGCTCACCAAGCTGCTGGGCGGGATCGCCGGCCCCAACACCGGGCCGCTCGGCGGGCGGCTGGTGAAGTTCGGCCAGAGCACGTACGCGGTCAACGGGTACGCGCCCGGGCTGAGCATGGACGCGTCCGGGTTCGCATACGTCCCGGCCGCCTGCACCGCCGGGCAGACGTGCCGCCTGCTGGTGGCCCTGCACGGCTGCGTGCAGGGCTACGGCGCGGTCGGCACGTCCTTTGTGGACCGGGCCAACCTCGACCAATATGCCGACACAAACAAGATCATCGTGTTGTACCCCCAGGCCACCGCGTCCGGCGTCAACCCCAACGGGTGCTGGGACTGGTGGGGGTACCTCGGCGCCACGAACTACCCGATCAAGGGCGGGGCCCAGATCGAGACCATCATGAACATGGTGCGGCAACTGGGCGGCTGAGCCCGGCACGCGACCCTGGTCGCGTGGACCCTTCCTCATCTGGCTGTACCT
>Ga0310811_10014365_pt1 | contig 10322 bp, 18 predicted proteins | sample YCmetagenome_FD_207642 | JGI IMG/M metagenome (GOLD analysis project Ga0310811, IMG submission 207642) | Soil microbial communities from experimental microcosm in Duke University, North Carolina, United States - YC | ecosystem: Engineered > Artificial ecosystem > Soil microcosm > Unclassified ... | reverse complement strand
AGAGACTTAGCCTCTAAGGAACGTATCCAGGCTATGAGAATAGCTCAGACGGAGGCGGTCCACCCAGGCAGTGCCGGGCTTGTGCATCAAGAACTCGGGGTCATGGAATGACCGATATCGATTTTGATGAAATCTGGGGCAAAGCCGAAAGGCTACTCCGGGAACGAGATGCAGCCACGACCTCACCTCGCAGTTCCATAGAGACTAAACGAGACCGCAGCGGGTCTATCTCGGTGAAATTTGATGGTCGGGATTTGACCACAGACGAAATAATCTGCGCCATCGGCATTCCACTTATTGCGGTTCGAGACGGTACGAAAAAAATCCCTGAGGGATGGGTCCTGGAGCCATTTCGGCGAGTCTACGTCCCAGCTCAATTGGTGACGCGATGACCGAACGCACCGCAACATGGCGTTTCAACGTCGATAGTCCCCACGTTCGCACGCTAGTCAGCTACGGCGGCAAACTTAATCTTCACGACCACTTCCTTCCGAACGCCCGCAGGCGCGCCGAGGAAGAAGGGGTAACAATCCTCGACGTGAGCGGCTTCTGCTTCAAGGTAAGCGTCAACAGCACCTACGAAGTTCAGGCGTCTGTAACTGTAACGGTCCTGGAGAACGACAAGGTAGATCAATAAATCTATTTATTATCAATGGTATCCAGTTTGTCTGCCAAATCACGAAGAGCAGCGCTGACCTTTGACCTGGCAATTTGGTCTGAACCACTTTCAAATTCATCCAAAACAAGGTCTGCGAAATCAAACCCGAGGACTAATGGCTCGTCATCATCTTCGGTGACTGGCAACTTGATATAAATAGTCAACGGAGTCTGTGTCTTCCCTCCGCGCCCGTCTTCGTCAAAGGTGGAGAACACAATAGGCATTCCAACCCTAGTTACATGTATCACACTTTTCATCAATAGTTCGACGATATCATCCGAGCAGACATCGTCAATTCTTAGGTTAACTGAGTTATATTTGTGATCTACTCTCATAAATTTCTTCTTTTCATAGAGTGAGCTTTAGCATGTCTTTTCATTACAAGACATGTCGTTAAATATCAAGTGCATCACAAGGATAATCACAAGATGCGTGAACTCCGAAACGAATCCAAAAAGAACGCAGAAGCCAAGCTCAAAGCCTATGGCGGCGAAGCCGGGTATAAGAAGGGTGGCAAGGTCAAGCACTCCGATGAGAAGGAGGACATGGACCTTATGCATTCCGAGTTGAAGCCGAGCGCCTTCAAGCCTCACAAAGCTGACGGCGGTCCCATCGACGGCGGTATGCCCAAGATGGCTTTAGGACGCTCCAGGAAGGGCGGAAAGCCCCACGGAAAAGGCAAAGGGACCAATGTCAATGTGATCGTGGCTCCAAAGCCCGATGCTTCGCCAGCAATGCCGCCTCTCAGCGCGCCCATCGCTGCCGGTCCTCGTCCTCTTCCTCCCGTTGGTGGCTCTCCTATGCCTCCTGCTGGCGCAATGCCTCCGAAGCCTATCGCGGCTGGTCCGGGCCCAAGCCCAATGGCTGGCGCAATGAACCGGGGCGGGAAAGTTAAGCGCGCCCACGGCGGCAAGGTTGGCCATTACGACGCTGGCGCCGGAAGTGGCTTAGGTCGAGAAGAAAAGATCGAGCGCTACGGCAAGAAGGCGATGCGCGGATGACGCCATTCGACATTAAGTTCTTCAACATGCTGAAGGAGCGCATCAGCGATATTCTGTCGGAGTTCCCGGAGAAGGTTTCTTCCGCTCAGGACTTCGCCGGCGTTCAACGTGAAGTCGGACATCGCCAAGCGCTCCTCGATGTCATCGAAGAGGGTGAAGACATCCTTAGACGGATAAACGGCGGCGAGGACTGATGCCGCCTCGCAAATTCGCTCTAACCGTCGATGCTGTTGTCTTCGACGGCGACAAAGTTCTCACCATCAAGCGCAAGAATGAACCCTTCCAAGGTATGAGCGCTCTTCCTGGCGGATTTCTTGATCCCGGCGAAACGCTAGAGCAGGCAGTGAAAAGAGAACTTCATGAGGAGACCGGCATTCGGGCGCTCGCTGCGGAGTTCCTCGGCATCTATGACACCATTGATCGAGACCCGAGGCAAAGAGTGATCAGCGCCGCATACCTCATCACGAGTTGGAGCGGAATGCCTATCGCTGCAGATGACGCCGCCGAAGTCGGTTGGTCCCATTTCTATGAAGAGTTGGCGTTCGACCATAATCTCATCGTCACGGAAGCCATTCCTTTTAGGAAGAGTTCCAAACGGATTAATCTTCTAGTGACCTCGTAATTTACCACAAAGGAACCCAAGAAAACCACATGGCAGTAACTCTTACCCCTTATCTTAAGGCTGTATCACAGGCCAAGGATCAGAAGGCCGAAATCTTGAAGTGGGTCGGCGATTTGGATGATGCGGTTGTCCTCGCCGATGACGTTCTGGTGGCGACATATGTGCGCCCAGACAAGGTCGGCTCACTCTACATGCCTGAGAGCGAACTATCCGAGGACCGTTTCCAAGGTAAAGTCGGCCTCATTCTCAAAATGGGAATTGACGCCTTTGTCTTTGGTCCGCACGGAGCGAAGTTTTTGGGCCCGAAGCCGGAAGTCGGCGACTGGGTCGTCTATCGCGCCGCAGATACGCATGAGGTTGCGATCCGCAAGGCGTCGTGCCGTCTCGTCAATTCGCAAAGCATTCGCATGAAGATCGCCGACCCGACGATGATCTTCTGATCATCCCTACCAGTTCACGAGTTGGCCCGCTCATCGCGGGTTTTTTTATGCCCGGATTTCAAGGAAATGTAGAAACGGAGAATACCAATGGCGCCGCGCCGGCAGCCTTACGAACACTTATCCAGCCAGCCTCTTCCCCAGAGCGCCTCGACGGAAGACGCCCAGCAAGATTTGCCGCCCGACGATGGTGGCATCGATATCGTCATTGAAGACGATGGCTTTAGCCCTGAGCCTGTTCAAGAGGCTCCACAGCGGTCCGAACCAGAACCAGTCCGGCAGCCGGAACTTCAGCGCGAAGAAGAAATCCAGAAGCCGAACGCTGACGACGAAGCCTATAACCGGTTAAAAGCCCAGCTTGAACGCGAAACGAACCGCGCAAAAGATTTTGAAAGCAGGCTTGGCCAAGAGCAGGCGACCCGCACCCAAGCGGAGGAACGCGCTCGCCAAGCCGAGATGGAACATCTCGCGGCCCAAGAACTCGCCATCGAAAACGCCATGCAAGTGGCGCAGCAGAGGGCAGAGCAGGCCGAGAGAGACGCGATCAAAGCGCTCGAAGACGGTGACTACCAAGCCAACGTAAAAGCACAGCGCGCATTATTCGATGCTCAAATCGACATGCGTCGGCTCACCGACGGCAAGACCGAGATCGAAGCCAGGCGCGGTCAGCCCAGAGATGCAGAGACGCCACCTCCTGCACGGCAGGTTGCGCCTGCCAAGCAAGAGCAGCCCGCGAGCGAAGCTGACCGCATTGAGGCTTATATTAACCAGTCTCAGCATACACCGCGCGTCAGAGATTATTTTCATCGCCATTACGATGATATTTTCAAAAAAGGCGATGCTGAGAAAAAGACCAATAGGCTTGTTGCTGGACACTACGCAGCGATAGCCGATGGCATTGCGCCCGATACCGACGCCTATTTTCAGTTCATCGATAAACATATGGGCTATGCCCAGCCAGAACCGGCCCCAGTTCCGGCAGCCCAGCAGCAGCAACCCGCGCGCTCGAACCAAGTTCAACAGCAGCGCCAGCGCGCGCAGATGCCTCCGGCCGCTCCCGTATCCCGCGACGGAGCGCAAATGAGTGGCGGCCGCCAAACCATTCGCCTCACCCAGGCTGAAGTCTCTCTATGCCGGGAGATGGGCATCGATCCAAAGGCTTACGCCAAAAACAAGGTGATGATCGCGAACGGCGGCCGCGACCCGAACTACAGCGGCCCAAGATTTACAGGAGACTTGTGATATGCCAGCAGCACGCAAATTGTCTGACGAACACAAAGCCAAGCTGGCCGAAGGCCGCAAGCGCAAGGCTGAAAACAACGAAGATCACAGCGAAGTGGAATCCCTTCGCAAGCGTTTGGCCGAACTTGAAGGGAGTGGGGACGGCGTTACCGATAGTCGTCCCAAGACCCTGAGACGCGAAAAGCAAACTCAAGAGCCGGTCAAGGGCGAACTGCATGCGCATCTCGAAAGCATGAAGGAGTTCTTCTCCACTCAGCTTGACGATCGCCTTGCGAGGCTCATGCCTGAACGAGCCGATGCAATTCGAGAGAAGGCCAGAGAGCCTGCTCGGCACCCGGCAAGAGAAGGAGCCGCAGTCTCTTACGACCGTGAAGGCAAGCCGGTCTACCGCAATCGCGACACCATCTCCGACCCCTTCGCAGTTCCGTCTGACCTTCGTGAGAAGGACTGGGACTTGCAATGGGTACGCGCCTCGGTCCACGGCGAAGAGGACATCAACAACCAAGTCGCGATGCAGGAAAACGGATGGCGGCCAGTGCTCGCTAATCGTCCGGGCTGGGATGGTCGTTTCATGCCACGCGGATATAAGGATCATATCCATAAGCAAGGGTTGGTCCTCATGGAACGCCCGATGATCCTTACGGAAGAAGCCAAACGAGAAGACGCCCGCAAGGTTCGCGAACAAACCAAACAGCAACGCGAGCAGTTCGGCCTCGCCCTTCCAAAGGGGTTCACAGCAGCGACCCCGGCCGCTCGCCAGCATTCCGGCGTGAAAATCGGACGGCCAGAGGCCACGCCCGACGATCTGAAACCCGTCCTTGAGATCGAGTAGGGTCATGTACTCTCAGACTTACGGATTGGGCAAAGCCTATGTGGAGGAGCTTATTCGAGAAGGCCGGATTAAAATTCTTCCTGAGCCTAAGAAGCGCGGTCGCCCCAAAGGTTTCAAGCTCACCCCAGAGCAAAGAGCGAAACTCTCGGAGATCCACTTGGCCAGATGGGCCAAGAAACGCTCAGCCTAAAATCGCCATGCGGGACTTAGCCAGAGAAGCGGTCATGGCGTTGGCCGATGAGGCCGAATACGCCACCGACGCCGATGGCTATATGCCCGCATGTGTTGCTGCGGAAATCTTCCGCGAGCTTAGAGATATCCAGTTCCGGTTCAAGAAGGAATTGGATGCCGCTGATTTGTCCGTCCTCGCTTCGATCCGCGGTCTCTGCATGTTCGCGTTCATGTGCGACGAGTGGGAAGTAGTCACTGTCCACTAGTCGAACAAAAAAAGTTCAAGTTATGTCAAAAATATCTTGACACCTAGTTGACTTCATGTATGCGTCAGTATATTTGTATATATAAATGTAGAGTTGCGAGCTGCGACTCCATGTCATCCGTCCCGAGCCGGGACTTTTGATGACGCTATGCAAGTTTTCCGCGCTGGGAAACTTAGATGAAACCGGCTCTATTTATCTAGCGCGCCGCTGGATTCTCCAAGCCAAGACAAATCGAGCTTATTCCAATGGCGAATACGAATTCGCCCTTCGGCTTCAAGTGGCAGGGCCTCAATGGAGGCACCGCCGCTCCGACCGCTGGGCTTGTGAAAATGAAAATCAGTTCCGGGTCTGACGCCTCGCAATATGGCGAGGGCGACCCGCTCAAGAAACTGAACACCGGTTATGTGACGGCCTTCACCAAAGGCACGGCCGTCTCTCAGCTCGCGGGCATCTTCAAGGCTTGCGAGTATTACAACACCGCCCTCGGCCGACGGGTTTGGTCGAACTACTATCCTGGGTCTGGTTCGAGCGGCGACGTCGACGTCTATGTCGTCCCCTGCATCGGCACTCCGAACCCGCAGCTCCTCGTCCAAAGCGCTGGCGCTGTCGCGGTAGGCTTCGGCGATATCGGTCAAAACACGGACATCCTCAGCGGTTCTTCGACGACCGGCACTGCAGTGGGCGGCTATTACCGCTCGGCTTGCTCGATCGATCTCGTCGCGAACTTCACAACCACAGCCACGCTGCCTTTTCGCATCGTCGGCCTGTGGTCCGATGTGGCTGCTCCTGGCGCTCCTGGCACCGACAACACGACCCCGTTCAACTGGGTCCTCGTCGAAGCCAACGGCGCTCAAGAGACTGGCATCTAAAGAGAAGGATTATAGGATATGGCTATTGCACTTGGTCAGATCCGTGACCTGCTCTTGCCAGGGCTCATGGAGATCACCGGAGAATACGATCAGATTTCCACTCAGTGGAAATCTGTATTCGCCACGAAGAAATCAAATATGGCGCTCGAACGCTCGGCTTCCGTCGCGTTTATGCCTCTCGCGCAGGTTAAGTCGGAAGGCGGCGCAACTGCTTTCTCGAACAGCGCTGGCGAACGTTACATCTACAACATGGAACCGATCGAGGTCGGCTTGGCTTATGCGATCACGCGTAAGGCCATCGCGGATAACCTCTATAAAGCCGCGTTTAGACCAACGAACCTTGGTCTCCAGAAGTCCTTCGCCGACTTCTGGGAAATTGAAGGCGCTTCCGTCTTCAATACGGCGAATGTTTATGTCACTGCTCTCGGTGGCGACGGCCAGCCGTTGCTCTCGACCGCTCACCCGGTTGACGGCAACACGGTCGCGAACACGCCTTCGATTGCTCTCGATCTGAACGAGGCGTCACTGCTTGCGTCTCAGACCGCGATCCGCCGCAACTTCTTGAACGAAGCCGGACTCAAGATCAAAGCCCGCGCTCAGCAGCTCCTGGTTCCACCGGAGTTGGAAGCTGTGGCTGGCCGTCTTTGCAGGACCGAACTCCGTCCAGGTACCGCGAATAACGACGTCAACATGATCCCTGTGCTCTCTGGCGGCTTGCCCAAGGGCTACTCGGTCATGGACTATTTCACGTCGCCCTATGCGTGGTTCCTCAAGACCGACATCGAAGGCTTGATCTATCTCGATCGCGAGCCGTTCGAGACGGACATGCAGGTGGACTTCGTGACGGACAACCTCCTCGTTAAGGGCTACCAGCGCGGCGGATTCTTCTACAATGATTGGAGATCCGTCTACGGCTCCATGCCGACTTCTTAAGGAGACCGGAAGATGTCAGAAACAGCATTCTCCGGTCCTCTGGTTATCTTCCCGGATGGCGGCATTTTGCCGAACTCCTCGGTAAACCAGAACCCGGACCAGGCTCCGTCTTTGATCTTGCAGAGCGTTGCTCTGCTTGATCCGCGGGCAGCCTATACCTACTATCCGGGCGCCACCAACAATATCGGCAACACCAAGCCGGCCTTGGGTTGGTTGAACGCGACATTCCAGGTTGCGGACTATGCGCCTGGAACCGTCTCGACGACAAGCCTTGTTAGCGGTGCGTCTATTTCGGCCACCACTTCGGTCGCGTTGATCACGACCTCGGCTGGAAATATCACCGTTGGCGACTCCACGACCAACCCCCAAACGGGCGCGGTTGTTACGGGTCTCTGGCGGATCGATAACAAGCCGAACTTCATCTCGTTCGGCCAAAGCGGCGCGGTTGGCATCTGGGACCCGGCAAACCCGGCCATCGGTCGAGGTGTGTCGATCACCAGCACGGGCGACGTGAGCGGTCTCACCTTCACGGTGAGCGGCTACGACGCTTACGGCAATCCCATCAGTCAAACCCTTACAGGCGGCACGACTTCAACGTCCGTCATCACGGGTAAGACTTTCAAATGGGTTGCCTCTGTGGTGGCGAGTTCGACCTCTTCGGCCACGGTGAGCGTTGGCGTCTCCGACGTTTACGGCTTCCCGATGTTTGCAAGCGCTGTAGGGTATCTCGATCTGTACTTCAACAACGCATCGCTTTCCGCCAACACGACGGCCTCCGCTACTTTTGTGGCAGGGACGACGCTGACCACGGCGGGAGCGACCGATGTGAGGGGTACGGTCAACATCACCAACATCTCAGCATCGAACGGCACCCGCAAGATGCAGCTTTGGCAGGCAGTCGCTCCGGCGAACATCTCGACGGCGACAGGGCTCTTTGGCGTTACTCCCGCGTAATTGAGCCAGTAGCTAACCTGGAAGCGGAAAGACCCCGCTTCCTTTTTTCAATGTTCGCTAAAGCAAAAAGGAACGACCAAATGAAGGGTCATAAAGCCCCCCGCAAAGCCCATAAGGCCAGCGAAGCAATGCACCACAACAAAGCCGACAAGAAGCACATGGAAACTGGCGGCGCTGTTGGCAATAAGAACGTTCTTCGTGAAGCCGAACAGGGCATGAAGGGCGGCGACCATATCGGCGGCGGCGGCGCTGGCAAGCTTTCTCGCAAGCGCGGCGGTTCAGTCCGTAGCAAACGCGCTTCTGGCGGTGAAGTCGGCTCCGATAAGCACCCCTACTCGAGCGCTCACTAACCCTATGAAAGGGCGTGGCCGCAAGAAAACGGCTGAGAGCGGCGTCGGAAACGGCGCCGTCCTCAAAGAGGCTAAGGCTAAAAAGCCTGTCGGCCACATAGGCGGAGAAGAGTACGCCACTCCGGTTCAGCCTGAGACCATGGACGAAGCAACCGCTGGCCCGCGTCTTGGGCGCAAACGCGGCGGGGCTGCAAAGTTCATTCAGGCTATCGGGATGAAAAAAGGCGCGCTTAGAAAGGAACTCCACGTTCCTGAAGGGGAGAAAATCCCGGAGGCCAAGCTTGACAAGGCCGCTCATTCATCGAACCCCAAGCTCCGCAAGCGCGCCGTTCTGGCGAAGACGCTTAAAAGCTTTCACTAATTAATCACCAGATTGCGGGAATAAGATGGCAAGTTCAAATACTTATGCGTTTTCTCCCGCTATCTCCGATTTAGTCTTAAACGCCTTCGCGCGCATTCAGATCAGGCCGACAGAGTTAACCACCGAGCATCTCAATGATGCCGGGATGGAAGCCAACCTGTTGATGGTCCAGGTCTCGAACCGAAATCCCAATTCGTATGCGCTGGAAACGCCGACGATTGATCTTGTGCAAGGGGTTCCGACTTATGAACTGCCGAGCAGGATACTTGCGATCGGCGTTCTCTACATCACCACGGGGACGGGAGAGAGCGCCTTTGACCGCACTCTTGGGCCGATCAGCGCGACCGACTATGGCTCGATCCCGAACAAGACCATACAAGGCCCGCCTACTAGCTTTTTCCTCTCCCTACTCCCCACGCCAACCATCACGCTCTACCCAGTCCCGGACGGCAACGGCCCCTATGTCGCGAACGTGCAAAGCTTCCGGCAACAGCAGGACGCCTCGCTGAGGAGCGGCCAGACCTTCGACGCTCCTTATAGAGCAGTGGATGCGCTCACCGCCGGCCTCGCTTTCCGCATGGCGCGGATATGGAAACCGGAGCTTGAGGCCAAGAGGGAAATGGACTGGGAAAAGGCTTGGAATGAGTTCGCGTCCGCAGACCAAGAGGATGTGCCCTTTAGTGTGGTCCCAGGACTTTCTTCATATTTCACTTAAAGGCTGAACTCACATGAGCAGAGTCATCACTGTCACCGTCGGCCCGATGGCGGCGGCGAGCGCTACAAATATTTCAGCGTCGCATTCTTATGGAGCGGCGGGGAATCTTACTCTCGACGGGTCTACTGTAACGGGCGGCGTAGCCATCTTGGATCAGCCGCGACGCGTTTTGATCACATCTGCAGGCAACGACTCCAGTGTGACCTTTACGGTTTATGGAACGGACTGGAATAACCAGTCTACGAGTGAAGCATTGGTCGGTGCTTCCGGCGCGCCGGGTAGCGTCTTCACGAAGACGGATTTTAAGACCGTCACCAGGATCGCTATCTCTGGCGCTTCTGCAAGCACTGTGACGGTCGGAACGAACTCCACAGCATCTACACGGCCAGTTCTCCTTGATCCGTTCGGGTTCGCTCGAGTAAGTCAGCAGGTCGATGCTTCTGGGGGCACGGTTACGGCCAGCATTGAGAATACCTTAGACGATTTTATTGGTATCGGCGAGCCGCCAGCTATGAGCTTCGCTAATGCCTCTTGGGTTGCAGACACAACGCTCGGCACTCTCACCACAGCCGGAGCGACCATCTCCAGCATGGCGAGCACCCCGCTTTTCACCAGAGCTACGATCACCAATACGGCGACGTCCATCCGCTACACGGTGTTCCAGCCTGCCTCTCCATCTATCTAAAAGGAACTCCCTTTGGACAATTTGAAAGCTCGCGTCGCGATCTGCATTCCCTCGACTGGAATGTTGATCGACGAGATGGCTGCCTCTTATGGCGATCTCAGAGAAACCTGCGCGCTGAATGGTATCGGCGTCATGGCCCATGGCTTCCGGTCGTCGATGATCACACTGTCTCGCAATACCCTTGTTCGCATGGCGCTTGAGCACGATCCGACACACATCCTATGGA
>Ga0310811_10014364_pt1 | contig 10323 bp, 10 predicted proteins | sample YCmetagenome_FD_207642 | JGI IMG/M metagenome (GOLD analysis project Ga0310811, IMG submission 207642) | Soil microbial communities from experimental microcosm in Duke University, North Carolina, United States - YC | ecosystem: Engineered > Artificial ecosystem > Soil microcosm > Unclassified ... | reverse complement strand
TTACTCATCATTTCTTTTGTAATCGGGTTTAACTGGTTGATCAAAGGCACGCTGGACCGGCTGTTCCTTCTTACTTTCATCCGGGACCACAAACCAAAGGAGGAAGACAATCTGGTAATGAGATATATAAAGGACCCCATCTGGCGCCCGCAGGTACTCGCTGCCAGCCCGGCGCCCTATGCGGCCTTCGAGGCGATGATAAACCCGGAATGCAGCACCAACCGGCGGGACCGGAAAACGGCCAGGCTCATCCTCCGAAACCAGGAAAAGTTCGAGACCCTGTATGACTGTATCTGGAATGACCTGTCTATCGAGGAACAATACGTCCTGTATGACTTCTGCCTGGACAGTTATACCAACTACAAAAACAAGGCAGTCCTGAACAGCCTCATGAACAAAGGTATTTTGATCCTGCGGGATGATGCATTCAAACCATTCAGCCTCAGTTTCCGGAATTATGTCCTTTCAAAGAAACACGAGGAGTCGCTGAATAAATTCATCATCGAGAGAAGTTCCGGAGGCAACTGGGCATCCCTGCGTATCCCGCTGCTGACCATTGTAGCCGTGGTGGCCATCTTCACGGCCTATACGCAGAGCGACTTCACCAACCAGATCACCGCCATCCTTACCAGCCTGCTGGCCTTATTCCCCCTGCTGTTCAAGATCCTGGAGAATTTCGGCATCAGCCTGGAAAACAAGAAGAAATGACCGGCCGGCAGACGCTGCAGCGGTCTTGAGTACGCAAAACGCCCACCCCCAACGGGGTGAGCGTCCTTGTTGTATGGCCCTTGTCTACTTAAGCGTCACTTTTATAATATTCGGTATGGAAGGCAAGGTGGTAAATGGATTCGGATTCGGCACCGGTGCGATGGGCTTGTTGTCCACCAGGGGTGTACCAGCCAGGTTGAACTGGGTGATGCCCGCGCCGGGGAACTGATCGATAGCTGTTCCATCATCATACAAGGCTATACTGCCGGAGATATCGCCTTTCTGCGTCGGATCCACCCCATTGCCCGTCGATGCAAAGAACCAATCATTCGAGAAACCATACATCGTCGCGATGGCCAGACGGTCTCCTTGAAAAACGGTTAGATCCTGCGATACCAACCCTCCGGGGTTATCGGCGACGACAGGCAGCAGCACCTTTGTAGTTGGCGCCGGCAGTACATAGACACTTCTGATACCGGGCTTGCCTTTCAGGTAAGCGGCCAGGGTATCTGCATTGCCCCGCTGTGCCAGCAGCTTCAGCCCCTGACCCCGGTCGTTTTCTCCTATCTTGTAGATGGGGTTGTCGATGCCGCTATAAACAACTACCAGGATGGGTGAAAGAGGAGTGAAAATTCCGGTGATCCCTTTGATATAGGTGCTGAGCGGCGAATTATTACCCATTTCGGCGATGGAGGTAAGCCCGTTAGCGGTGGGCATTCCGCTGGTGTACAGAGGCGCTGCATTCAGCAGCTGACCCCCTACGATATAAGAGACAGCCCATACTCCGGGACTCAGGGGCGTCTCGTTGGCAGTACCTCCGGAAATGTTCTGCAGGGTCAGGGTGAAATAGGAGTTTCCATTGTACTTCAAGGTGGCTTTCACCAGCGAAGAAGCAGGCAGATAAGCATTGCCCTGGGCATCCGTCCCCTTTACTTCAGCAATGTTTTTGCTATCGGCGACGCCCGGATGATTCACATTCGCTCCCGGCGCCTGGTTGATCCTTGTTCCGTTATCCCACAATTTTACCTGGGAGGAGACATCCCCTTCGATGGGCATACCCGTTGCATCATAGACCAGGATACCCGGATTAGCGGGTGCGAAGAAGAGGTCGTTTGACCAACCATACATGGTGGCAAAACTGAGGGCTTCGCCTTTGGCGGCGGAGAACTGGATGGAGACCGACTGTCCTGGCAGGATAAGGGCGGGAGACCCTGTGCCCTGGAAAGTACCTGACTCCACCAGGGGCTTTGAGTTCAGGACATTCTCCACCGTGATGGTGGTTGCCTGGGGAGGAGGATTGTTATGATCTTTCTTACACGCAGCAAAGGCTAATGGTAACAGCGCCAAAGCCGACCACTGACTGATTCTTTTAATAGTATGCATAGTTGGTATTTCCCCCTTAGTCGTACCCGGCAGACCCTCCTTACAAAAAATCTTTATTTTTTTTCAACTCCTCGTCGATACGCGCCTGCAGCTTGTTTGAAAAGGTTGGGTCCAGCTTCGCCCCGGCAGCCGGCGGGATATGAAAGAGGCCTCTTACCAGCCGGTTGATCAGGATGCTCTGACGCTGAAATACCCGGCAGACGGAACAACCAGTCAGGTGAATTCTCAGCTCCAGCTTCTCGCGCAGCGTCAGGGAACCAAGCTGTTTCTTCTCGATCAGGAAAGTGGCCTGCCGGCAGTTATAGATAATTCCTTTTAATTTATTCATACTCATGCAACCAGTTTTTCTGAAGACAGGCCCTCAGGTTCAGCTTGGCCCGGTGAATGATGACCCAGAAATTGGAAGGCGTCAGCTTCAATTCCCGGCAAATGATCTCCGAAGGGTCATCATCCACATGCTTCATCGTAAATACGGACAACCAGAGGGCCGGCAGCTTTCCGAGACAAGCCTGCAGCACCCGTCCAAGCTCTTTTTGAACGAGAGGATCCTGCTGGTCCACGCCCAGTTCTCCGGGACGGTAAGCCGCATTCCAATGTCCGTCCAGGTGATCGAAGAAATCCTGCTGCTCTTCTTCAGCTTTCAGCGTCTCTGTCCTTTTCCGCAGTCCGGCAGCATTTCTGCGATATACATCGATGACCTTGTTCTTCAGGATAGCCATCAGCCAGGTGCCCTCCGAGCTCCTGCCTTCAAATTTGTCCACTCTTTCCAGGGCCGCGAGGAAGGTCTCCTGCACCAGGTCCCTGGCCTGTTCTTCATCACTGATGCGGGTGACAGCATACGAATACAGGATGTCGGCATAGTTCTTCACCCACCCGTGGGGATCGACCCGATTGCTTATTTGTGAAGGTTGCATGGGTAAAATTACCCAGGCACCCTCAAGCAGCTTAGTCGGCCCGTTGACAAAAACCTTACAATTAACAGAATATTCTTTGTACCTTTTTTCCTCATCCTAAATCAAAGAAAATATGAAAAAGCTTGTCATTGGCTCCATTGTCGGTGGAATTATCATTTTCATATGGCAGACGCTATCCTGGGCGGCGCTGAACCTGCACCACGCCAGCCAGGAATACACCCCCAAACAGGACAGTATCCTCCGTTACCTTAACTCCCAATTCTCCGAAGACGGCGCTTACCTGCTGCCCAACTACCCAAAGGGCACCTCCAGCGAAGAAATGGAGAAACAAATGGCCGCCAATAAAGGCAAGCCCTGGGTCCAGATCCAATACCACAAGGCCCTCGACGTCAACATGGCTTCCAATATTATCCGGGGCCTTATCGTAGACATCGTCATAGCAGCCTTTGCCTGCTGGATCCTGATGAAGATCCCCTCTGCCGGTATGGGCACTATCGTGGCCGTATGTGTCGTCATCGGTCTTATTGTCTTTATGAACTCGCCTTATACCATCCATATCTGGTATCCCAAGGCGGATATCATAACCCACCTGCAAGATGCCCTCGTCAGCTGGACTTTCTGCGGTCTCTGGCTGGGATGGTGGCTCCCCTGGAAAAGGGCCTGATCGGGCTATCCTCCCGCCCAATGTGTGAATTATGTAACAATTTCACAGACTCGTATAACACTTTATTTCACGAGATAATGCACCTTTAGGCTCATACCATCGATCACCATTTCCTTTCAATAGCTGTGATTTGTCGAAGAAGAAGAGAAGGGCCCCGCTGCACATGGGGCTTTTCTTACTTCCGATAGGTGGAAAGTAATGCCTTCCCCAACTTGCCTGCACAAAACTTATAGGTACGCCATGCTAAACGAAGAGAAAATAGTCGAAAAAGAAGAATCCGGCAACAAAGCCAGCCCGGACAGCACCAAGCTGGAAAAATCAAAATCCCACATCATCGTGGAGATCATCGAATATGTACCCAATTCTGTGGTGATCAAGACCATTATCAAAAAATCAACCGGCAGCATCAGTATCATGTCCTTCGACAGCGGAGAAGGGTTGACGGAGAAGACCTCTCCCTTTGACACGTTTGCCCAGATCATCGAAGGCAAGGCGGAGATCGTTATCGACAAAGTATCCAATTTGCTGCAATCAGGACAGGGTATCATCATTCCGGCCCATTCCCCCAATTTCATAAAGCCCAATGGACGCTTCAAAATGATCCTTACCATTATCAAATGCGGATATGAATAACTTTTTATACTATCTACACCATGCTAAAATCATAAATAATGAACCCACACACCATCACCCCTGTTAAGAAAATGCGTACTTACAGGGCCTCTTCACTTTTCTCCAAATCTTTGACCCACCCCAGACTAATGCCGCCGCAACCCGGTCAGTTTGGCGTAGCCCTCGCGCATGAGGTTCGCAATCCCCTGTCGAATATCAACCTGGCGGTGGAAATGCTACGATCCACCATCAGAGAGGGAGATCAGCAGCTCTACCTGGACATTATCTCGCGGAGTTCCAGCCGGATCAGTACCTTAGTTACAGACCTCCTGGGTTCCTGTCAACCCGATGAGATGGGGCCGGAAAGATGTCCTGTTCACCTCCTGCTGGACGAGGTATTGGAAATGACCAGGGACCGGATCAGTCTCAAGAACATCAGCGTCCGGAAAGATTATACCACCCTGGACTGTAAAATATTGGTGAACAAACAAAAAATAAAGCTCGCCCTGACCAATGTCATCATCAATGCTATTGACGCTATGCCTTCGAAAAGAGGGGTATTAACACTGGTCACCCGGTGTATGAACGAAAAATGCATCATAGAGATCAAAGACAACGGTATCGGTATCCCTAAGGGCGACCTGGAGAGGATATTTCAGCCCTATTTCACCGGTAAAGCGGGCGGAATGGGCCTGGGATTATCCACAACGCTGAAAATCCTTCAGTCCAGCCAGGCCGACATCCTCGTTCAATCGGAAGAAGGCAAAGGGACCAGCTTTATGCTGACCTTCAATAGGCTGCTGTCATCCGGTAAATGCTAACACCATCGGCCTGGTTCCTGCCTATGAATAACCCCTTTAATTGTCAAAAATGGCGTTACTTACCCATAAAACAGTCTTGGTGACCGGAGCCGCATCCGGAATTGGTGCAGCTGCCGCCTTGCTCTATGCCGAATATGGAGCAAAAGTCATCGTAGCGGATGTCAGCGAAAAAGGGGGCCATGATATAGTCACCCGGATAAAAAGCAGGAAGGGGGAAGCAACTTTTATAAGGATGGGGACAGGCAGCCTGGCAGAATGCGCTTTATTGATCAAGACTGCGGTGGGAACTTACGGTAATATCGATATAGCCTGTAATAATGTCAGCGCTCTCGGAGAATCCAGGGTTAGGGGGGGTAAAGATCCGGAAGCCTTCGATAACGAGGTGGACTTTAACCTGGACACCCTCTTTTACTATATGAAATATGAGATCGCGGCTATGCGAAAGCAGCATAAGGGCGTTATCATAAATACGACGTACGCTGCGGGTTCTCTTGGCCTGGTGGCCTTCAGTCCCTTTATCCATTTAAAGTTAGGTTTGGTAGAACTCATGCCAATTCCTCCCGGCGAACGCCCATCCGGGAATATCCGGCTTCATGCCGTTACGCCGGCTCTTATGAATGCAGCGCTGCAGGAGAATACGAATGCAGCAGAGAAAGCCACCTTCATAAAACTATCGCCCATAGACCGGCTCGGTAGAATAGAAGAAGTCGCCAGGCTGGTAATATGGTTGAGTACTGATGGGGTGCGTTGGTTACCGGCTGCGAATGGCAAAAACTAGCAACATCTATCACAGGTCTTCCAGCATCGATCGTCTTTTATCCTTCAGCTGCCTGAAATGGGAGGGGGTCAGTCCGGTCACTTTCTTGAACTGGGTGGAAAGGTGCGCTACGCTGCTATAATGCATTTTGTAGGCGATTTCCGTAAGGGTAAGCTCATTATAGACCAGCAGCTCTTTTACCCGCTCGATCTTATGGGTAATAAAGAATCTTTCAATCGTAATACCCTGTACTTCTGAAAAAAGATTAGCCAGATAGGTGTAGTCATGGTTTATTTTCTGGCTTAGGTATTCCGATAGGTTGATGGTCAATGGTTCCTCGGAATAATGGACCAGTTCAATAATGATCTTTTTTATCCGCTCGATCAACACGCTCTTCTTATCATCCATTAATTCAAGGCCTGACTTCAACAGGGCTGACCGGAGCTGGCCTTGCTGGCTGGCCGTGATGTCTCCGGTAATTTCTGCCTCGCCCAGTTCCACCACCGTATAAGGAAGTCCAAGCTTAGTCAGCTCATCCTTCACTACCAACTTGCAGCGGATACAAACCATATTTTTGATGTAGAGTTTCAAGAAGGTCTATTCCGTCTTTAAAGATAAGTTAAATAGCCTCATACACCATGTGTGAATTATGAAACTTTTTTATATAATCCTGTAACAGTCGTCCGGGCCAATAGGTTCAATTTCGCCTAATACCTAATTCTAATACACGAAAAATGGAAAACACACAGAAGGCGGCACACAAGGCTCAACGTGCTGTCTATAAGCCTTGTATGGCAAATGCAACCTATATCCTGGCGGTCATCCTGCTGGGTGTATGGATGGTAGGCTTTTTCGGATTTCATGCCGGGAATGCGGTCCACCTGCTGCTTGCCATGGCCATGCTGATCGTCCTGGCTAATATCATCCGGGGAGCTTAATACCGGAAACCTATCCTCATAACCTTACCTATGCCCCGCCTATCCAAGTCATCTCTTTCGCCAACCTCGTCCGGCCATCTTCACCGGCAGGCCTTTGACAACTCCTTACAGGCAAATATTATATTCATTGTATCCAATGGGAGGATCGTAAAAGCCAACAAGGCTGCCTGCAAATTACTGGGCTATCCTAAAAAAGAATTACTGGTTAAAAACAGGAAAGATCTCTTTAACATAACGGAAAGCGGCTACAAGAGAATGCTGCGGCAAAGGAAAATAGAAGGTTTTGCCAAAGCCGATCTGTCGGTAATAAAAAAGAACGGCAACTTATTATCCTGTGAGATCACATCCGTCATTTTTAAGGATGATAATGGCATTTCCAATTCTATACTGAGTATGGTCGACCTCAGCGAAAGGCTGTTAAAACAGAAAAATATCGACGCGGACAACCAACAATCTGTGGCCGACAATATTGTTATCGCCCAGTCAAAGTCCGACAACCGTGACCTGGAAAACACCGATTGGATAAAATCGATAGCCAGGACGTCCTATGATTTGATCTGGGACTGGGATATAACGTCCGACCATATTTCTTTCGGCGGCAATTACGAAAAGGTATTCGGATACAGCCTGCAAAAATATAAGATCCCTTTTAAAGAATGGATCGCCTTATTTCTGTCGGAAGAGGGGAAGGCAATCGAAAAGAAGATCAACAGGATTTTTCAATTCGAGACCAACAATTGGGAAGACACCTATTCCTTCACCTGCCCCGACGGGTCACCGGGTCAGGTGATAAGCCGGGCAAACATCGTAAGGGACAAGGATGGAAAGGCGATCCGTATGATCGGTGTGATCCATGACATTAGTAAACTGCAAAAATTGGAAGGAATACTGGAGGGGGAGATCAGGGACAAAGAGAAGCAGATAATAGAAGCCATTGTCGAAGCGAAGGAAATGGAAAGATCCGATATAGGAAAGGAACTACATGATAATATCAACCAGCTATTGGGTGCATCCATGTTATACCTCGACATGGCGCGAAAGAATCCAGGGGACAGCGAGATCTATTTGATCCATTCCTCGGAATATACCCTTACGGCTATAGAAGAGATCAGGAAGCTCACCAAAGGATTAGTCACTGATAATGTTACGAACTTTGGCCTTTGCGGGGCTATCCGGAATGCCTGCCGGGATACCATGGAAACCTACCCTATAAAAATACATTGCAGTCTGGACGACACCGGAGAAGAGACGATGAGCGGGAAATTCAAACTGAATATTTTCAGAGTGTTCCAGGAGCAACTGAATAATATCCTTAAACACGCCAGGGCATCCACGGTACACATTTCATATTCTCAAATGGAAACCGGCTACACGCTGACCATGGAGGACAATGGGGTGGGGTTTGACACTACGAATCAAATGAAGGGGGTTGGCATTAACAATATTATCAGCCGGGCGGAATTATATAAAGGAGAGGCCAGATTCATTTCGGAGCCGGGCAAGGGCTGCCTGCTGATCGTTAGTTTCCCGCCCTCTCAAAATTAAGGGCCGGCCCAATGGCCAGCCCTCCGTATTTTCATCCGAAAGATAACAGGCTAATAGCCAAACAGCTCTTCCAGGCTCACCGTCTTCACCTCACCCACTTTCTTCAGGTCATCGGCATTGACCTTTTTCTCTGAAGCTACCACACAGTAGGTATAGGGTTTACCGGCTACCTGGTCCTGATGGAACTGCTTCACATCATTCATCGTCAGGGTATCCAGGGCTTCATACTCATTTTTACGTTCGTCATAATCCAACCCTTTCTGTTTGGCCGCCAGGTAAGAGAAGACGATACCATCCTGGGTGACCCGCTCCGTCTGAATATCTTTCTTCAGGCTGGTCTTCGCCAGATCAAAGGCTTTTTCGCTCACCGGCAGATCATTCAGTAATTCATTCATACCCTTCACCGCATCATTCATCTTGTCTGCCTGGCAGCCGATATACGCCAAAATATAATAGGGGTCTTCTTTCTTCGCAGGAACACCATAGGTAGCAAAAGTGGCATAGGCCAGGGCCTTGGACTCCCGCAGCGTCTGGAAGACCACCGACGCCATGCCTCCCCCAAAATAATTGTCGAAGACCGCTACCACCGGCTCTTTGCTTACGTCATAGGAAGCCGCATTGCGGATCCATACGATTTCACTCTGCACCATATCGTAGTGCGTGAACAGCACCTGGTTGGCCGATTGCTTCACGAAGGGGAAGGCCTTCTTTTCGGGATAAGGCGTAAAGGCCGACGGCAGCTTGTGCAGCCCGGCGATAGAAGACGTAAACGCATCTACGGATAAAGGACCATAGTAGATGATGGTATGTTTGTAGTTCAGGAGTCCATGGAGTATGCCGACCAGGTCTTCCGCCTTCAGGTTATCGATCTCTTCCGAGGTGAGGCCGCTATTGAACGGGTTGTTAGCTCCGTAGCGGGCATAGCTGATCAACCCCTGCATGATGGCCTGTTTGTTCAGCTTGTTATTGGCCCGGGCCTTTAGCAGCCGGCCTTTCAGCGCTGACAGGGCGGCCGTATCCGGCTGACAGTCCGCCAGGATATTCTCGAATAAGGTAACGGCCTTGTTGAAATTCTCCTGCAGACCGGTGATGCTGAGCGTAGTCACCTCGGCCGTGGCGTTGACGCTGAAATTACAGGCGATGCCATAGAATTCCTTGCTGATCTCCTCCGTGGTATATTTGGACGTACCCAGGTACTGCAGGTACTGGGCGGCCAGGGGCAGCAGCTTATTATTCCAGCTTCCCATATCCAGGCGATAATACAAATGGAAGAGTTCGTTTTCCTTATTGGGGACATATAATACATCGGCAATGCCTGCCTGGGCATGAACGATGCCGCTGTTGAAGTCCAGCCATTGCGGGCTGACGGGTGCTACCTGCATGGCGGTTATCTTCTTCACAAAGGGGGATTGCTTGCCCGCATTCAGCTCCACAGGGGTGATGGGGGGTTTGTCAACTTTCACGATATTCTTATCCTCGCCCTTGCGTTTGTAAAGAAGCACATAATTGTCGCCCAGGTATTTATTGGCGATGGCTACGATCTCCTGTTTGCTCAGCTTCGCCTGGTCATCCAGATCTGACACATCCATATCCCATTTTTCTCCCCGGTGTTTGATGAACCCGTCCATCAGGGCCACGGCCCGGGTCTCATTTTTCTCCAGGCTTTCCAGCAGAGAAAGTTTTCCGTTGGCGATAATAGCTTTCACCAGGTTCTCATCAAAATCTCCTTTCTTCAGACGGGCTACCTGGTCCATCAGCAGATCTTTCACCTGCTCCAGGCTCTGTCCTTGTTTGGGGGTTCCCACGAGGAGAAAAATACCATAATCCTTATACTGCTGCAGGCCAGCCTGCGAACCCTGCACCTTCTGCTGTTTGTTCAGGTTGAGATCCAACAGACCGGCTTTTCCATTGGAAAGAATGCTGGAGATCAGGTCCAGCACGAGGGCATCGTGTGAATTAGCCGCCGGCGTGCGGTAACAGA
>Ga0310811_10014363_pt1 | contig 10323 bp, 8 predicted proteins | sample YCmetagenome_FD_207642 | JGI IMG/M metagenome (GOLD analysis project Ga0310811, IMG submission 207642) | Soil microbial communities from experimental microcosm in Duke University, North Carolina, United States - YC | ecosystem: Engineered > Artificial ecosystem > Soil microcosm > Unclassified ... | reverse complement strand
CTGGCCGAGATGCGCGAAGGACAGAAAACAGCCGCGGCGGATGAGGCACCCGGCCGCGGCTATTGATCGGCGCCCGTGGCGGCGATCAACTGGCCTTGGGGTCGAGCCGGTAGCCGCCCGCCTCTGTGATGAGCAGCTGTGAGTTGCTCGGATCGGGCTCGATCTTCTGTCGCAGACGATAGATGTGGGTCTCCAGCGTATGCGTTGTCACCGCCGCGTTGTAACCCCAGACCTCGTTGAGCAGAACCTGCCGCGCGACCGGCTTGGCACCGGCGCGATAGAGGAATTTCAGGATCGCCGCTTCCTTCTCGGTCAGTCGGATGCGGCGGTTCTTCACCGGTTCGTGCAGCAACTTGGTGGCGGGCCGAAAGACATAGGGCCCGATATTGAAGACGGCGTCCTCGCTGTTTTCGAACATGCGGAGTTGGGCACGGAGCCGCGCCATCAGCTCGGAGAGGCGGAAGGGCTTCGAGACATAGTCGTTGGCTCCAGAATCAAGCCCGCGCACCACATCCGTCTCTTCGGCTGACCCCGTCAGCATGATGATCGGCATCTTGAAGCCACGCGCTCGCAGCTGCGTGCAGAAGTCGCGCCCGTCGCCGTCCGGCAGGCTCACATCGAGGATGATAGCGTCGAAACGAATCCCCCCCTCGTTGAGCACGCTGTCCGCCTCGGACACGGTTCCCGCCTCAGACGCGCGGAATTCGCCATCAACGACGAGCTGCTCCGCCAAGGTCGAGCGCAGCGCCAGATCGTCGTCTACGATCAGAATGGCCCGTTCATCTCCGTTCGGCTTCTCTACCACCTTCGCCCTCTCATCATGAACCAACACATCTGCCATCGACTGCTCCATTCGCTCCGATCCGACGCCTGTATCTTCGGGCGTCCGACCCGTCTTCACGGCCTATACTGGCCGGCCCGATCCAACCGCTCCTCATGTCAAGCCCGATATAGGGCCGCTCACGAAGTTTACTATACTTTCTTTTTACTATTTTCTTGACGACACGCTTAAAAATTACGCGAACAGCTTCGCCGGCGTCCTTGCGGAACTCGCAACCAAGGGGATCCGGAGATCCCAGCCCTGGGTCAGGACTGGTCGTTACGCTGCGTGAACCTCTAGTCCCGTCAGTCCCTTCGCCAGAATCTCCAGCAGATGATCGAGATCCAAAGCAATGCAACCCGCCGTCGGCTGCCGATCCGGCGTACTCACATGCAGGAAAATAGCCGACCCGCGCCCGGACACGGGCGGATCGTCGTTCCAGCCCAGAACACCGACGACATCATAGACGCGGTCGCTGCGCCACAGTTCCTCGTGTCGGCCACCATAGGGCAGGCGCACCATGCGGTTGTAGGCGATGTCCGACAGATCGTCGCACCAGCCGTCCTGGGGCGCAATCGGCTCAAGCGGCACGGACGCGCGTGGCGGCGCCAACCTGTCCGCGCGGTAGAGTACGCGCCGCAGCGGGAGGATACCGACCGGCGTAGCACCATCTCCCTCTTCCTTGTCGGTCCGTATCCCACCGCGGCCGAAGCAGGCGCGATAGCGTTCTCCAGCAAGGCGCAAAATACCGTCAGGCGTCATGATCGCGTGAACCATGGTGATGGTCCTAGGACCAGAATGTGGCAGGCTTAAGCGCATCGTCGCGCAGAGAAATGAAATTCTTCTAAGGTTTTGATTAGGTCCCGCTCGCCGTGACTTTCACGCCTCATCGGTTTTCCGCTGGACAGAACGCCGTTGCGCTTGGCTATCGTCTTAACCCGGAACCTTAACGCGTTGAGGGCCTATGGATCGCCTCGAAGCCAATAGTGACACGATCCGCTCCGGCGGGTGGGTTCTGAACCGTGTCACCGTTCATGGTCCGGGTTCCGATGCCATCCTGACGGAGGGACCCGCCGCGGAGTCGATGCCCTCCGGTTCCCATCGCGGCATCCTCGCCGCCGTCGCCCATAACGCCGACACGACCGCCGAAGTCGCGACGCTTGGCGAGCGCCCCTCCCTGGTGGCGCTGCGCGGCCTCGTCGAAGGCTATTACGGTGCCCGTCCAACCCTCGGCCAAAGCCAAGCCCTGCTTCAGGCGCTCAACGCCATCAACCGCTGGATGTTCGCCTCGCGCGGGATGGATGCGACCCGGCCGGGGCTCGCCGCCTCGCTCTCCGCCCTCGTCTTCGCCGGGCGAATCGCCGCCATTCTGCAGATCGGCGGCGGCATGATCCTGCGCATCCGCGCCGGCGAGGTCACCCATCTGACGGCCCCGCAATTCATCCGCCTCGCCGGACAGTCGCTGCAGCTGCGCCGCGCCCTCGGCACCGACGACCGCGTGCTGCTCGACTACCAGGAGGAGCCGGTGCTGGCGGACGACCGCTATATCCTGCTCAGCGAGACGCGCAGCCCCGGCGCGCTGGACGGCACGATCGACGGGCGGGCGCTGACCGAACTCTGCCGTTCCTATGAGATGGCCGGAGCGCTCGCCGAGCGTCTGGCGACGCTGCAGCCGCGTGGCTCCCTTGGCGAAGGCAGCGACCCGCCGCCCTGCCGCTCGGTCATCGTGATCGACGTGACAAGCTTGCCCGAACCCACGGTGGCCGCCACCGAGGCCACGCTGTCCGACCTGCCGCTCGGCCCCGTGCCGCAAGACGGCGAGACACTGGACGGCTATCTGGTCGGCCGCACCCTGCATCGCGGCGCCTATACGCTTCTGAAACAGGCCGTAGACACGCGCACCAAGGAGGCGGTGGTGCTGAAATTCCCCCTCCCCGCGATGCTCAGCGACCGCATCTTCCAGGCCGGCTTCGCGCGCGAAAGCTGGATCGGCACCGCGATCCACAGCCCCGTGGTCGGCCGCGTCATTCCGGCCGAACCCGGCCGCCGCTCTTGCCTTTATATCGTGATGCCGCATTACCGGGGCGAGACGCTGGAGAACCGCATTGCGCGCGAGCCACGCTTCGCGCTGCAGGATATCGTCTCGATCGGGCTGCAGCTCTGCCGCGCGGTCGAGGATCTGCGCGCCGTGCAGGTGCTGCACCGGGACCTCAAGCCCGAGAATGTCATGCTGTTGAACGGCGGCGGCCTGCGCCTTCTTGACCTCGGCCTCGCCTATCTCGCCGGGGTCGATGCCGATACGGCGCATGGCCTGGCCGGCACCATCCGCTACATGGCACCGGAACTGCTGCGTGGCGCGGCGGCGCCGGACGACCGCAGTGAGGTCTACGCTCTCGGGGTCATCCTTTACCGGCTGGCCGCCTATGGCCGTTTTCCGCGCCCGGGCACGGATATCGTCTATGCGCTCGGCCGCCAGCGCCCCGACCTGCCGCCCCGCCTGCTCCAGGCCATCGCCGCAGCGCTCGACAGCGATCCCGCGAAGCGGCCGGCGCATGCGGCCCTCTTCTCCCGCGAGCTTTCCGCCGCCCTGCAGGAGAAGGCAGGCGGACGCCTTGCCGGCCGGCGCCTCGCGCTGGGACGCTTGTTCAGCCCGCTCGCCTTCTGGCGCGGGCTCGCGATCCTGCTCGCCCTTGCCCTGGCCGCCTCCATTGCCCTGCATTAGCCACATGGGCGGGCGATGCTTCCAGAACGGGAATGACGGCGCCGGACGCAAGATGCTAAGGCCCCCCGCACAGGCATGACCAACGAGCCGAGAGAGAACGCTTTGCCCGATTCCGCGCCCTCCCTACCCCTATCCGACCAGCCGGTTTCCCCCGCGCGGCGCCGCGACCGGATGGCAATACTCCTCGATCGCCACGGCCCGCTTTGCCGCCAGTTCCTGCAGTTCGGCGTGGTCGGCACGGTCGGTTTCCTGGTCGACAACGCCTTCGTCTACACGGCGCATTTCGTCTTCGGCCTCGGCCTGATCCTGGCCGGCCTGCTGTCCTTCTTCGTCGCTGCCACGGGCAACTGGTTCCTCAACCGGATCTGGACCTTCCGGGGGGCCAGCACCGGCCGGCTTCATCACGAATGGCTGCGCTATCTCGGTACCAACGCGATCGGCTTCGTGCTCAACCGCGGCGTCTATATCGCGCTCATCGCGACGACCGCGATCTGCGTCGTCCATCCCGTGCTGGCGCTGGCGGCGGGGTCCGTCGCCGGACTCGGCGTGAATTTCGTCATGTCGCGCCGGGTGGTGTTCCGGTGACGGGCGATCCATGCTGATGGACATGCCAACGGCCACGACGTCGGAGGTCGCACCCTCGGCCACCACTGCGCCGCAGATCGCGGTGCTCATTCCCTGCCGCGACGAGGCCCTGACGATCGGCACCGTCATCCGTGCCTTCCAGAGCGCGCTGCCCGCCGCGCGCATCCATGTCTATGACAATGCATCGACCGACGGCACGGCCGCGATCGCCGCCGAGGCCGGCGCCCTCGTGCGGCAGGAGATGCGCCCCGGCAAGGGCCATGTCGTGCGCCGCATGTTCGCCGAGATCGAGGCCGAAGCCTATGTCCTGGTCGATGGCGACGGCACTTACGACGCGGCCGACGCCCCGGAGATGGTGCGCCTTCTGCTCGAGGACGGGCTCGACATGGTGACTGGCGTCCGGGTGGACAGTTCGCCAGCCAGTTACCGGCCCGGCCATCGCTTCGGCAACCGGGTGCTGACGGCCATCGTGCGCTCCGTCTTCGGCGACCGCATCAGCGACATGCTCTCCGGCTACCGCGTCTTCAGCCGCCGCTTCGTGAAATCTTTCCCCGCCCTCTCGACCGGCTTCGAGACCGAGACCGAGTTTACGGTGCATGCGCTGGAACTCGGCCTGCCGCTCGGAGAAGTTCGCACCCGCTACAGCGAGCGGCCGGAGGGATCGGCCTCCAAGCTCCGCACCTGGCGGGACGGCGTTCGCATTCTGCACACCATCGTCAATCTGGTGCGCGAGGAACGGCCGCTGATGTTCTTTTCGGCCTGCGGCGCGGCCGCCATCCTGATCGGTGTCGCCCTCGCCGTGCCGGTGGTCGCCCAATACATGGCGAACGGCCTTGTTCCGCGCCTGCCCACGGCGATCCTCGCCGCATGTCTGGAGCTTCTGGGCTTCCTCTCGCTCTTCTCCGGCCTCATCCTCGATTCGGTGGCGCGCGGCCGCAAGGAGGCGAAGCGGATCGCTTATCTCGCGGTTTCCCGGACCCTGCCCTCTGCATGACCCGCATCCTGGCCGGCAGCCTTCCCGAGGCTGGCGGCTATGATGCCGATATCGTCATCCTGAGCCTCGGCCGCGCCGCGGAGACCGTGGAGGCGATCCGGTCCGCGCTCGCCCAGACCGGCCTCACGCGACATGTCATCGTCTTCGACCAAGGATCAGATTCCACGACGCTCGCGCAGCTCGCCACGGTCATCGAGGGCCGGGGCGATGCGCTGCTGGCCACAATGGGAGAGAATCTCGGAGTCGCGGCGGGCCGCAACCGTGCGGCGGCACTCGGCCACGGGCGCATCATCCTGGCGCTCGACAATGATGCGACCTTCGCCGACGAGACGGTGGCGCTTCGTGCCCTGGACCTGATGGCAGGGGAACCGGCCCTCGCCGTGCTCGGCTTCCGGATCATGAACGCCGATGGCAGCAACGATGATCAAGCCTCCTGGGGTTATCCGGACGCCCTCCGTCCTCAGGCGGGCGAGCGCTTTCCGGCGGCGACGTTCGTGGGCGCCGGCCACGCCATTCGGCGGAGCGCGTGGGACGGGCTCGGCGGCTACGACGCGGCGCTTTTCTTCACCTGGGAGGAATTCGATTTCGCGCTACGCGCGATCGATGCCGGCTGGCAAATCCTTCATGCGGGCGATCTGGCGGTGCATCACAAGCTCGCGACCGCTGGCCGCGTCACCTGGGCGGAGACCCGGTGGTTTCTCTTCGTCCGCAACCGACTCTATATCGCGCGTAAATGGCAGACACCCTTCCCTGCCCTTCTTCTTCGGGCAGCCGCCTATGGATTGAAGAGTGTGCACATCGGCCTTGCAACCCAGGGTTTTGCCGGGATTGGTGCCGGGCTTCGCCTGCCGCTGCCCAGCCCACCGCGCCCCTTGCACGTCGCAGCGCGGGACTATCTGCGTATAAGCGACCATGTTTGGCGCGGCGGCCCGTTCGCACGCCTGCGACGGGAGGTGTGGGCGGCGCTGCCATCTTCCCGCCGGAAGTCTGCCCGAAATAGCGCTGTTACAAAGTCACCCTAAGGCGAGGCCCAATGGCCCCGCCCTGGGGCCACGTCCGTCGACGACAGGGGATTATGTGATCCGTCGCCTTCTATGCCGTCTCGCGTTGGGGCCGTTCGGCATCCTGCCCCTGCTTCCCCTTGCCGGCTGCGATGTGGGCCCCGACTATCATAAGCCCGCAACCGCCGTGCCCGCAGCCTTCACCTCACCCGGCGCCACGACCGGCAGCGGCCGGAACGGTGAGGGTCCGGCGCCGATCTGGCCCACCAGCAACTGGTGGGAAGGTTTCGGCTCATCCGACCTGAACCGGCTGGAGCGGGAGGCGATCGCCCACAACTATTCGGTGCAAAGCGCCATCGCCGCAGTCGAAGCAGCCGACGCTGCCGTGCGCGTAGCCGGAGGCGCGCTGCTGCCGACCGTGAGCGGATCGCCCGGCGCCAGCTGGAGCCAGGTAAACACCAGCGGCAGCACCGGCGCCGTGGTCAATTCCAACAATACGATCACGGAAAGCGGGCACGGCGTCGTCGATACGCGCACCTACAGCGCCACGCTCTCGGCCTCCTACGAGATCGACTTCTGGGGCAAGAATCGCGCGACCTTCAACGCGGCGGAGGCGAGCGCGATGTCCGCCCGCTATGCCGCTGAGGTGACGGCGCTGACCATCATTGCCGACGTCGCCAATACCTATTTTTCGGCCCTCGCGTATCAGGACGAGCTGGCCGTCGCGCGCCGCAACCTTGCGGCCGCCGAGGAACTGCTGAAGGTCGAACAAGGGCGGCTTGCCGCAGGCTATTCCTCGGTTCTCGACGTCGCCCAGCAGGCCGCCCTGGTCGCCGGACAGCGCGCGACGATCCCGAACCTCGTTTCGCTGGAACGGCAGGAGGTCATCGCCCTCGGCATTCTGGTCGGCCGTCCGCCGGAGGAGATCACGATCAACCCGGGCTCGCTCGTGACCACGACGATCCCGCCCGCGGTGCCGGGGCTGCCGGTGGATATGCTGCGCCGCCGACCGGACGTCGCCGAAGCCGAAGCAAATCTCATCGCGGCCGTCGCGACCACCCGCGCAGCACGCGCCGAGCTTTTTCCCTCGCTCACCCTCTCCGGCTCGATCGGGTGGGAGAATGGCGCCATCGCCGGCTTGCTGACCCCGCAGTCACTCGTCATCGACGCGGCAGCAAGCGCGGTGCAAACGCTGTTCGACAACGGCGCACTCTCAGGCCAGGTGGCCGAGGACCGGGCATTCGCCAAGGAGCAGGCCGCCACCTATCAGGAGACGGTGCTGCAGGCCTATACCGATGTCGAGACCGCCCTGACCCAGTTGCACTACGCGACGGCGCAGCAGCAGCTGCAGGAGACGGCGGTGCAGCAGGCCGAGCTCGCGACCCGGGTGGCTCGCGCCCAGCTCGACGCGGGCACCACCGACATCACGACCCTGATCACCTCGCAGGAGACCCAGCTGACGGACGAGAACACGCTGGTAAGCGTGCGCCTCGCCCGTATCGAGGCGGCCGTCGCCCTCTCGCAGGCGCTTGGCGGCGGCTGGGAGCAGACCACCCCCGCGACGGCTCATCCCGTGCCCGCCATCAACCCTTCCATCATTCCATGAGCCCGCCGATGACGGACGACCAAACCCCGCGCCCTGCCCGCCGCGTCTCCCGGCGCCGCATGCTCTTCGCCGGCGCCGGCCTCGGCCTGGCACTCGCGATCGTGCTCGTTCTCGTGCTCGGTCCGGCCGACGCGCAATCGGCGCGCCGCCGTGGCAAGGCCGGTCCGGGCGAGGAGACACCGGTGACGGTCGTCACGGTCACCAAGCAGGACGTGCCCGTCGTGCTGACCGGCCTCGGCACGGTCCAGGCGTCCAACACCGTCACCATCAGCCCGATGGTCTCGGGCCCCATCGTCGCCATTAACTTCACCGAGGGACAGGAAGTGACGAAGGGCGAGGTGCTGGCCGAGATCGACCCGCGCACCTACCAGGCGACGCTGGACCAGGACCGCGGCAAGCTGGCGCAGGACGAGGCGACCCTGGCCGGCGCGCTGCGCGATCTCACCCGCTACCGCCAGCTCTCCGGCTCCTCCTACATCTCGAAGCAGACCGCCGAGGACGAGGAGGCGACGGTCGCCGAGACGCGGGCGTTGATCGAGCAGGACAAGGCGGCGATTGCCCTGGCCCAGACCAATCTCGACTACTGCACGATCAAGGCCCCGGTGGACGGACGGCTCGGCGTGCGCAATGTCGATATCGGCAATATCGTCCAGTCTGGCAGCAGCACCGGCATCGTGACGCTCACGACGATCAAGCCCATCGGCGTCGTCTTCACCCTGCCGCAGCAGGACCTGCCGGCGATCATCGATGCCGCACACAAGGGCCCGCTGCCCGTCACTGTCGACCCCGAGGGCGATATCTCCGGCCCGCAGGAGAGCGCCACGCTGGACGTGATCGACAACCAGGTCGACAGCACGACCGGCACGGTCAAGCTCAAGGCCTATTTCCCGAATACGGACGAGCATCTGTGGCCGGGCGGCTTCGTGACCGCCCATCTGACGGTGAAGGTTCTGAAGGACGTGCTGACGGTGCCGCCGGCCACGGTGCAGACCGGCCCGAACCAGAGCTTCGTCTATGTCGTGCAGAAGAACGGCACGGTGAAGCAGACCGAGGTCACGGTGGGTGAGCAGAACGACAAGCGCGCCGTTATTCAAAGCGGCGTCGCGGCCGGCGACCAGGTCGTGTTGCAGGGCGCCTCCCGCCTCAGCGACGGCGCTAAGATCAAGATCATGCCGGCGGATGCCGCCGGCCAGCAGACGGATGCCACGACCCACCAGCGCAAAGCGGCGAAGACCCAGTGAACGTCTCCGCGCCGTTCATATCGCGGCCGATCGCGACGGCACTTCTGGCCGTCGCCGTGCTGCTTTCGGGCCTGCTTGGCTATATGGAGCTGCCGGTCTCCTCCCTGCCCGAGGTCGAGTTCCCGACCATTGAGGTGACGACCCAGTTGCCCGGCGCCGGACCCGACACGATCTCGAAACTCATCACAGCGCCGCTCGAACGGCAGCTGGGTGAAATCCAGGGCGTGGTCGGCATGACCTCGACGAGCTCCCAAGGGCTCAGTCAGATCATCATGCAGTTCTCGCTCGACCGGAACATCGACGATGCGGCGCAGGACGTGCAGGCGGCGATCAATGCTTCGGGCGGCACGCTGCCGACCTCGCTGCCCTATCCGCCGACCTATGCCAAGGTGAACCCGGCCGATACGCCGATCGTGACGCTGGCACTGACGTCCCAATCGGTGCCGCTCTATACCCTCGCCGACGACGCGGTGACGCTGCTGCAGCCGAAGCTCAGCCAGATCGGCGGCATCGGCCAGGTGACGGTGCTGGGCGGCATGCGCCAAGCCTATCGCATCCAGGCCGACCCCGCGCGGCTCGCGGCCTACCAGCTGTCGCTGGAAGACATCCGCAACGCGGTAATAGACGGCAACCAGAACGGATCGAAGGGCGGCTTCGACGGACCCGCCCAGGCGGTGACCGTCGGCGCCAACGACCAGCTGGAGACGGCGCAAGATTATTCCAATCTCGTCGTCACCTATCGCAATGGCGCCCCGGTGCGGGTGCGCGACGTGGCGCAGGTCGTGACCTCGATGGAGAACAACCAGACCGACGTCCGCTTCAACGGCACGCCGGCGGTGGTCATTTCCATTCAGCGGCAACCCGGCGCCAACATCGTGGCGACCGCCAATCTTGTGAAACAGGCACTCCCGCAGCTTGAAGCTTCGCTGCCCGGCAGTGTGAAGATTGCCCTTGTCAGCGACCGCACGACGACAATCCGCGCCTCCGTCCGGGATGTGCAGTTCACGCTCCTGCTCTCCGTGCTGCTCGTCGTCCTCGTGATTTATCTTTTCCTGGGCTCGGTGCGCGCCACCATCATTCCGGGCGTCGCTTTGCCGCTGTCGCTCATCGGCACCTTCGGGATCATGTATTTTCTCGGCTACGGGCTCGACAATCTGTCTCTGATGGCGCTGACCGTCGCGACCGGCTTCGTGGTCGACGATGCGATCGTCATGATCGAGAACGTGGTCCGTTTCATCGAGGACGGGCACAGCCCGCTGGATGCCGCCTATCGCGGCGCGCGCCAGATCGGCTTCACCATCATCTCGCTGACGATCTCGCTCATCGCGGTCTTCATTCCGCTGCTGTTCATGAC
>Ga0310811_10014362_pt1 | contig 10323 bp, 8 predicted proteins | sample YCmetagenome_FD_207642 | JGI IMG/M metagenome (GOLD analysis project Ga0310811, IMG submission 207642) | Soil microbial communities from experimental microcosm in Duke University, North Carolina, United States - YC | ecosystem: Engineered > Artificial ecosystem > Soil microcosm > Unclassified ... | reverse complement strand
GGTAGTCGGCGCGGGCGGTGTCGGGGGCGGATTCGGTGCGGCGCTGGCGAAGGCGGGCGCCGATGTCACCTTCATCGCGCGCGGCGCGCATCTGGCCGCCATGAAGAGTGCCGGCCTCAAGATCGAGAGCCCGCGCGGCGACACGCATCTGGTGCCGACGCAGGCAACCGACGATCCCAAGACCATCGGCCAGGTCGATGTCGTGCTGTTCTGCGTGAAATTGTGGGACCTCGAAAGCGCGGGCGAACATATCAAGCCGCTGATTGGTCCACAGACCGCGGTGATCCCGTTGCAGAACGGCATCGACGCCCCCGACCGGCTGATCCCGATTCTTGGGGCCAAAGCCGTGATGGGCGGCGTCGCTCAGATCAGCGCCTCGATCATCCAGCCCGGCGTGATCCGCCAGGTCGGCACCTTCATGCGCATGATCTTCGGCGAGATCGACGGCAGCCGCAGCAAGCGCGCCGAGGAGTTCCTCGCGCTGTGCCTGAAGGCCGGCTTCGATGCGACGCTGAGCGATCAGATCGTGACCGAGCTCTGGATGAAGTTCATCCCGCTCGCGACCAACGCCAGTATCACCGCGGCGACGCGCCTGCCGATCGGCAAGCTTCGCGATGATCCCGACGTCAAGGCGGTTTTCCTGGCCGCCATTACCGAGGTGATCGATGTCGGCCGCGCCAAGGGCATTTCGTTGCCCTCAGACGCGCTGTCGCGAACGCTCGACTTCATCGGCCACACGCCGCCGGCGATGAAGGCCTCGATGGCGCTCGATCTCGAACGCGGCAACCGTCTGGAGCTGCCGTGGCTCTCAGGCAAAGTCGCCGAGCTCGGCCGCGAGGTCAGCGTGCCGACCCCGACGCACGACCTGCTCTACGCGCTATTGAAACCGTTCATCATGGGCACGCCGGCCTAACGCTTGATCCTATCGGGCGTATCGACGGTGATGGAGCCGCCGGCGATGCGCGATACGCATGTGCACAGTTTGCCGTTGGCCGCCTTCTCTTCCTCGCTGAAGAACATATCGCGATGGTCGATCGCGGCCGGCGCTTCAAGGACCGGCAGGACGCACAGCCCGCATTCGCCGCGGCGGCAGCCGAAGATCATCTCCACGCCCGCCTCTTCGAGCGCCTCCAGCATGGAGCGGTTGGCCGGAACGTCGATCGTCAGGCCAAGGCGGGGAATGTTGATCTTGAAAGGCGCGGACGCGCCGCTGCCGCCGCTGCCAAACGTCTCATAGCGAAGCTCTGCGGCAGATCGGCCTGCTTCGTGCCAATGGCGCCTCGCTGCCTCGAGCATGCCGAACGGACCGCACACATAGAGCTCGCCGCGTGGATCGAGCCGGGCAATCTCGCCGGCGATGTCGATGCCGTGCCCCTCTTCATCGACGAAAAGCTGAAGCCGATCGCCGACGCGGCGGGCAAGCTCGTCCGCGAACGCCAGATCTCGCCGCGTGCGTGCGGCATAGAGCACGCGGAAATTCGCATCCCGCTCCGCCAGCGCCAACGCCATCGTGTAGATCGGCGTGATGCCGATGCCGCCGGCCATCAGCAGATATTGCTTGCGGCCATGGCTCAGCTCAAAATCGTTGCTCGGCGCCGAAATCGACAGCCGCTCGCCTGTCTGCAAGTGCCACATGCCGGCGGAGCCGCCGCGGCTGGATGCGAGCCGCTTGACGGCAATACGATAGATCCCGTCGCGGCAAGGGCCGACCAGCGAATAGCTACGGACTTGCGGCCTGCCGCCGATGAGCACGACGACATCGATGTGGCTGCCGGGCGTCGTCGCTGTAACGTCACGCTCCGGCTCGATCTCGAACAGCCGGACGTCGCTGGTGAGGTCGCGCGTGGCACGAAGCCGCGCGCCACTCCATTGAACCTGTCTGGTCATATCCGTCGGCTCACTCCGCAGCGACGCCGGGAATCACACCGGCCGCCTCGCCCGCCAGCATCCGGTCGATCAGCCGCCGCGCCCAGAGCGCACCCGCATCGATGTTGAGGTCGTAGAAAGGTGAACGCGGATTGTTGTCGATCGCCGCCTGCTGGGCCTCGAGCACCCGATGATCCTGATCGTAGACACCGGCTCCGTCATTGACGTGCGCGCGCTGCAGGTCCCGTGTCAGCTCAGCGTCATCCTTGCGATAGGTGCGCACGAAATTCCAGAAGTAATGGCAGGTCGTCTCGGTCTCCGGCGTAATCGCCGCGAGGAAAGCGCCATTCACGCCCTGCGAGCGATCACCCTGCGGCGCGCCGGTGCCGGTCAACGCCACACCGACATCGCCGACGATGATGGAGGGAGCCTGGAAGGTCACGATCTGCCAGCGGTCGACGCGGCCAGGACGGCCGAGCTGGCGCGCCCAGAACGGCGGCGGCTCGATGTCCGTCATCCAGCGGGTCATCGTCGCGGTGGTGCCGCTGTGGGTCACGTCGAATGGCGTGGCGGTGATCGCCTCGTCGCCAATGCTGCCGGCATGCACATAGGTCTCGTGCGTGAGATCCATGAGGTTGTCGACCACCAGGCGATAGTCGCATTTCAGCTTGTAGAAGGTGCCGCCCTCGCCCACCCATTCCGTGCCGTCGTTCCAGTGGAAATCCGGAATCTTCGAGGGATCGGCCAGCGCGGGATCGCCGGGCCAGAGCCAGACCAGGCGATGCCGCTCGGCGACGGGATAGGAGCGCACACAGGCCGACGGATTGATCGTCTTCTGCGCGGGCATGTAGGTGCAACGGCCGGCCGAGTTGAATACCAGCCCGTGATAGCCGCACATAACGTCGTCGCCCTTCAGGTGCCCGAGCGACAGCGGCAACAGCCGATGCCAGCACGCATCTTCGAGTGCCGCAACGTCGCCGTCGGTGCGGCGGTAGAGCACGACATTCCTGCCGCAGATGGTGCGCGCGGAAAGCCCGCGGCCGATCTCGTGAGACCACGCCGCGGCATACCAGGCGTTGAGCGGAAAAGGCTTTTGAGCGTTCATGGGTCGCGTCCCTCCCTGGTTCGGATCGATCATCACGGACGGCGCTTTTCAGCGTCTTTGCGCAGCAGGGTGCCGGGAAAGGTATTATCGGACAATCAGACTGAGTTGATATTCCATATCGAATTTCTCGATAACCTGTTACGGTCGCCGTCAGAGGATATGAGCCGATGGCCAAGGATTGGGACCCGTTCGCGATCGACTTCGCCGCCATCCGCACCTTGCGGCTGGTGTCGGAACTCGGCTCGTTCTCAAAGGCGGCCGAAGCGCTCGGCACGAACCAGTCGACCATCAGCTACACGATGGAGCGGCTGCGGGCGGCGTTCCATGACCAGTTGTTCGTGCGCCAGCACGGCGGCATCGCGCCGACGCCGCGTTGCGCCGAGATCGTCGAGCGCGCAAGTCACCTGCTCGATGCCTTCGAGGGCCTGGTGCTGCCCACGGATTTCGATCCCGCGACGGCAGCCGGGCGGGTGACGATCGTGTGCAACTACTACGAACGATCGGTCATCCTGCCGCGCACCATCAGCGAGATCAGGCACCGTGCGCCGCGATTGGTCGTGGAGATCAAGACCGCGGGCGGCGAAGGGCTGACCGCCCTCAAGCGCGGCGAGGCCGATCTGCTCGTCGGTCCCTATGAGATAGAAACCGAGAGCTTCTATCATCGTCACCTGCTCGACGATCACTATATGTGTGTGATGCATCATGCCCATCCGCTTGCAGGAAAGCGGCTGCGGCTCGACGACTACATCAAGGCAAGCCACGCCGTCGTCACCTATGGCGGCACCTGGCGGTCGGGCTATCTCAAAGAGCTCGACCGGCGCGGCCTGTCGCTCAACGAGGTCGTTGCCGTGCCGAGCATCTCGGACCTGACGCACATCCTCCCGAATACCGACCTGATCTCGACGGTACCGAGCCGCATCTCATCGCAGATCGCCAAATCCGTCGTGGCGACGCCATGTCCGTTGCCCGAGCCGTTTCGGATCGGCATGACCTGGACGTCGCGGACGCATCATTCCGCCGCCCACAAATGGCTGCGGCAGCTTCTCGCGCAAATCGCCGGCGCGCTGCCTTACAAGCCCGCCCCCGCTCTCCACAAAAGGGGACGGAAGAGACCCTCGCAGGGAGGCCCTTTCCAATTTTGGCAGCTCATCCCGGGCTAGATCATGATGATTTTAGGTTCGATCCCCGAATTCTCCGTCATTGCGAGGAGCGACAGCGACGAAGCAATCCATTCTGTCCACGCGGCACGATGGATTGCTTCGTGGAGCCTGTCATCGGGCGCGCGTTCGCGCGACCCGTTGGCTCGCAATGACGATTCAACTTCAAATCATCGCGCTTTAGAACACGTGAGTAGGGGACGCGAGTCTGCCGCTGCCCGAAGCTATGTTTGCTGGACAAGCGAATGCAACGCTTTGACCGCGGCCTCGCGGCTTTCCACAGGGACAAAGAGACTGACCGAATGCGGCGACAACACGTAATTGTCGGCGGCAATTCCGTGATCTCCAAGAACCTGCAACGCCCTGAACGGCAATTCCGACGAAATGCCGCCGAAGCAGGTGAGACTGACCGAGCTTGAGGCCCCGCGCTGCCTGCGCATGTCCTTGGCGTTCTCCAGCGTCCGCAACAGGGCGTCCAGCCACTCGCTATCACAGGCGATCGTCATGCTGGTTTTTCCAGCGGCGAAGTTCGAGGCGAGGAGTTGCGGCCAGAACAGGCTGTTTTGCCTGAGATGCCGTGCGAACTTCTCGAAACCTTGATTGAGATCTCTGGAATCGATTTCCACATACTCAATGCGAGCCATCGAGTTGATGGCCAGAACCCTTCCGTTTTCCATGCCTGCAACCTCTTTCATCACTTGGGTGCTGTGTTCAGCGCTGCCCCACTGCTTGAGAAGGAGGGCTACTTCCTGACTTTGCGCCAGCTCCACGCTGCGAAAATGCAGGATCTTTGCACCGAAGAAGCACATTTCGGACAGGGATGCGAAGTCCACCCGCCGCAGGGGCTTTGCATCCGGCACGATGCGCGGATCGGCCGAACAAATTCCGTCGACGTCCTTGATGATTTCACAGCGTTCGGCTTTCAACGCCGCAGCCATCGCAACGGCCGTGGTGTCGCTGCCGCCCCGCCCGAGCGTGGTAATTTCCCTGGTCGCCGGGTTTACACCCTGAAATCCTGCCAGCACCACAACGCGCCCGCGATCGAGCTCCTCACGCACGCGAATGGGCCGGACATCCAGAATGCGTGCCGAGGAATGGGAATCGTCGGTCATCACCCCGGCCTGGCTGCCGGTGAAGCTGATCGCGGGCACGCCGAGATCGGCAAGCGCCATGCTCATCAGAGACATGCTGATGCGCTCACCGGTTGTCAGCAGCATGTCGAGCTCACGGCGATTGGGAGTTGGACTTACCTGATAAGCCATCTGGATCAATTGATCGGTGGTCTTGCCCATGGCGGAGACGATCGCCACAACACGATGACCACGGTCATGCAGGTCGGCGAGACTGCGCGCAACCGCGCGTATTTTCTCGGGCGTTTCGAGACAGACACCGCCATATTTTTGCACGATGATGGGATGATTGCGCATCTAACCTCGGTGAAAAGCCTCGCTCGTCTCTCCGATCGAGCCGACCCCGCCTATCCACGCGCCGAGGACTTCAAAGTTCGGATTGAAGGCGACAAGGTCCGCGCGGTATCCGGGAGCAATCCGTCCAAGCTCGGATTCAAGGCCCAAAAACGTCGCTGATGTCCGAGAGGCCATGATGAGGGCATCGACAAGGGGGATTTCGAGCAGTGAAACGGCGTTGCGCACCGCCTCGATCATGGTGAGGTGAGCACCTGCGAGTGTGCCATCGGGACCCGTCAGGCGATTTTCGCGCAACGTGATCCGCCTTCCTTGCAGCATGAATTGCCGGTCGCTCGTGCCCACCAAGGGCATGGCATCCGTGACCAGCATCAATCGATCGCGTCCCTTGCAGCGGAAGGCAATGCGCAGGCCGGCGCGGTCAACGTGGATGCCGTCGCAGATAATCCCTGCAAACAGCCGCTCGTCGAGAAGCGCGACGCCCACCAGGCCCGGCTCGCGAGCGTTCAATTGCGACATGGCATTGAACAGATGGGTCACCCCGGAGATACCGCGATCGACCGCCTGCCCGATTTCGGCTGCGGTGGCGTCGCTGTGACCAGCCGCGATACGCAATCCGGCGCCGATCAGTTCATCGATCATGGACGCGGGCACGCACTCCGGAGCGAGGGTCACGACAGAACGGCCACGGCCCCCAAAACTCTTGATGGCGGCGAGATCGCGCCGATCGGGCACGCGGATTTCACCTTCCGGATGAATGCCCTTGCGGGACCTGTTGAGCGCCGGCCCTTCCAGATGGAAGCCAAGCACGCCGGGAATCTTCAGACAAGCCTGGGCGACTGCAGCCAATCCCTCGATGATCTCGCTGCGATCGGTGATGAGGGTCGGCAAGCAGCCCGTGGTCCCTCCCTTGCGATGCGCTTCGACGATGCGTCGAACGCCAGCTTCCGTGGGCTCGTCGTTGAGAAGAACGCCCCCGCCTCCGTTCACCTGGATATCGATGAACCCGGGTGCGAGGATCGCGTCGCCGGGGAGGAGCATTGAGGCGCGCACCTCTGCCCCGCCGAAGATGACGTCTTCAATCCGCCCTTGCGATATCCTGACCGCCCCCGGTCCGCGCATCTCGGTACCATCAAAGATGTGCTGCGCGGCAATCGTGAGAGAGACGGAAGGCTTGGCTTGACCCATCAGTCATTCATCCGAGAAAGGCAGTCACGGACTCGTGAGGAAAGTCCGGTACAAGACTTCATATCTACAGCAAGAAGCTTGTGGGACCCGGAACGAAACCCTCGCGTTAACTTCCGATGGGAACAAAAGGTACCACGTATCTCGGCATCGACGGAGGCGGAACCCGCTGCCGCGCCCGGATCGAGGACGAAGCCGGCAGGGTGCTCGGTGAAGCGAGCTCAGGACCTGCCACGACGCGGATTGGCCTCGAGAAGGCCTGGCGTTCCATCATGGAGGCCACCGAAGCGGCAGCCGTAAAGTCTGGACTGACGGCTGCGGATTTCGCGCGGATGCACGCCGGAATTGGCCTCGCCGGTCTTGGTCGCCGGGGCGCGAAAGCGGCGTTCGACAAGATCGCGCATCCCTTTGCGTCGGTCATCTTCATCAGCGATGGCTTGGCCGCGTGCCTCGGCGCTCATAGCGGCGCGGACGGGGCCATCGTGGTGGCAGGCACCGGCTCGGTAGGTGTCGGCCTGATCGGCGGCCGCGAAATCCGTCTCGCCGGCTACGGTTTTCCCGTCTCGGACGAAGGCAGCGGTGCCGACATCGGCCTGCAGGTTGTTCGACTGGCGCTGCGGGCCGCAGATCGCCGCGGCGAGTTGACCCCGTTGCTTTCGGAGGTATTGAGCGCGTTCGATCACGATCCTTATCAGGCGGTCGCCTGGTCTGAAGAAGCCAGGGCAACCGACTACGCTGCGTTCGCGCCGATCGTGATACGGCACGCCAATCAGGGCGATCCGGTCGGCCGTCGCATCATCGAACGCGCGGCCGATGCCATTGGCGATCTGCTTGATCTGTTCCTCGCGAGAGGAATTGACCGGCTCTCGCTGGTGGGCGGGCTCGCGGATGCCATTACACCCTGGCTGACGCCCGACCTGCGCGTCCGCCTCAGGCCTCCCGACGCCGACGCCGCGGCTGGCGCGTTACTGCTGGCGCGAGGGCGGCTTGACCTGCCCAAGAGAGAAATTGACGATCGAGAAACTGACCATGAACAGGCTTCGAAGCACCGCGTTTGAAGGCGCATGGATCAACTATATGGCTACCGAAGAAGTCGATCCCCGCTTTGCCGATCTTGATGCATGGTCGCTGACGTCAGCGATGGAGGCCATGTGGGAGGGCCAACTCGCGGCAGTCGCAGCGATCGGCCATGCCCTCCCCGCGATCACGGCGGCGACCGAAGCGGCCAAGGCAGCGCTGGGTGATCGCGGACGCATCGTGTATATCGGCGCCGGCACCTCGGGCCGCGTTGCGGTCCAGGACGGCGCCGAGCTGACCCCGACATTCGCCTGGCCCAGCGAGCGCGTGCGCTTCATTGTCGCCGGAGGAGACAGCGCGTTCGTCACCAGCATCGAGGGCGCAGAGGACGATGTCGAGGATGCGGTCGCGCAGATCAATGCCGCGCAGCTCATACCGCACGACGTGGTGATCGCCGTCGCGGCGAGCGGGACAACGCCGTTCACCGTCGCAGCGCTGCAACAAGCAGGCTCTTTCGGAGCCGTGACGATCGGTGTCGCCAACAATCCAGGCACCGCACTGCTCGCATCGGCCAAATTTCCGATTCTGGTCGAGACCGGCCGCGAGCTGATCGCCGGCTCCACGCGGATGAAGGCGGGTACCGCGCAGAAGGTCGTGCTCAACCTGATCTCCTCGGGGATCATGCTGCGCCTCGGCCGCGTGTATCGCGGTATGATGGTGAACATGCCGCCGACCAATGCCAAGCTCAAACGGCGCGCCGAGGCCATGGTGGCGCAGATCGCCCACTGCGATTCATCGCACGCGGCAAGCTCGCTTGAGCAGGCCGAGGGAGACATCAAGACGGCAGTCCTCCTGGCGCTCGGTGTCGACCGGCTTGATGCGGAGACGGTCTTGAAAAACTGTGACGGCAACCTTCGGCGCGTGTTTGCCGAGCTCGCCAAGGATCATGACAAGGCCAAGGATCATGACAAGAATCGTGACCGGCAACCCAAGCGCACGGCGGCGCGCAAGCAAGGTGGAGCGGTCGAGCCGTGACGACATCCGCGATGACGAGCGAAATCGGAGAAAGTGCGGATGTTGTCGCCAGGATTGTTCGTGACCGCCCCGCCACGCGCGACGTCGCACAGCGAATTGGGATTGGCTCTGCCCCTCTGTGCGTCGTGTGCGGCCGGGGAAGCTCGGGGCATGCCGGCGTTTTTCTGAGATATCTCGTCGAGACGCGGCTTCGCCTTCCCGTTTCAGCCAGCGCTCCTTCGGTGATCACGGCATTTCGCACGCCGCTCATGCTGCGCCATGCGCTGTTCATCGTGATCTCGCAATCCGGGCGAAGCCCCGATCTTGTGGCGGCTACCAGGTCGGCGCGCGCCGCGGGCGCCCGCACCATCGCCATCGTCAATGCGACGTCGTCGCCGGTAGCGGACGAAGCGGAGTTCGTGGTTCCCATCGAAGCCGGCCAGGAGCGCTCCGTAGCGGCGACCAAGACCGTGATCGGCTCGATGGCCGCCGGCGCCGGACTTGTTGCCGAGCTGGCGGAAGATCGTGCGCTGCGGTCAGCTCTCGACAGGTTGCCCGGGCGCCTGCACCGCGCGCTGGCGCTCGACTGGTCCGAGATTGCCGATGATCTCGCCAAGGCATCAGCTGTGTTTGTGGCGGCGCGGGGCCTGGGCCTGGGCTCGGCCCGGGAGATCGCGCTCAAGCTTTCGGAAATCCTGCGCCTGCCCTCCATTGGCCTGAGCGCCGCAGAGTTGCAGCATGGGCCGCGGGCCGCGTTATCGCCGCGCACGCCGGTCGTCATGATGCGCCTGATGGATGAAACCGCGGCCACGGTGGACGCACTGGCAGAAGAATTGCGCGCGCAAAAGATCGCGCTGCATCTATGCGGCGGACCGCATGGCTCGCTGCCCTGGCTGGCCGAGGACGACCCCGCCACCGACTCGATCACCATGCTCGTTCCAGCCTATCGGATGATCGAGCAGACGGCGCGCGCCAGCGGATTTGATCCGGATCGTCCTCCTCGGCTGACCAAAATCACCGAGACTTTTTGAAAGCCGGCTAACGACCCATTTGCACAACGGGACAGACGGCTGCTGCCGAACCCATCATCGTCGAGAGGATGCGATTTCGCTCACCCCACCTGGCCGCGGTGACGCAGGAAATGATCTGATAGCACGCAGGCCATCATGGCTTCGCCGACGGGGACGGCGCGGATGCCGACGCAGGGGTCGTGGCGGCCCTTGGTCAATATCTCGGTCTCGCCGCCCTTGCGGTCGACGGTGCGGCGCGGGGTCAGGATCGACGAGGTCGGCTTCACCGCAAAGCGGGCCACCACCGGCTGGCCGGTGGAGATGCCGCCCAGAATGCCGCCGGCGTGATTGGACAGGAACTTCGCGCCCTGATTGTCCATCCGCATCTCGTCGGCGTTTTCTTCGCCGGACAGTTCAGCTGCGCCAAAGCCGGAGCCGATTTCGACGCCCTTCACCGCATTGATGCTCATGAAGGCTGCGGCAAGGTCCGCATCGAGCTTGCCATAGATCGGCGCCCCCAATCCCGCCGGCACGCCTTCGGCCAC
>Ga0310811_10014361_pt1 | contig 10323 bp, 9 predicted proteins | sample YCmetagenome_FD_207642 | JGI IMG/M metagenome (GOLD analysis project Ga0310811, IMG submission 207642) | Soil microbial communities from experimental microcosm in Duke University, North Carolina, United States - YC | ecosystem: Engineered > Artificial ecosystem > Soil microcosm > Unclassified ... | reverse complement strand
ACTTTAAATGCCGGGCAAGATAGCACTGCAACCAATCAAAGTCCCAAACCCATAGACCTTATCCTAGGCTGTTAAATTAAATCCTTTTAAATAATAACCTTGTAGAAAGATGTCGGTTTGTGTATTTGAGTTGAGGCCAATTTGTATCCAGATTTTCTGCAGCATATTTTTAAACTAAATAAAATAAGTGGTTATCTTAAGAATAAGTATTATTTTACATGTATTGGGTTTGAGATTATCCGCTCCAATCCAACGACCACATGTGGTCAAGATACACTTCCCTCCATTGGTTCCAGGTCGAAGATTAATAGATAAACAGGTATTTCCTTCTTTAGCCGATTCTACAAAATCTATCTATGAGGAAAATTGGAATCTTGGGGCCATTCGTCACAATTTCAGGTACAGACAGTCTTTTACCAAAGGCATCTTTTTACCTCTTTCTGAATTTGGCAGTGTTCGGAATTTATATTTTTTCCGGACATCTTGCCGGGAACGGGCTAATGGTAGGTTTTCTTATTGGGTTGGTCTTCTACCTGTTTGATGCCTTCTTATTTAGGTTGATATGTGTCAGCGCTACTATGCTGGTTTATGTTTCCCTGCAGTTTGGTTTCCTGTCTGGTATAATCGGTTCGTTGCAGACCGGTAGTGCCACCAGGATGAATTCCTCATTATGGAGCATATATGTCCTCATGGTATTCGTGTTGGTAGCCTTTGTCTGGTATTTTGTCAATAAAAATGTTCAGCTTTTATGCAGGCTTAAAGAATATTCGCGGAAAGTAGAGGCAGACCTGGAGAAGGAAATGATTTCGGGACAAAATAAGACAAAATTTATCAGAAATGCTTATCACGAAATAAGAGGCCAGTTTTGGGCGGTATTTATAATAGCAAAGGTCCTTGCAAAATCGCATCATTCGGGAGAGTCGCAGAATATGAGCAGTATATTAAATGACCTTACAAATGGTTGCCAAAATCTGCAATTGCTGCTTAACAATATTCTGGAATATTCAAAATTTGAATCGGGCATTTCGGAATTGGCAACGGTTGAGCCAATAAATCCAAGACTTAAAATTGGTGGACTAATCGAATTATGCCAATATGCGGCCAGGGAAAAAAATATACAGATCACTCTCTGGGTTGCGGACGACCTTCCCGATTACGTGGCTTGCGATAACGTGAAGTTGACGCAAGTGGTTATGAATTTGATCAATAACGCTATAAAATTCTCAAGACCAGATATTATTATTTGTGTTGTGCTTCATAAAGATGCCGACTGGTGGTGTATCAGTATCAGAGACCGAGGGAAAGGGATTTGCCCGGATAGACTGCCTTATATCTTCGAACCCTTTGTGAGCGGAAAATGCGGCGGAAAAAATTGTGATGGAGTGGGACTTGGGCTGCACATAACAAAACAGCTTGTGACTGCATTGCAGGGAGAAATAAAGGTTAGGAGCCGGGAAAATGCCGGTAGCTGTTTTACGGTTTGCTTGCCGATCTTACCATTTGATACGCTTATGGAGACCCTTGATTTCCCGGATCCGCCCCGCAATTATTCCGGGTACAAACAATGATACTATGCAACAAAGATTATTGATGGGAGACGATCACCCGATGATCAGAAAAGGGCTAAGAGTGCTTTTGGGTTATTACTTCGGAAGTATTGAAGTCAAAGAGGCTTGTTCATGTAATGAAATAATGACGGAATTATCCCATTCCCATTACTCACATCTTCTTTTGGATATGGTTTTCTGTGACGGAACAGTTCTGGAGATATTGCCGAATATCGTCTCTATTTATCCCCGGGTCAAGATCTCGATATTTTCCATGCAGCCTGCTGTAATTTACAAACGGATACTGCAAAAATTTGGCATTAATTATTACATTTCCAAGACATTGATGGAAGACTCTATTGTGGATCTCCTCGGTAAATTCCTGAATGACGTGAGCCCACCCCGGGAGGATGCATTTTCACTTATACCAGCAAACCCATTTTCATTCTTGACCGCAAGGGAACTGGAGGTTCTTCACTATATTTTGAAGGGTCTTGGCAGCAATGAGATTGGAAGAATACTGAATATCAAGTACAATACAGTCTCCACGGTGAGAAGCAGCATCTATAAAAAAAGTCATACGGGCAATCTTACTGAATTGTTTGAACTGGCTTTGATGCATAATATAATGTAGGAGGTAATGTCTGAAGAGTCTAATGGAAAGACCTGGTATTTATCTAAGTGTATTATGGTACTTATCTAAGTGTATTATGGTGTATTTATAAGGGTAATCCAGCAGTTGTAGTAAATATTCTAATCTTCGAGTGTTTTTACTCTTATTTTCTAAAAGTTTAATTTATAACTTCGAGCTAGCCTTCCACTTAATGCCGATACCTGGAAACGAATTTCTTTTTCCCTGTAGACTTTTTCTCCTAGCAATTAACACAACAGCTTAAGCTTTGCCATTCACATCGTGTATGGCTGAGGTGATCCTCTATTTCGGTCCTGGGTGCTGTTGCATTTTCAAACAATTAAATTTGGTTTATGAAACATCTTGACAGGAGCAAGTTCTCCCTGAACCAGGTAATGATGACGTTATCCGCCATAGCCTACATTCCCTTTACATCTATTCTCGCACTTCAGGACAGTTTGAATACTGCCGAAACGCTGGAAAAGACCTATACCGCCATTTGGTGGGGGAAAGAAAATGACACTGTTGCGTTTGTGGTCAGGAATAATTTAACCAGGGAGCATGTAATCGTGTTTAAGGGGCCTGTCTTCAGGCCGGGACTTTCCTTTTTACTTAATTTGTACGAGGACATGATCATGTACCGCCAGGAATATCTGCCTTCAAGCGAGGCGGTGAAGTCCAGGGTTGCTGCAGGCATTCTGGGGACTCTTCAGAATATCGGGATCGTGACCTATAGCGGTAGAACCTTAAGTCATACGCTGGCCAGTTTTCCGGTGCGAAACAAGGTCTATGTGACCGGCCATAGCCTCGGTGGATCACTTGCTGCTGCCTTCGCCGTCAAAACCGCCTGCAGCAATTCCCGTGAGCTGGATATCATTCCCTATACTTTCGGCGCACCTGCCATGGGTAATGTTTTATTTGCCAATCTTTTCAATATGGAAAACCCCAATTCCCTGTTTGATCACTCATCGAGATGTGTTAATTCACGGGACATTATACCAGACCTCTGGAACAACCTGCAGGCCATGGCAACGGTCGACTATGGGGCTGTTCAATGCCCGGTTGATTTCAGCCTGTGTATCGAATGCATGGAGAGGTTGCTTATTGTTTCAAAAGTATTCTATGTGCAGCCGCCTCTGCAGTTGGAGCTGCAGGGCGACATCGGACATAATGAAGGCTTTTTCCAGGAGGCGCTGTTTCAGCACCAGCCCAATACGTACTTATCACTTCTTGGTCTTGGCCCGATCGATAATGCAAAATTCTATCGCAACGAGCGAAAAGAGCTTTTGCTAGCTGATTCTCTATGAAGGACCGTTAAATGTTCGCGCGCTTTAGAGTATAGGTTTAGTTTGACAGGGGCTGTGGTTTGTTTTGTATCTAAAGACACGGGGCGATCCCGTGTCTTTTATAGTTGGAACTGGAATGGTGCGCAACAAAGTTTCTTAACATGAACCCAAATGCTGTGGATATTTTATTGGTTGAAGACAATCCCGACGATGCGGAACTCACGATCCGGGAATTAAGACGGCATCATATATCCAACAAACTGGTCCACGTCAGGGATGGCGAGGAAGCGCTGCATTTCCTGTTTGGTACAGGAAAATATGCCAACGAACAGGTTAACTACAAAGTACCCAAAATTATACTGCTGGATATACAAATGCCAGGGATCAGCGGGATGGAGGTATTGAAAAGTATAAAATCTGATGATCGCACAAGCGCGATACCCGTGATCATATTGACGTCCTCTAATCAGCACCCGAATATCCAGGTATGCTATGACCTGGGTGCCAATAGCTATATTGTAAAGCCATTGAATTTCGAACGGTTTTCGCAGTCGATCCGAAATTTAGGGTATCACTGGCTTTTATTAAATCAAGCTCCTGTATAAACAAATCTTAAATGCGTGAGACAACCAAAATCCTGGTGCTGGAGGATAGCCCCGATGACGCCGAACTCGTTTGCCGGCTTCTGTCCAGGGAAAGCCCGGAATTTGAATTTAGCCTTGCTCCGGATAAAGATAGCTTCCTTTATGCGCTGGAGCATTTTGACCCCAACGTCATACTTGCCGACAATTCATTACCCCAGTTCTGTGCAAAGGAAGCATTGGAAATAGCCCACCAGCAAATACCTGGTATTCCATTCATTCTGGTAACCGGCAGTGTATCGGAAGAGTTCGCTGCCGAGATCATCAAATTGGGCGCAGACGATTACATTCTTAAAGACCGGATGATTCGATTGCCGGCTGCGATTGAGGCAGCGATGAAACAACGTAAGGCGGGACAGGAAAAAAGGGAAGCCCAGGAAGGGCACCGGAAATCCGACGAGCGATTCCGGACTCTATCCAGAGCGACCAAGGATGCCATTTGGGATTGGAATTTACTTACGGGCGAGATCTGGTGGAATGAGAGTTTTTATGCCCTGCTCGGCTATGATCCAAACCTTCCCATACCGGGACCGGATTCATGGTCAAAACGTATACACCCATCGGATAGAGCCAAAGTAATGGCAAGATTAAAAGGGATAGTAAAAAATGGGGTTCCCTCGTGGGAAGATGAATTTCGGATAAGGCTAAGTGACGGCAGCTATGGAACCGTGTTGGACAGGGCTTATATAGTCGAAGATGAATCCGGAGAGCCGGTGCGGGTCATCGGTGCGCTGGTGAACATCACCGAACAAAAGAGAGTGACTAAAGAAATGGAGATCCTGTCCCTGATAGCGAGAGAAACGACCAACAGCGTCCTTGTCTTCAACCGACATAATGGGTATACATCCTGGGTGAACCTGGCATTCACCCGGGATACGGGATATACACAACAGGATCTGATCGGAAGAGAACCCTGGCCGATCCTCCAGGGACCCGAGACGGATACGAATACCTTGACTTTTATCAATCAGCAGATCCGGAGCAACACCCGTTTTTCCTGCGATGTATTGATCTATTCCAATAAAGGAGAGAAAAGGTGGCAATCTTTGACCGGTGAGCCTATCAGCGAATTTGATATCAATGCTGCCAACTACTTCGTGATTGGTACGGATATTTCCGAGAGGAGGCGAATGGAAGAAGAGAGAATAACTAACAAAAATGAACAGCAAAGGGAAGTTAGCCGGGTTATCCTGCAGGCTCAGGAAGTCGAGCGCAATGACCTGGGAAGGGAGTTGCATGATAATATTAACCAGATCCTGGCAGCAGTAAACCTGAAACTGGCCTTCTTCCTGGACGAACCAGATGGCAACCTTGAGATCATTGAAATTTGCCGGAAGGATTTACAGAAAGCAATACTGGAGGTTAGAAACCTTTCCAGGCACATGGTAATGCCAAGGTTTTCGGAAATGAATCTAAAGGACGAGCTGGGAATGTTAGTAGAAAATTATAATGTTGACCGAAACGTCCGGCTGGATTTCGACATCGCGAACGAAAAGACCGTTTCTTCCGCCATTAAGGGGGCACTTTTTCGTATTGCCCAGGAACAATTGAGCAATATCATGAAGCATGCCAGTGCCAGCGAAATAGAATTACACCTGGATGACAAGGCAGGGAGAATATCAATGACCATTCAGGATAACGGCGTCGGCTTCGACGTTCAGCAAAAAAGAAAGGGTATCGGTTTTACCAATATTTATAACAGAGTGGAGTCTTACAACGGTATTGTGGATATTACATCGTTGCCGGGGAAAGGCTGTATTTTGTCGTTGTCGATTCCGCTGAGTTGCTGAGAGGGATGTTTTGTCAGGAATGACGGAGGCAAATCACCCGGATTGAAATAATTCACTTCATATCCGTTAAAAATATTGGCTTTATTATTGGATTCTCAGCCAGTTAAGGGAGAATTAGAAAACACCATGAGCCTTTCAGACATAAAAAGTATCAGGTTATATTCAAAGGCTTACTATTTGTATTGTACTCTGTCCTTTTTGGCTCACAGTTATCCCATAAGTTTTACCTCAAGTCCACATTTGCACTGCTATCGCCCGAAATCGGCATACTTTCGGTATTTGTTGAGAATAAAAGAGATTTTAATTCTTTCCGCCAGGTATTTCTCATTTCCAATAGTGTTGTTCATTCTCTTCGAGGCCCTCCCTCTGTCTAAGTATGATCTCTGGTATTAAATGCTCCACTTTTATTTGATTAACATTTTTCATCAAAAGGAATTGTTATGCATGGGAAAAGAATACTCCTGACAGAGGGGGAAAAGGTCATGGCTGACAAGATCTGTAAAGTATTGGTGCAGGAACATTACGACGTGGGTCTGGCCCTGGAAGGGAACATGGGCCAGCGATTGTTCAATCAGCACGCTTATGATCTGGCTTTAATAGATTTTCATTTGCCGGACATGAATGGTTGCGATCTATGTCAGTATATAAGAAATACAAATAGCAATATGCCTCTGATGATGGTTTCTTCCGAGGCTATCCTTGCCCTTATTGATTTGCCTGAAGACCCTGATCTGTTCTTCAGGGCGGCTATCGAAACTGCAAATCGTGAGAAAGCCCCTTCAGCCAGGACACCTTTTGAATCTGGCAACAATTCACTTATCGTCTCCCGCTTAAAATTTTCTTTTTAGTCCTTTTTGTAAGGAACCGGGCGATATGCAAATGGAATGATACGGGATAGGGAAAGGATAGTTATCCTCTCCCGTCCCATAACGTTCATTCTCATGGTAAGGAGTGGCGCTGGAAAAAATCCCACAACAGGTCGGTCGCATTGATGGCAGTGGAGGGTGGGTCCGCTTTGTCGCGCGGCTTCAGGCCGCCGGGCCAGGAATGACCCCCGTCCTGCGTCAGATAAAGATCGATGGCTACTTTCCCGTTATGGTCCTTCCATTCGGTAAACGTATAGCCCGTATTTTCGGTGACCAGCGGCGGCGTATCGCAGGAGTCGAGGGCAGTCCATACACCCATCGCCGAGTCTACAGGCGTAAAATAGTGATTACCCATCCCGATCCCGCCGGCATACGGCACTTTGACATCCAATGCAGAATGGATATGCAGGATCGGCACCTCCCGCGAGGGCAGGCAGGGTGACGTAACCATCAGGGTGCCGCTGACGGAAGTTATCGCCGCTATCTTATCCGAAAGATCACAGGCAAGTGTGTAGGCCATCATGGCTCCGTTGGACATGCCCGCGACATATACTTTTTTGGGATCAACTTTGTAATTATCGACCAGCTGATCAATGAGGGCGCTGATAAAATGTACATCATCCACATTCTCTGTCTGAGCGACCGGGCAGCAGGCACCTGCATTCCAACTTCCCAGACCTCTCGGCCCGTAGACGCCGTCGGGGTATACAACAATAAAATTCTCCGCGTTCGCCTTATCCGTTATCCCATAATCCGCTTCGCATTGACTGGCACTGCCGCCAAAACCATGTAAGGCAATGACCAGCGGAATGCCGGAAGTATCGTAATAGTCCGGAGGCAGGTTCAGGATATAGGTCCTTGTCCTTCCATCGACATTCATCTTACCATTGTAGCGGTAAACTTTACCCGAATCGCCTTTCTGGCAGCTTAAGGCGAACAAAGGGAACAACAGCAGAATGAGCTGTACTTTAGATCCTGAGCGTGAACGTAACATAGTAACTTCTTTTTTTTGTTGATAGTGTATAATTGTCTGTAAATATGATGCGGGAAAAACACAGAAGGCGTCAGGATCATGGTGAAACAGGCAAATTCAAAAATGAAGCGGACAGCCGCTAAAAGTGAGATTTTTCCGCAGTAGCGACCATTTGCCCGCTTCATTCCCCCTTTTTGCCGCTTCAGCGGTAATTTTTACAGGAAATGAAAAAAAGAAAGAATTTTGCAGTATGGTACAACGGTATAATGTCAGGGCAGGATTGATCTTCTCCCTCTCTATCTCTATGATAGCGACAATATTGCCAAAGCTCATCCGCTTTGATCTCGAGCAATCGCGCGGTGTCTTTATCAATTTCATCTATCTGTCGGCCTGCTTTTTCTTCTGTTGGATGATCCATCATTTCTTTTTGCTGAATATCCGGTCCGGTCCATTATCACGCAAGGTCCCGAGAGCGGCAGCCAGCATTTTCTGCAGCGTTGTTCTGATCGCGGTGGCGACCCATTCGGTCAACATGACCACTGTGCTTCCGTTCAGCAAAGACCCGGGTACTGAATTAAGACCGGTCCGGATCTTTTTTATACGGTTATTCCGCGGCTTTATCATCAGTGCCATTGCCTGGTTCGCCGTCTACTATTTCAGGATCCAGATCATGTTGAAGCAGTCTTCGCTGGAGAATGAATATCTCAAACAGGAAAATCTCCAGGCTCAGCTGGCGTCCCTGAAGCAACAGATCAGTCCTCATTTCCTGTTCAATTCCCTCAACACCTTATCCACTCTCTCAACCGAAGAAAAAGTAAAAGAATACATTCTTAAAATGAGCGAAGTATACCGGTACGTGCTCCACTACCAGGAGCGGAATGAAGTACCGGTGCACGAGGAGCTGGCATTCATCAGATCCTATACCTATATCCTTCAATCGAGATTCGAAGAAGGATTGGAGATCAGCATACGGGTCAACCATGGCAACCTGAACCGGAAGGTATTGCCGTTCTCGCTGCAGTTACTGGTCGAAAATGCCATCAAGCACAATGCCGTTTCCTATAAAAAGCCGTTGACCATTGATATTTATGACCTGGATGGCGTGTTGATCGTCGAGAACGATTTCAGACCAAGACTTACCCTCGACAGCCATTCCGGGACCGGTCTCCATAACCTTGCCCGACGCTACCGGCTGGTTTCAGATAAAAAGATCCTGATCACCAAGGATAGCTCTAAATTTAAAGTTGAAATCCCTTTTTTGACATGAGAGTATTGATCATAGAAGACGAAAGAAAAGCAGCCAACGAATTAAAGACACTGGTACTGAACCTGCGGCCCGGCTGGGACCTTGTCGATACTATTCCCTCCGTTAGCGAGGCAGTCGATTGGCTGATAGAAAATAAGATGCCCGACCTTATCTTCAGCGATATCCAGCTGGCGGATGCCGTCTGCTTTCAGATCTTTGAGTCGGTAAAAATCGATTGTCCCATTATTTTCTGTACAGCCTATGATGAATATGCTATAAAAGCTTTCGAGACCAATGGTATCGACTATCTGCTCAAGCCGGTGGATAAAATCAAATTGGAAAGGGCATTGACAAAACTCGATAGCCTGCGATCGATGTTCAGTCAGAATACGGACAGCCCTTCCCTTATTCCTTACGGCGATCTCAGCAAGGTCATCAGACAACTATCCCCGCCATCCAATAAGACGATACTCGTGCATCACAAGGAAAAGATCATCCCTGTAAAATATCCCGATGTGGCCTACTTCTACTATGGACAGGGTGTGGTAATGATCAAACTAAACAACGGCGGCACTCACCATATTCCTCAGACCATCGATGAAATAGAAACAGCGGCCGATACCCATCTTTTTTACCGGGCCAACAGACAATTTCTCATCAACAGGAATGCCATCCGGAATATCGAGAAATTCTTCGCAAGGAAGCTCGTAGTAATAATGACTACCGATACGCCCGAGCCTCTCATCGTCAGCAAGGCTAAAGCAACCGATTTCCTCAACTGGCTGGAGAAAGGAAACTGATCCGGCCGATCCCGGCTCAGCACCGACCGAAAAGCGCAGGCCCGCTTTAATCCCCTCTTTGCCCGTCTGACCGGGTTTTGCCCGGCACCTATTCCCGCGATACTCCATTTTTACAGGATAATAATTTAAAACAGCAATTATCATGAGAAATGGAAGACATACTATCGCGATCGTTATTTTCCTGGCCTTGCTGATCACGGCAGAGATCGTCTGGAGCTGGCGGCGGGATAAGAAGGCCTATGGCCTGAAAGACACGCTTGCCAATCTCATTATCCTGGCAGGCTTTCAGCTGTCCAAATACCTGTTTGCCGGTTACCAGTTATTTATCTTACAGGGAGCTTCCCAAATCGCACCGGTACACCTTCCCGCTACGATCCGGACATTTGCAGCCTGTTTTATCCTGGCCGATTTCACTTACTATTGGTTTCACCGGCTCTCCCATAAATGGCAGCTCCTCTGGGCTTTTCACCTCATCCACCATTCGAGTCCCTACATAAACCTGACAACTTCCTATCGTCTCAACTGGCTGAGCGCAGTGATCAG
>Ga0310811_10014360_pt1 | contig 10324 bp, 8 predicted proteins | sample YCmetagenome_FD_207642 | JGI IMG/M metagenome (GOLD analysis project Ga0310811, IMG submission 207642) | Soil microbial communities from experimental microcosm in Duke University, North Carolina, United States - YC | ecosystem: Engineered > Artificial ecosystem > Soil microcosm > Unclassified ... | reverse complement strand
CCCTCGTCCCAGCCCTTGATGACGCGGCCGCGGCCGACCGGGAATTCGAACGGCTCGTTGCGGTCGTGCGAACTGTCGAATTTCTTGCCCTTGACGCCGTTGACGTAGAGCCAGCCGGTGTAGTGCACGACGGCCGTCTGGCCGGGCTTGGGCTGAGCGCCGGTGCCGATCTTCTCGTCGGTGAATTGCAGGCCTGAGGCTGTGGTCATGGCTTTCTTTCCGGCGGTTTGAGCGGTGGCGGCTTGGATCGAAACGGCTTCGGCGGCCATGCCGAAGCCGGCGATGAGGGCCGTGAATGCGAGGGCGCGGGCAGCAAGGCGCATGGAAATCTCCGGCTGGCGTCGGAGGGCGTCATACACCGGCCGGGCGGCGTTGTCTCGGCCGGTGCGCCCGATGCTCAAACCTCCGATTTCTGGCCGGATTGCCGCCGCCCGCCTATAAATGCATGGTCGGTTGGCGCCTCGATTCGCGTTCAGGGGCGTCCATTTTCGATACCGTCCGCAGCTCCGTGCGGACGGCGACCATCAGCGCTCGGCGGGAACAAAATGCGGCGCATTGTGGTCACCGGTAGCGGCATCGTCTCTCCCCTCGGTTGCGGGACGGGCCTTGTTTGGCAACGTCTGCTCGATGGCCGGTCCGGCATTCGGCGGCTCACGGACAATCTCGTTCACGACGTCCCGGCGAAGATCGCGGGCGTGGTGCCGCTCGTCACCGAGGACGCAGAAGGCGGCTTCGACCTCGACCACGTCGTCAGCCACAAAGACCACAAGCGGATGGACCGCTTCATCCAGTTCGCAATGTCGGCGGCCGACGAGGCGATTGCGCATGCGGACTGGGTTCCCGCCAACGATAGGGAGCGCGACCGAACGGCCACGATCATCGGTTCCGGCATTGGCGGCTTCGCAACGATGAAGCAGGCGGTGCACATCACCGATGAGCGCGGCCCGCGCAAGCTCTCGCCGTTCACGGTGCCGTCGTTCCTCGTCAACCTTGCCGCCGGGCAGGTGTCGATCCGGCACGGGTTTCGCGGCGCGATCGGCGCGCCGGTCACGGCCTGCGCCGCCGGCCTGCAGGCGATCGGCGACGGCGCGCGCATGATCCGCGCCGGCGAAGTCGACGTCGCGGTCTGTGGCGGCGCCGAAAGCTGCATCGAACGCGTCAGCCTCGGCAGCTTCGCCGCCGCGCGCGCGCTGTCCACGCATTTCAACGAGACGCCGCAGCGCGCCTCGCGCCCGTTCGACGCCGCGCGTGACGGCTTCGTCATGAGCGAGGGCGCGGCGGTGGTCGTCATCGAAGCGCTCGACCATGCATTGGCGCGCGGCGCGACGCCGCTCGCCGAAGTGGTCGGTTACGGCACCACGTCCGACGCCTATCACATGGTGGCGGCGCCGCCGGAGGGCGACGGCCTCAAGCGCTGCATGCGCCTTGCCGTCGATGCAGCGGGCATCGAGCCGGGCGACGTCGGCTACATTAACGCGCACGCGACCTCGACGCCGCACGGCGATGCCGCCGAACTGACCGCAATCCGCAGCGTGTTCAACGGCGCCCGCGTGCCCGTCTCGTCGACGAAGTCCTCGACCGGACATCTGCTCGGCGCGGCCGGCGCCGTCGGCGCGATCTTCACCGTCAACGCGCTCCGCTCCGGCGTGCTGCCGCCGACCATCAATCTGGAAAAGGCCGACGAGGAATTCGGCGATCTCGATTTGATCGGGCCCGAGCCGCGCGTGCGCTCGGTCGACTATGCCATGGCCAATGGCTTCGGCTTCGGCGGCGTCAATGCGTCGCTTCTGCTGAAGCGCTGGACGATATAGTCCGGCCGGCGTATGCGCACAAACTGACGTTGGGCAACCGGCCGGGTGAAGTCCGCCCGGGGCCAGAAGCTGACTCGGCACTCTTGATTGTATTCGATTTCGGGCCAACCTTTGCCTGTCGAGCCGATTATGGCATGCGGCCGCCTTCGAGATGGAAGGTCCAGCCCGCGGCCGTAACGGCTTTCTCGACCGCCTCGCGCACGCGCGCATAGTCGACCTTGCCGCCGCCGCCGCCCGCCGAGACGTCCGTGCGCGTACCGGAGCGCGTCCAGCCCGACGTGGTCGTGGTCTCGACCGTGAGCGTCGGCGGCGGGATGCCCCAGCTTCGCTCGATCACGACCTCACGGAAATGGACAATGTGCTCCGTGCCGGCAAGACGGATCGCGGCCTTGTAGGTGACCTTGCGGCCGCCGAGCCACCATTTTGCGGTGATCGTCTCGCGCGCGCCTTCGAGCGCGCCGTCGGTCTCGGTGACGGTCAACCCGGCGCCCGTGAGGACCGATTTCAATTCCGTTTTCAGGTCGGTCATGGCGCGCCCCCTGGATGAGCAACTTATACAGGCAGCGCGCCGGCCTCGCGCTTGACGCAGGTCAACATCCGATGCGCGCCGGCCGCGCACATTCTAGATATGGTCGGAGTCCATATCTCGAAGGCTGTGTGCGGAATCTCTCGGATCTCGCCGCGAGCGGCGCTGACCGCGGCGGCGTTTGCGCTTGTGTCGGGCGAGGCCGTTGCCATCAACTGTCCGAAGGGATGGGAGCCCGCGCCGTTCGGCAGAAACGCATGTGTAAGGTCATTGGATTGCCGGCCTGGATTGGTCATGAGCGGCGGTGTATGCGTCGAGCCGCCGAAGACCGTTCAGCCGCGCGCGCCGGCGAAACCGGCGCCTCCCGCAGCGTGCAGCGCCGGTCTCGTCGGGCGCTACCTGGCGGAGGTGCAAAGTCAACCGCCGTCGCGCCGGCCGGCGCCCGGCAGTGTCGTGGCGCTGACGGAGAACGGCAAGGCGTGCGTTGCTCAAATCCCGGCCGCGAAAGGCGGAACGACCCCGCAGAGTGCTTCATCGACCGACAGTGGTCAGGCTTCGATGCGGACCGATGGCACGACGATCTACGTGATGGACGGGTCGGGATTGATTGTCCTGGCGGTGCTCAGGACCAGGCAGAGTTCAGCGCCCATTTTCGTGCCGCCCTCAGCCGGCGGGGCAGCCAAGGCGGCCGAGAACTATTTTATGTCGCACCTATGGGAAGCGAGCAGCGCGAACCTGCCGCCCGGTGCGCAATCGGCGCTCATGAACGGCATCCCAATGCCCAGTGACTTGTATGGCAACGCCGCCGTGAGCGCCGCCGAAGGCGCAGCAAATGCGGCTCAAAGTGCCGTGAACTGGGTCAAGAAAAATCCGGCCGACGCCAGCCTGCTGGCCCTGTCGACCGCGGTCAACATAGCGTTCCCGTACACGTCGTTTGGCAACCCGATGATTGCAGGGGCGATAACGACTGGCACCATCGCCGCCGTTCGAAGCCTCGGCAAGGACTTCCTCACCAGCAAGAGCATCGCGCAAAAATTCGAGAATGCAGCGAATGAGGGTATCAACGAAGCCGCCAAGTCCGCTCTTGGCGACACGGCCGGTGCAGGCATTTCCAAGGTGATGGGTGACTCGCTCGCCACGGCCGCACTCAGCCAGGGCGCCTCACAAGGCGTCAGTACGGCCTACGACGCCGTCACGAATAGATTGATGGCGATGAAGGATACCCCGAAGTCTCACCCCTATAACAGCGATCTCGTGAAGCCCGCCAGCGCAGCGGTGCCGCACAGCGGAATGAGAATACTCATGCCGGCCAACCAATGAGAGAGCTTTCGTGAACGCGTTCAAGATCACTCTCAGGTCGCTTGTGCTGATCGCGCTGATGATGTCCCAATCGGCAGGCGCGGCCGAAAACCTTGCGGTCGTAACGATCCCCGGCAGCACGGACGTCGCGGCGAAGGACGTTGCGCCCGACATCATGCTCGCGGTTCTTGCCGTCAGCCAAACGTTGCGGGGCGACCGGGACCTGTCAAAGGGCCTTGGCACGACTCAATTCGCGCCGGGCGCCAAAATCGCATCCCACGATGCCGGGCCGAACGGGGGTGGATTCCGATACGACGGATATCAACTCGCGGGTGTCACGATCAACATCATCGAGCCCTCGCCACGCACTAATCCGGGCCGTCGCGTGACGGGTCTTCTTCAGTTCCAGAATTTAGATGGTTTACGCGCGCAGACTGCGTTCATGATCGACTACGGCTATTCGCCGAAGGGCGTCGTGGTTCACGACCTCCAGGCCATGCCTCTCACGCCTGCCGACGCGCGCGTGGTCCTGCGTGCGCTTCCGCTCAAGGATGGGCAGGCGCTGCTCCAGCAGCGACCCAGGACAATCGAAGCCTTTCTGGAGCAGACCGCCAGCCGAGCTCGCCGAATGCCGTTGCCGGCCGGCGACTGGATGTTGGTGGCAATTTCGCCGGACCGTGTTCTTCCAGGAGACCGGCTCGAGATCCATGTTGGCAGCGAGGCCGGAAAAATTGATCCAAAAGCTCCGCCGGCCATGACGTTTGATTATGCGGGCTTCCCCGTTGCGGCGGTTGCGTGGAGATCCGGCGGCCAATCCGCTATCGCGAGCGTGTTCCTGCACACCGACATGCACCCGAACAAGAGCAATGGACGGCGGCTACTGGGAACCGTCGGACTGACGAACCTGGCCGCCGGTGCTGCCATCTCTGCCGTTCCGCGAGCCGCCGGCGGCTGGTCGCTCGACGACGACGCCAATCCGACGCAGCTTGCCTTCGCCACGCCGGAGCGCGCCGACGATCCCGAGTTGCTGATCTCGTGCGACCGGCCGAATAACGAATTGCATGTGCTCTATCGTAAGCTCTCCTCCGACGATGCCGAGGCGGCAAGAGATAAGCTCGACACACTTAATGCCGCGATCGCCGGAGCTGGGACGTCGATGACGCTCTCGGGTTTCATCTCGCGCGCGCCGGAAGCGACCGCGGTCGGCTACGACATTCTCTCCACCGATGACAGCGCCGCCGTGCTGACCGTGCCGGATCTGACGTGGAAACTTCCCGGCATGACAATCGCCACGCCGCTCACGCCTGCCGCGGCGCAGTTCGTTCAGGCGTGCCCGAAGGTGGGAACGGCGGCCGGGAGCATGACGTGGCGGCGGCGGATCAATCTTGCCGCGGGCTATGCGATCGATTTGCCGTTCGGCTTCTTCCGTCTCGCGAGCGCAGACCGGTCCGGCCGCTTCTATCGCGGCGGGCCGGGCAATGGCACGCTTCAGGTATCGAACGTCGTCAACCAGGATGACATGACGCCGCGCGAAGCGCTCAAGCGCATGACGCAGGACAAGGACGTCGTTACCAAGGTGGCGAAGAGCGCGGTGTCGAAGGACACGCTGACCATCACCGGCACGCGCGGCAGCCGCGCCATGTTTCTCAAGGCGATCCTCACTTGCGAGAAGAGCCAGTGGGCGATCGTGCGGTTGGAGTACGACGCGGCGGCGCGCGGCGAGGTCGAGCCGCTGCTTGGGCGGATCGAGCAATCGTTCACGCCGCAGGGTGAATATGAAGGGCAGGCCGCCTGCGAGTAGCGCGCGGCGATCAGCGCTTGGGCAGCTTCACGCTGGCGAGTATGCGGTCGAGCACCGGGCCCCAGGTCGCCCACTGCTCGGAATTGGCATCGAAGAGGAAGGCGGGCGCGCGCGGGTCGGCGAAATAGACGACGATCTGCCGCCGGCGCGGCGGCGGATCGTTCTCGCTGGTCAGCATGTCGGTCATCTTGGCCGCGCGGCCGTCGACGGTGGTCGGCTGCTCCTTCAGGTCAGGATCGAGCAGCGTGTCGTTGGTCGGGAAGATGCTGAACCAGGCCCCGGCCGCGATGTCCTTCGCATTCTGGGCGAACATGACCTCGTCGTGGTCCTCGGGCGGGCGCTTGTATTCGATGCGCTTCCAACCCGCCGGCACTTCGAAATCGACGCCGTAGGCTTTCACCTTCTGCCAGACTTGCTGCGCCGGCGCGGGCCAGGGCGCGAGGAGGGCGGCGCCGGCTCCGATCAGGACCTGGCGGCGAGCGAACAGACGGAGCGGCATGTTTGTCATTAAAACAGATTACCGGCCATGCCACCGGCGTCGCTTGATCCACCTCAATTGAAGCGCGGGCACTCGATCAACGAACTACCCACATCGGACGCCAGCCGCCCGAAGCGTTCGGTCCGCCGATGTCCGCCTTCGGTCATCCACGGACATTGTCGATCGCCGCATACAGGTCCACGTGATCGAGCACGCGACCGCCGGCGACGTGCGCGCTCCGTGGTGCGAGCGGCTACTCCGCCGCCTGCACGGTCGGTAGCTTGTAGCCCTCGAACTGCTGGCGCAGGCGCGTCTTCAGGATCTTGCCGGTCGCCGTGTGCGGGATCTCGTCGACGAAGGCGACGTCGTCCGGCATCCACCATTTGGCGATCTTGCCCTGCATGAAGCCGAGCAACTCTTCCTTCGTGGCCGTTTCGCCCTTCTTGAGCACGACGACGAGCAGCGGCCGCTCGTCCCATTTCGGATGCGCGACGCCGATGACCGCGGCCTCCGCCACCTTCGGATGGCCGACCGCGAGGTTTTCCAGATCGATCGACGAGATCCATTCGCCGCCGGACTTGATCACGTCCTTGGAGCGGTCGGTGATCTGCATGTAGCCGTATTCGTCCATGGTCGCGACGTCGCCGGTGTCGAACCAGCCGTCTGCGGCGAAGACTTCGGCGCCTTCGCCCTTGTAGTAGCCCTTCGCCACCGCCGGACCGCGCACCTTCAACCGGCCGAAGGTCTTTCCGTCCCAGGGCAGGTCGCGGCCGGCATCGTCGGTGATCTTCATCTCGACGCCGAAGGGCGGGTGACCCTGCTTCATCTGCACGTCGAGCCGCGCGTCGCCCTTGAGCGCGGCATATTCCGGCTTGAGCGTGCAGAGTGAGCCGAGGGGGCTCATCTCGGTCATGCCCCAGGCATGGATGACCTCGACGCCGTATTCCTCCTGGAACGTCTTGGTCATGGCGCGCGGGCAGGCGGAGCCGCCGATGACGACGCGATTGAGGTCCGGCAGCTTGCCGCCGGTCTTTTCCAGGTCCTGGAGCAGCATCAGCCACACCGTCGGCACGGCGGCGGTGAAGGTCACCTTGTACTTGGTGAGCAATTCGTAGATCGAGGCGCCGTCCATCTTCGGGCCCGGCAGCACCATTGTCGCGCCGGCCATCGGGCAGGAGAAGGCGAGCGACCAGCCATTGGCGTGGAACAGCGGCACCACGGGCATGACGACGTCGCGCGCCGACACTCCCTTGCAGTCCGGCATCACCGCGATCATGGCGTGCAGCACGTTGGAGCGGTGCGAATAGAGCACGCCCTTCGGATTGCCCGTCGTGCCGGACGTGTAGCACATGCCGGCGGCGGTGTTCTCGTCGAACTGCTTCCACTGGAAATCGCCGTCGACCTCCGCAATCCAGTCCTCATAGGCGACCGCGTTCTTCAAATTCGTCTGCGGCATGTGTGCGGCGTCGGTGAGGATGACGTAGCGCTCGATGCTCGGCAGCCGGTCGGCGATCTTCTCCAGGAGCGGCACGAAGGTGAGATCGACGAACATCATGCGGTCTTCCGCATGGTTGACGATCCATACGATCTGGTCGGGGAAGAGGCGCGGATTGACGGTGTGGTAGACCGCGCCGACGCCGAGGATGCCGTACCAGGCCTCCAGGTGCCGCCACGTATTCCAGGCGAGCGTCGCGACGCGGTCGGACAGTTTGATCCCGTCCTTCTCCAGCCGCTGCGCCACTTTCAGCGCGCGGGCACGGATCTCGCGGTAATTGGTCTCGACGATCGGCCCCTCGACCGAGCGGGTGATGACTTTGCGGTCGCCGTGGAAAATGGCGGCGTGGTCGATGACGCGGTGCAGCAGCAGCGGCCAGTCCTGCATCAGCCCGAGCATTTGTTCCCTCTCGCAATTACCTGTTTCGCGGCCATGGATCGACGGTCGCCAGGCTTGGACCGGCCCCTCGCCGGTCAAGGGGCAAGGTTAGCCATGGCGGTCCCAAGTGCAACGGTTTTGGTTCCTCGCGCGTTGTCGGAACACGGCCGGGCTGAAGGGCCGGGGAGGGCGACATGGCGTTCCTGACGGCGGCACTCGTGATGGCCGGTCTCGGCATCCCGACGGCGGACGTTCCCTTGCCGCCGCCGCGGCCGCAAATGACGCAGGCGCAGGAGAAAGCCCCCGCGCTCCCGGTCGTCGCAATCGAGACCGAGCACGGCCCCCCGACCGATTGTGACAAGAGGCTCGCCGTCATGGCGGTCTTCACCCCCAAGCCGAGCAGGGCCGGGCCCGGCGCTTGCGGCGGCGAGGACCTGGTTGAGCTCAATGCCGTGCTGCTTTCCGACGGCAGCCGTGTCGCCGTCGCGCCCAAGGCGACGCTGCGCTGTGATATGGCGGAATCATTTGCCGCTTGGCTGCGCGACGAGGCCGCGCCCCGCCTGAAGTCGCTCAATTCGCCGCTGCGCACTGTGGTGAACGAGGACTCGTATGAGTGCCGTGGCCGCAACCGGGTCGCCAGCGCAAAGGTCAGCGAGCACGGCAAAGGCAACGCCATCGACGTGCGCGGTTTCGTGCTCGCCGACCGCCGCAAGATCGTCCTCACCGACGCCAACGAGCCCAAGGACCTGCGCGAGACCCTGCGCGACTCCGCCTGCCGCCGCTTCACCACCGTGCTCGGCCCGGGCTCGGACGCCTATCACGAGCAGCACATCCATCTCGACGTGCTCGAACGGCGGGCGGGCTACCGCATCTGCCAATGGGACGTCCGCGAGCCGGCGCCGCCGCCGGCCGTCGTCGCCTCGCGGGAGGCGGTGCCCCTGCCGCCGCCGCGGCCGGCGGTCGCGGACAGCCGGAAATTGTGAGCCGACATCCACGGTCCTTTCATAGTTCCCGGCTAGCACAGCCGGGATGACCATTGGCGAACCCCTGAGATTCGTCGGCCCGGCTGCCCGGCCGGGTCTGAGCCGGCGCGGCCTGCTGCGCGCCGGCATCGGTCTGGCCGGGGCGGGCGGGCTGATCGGGGCGGGAACCGGCGCCTATGCCGCGGCTGAGGCCGCCGACGACCTCATCGTCACCGACTATCGCCTGACGCCGCCGGGCTGGCCGTTGGGGCACCGGCTGACCGTGACCGTCGTCGCCGACCTGCACGCGGGCGGCCCGAACATGGGCCTGGCGCGGGTCCGGCAGGTCGTCGATGCGGCGCAGGCCGCCGGCGGCGACCTCGTCGTCATCATGGGCGACTATTTCGCCACGCACCGATTCATCACCGAGCACGTGCCGCACGCCGCGTGGGCGGCGGAGCTGGCGCGGCTTCAGGCGTCGCTCGGCGTCTACGCGATCCTGGGCAATCACGACTGGTGGTACGACATCGCCGGCGTGCGCCGCGCGCTCGCGGCCGAGCACATTCCGGTGCTCGAAAACGACGTCGTGCATCTGGGGCCCCCGGGGCGCCGCTTCTGGCTCGCCGGCCTCGGCGACCAGCTCGCGCATTACATTTCGCCCGGCCGCTTCCGCGGCGCCGACGACCTGCCCGGCACGCTCAGGCAGGTGCGCACGTCCGATCCGGTGATCCTGCTCGCGCACGAGCCCGACATCTTCGTCGACGTGCCTGAGCGCGTGTCGCTGACCATTGCCGGCCACACACATGGCGGCCAGATCCGCCTGCCTTTCGTGCCGCCGGTGTGGGCGCCGTCAATGTATGGCGCGCGCTTCGCCTACGGCCACATCGTCGAGAGCGGCCGCCACCTGATCGTCTCCGGCGGTCTCGGCTGCTCCAAAGTGCCGCTGCGGCTCGGCGTGCCGCCGGAGATCGTGCGCATCGTGGTGGGGGCGTGATCCCTCAGATCGCCTGCATCACCGGACGGTAGCAGGCATCCAGCCCGAAGCATGCGGCCAAAGCCTGGCGCAGTTTGGTTGAGTTCTCACCGTCGATCGGTACGTCAGGATAACCATGCCGCCGCAGGAACACCTGCGCGCGCAGGATCGCAGGTTTGCCGCCGGCGGTCATTGCCATGACGACGTCCCTGGCCGCGTCGGTGAAGCGCTTGAGCCGCACCAGGCTTTGCGCGCGCGCGACGAGGAGCTTGGCGGAGCGATCGGGCGGCATGATGTAGAGCGGCACGCCGGGAGAGGCTTCGGCGAGAATGCTGTCGTAGTCCTTCACCGCCAGATCATCGCGGCCGGCCGCTCGATAGGTGTCCGCGCGCGAGATCATCAGGTCGACACGGTCGGGCGCGAGCTTGAGCGCGGCGCTGAGATCTTCGATGGCGGCCTCGGGTTGGCCGATGGCGAGACGGATCGCGGCTCGCTGCGAGAACAGGACCGGATCGAGCGGCGTGCGCCCGATCAGGAAATCGTAGTCGTCGAGCGCGACCTTGTAGTTGGCGCGGCTGCAACACTGGCCGAGATAGGCAAA
>Ga0310811_10014359_pt1 | contig 10324 bp, 6 predicted proteins | sample YCmetagenome_FD_207642 | JGI IMG/M metagenome (GOLD analysis project Ga0310811, IMG submission 207642) | Soil microbial communities from experimental microcosm in Duke University, North Carolina, United States - YC | ecosystem: Engineered > Artificial ecosystem > Soil microcosm > Unclassified ... | reverse complement strand
CCGAAGTCCTGACCGCCGAACGTGGCGACCTTACCGGTCTTGGTCATGCCCGCCGCCAGGTACCCGCCGAGGAAGCCGTCCTGCACGGTGTTGAACACTAGCTGGTCGATGTTGCTTTCCTTGGTGCCGGTCAGGCACTGCGAGGCGTACGAGCAGTCGACGATCGCGATGGGCTGGCTCGGGTGCGCTTTGGCCGCGCTTTCCGTCGCCGCACCCATCAGGAAGCCGACCGTGACGATGATCCCGCACTTCTGGCTGAGGAACGTGTTGATGTTCGGCACGTAGTCGCTCTGCGACGTCGACTGCAGGTACTTCACCTGGACGTTGGGGTTGGCGGCGGCCGCCTGCTGCATACCCTCCCACGCCGACTGGTTGAACGACTTGTCGTTGATGCCACCGGTGTCGGTGACCATGCAGCCGAGGAAGCTGCCGGATGCTGCCGTGCCCGTCGTGCTTGACGCGCTGGCCGAGCCTGCTGCCGCCGGGGATGACGATGCGCTCGCGGCCGGGGCACTGCTGGTGCTGCTGACGCTCGACGTGCTGCTGCCGCACGCGGCGATCAGCAGGGTCGCGGCCCCCGCCGCCACGACCGTTGCCAACGAGGTATGTCTCACCGTTTCCTCCACTGGACCAGATTGCCAACGCCCAAGCTTGGCAAGGGCGTTTCCTAGGTCAGATTGCCCGGAGATTATTTCGCCGATGTATCCGATGTGAAGAGGCTTGCCCGTCGTAAGCCACTTCGTTGCGAAATCGCGATCCATGAACGGCCGTTTGCGTCGAATTTACAGAATGTCCAGGTATAGCCCAATTTTTCGCTTTCACCCTTCGGGGGGCAGCCGGTTGCCAGTGTGCCGATTCTGTCGCACTGTTGCTTAGGTGGACATCGATTGGCCCGCCCTGCGCGCCGCCGCTGCCGACGTGGCAGGACGCGCCTATGCCCCTTACTCGCGGCTGCGCGTTGGCGCTGCGGGACTGACCAGTGACGGGAGGGTCGTGACCGGCTGCAACGTGGAGAACGCGTCGTTCGGTCTAACGCTGTGTGCCGAGTGCGGCCTGGTGTCGGCCCTGCACGCCACGGCGCCCGCCCCGGCGCCTGCCCCGCCCGCCGGGGACGCTCCTGACACGCCTGGGCTCGTCGCCGTGGCGGTCGTCGCCGGGGACGGGGCACCGCTGCTGCCGTGCGGGCGGTGCCGTCAGCTCCTCCTTGAGGCCGGCGGCCCCGCGCTCCTCGTCGACACGGCCGGCGGCCCGGCGGCCCTGGCCGAACTGCTGCCCGCCGCGTTCGGCGGCGCGGACCTGTCCGCCCGCCGGGACTCCTGACATGCCGGACGCCGTATCGCTCATCCGCGTCAAGCGCGATAACACCCGGCCGCTCACCGACGAGGAGATCCACTGGCTCTTCGCCGCCTACGCCCAGGGCGAGGTGGCCGATGAGCAGATGGCCGCGCTGCTGATGGCGATCTACTTCAACGGCCTCGACGGCCCTGAGCTGCGGGCCTGGACCGGTGAGATGATCGCGTCCGGCGAGCGCCTGCAGCTCGCGGGGCTCACCCGGCCCTCGGTCGACAAGCACTCCACCGGCGGCGTCGGCGACAAGGTGTCACTGGTCCTCGCGCCGCTGGTGGCGAGCTGCGGCGCGGCGGTGCCGATGCTGTCCGGGCGCGGCCTGGGCCATACTGGCGGGACCCTGGACAAGCTGGAGGCCATCCCCGGCTGGCGGGCCAGCCTCAGCAACGACGAAGTGGCTGCCGCGCTGAGCAGCGCCGGCGCGGTGATCGCCGCTGCGGGCAGCGGCCTGGCCCCCGCCGACGGGCGGCTCTACGCGCTGCGCGACGTGACGGGCACGGTCGAGTCGATCCCGCTGATCGCCAGCTCGATCATGTCCAAGAAGATCGCGGAAGGCACTGAGGCGCTCGTGCTCGACGTCAAGACCGGAGCGGGCGCGTTCATGGCGCGCCGCGAAGACGCGCTGCGCCTCGCCCGCACGATGGTCGCCCTGGGTGAGGAGCACGGCGTCCGCACCAGGGCGCTCATCACCCGCATGGACGCCCCGCTGGGCCGCGCCGTCGGCAACGCCCTGGAGGTGGAAGAAGCTGTCGCCGCCCTGTCCGGCGACGGCCCTGCGGACCTGATGGAGGTCACCTACGCGCTGGCCAGGCACATGCTTGAGCTGGCCGGCCTCGACGGGGACCCGGCGGCGGCGATAGCGAGCGGCCGGGCGCTCGACACCTTCAAGCAGATGATCAAGGCCCAGGGCGGCGACCCGGAGGCCCCGCTCCCCCAGGCCGCGTACCGGCGGGAAGCGCTCCAGGCACCAAGCGACGGCTGGGTCACCGGGCTGGACGCGCGGGCCGTCGGCGTCGCCGCCTGGCGCCTGGGCGCCGGCCGTGCCCGCAAGGAGGACAGCGTCAGCTACACGGCGGGCGTCCGCTGCCTCGCCAAGCCCGGCGACCACGTCAACCAGGGAGACCCGGTCGTCGAGCTGTACGCCGATGACCCGGCCCGCTTCGCCGCGGCGGTCGAGGCCCTCGGCGGGGCACTGGCGATAGCCAGCGAGCCGTCTGCCGCGGTCCCGCTCATCGTCGACCAGGTCGGCGGCTAAGCGTTCAGCCTGAGGCTGACGTCTTGATCAGGGGGATCGCGGCCTCGGACCATTTCGCTACCGCTTTGTCCAGGTCCGCCAGCTCTGGTTCGGTGACGTACAGGCCGCGCGCTGGGACAGTCGCGCCGAGTTCGACGAGGACCGGGCGGAGGTGAACCTCGACCGCGAGGAGGTGGCCGGGCCAGCCGCCGGTCATGACGGGAACCGCGGTGACGCCCGCCAGGCCGTTGTTGCCGTAGCGGTCGAGGAACGCCTTGAGCATTCCGGTGTAGCTGGCCTTGTAGGTGGGTGAGGCGAAGACCGCGACGTCGGCGGCGGCGACCTGGGCGGTCAGCCCGGTCAGTTCCTCGTCGGCCCAGTCGAACAGGCGGGGGGCGTGGCGGGCCAGGTCGATGACGGGAGCCGTCTCGGCGTTGTCCAGTTCCTTGGCCAGGGCTGCCGCGACGGCCAGGGCCACGGAGTGGGTGCGGGAGGCGGGCTTGGGGTTGCCGGTGATGACTGCGATCCTGGGCATGATGCCGTTTTACCCCTCATCCTGAACCATACTATTTTGATAGATTTAGTATACATTAATGGTGATATGCGGCTGGGCACAGGCGGGCCACCGGTGCCGTTGGGGCCGGGTGAACTTCGCAAACCGGACGCTAGGCGCGTATCGTCACCAGCATGAGGGTGCAGGAGATGCGCAAGCTCGTTCAACTGCGCGGGGTGACGCTCGATCCGACAGCGCGGCGGCTCGCTGCCTGTTATGACGTGGCTGACCTGCGGCGGGCGGCGAAGCGGCGCATTCCCCGGCCAGTGTTCGACTACGTGGACGGGGCGGCGGACGAGGAGATCGCGGTCGCGGCCAACGTGGCGGCGTTCCGGTCCTGGCGGTTCCTGCCCCGGGTGCTGGCCGGCGTGGCATCGGCGTCGACCGCAACCTCAGTGCTCGGCACCTCGCTGCCGGTGCCCTTCTTGCTCGGGCCAGCCGGGTATACGCGGATGATGCACCCGGACGGGGAGATCGGCGCGGCCCGCTCGGCGCTGCGGCACGGCGTCCCGTACACGCTGTCCACGATGGCGTCGACCGGGATCGAGGAGCTGCGTGCCGGGGTCGCCTCGGTTGCTCCGGTTGGTTCGGTTGGTTCGGTTGGTTCGGACAGTGACCTGTGGTTCCAGCTGTACCTGACCAGGAACCGGGAGCAGGCGTTCGACCTCGTCGCGCGCGCGGCCGACAACGGGTACTCGACGCTGGTGCTGACGGTCGACACGATCGTGGCGGGCAACCGGGTGCGGGACCTGCGCAACGGCCTGTCCATCCCGCCCGCGCTGACCTTGTCGACCGTGGCGTCGGTCGCCATGAAGCCGTCTTACTGGTACCACTTGCTGGCCGGCCCGGCGCTTGACTACGCCAACTTCGCCGGGGGCGGGCCAACCACGGTGATGAAGACGGCGGACTTCTTCGACGCCGACCTGAACTGGTCGGACGTCTCGGATCTGCGGTCGCGGTGGGCGGGGCGGTTGCTGCTGAAGGGGCCGGTAGGGCCCGCGGACGCCCGGCGCGCCCTTGAGCTTGGCGTGGACGGGGTGCAGTTGTCCAACCACGGCGGGCGGCAACTGGACCGGACGGTAGCGCCGGTTGACCTGATCGCGCCGGTCCGGGAGGCCGTAGGGCCGGCGTTCACCGTGCTGGTGGACTCAGGCGTGCGGCACGGGGCGGACATCGCGATTGCCCTGGCACTTGGGGCGGACGCGGCCGTGCTCGGGCGGAGCTACCTCTACGGGCTGATGGCCGGCGGCGAGGCCGGCGTGGACCGCACGCTCGACTTGTTGACGAGCCAGTTCAAGTCCACGCTGCAGTTCCTCGGGATGAACTCGGTGGCCGAACTGCGCAAGCAGGGCCGGGACTTGCTCACGCGCACAGCGGACTGACGCCCGAAGCGACTCGGCCCTCGGGGCCGGCCCGGCCCCGGCAGCGGGCTCGGCAGCCGTAGCCGGTTCGGTGGCGTAGCCGGTTCGGTGGCGTAGCCGGTTCGGTGGCGTAGCCGGTTCGGTGGCGTAGCCGGTTCGGTGGCGTAGCCGGTTCGGTGGCGTAGCCGGTTCGGTGGGCGTGGGAAATGCCTTGCCCTTGGGAAGCGCGTTGCCCTTGGGGGTCTCTGGGCTTGGAGTGGATTTGGCCTTGAGTGCCGCAGGGACCATTTGGTTCTGTCCCTGCGTGCCACAAGGGCGATAGAGGCGTCCTTATGGCACGCAGGGACAGAACGTAGTGGCCCTGAGTGCCGCAAGGCCAGATCCGTTCTAGCCTTGCGGCACTCAGGGCGGGTGAACTTATCTTGCTGGTGTTACGGGCGGGGCGGGAGGGGCGGGCGGCGCTTGACCGGGCCCGTTGCCGGGTCCGGGAGCGGGGGCCGCGGGTCCTCCTCCAGGAGCGCCAGGGCGCGGTCGACGGCCACTTCGAGCTGCGGGTCGTGGCCGACGGCCCAATCGTCCGGGGAGATCAGCACTTCTGTGTCCGGGTCGACGCCGTAGTTCTCCACGGACCAGCCGAACTCGTTGAACCACGAGGCGTAGCGCGGGATCGTGATCCTGGTGCCGTCGACCAGGCCGTGGCCGTGGCCGTCGATGCCGACCACGCCGCCCCACGTGCGGGCGCCGATCACCGGGCCGAGGCCCAGTGACTTGATGGCGGCGGTCACGATGTCGCCGTCAGAGCCCGCGAACTCGTCGGTCAGCGCGACCATGGGGCCGCGCCGCGCCTCCTGCGGGTAGCTGTAGGGACGCAGGTGACGCGGGATCTTCCAACCGATGATGCGGCGGGCGAGCTTCTCGATGATCAGCTGCGAGGTGTGCCCGCCCCGGTTACCCCGGACGTCGACGATCAGGGCGTCGCGGCTCATCTCGGCGCGCAGGTCACGGTGCAGGTGCGCCCAGCCCTCCCCCATCATGTCCGGCACGTGCAGGTAGCCGACCCGGCCGTCAGACCTGGTGCGGACGAAGGCGCGGCGGTTGGCGACCCAGTCCTGGTAGCGGAGCCGGCGGTCGTCGTAGAGCGGGACGATCACCACGCGGCGCGTCTCGGGGAACTCAAGCTCCGGCGCCTTGGCGGGGGTGTCGGCCTCCGCTGCCGCGTCGGCATCGGCCTTCGGCTCGGTGCCGGTATCGGCCTTCGATGCCGCGTCGGTATCGGGCTTCGAGTCCGCATCGGCGGCCACATCAGCGGATCCCTCGGCGGTAGCCAACTCACGCTCGGCGGACATAACCGAAATATCCGAAATATCGGGCGCGTCAGCGCCCGATATTTCGGATGGCGACGCTGCCTCGGGTGCCCCTGCTGCTTCCCGCGCTGCTGCCTTGGGGGCGGCCGCGGCCTTCGCTGTGTCCTTGGTGTCCTTTGCGTCGGACGACTTCTCGTCCTCGTCGTCCTCGTCTTCTTCCTCGTCGGCCGGGGGGCGCGGGACCAGGGACGGGTCGGCGGGCTTGATCGTGAGCTCGACTGGCTTGCCGTGGGTGCCGGCCAGGGCCGGGCCCGGGCCGTGCACCGGGTCCACCGGGCGGCCGTCCACCGCGAGGATCTCGTCGCCCTCCCGGACCGCGACGCCGGGGGCGGCGAACGGGGACCGGGCCCGCGGGTCGGAGGACTCGCCTGGCAGGACCCGCGCCACCAGCCAGCGGCCGTCGGGCGCGCGGACTACGTCCGCGCCGAGCAGGGCCGCCGGCTGGCCGCGCTGCGCCGACCTCGCGGAGAACGTGCCCGACGGCGTGACGTACGCGTGGGACGTGCCGAGCTCGCCTGCCACTTCCCAGAGCAGGTCACCGAACTCGGCCGAGGTGCGCACCCGGTCAAGCAGGAACCGGTACTCGTCGAGGACGCCGTCCCAGTCCACACCGGACATGTCAGTGTTCCAGAAGTCGCGGCGCAGCAGCCGGCCGAACTCCGCGTACGCGTGCCGCCACAGGGCCGCCGGGTCAGCCTGGAACCTCGCGCGGGTCAGGTCCACGTTGACCACGTCGTCGGACGAGCCGTTGTCGGACTTGCGGTCGGCCGGGGCGACGCGCACGTCGCCGTGATGAGCGATGACGAGCCGCGCGCCGTCGCCGCTGACGGCGTACCAGCTCACCTCGTTCGCGAGCACGCTTGACTCGCGCTTGCGCAGGTCGAACCGCTCGAGCGCGGGCGACGGGTGCCCGTCCTCCGGGTCAGCGGTGCCCTCGCCGAGCACGCCGGACAGCGGGTAGCGCAGCCAGAGGAGGCCGCCCTTGGCGGCGGCGAGGTAGTAGTACCGCGCTTCGTCCACCGGGACCGCCACCACGCGGGAGGAGATTCCGTCGGTGTCCACAGTCAGCCGAACTCGTTCTGACGAGTCTTTTGAGTTGTCACCGCCGCCCACGGGACGGCCGCCGGGGAGCGGGCCGAACGGCGACAGCGTGTGCGCGGCCAGCGGCACCAGGTAGGGGCGGGCGCCGAACGGGAACGACAGGTCGAACGAGTGCGCGTCGTAGATCGGGTCGAAGGTGCGGCGGGACAGGAAGGCCAGGTACAGGCCGTCGACGGTGAAGACCGGGTCGCTGTCGACGAAGCGGCCGTCGGTCACGTCCACCGTGAACCCGTCCTCGACCCGGGCCAGCCGGATGCGGGCGAGCGGCTGCGGTCCCGGCTGGGCCCAGGCCAGCCACGCCGAGTCCGGTGACCAGGAGACGTCTTCGATGTCGCCGTCGTCGTTCGCGGTCAGCTCGGTGACCTCGCCGGACTCGACGTCCACGAGCAGCAGCCGGCCGTCGTGCGACGCGGCGGCGAGCTTGGCCCCATCCGGGGATGCCACCAGCTGCGTCACGTTGCCGAGGTCGGCCGAGGTCAGCGTCGTCACGGTGTCGGCTGAGTCCGGTTCGATCTCGGCGACCTGGATGGCGTCGCCGCCGCCGGCGTCGGTGACCCAGGCGACCTTGCCGGTCTTGCCGAGGATGCGGGGCAGCCGGGCACGGGCGGCCGGGTTCACCGACAGGGCGCGCGCGGGGCCGTCGGAGTGGGTGAGCCAGTGGATGGTGCCGCGCACTTCCACGACGCTGGCCTGGCCGGTCTCGTCGCAGTCGAGTTCGCCGAGGTGATCGGCGGCAGTGATGACCCGGGGTATGCGGGCGGCGGGCGGGGTGGTGAGCTGGATGTCCAGCTTGCGGGGCATGGCGTCGGCGGCGAGGCTGTCCAGCCGCCAGATGTCCCCCGCCACGTGGTACACGATCGCGGTGCCGTCGGTCGCGGGGTTGCGGGCGTAGAACCCGTCGTGGTCGGTGTGCCGCCGCAGGTCGTCGCCGTTGATCGTGGTCGAGTAGAGGTTCCCGGTGCCCTCGTGATCCGACAGGAACACGATGCGGCCACCGACGATCATGGGGGCGGCGAGCTGCCCGTTCAGCTGGCTGAGGATCCGGGTGAAGAGCGGGTCCTCGCCGGTCGCGACCCACAGGCGGCCCCCGGTGCCGCCCCGGTAGCGCTTCCAGTGCGACGGGTCGCCGCGCTGGCCGGTCAGCAAGACAGTGGCGGCCGTGGTGAGCGCGAGGTCATTGACCTGCCCGAACGGCAGGTGGCGGGGCGGGGTGTCGAGCGGTACCGCGTAAGCCATGGTGCGCTGGGCCGATGGCTGGTCAACCGCCGTGATCGCGAGGACCTCGCCGGCGTCTGTCCAGCCGGTGACACGGGTGCGCGGGTCGCCCCAGTAGGTGCGCCGGGTCGCCACGCCTCCATCGGAATCGGCGGTGTAGACCTCGGGGATGCCCCCGTCACGCCAGCTTGTCCACGCGATCGTGGCACCGTCAGGGGAGAACCTCGGGTGGCTGGCCTGGCCGCCGTCGGAAGTCAGCCGCCACGCGCGGCCCCCTTCCGCTGGAGCGAGCCAGACGTCGTCTTCGGCGACAAAGGCCAGCAAGTCACCATAAACATGCGGGAAACGTAGATAACCAGGGGTTGCCACGGTTCATCTTATGGCGGCCGCTAGAGCCAACCGCGCTCCTGCGCGATGCGCTGGGCTTCCGTCCGGTTCCGGGCTCCCGTCTTTTGGATGCAGGAGGACAGGTAGTTCCGCACGGTGCCCTCGGACAGGAACAGTTCGGCGGCGAGCTGAGCGATCGTCGCGCCGTCATTGCGGACGGCGGCGGCAAGGACTTCCCGCTCCCGGGGGGTGAGCGGGCTGGCGCCCTCGGCGAGCGCGGCGGCGGCCAGGTCGGGGTCGATGACCCGCTGGCCTGCCAGGACGTCGCGGATCGTGCGGGCGAGCTTGTCCGCCGGGGAATCTTTCACGATAAATCCGGATGCGCCGGATTCCATGGCCCGGCGCAGGTAGCCCGGGCGGCCGAAGGTGGTCAGGATGATGATCTTGATGTTCGGGCAGGCCCGGCGGAGCGCGGCGGCGGCGGTGAGCCCGTCCGCGCCGGGCATCTCGATGTCGAGCAGCGCGACGTCGGGCTTGGCCTCCTGCGCGGCGGCTGTCACTTCGTCACCGCGGCCGACTTGGGCTACGACCTCAATGTCGTCTTCGAAGGACAGGAGGGCGGCGAGGGCCTCGCGGATCATCGCCTGGTCCTCGGCAAGCAGCACCCGGATCACGTTCTCGATGATGTCACCTCGCTCGCGGAGGCGACTGGGGTTTGTGGGGTGGCTGGGACGGTTGCGACGAGGCAGAACCCCGGGTGCGCGTCGGGGCGCAGTTCCAGGGAACCGCCGACCGCGCTCAGCCGCTCAGCCATTCCGTGCAGCCCGGTGCCAGTGACACGGCCACCGGGTGGGTGGGCCGGCGAACCAGTCCCAGGCTGCTCGGCGCAGCCATCCGGCTGGGTGTGGCCCCTGCCGTCGTCGCGGACGGTCAGCGACATGCTGCCGGCGCGGTGCGTAAGGCTGATGTAGCAGTTCTTCGCGCCTGAGTGGCGGACGACATTGGTGACCGCCTCGCGCAGGCACCAGGCCAGGGCCGCCTCCGTGTCCAGGTCGAAGGTCCCGGACAGGAGCGTCAGGCCCGCGTCGTCACGCGCGGCGATGCCGGCGCTCGCCAGGGCGGCGCGGGCGGTGATGATCTCGACGGCCAGGGTCGGTCGCCGGTAGCCGCTGATCGCCTCGCGGATATCGCGCAGCGTCTGCCTGCTGACGGATGCGACCTGGTCGATCTCGTCGCGTACGCGGTCACGGTCAGCGCTCTCCGGTAGCCGGCCGAGCAGCCGCGCCGCGAGCTCGGACTTGAGCGTGATCATCGACAGGGACTGCCCGGTCAGGTCGTGCATGTCGCGGGCGAGGCGGAGCCGCTCCTCGTTCGCCGCGAGTTGCGCCACCTCCTCGCGCGCCCTGGCCAGTTCGGCCGTCAGCTGGAACTGCCTGCGCAGCCCGATCATGGCGAAGCCGATGAACAGGACAGGCAGCAGGTTGCTGAGGAAGTCTGTGCCATGGGCATGTGTGGTCACGCTGAAGATCACGTAGCCGGCGATACAGCCGACGACGGCCTGTGCCGCCTGGCGACGGTCCGGCACCAGCAGGCCGCTGGCGGACGACATGAAGATCCATAGCGCGACAAGCCCGGTGGCCCCGTAGAAGACGCAGCCGGTCACGGTCAGCAGGCCGAGCACGGCGAGGCCGGGCAGCGTGTACCTGCTGCCCGTCGGCCACTTGGGCACGAGGACCACGTAGATGGCGGAGAACGTCACGATGATCGCCAGGCCGCCCGCGATATACAGCGGGCTGTAGTGGTGGGAGAAGAGGTACGCGAC
>Ga0310811_10014358_pt1 | contig 10324 bp, 8 predicted proteins | sample YCmetagenome_FD_207642 | JGI IMG/M metagenome (GOLD analysis project Ga0310811, IMG submission 207642) | Soil microbial communities from experimental microcosm in Duke University, North Carolina, United States - YC | ecosystem: Engineered > Artificial ecosystem > Soil microcosm > Unclassified ... | reverse complement strand
TTGGCTAGGTAGTAGGATCACTCCCTAACCAATATGTGGCCAATATCCTGCCTAGCTGCTATGTCCTAGAAGACAGTGTTTGACCCTAAAGGGTTTCTGATCTAGGCTCAAGCTCAGAGGTAGTGAATCATCATCTAACTTCAGACTGGTACTGGTGAAAGGGAAACATGCTTATATAAGCCACAAATGTAAAGAATGTAAAGTAAGTAAGTAAAGCTAATATCAGCCCAAAGAAAACTTAATTGTCACAGCACATCTGCACTTTCTCATGCCCTGCATTGGCCAACCAGTAGCACCTTCAGTGCATACCACTAGATCCTTGCTGCACTTGCTTCCCCTTTAGGGTCGAATGCACTTGTCATCTCAGGTATAGCAGACTAGGCAATGCATGACCTTACAACAATTATAGATACAGTCAGGAGCTTTGTTCGCGCCTCGCTGTGTTGTTGTTTCTACACTGTTTCACTCCATCAGCAAAGTCTTGAGATGCTCATTTTGCCTTAGCATAGGTAACTTTATAGTTAGGGTTGAGGGCTGCATGAAAGTAAGAGTGTCGTCAAAATGAGAATGTGTGAATTAAGAATGGGGCACATACCAAGGCAGATACAGTAGACATCTGTATCATTTGTCTTGTGGTACCACTTAGCCAGATTGTCCAGGCCAGATGTGACAGATGCTGAAAGTATGTTGAATGTTGAAGTGCCAGCCATGTGTTCCCACATCTCTTGAAGATATTCAAGGACAGGAATGGTGTGCCAGACTGTAGGTTCCTGAGTAGCTGAGAAAGTCTGTTGAGTATTAGCAGGCTCCTGTGCACTGTAGTGCTAGTTAATACAGAAGGTGAAAAATCCTGTTGGGCAATGGATAGTTATACAAAAGGATGTATCAGTATTTATGCATGGTTGTCCATTCAAGATATATCAATATAGCATCATAGGCTGAACTTATCACTTTTGTACTCAACAGTTTTTCCAAGTATCTTATATTATACTCCAACAAAACATATCCTTGATCATCATCTGTATTTGTCTTGAACAGTTGATTCTTGGTATGTACTCCATTACTAACAGCTTTTCACTTTAATAATCCACTGAACCATCAGCTTGTTCACCACTTGTTTGCTACTTGATATCAATGCCTAAGTCAAAACAACAGGCATCAGAACTCATGATGTGTGATTGATGTGGGGTGAATGTTTATGCGCATGGGTTAGAATCACATTCTAAGTCTTGTGTGAAGAAAGAAAAGGAATGCCTGGAGGACAAGGAGTTTGCTGACATAGTTCAGAAAGCCAAGAAGCAAGGTGAGTGCTCAAATCAGTTGTCTTTCAATGGTGCACTCAATAGATAGTTGATATTTGCTATACAGAACTTCGAAGGCAGCAACATGAGATTTGCAATAATTTACAACATTTGGAGGATATGCAATCATCTACTGCAGGTGAGCCCTTATGTTTCAATGATAGTACTATATTTTTAATTGTTCTCATCACAATACAGTGAGTGCTACTGTGATCTGGGCAGATCCAGATCCAGATGTTGGTATGTTTGATCTAATTAGATTGATCTTATACTGAGACTGACAATGTCAGAGATGCAAGGGTCATCACCTCAACAATACACACCAGTGGACCATGATGCAGCTTTACCTGGCTTTCACAAGCCCAATCCTGGTTCAAATGAGCCTGATCCTGGTCCCAACAAGCCTGCTCATGAGCTTGACAATATCAAAGTCAAGTATCATCCCCACAGCCAAATTTCTTCCACCCTGCAGCTGCATGACAGAAGATACTGTGCCTTGTAACAACTCACCATGGGAACCCTTCTGCATATGGCTTGATTTCAAAATAGCAGAGATTGCACTTGAGACTGCAATGACAAAGGACCAGACCAATTGCCTTCTTGATCTTGTGTATCAATCTGTTAGTGGTAATGATAAGTTCATGCTGCAAAATCATAATGAAATTTGGTCCCTCTGGGACCTTGCTTCACAACATTATACCAGAGTGAGTATTGTCTCATATACTAGCAGTTTCAGAATGATACAGTGTCTGTTCCCTTCAACAGTGAGGTACATGAATTTGAGATGCATTACCACCCTGTCTGGGATTGGGGACTTGACTTATTGCAAGACAAATATCTTGTGCCTCACTTCATATTTGATGCTCAATGTCTCTTGAAATTCAACAGAGAGAGGTTTGTACATTTCATTGACAAACCATGGACTGCTGATGCATTTTGGAATGTACAAGTATGTTTCAAATCAATAGTACATGTCAAACTGTTGTAACTGTACTAGTACCAGCTTCCCTCAGATGTGAAACCACTGGCATTCATTCTTTATGCAGACAAGAGCAAACTATCATTGTTCAGGACCCAAAAGGGCTACCCAATTATTGCATGCATTGCCAACCTACATGTTCACATTCACAACAACAATACTGCCTTGGGAGGTGGTTGTGTCATTGGTTAGCTGCCCATTGTCAGTTGCATTGACAAGCTTGTTGGGTTAGTATTAGTATTGCTAACTGCCATATTGATTTAGATAGTCAAGAATCAGGAACATGCAAAAAAGAAGAGCTATGTCAACTTCAAAAATACTATCTGGCATGCATCATTTTACCAGCTTCTTGTCTTAGTTGTGAAGCACTCAAATATGGGTTATTGGTTTGAGTGTGGAGATAGAATCCATTGTCATCTCTGGCCTGTTATCTTGATCTCAAGTGCTAATTATGAAGAACAGTAGGTCACAGTCTAAGTACCACACATATTTACTATTGTGAGGCTTATGTATAAATTGTAGATGTATTATGGCATTGATCTATGGACTTAAGGGAAAATTCCTGTGTTCAGTTTGCTTGGTTCTGCGAGGCAAGCAGTCCATTCTTGCTACCCATGAGCTTTGCACATGCCACCAATCTGAAGACATACTTCATACTGCAAGATTGAAGCCTTATGAGAAGGAAAAAGAGCTTCCTCTCAAAGCTTTCTCACTCCAAAATGTTGAGGTATGCAGTTCCTGCTATAATATCTATCAAACACTGATGTAATTCAATTGTTAGAATGTCTTCTCAAGAGTTCTTCATGTTGACATTCATTGTGCACTTTCTTTTGACCATCTCCACACAAATGAGGAAGGGTTATGGGGCGATCATTTGTGGAAGGAAGTCAAGTTTTGGAATTCAGACCTTGGGCATGATGCAGCTGTCAAACTCAACAAAAAGTATGTATTGTGACTACCATAATACATTGGTGCTACTTCTGACTCAGCCCCCTAGTTTCAATGGACTTCCACGATGGCCTGATTTAACACATTTTTCATCTGTTATTGCAGTGGATTTCACTGATGGTACTGTTCTTGGGGATCTGTTGAAGGTTCATATGCACATTATAAGTGATTTTCAGCACTAACACAAACTTACTTAGATGATTGTCTTTCTCATACAGGATATACTTACTTCATCCTGCTGTAAACTGGGATGCTTACTTCTTTGCTGTGTTCACTACTACATTGGGTTTGATATCTATACCTCATTAGAAGTGCATAAAGAGCATACGATTGCAGCTGGTGAGGCAGAATGTTGGGTCTTGCCGCACCTAGGCTGCTATGCCTGAGACAGACATGTTCGACCCTAAAGGGGACTGCTACTGCACACAGAACCAGATATATGAGAGACCCTTGTAGTCTGAAGGATGCGCAAAGGTGCGAGAAGAAATGCGAGACAAATGCAAAGGAACGCAAAGAAACGCAAAGAATGCAATGAGAATGTGAAGTGCAGGAAAGTCATGCTAAGGTAAGCGAAACATGGGAAGGCACGCGCTTATAGCGTGCGTTGTCGTGGGAAAGTGCAGATGGAATGTGGAGAATAAGGAGTGATATAGAGGGGCGGATAGATAATGGATCAATGGATACGCAAAGCAAGCGCAATGCAAAGTGAGTGAAAAGCAAGGTCTGATTAATCTAGTCTAGTCCAATAACGATAACCATAGGTAACACAAAGTGCGCCCTAATGGTGACTACTACTTCAGAGTAAAACCCAATAGTGAGGGAAGTACAGTAAAGGGGAGTAATGGGTGAGAGTAGTAGTGCGATCATCAAACTATATACTAGACAAAATCACGTTAAACACGGAAGGGATAGGAAGAAAACATGCTGATAGTACATAATAACATGTAATAATGCTGCAATGCTTGTTACAACCATGAGGCAAGGGATATGATGTACCAATGAGGTGGTTGGACATGGATAGGCGCTCCTGGATAATAGGCGATGAAATGCGATGATGCACGATGAAATGCAAAAGTGCGTGATGAAATGTGAAAGTGCACGATGAAATGCGAAAGTGCGCGATGAAACGCGAAAATGCGCGAGAATGCACACTAAGCGTGAGTGTGGGAATACATCGCGCGAGCGCAGGAAAGCATCGCACCTATGGCACATTATACAGGAACGTGTTGCATGATATACCAATGGAAGTGCAAGTCATTTTGCAAATGATAAACAGACTGCTTGCGTGAATATGCCCATTATGTGCCCACTGAAATATGAGTCCCTACAGTGAAAGGTGACACATAACTACAGTACTAAACCAAATGAAAAAATGCATGGCTCTTTGCAAAAAATATATCTTCAATGCATAAATTTCAAGAACATTGCTTCTCAGGTTCATTACTTATAACTATTTGTCATGCTGATTCAGACTTGTTTTATTGTTACAGATTCTGCACTATGATGAATGGCTTCTGACCTTGACATCTATGCACACTGAACTTGACAAACTCAAAAAGTACTATAAGCAAAACACTTGTGACCCAGAGACTAATGAAGCTCTGGACTTGGATGACACTGGGGAACCCAAATTTACTACTATCCATGCACATTGAGGTTTGAGGCAAGGCAACCACTCTTTTTCTGATATCATGCTCTTGCATGGAAGTGACAAGGCCTTCACCAACTTTTGGATGAAGCTAAATGGCTACTTAAATGGCTTTCTACCACAGCACAATATTGCATTGCCAGATGGAAGGTGCATTCACCTGCATGTGTTACAAGAACATCCATCCCTGGCATGGCCCCTATTCATTTTCCTCCTCGCTCTCACCTTCTACCTATACCCGGAAGACTACACGCACATACACATGCAATACCTATTCTGGCTGACCGTACTCTTCCCTTACCTTTATTGGTTATACTCTCTCTGATCACATTTCTATCCTCCTTGTACTATATCTGCTCACCAGATCCCCGGCTCACTCCCCTATACCCTTCCCATTCTACCGGTACCAACCTTATTATATCCAGAGCCCTATACCTTACTGCCGGTCCATGACACCACCACCCCTTACCCTTACTGCACCCCCGGCTGGTGACCCAGCCCCTGCCACCCTTACCACAGTTCTGGTCCATGACTCAGTCTCCCCTCTACCCTTACCTTACCACCGGTACTTGACTCAGTTCTCTTGTTGCCTGCCTTTCTCTGTACTACTACTTACAGCTTGGTCTGTGCTCAGTTTCCTCACATATATAAACCCCCTGTAGTACAGCTGTATTCCCTAACTTGAATCTACTTGGTTCTACATGGTTAACTAGTTCCTAACCTCTTAAGCTTAACCGCTTATACTTGTGATCTTTGACTTCACTCTGACCTTTGGTCATTGTGTCTATTAGATCTTCAGAAGCCTTCATCATCACCCCTGACGACTTCAGCTATAGCTATTGATGGTTGCAAGACAGCACCTGTTCATTAGGCTCATCAACCTGCTCCTCCCAAGCAGTTGAACTGAGACTTGTGACCAGTACCTGAACTCCAGGCCTCACAAGATTATCCAAGTAAGAAAGCGCCTAGTATCTAGTCGCTAACAGCATGCAGAAGATATGGTATGCTAATTTACTTCTGATTCAATTCATTATACTAATACACTACTATTAGATAACAGAGTTTCAGTTCTTGTATATCAGCTATGAATCAATAGTCGACTGGTGCCTGCACCGAGATTTACTTTGGTGCAACCCAAAGTTCTATGGATCGCCAAGGTATGACTGTGTCACTGTAAAGACTGCCAACAAGCCATTTTTTGCTCACCTTATGTACATGTTCAGCTGCTTGATTGGTAGCACTGATTTCCCTCTCACTCTTATTCATCCTTATGATGTTGGTATTGCCAGTAGTCATTGAAGGTGAAACAATGACATGGGACTGTGGTGTGTACGAGCCAAACCTCACTTATCCTCTGAAATTATCTCTGTCCAGTTGATCATTTGGAGTGCTGCTCTAGCAAAAGATCCAGAAACAGAGATTACTTTGTAATTTGCACTGTAGATACTGACATGTTTCCTCAAGTCAAGTAACCAAGCACTTGATCCACTACCACTTTAATACTGGCTCAAGAGCCACAAGTTTGCTCCTGTATGTAAGTGAGGTATATTTTGCATGAGCTAACTTCCTTTTTTTTCTAGTCTGTTGTCACATTAGTGACACTGATATGGTGTGCAAGTCTTAGCACCATGATGGAAGGCTCAGGCAACTGAACGACTACTGTGTTGATGTCTAGGCAATGTTAAGGGTATCTTAGAGCACACACTCTTCAAAGGAACTTACTTCCTAATTTTGGTGGACTATCAACTGCACTAACATCTATGTCAGTTTCCAGGTCCAGCCTGCTCTGATGGGCCTTTCCATTCACAGCAATAAAAAACAACCTTTCATCAGGCATTCATCATTTTACATATGTAAGTGACCTTATTATTTCTGAATCATAAGACTTGATCTGTCCACATGTTGATATGTAGATTTGAAATGTGTACTATCACACATCAACCTGCAATATGTTGCGATGATTATTATGTATGTCCCCATTGTATGTGAATTACTGTTTAATTTAACTTTGTTGGTCACAGCCTTATGGCCTCAACATGATTGCATAAAATGGCACCAACTGCAAGACAGACTTGACACCCTGCGACAACCCACCTCTCAATACTCATCAATATCTGACTCTGGTTAGAATTCAATATCCTTCAGTTCTGATTCAGGTTCAGACTCAGCAGATGAAGGCACCCAATGTTGGCCTGTGGCTCCACCAAGCAGTGGTGCTTCTATTGAACACTACCAAGAGATACGCTCATGCTTTCATTCGTATCAAATATTCTAAATTCTAACATACTTGTTAATACATTAGTATATCAAATATCTCCAGCTTCAACAAGGGCAGCCCCAGCAGTGGAACACATCTCTGAATGAGAGCAACAGCATTCTGGCTGCACAACAGCTGAAATGTTCTCATAAACATCCTCAAACATTATTGTCTAGGGTACTGTCAATGTTGCAAACAGCATCTGTAATACTGTCTGCATCAGAATCTGCTGTCTCAGCTCCTGCCTCATTGATGACAAATGATGATGACAACCTCATTTTAAGCCTGCTTCCTGTGCAGAGCTAACCTAATTTGGAAGTCTCAGGTAAAGTACTTGAAAGGCTGTGTGCCAAGACTTTGCACTGCCTATTTGCTGTGCTTTAGCCACTAGACCTAAAATAGACATTCTTAGTGCTCACTTGTTGAACATCTTATTTCCGGGTTTGTTCATATGTTCAAATGACACATTATTCAAATGATATTGTATTTATTGACAATTCTTCAAAGCAAAATTCCCCACATAGACATAACTATGTCTAGATGTTGAGTGGCCAATGTTTAGATGTTGAGATGTTACTGTAAAAGTATCTCAGAAGATGTGAAAAAGTGTGAAAAAATTATGAAAGGTGGGGGAAATTGCTGACTAATAAAATTTAAAGGGTTTTGAAGCTATTTTCTGACCAAGATAAGTATTATTGTGAAGAGATAAGTTGTAAAGTAATGTTTGTAGGCTCAGAAATTATTGAATAAAATTCTCCTTTGATCAGAAAAATCTAGGACAGTATAGTGGACTATTATAGGGAGCTTTATAAGGTAGAAACTTATATGAAAATATGTCTATGACCAACAAGAAGAGGACACTTTAAGTAAATCCTCCCAAGAACTCACACATTATCTACCATGAAGTAGAAAAGTCATAGACTGTGTATTTAAGGACTGGCAAGAAGTCTTATCACTGTGTAGTTGTGTTGTCACTATGCTTGTTCAATATAAGACCCTTAAGTAGTAAGATACCGGATCTTTGGATACAATACATATACCTTTCTGAAATACTAGGCAATACTTGGGAAAGAGGCACAGCATATGAGCTGAGGCCAAAGCCCTTCAGATCCGATGTAAGGAATAATGCCTCTCATCATGTGATATGGCGCTTTTCACTAGGGAATACATGGCATGAACTTGCAGCACCACTCTGGGTGCTATCTGCAGCTATTCCTATATGAGGCGCAGCTTTCCCGCACTTCATGATGCGCGCGCTTTCCCGCACTTGAAGCGCCCTATAGCACCAGCCATCCAGAAGCATCCCTCCACTGTCCACCAAGCTCTCTAAGTGCATATATTCCTATTTCCCTTATTTGCGTATCGTTCCACTTTTATTTTTATCATGGACCCTTACCTTACATACCTTACTCGGTAGCGCTTTGGCTCCGCATGACAGCACTTAGGCGCCATATATAAGCGCCAGCAGTACTTACTATTGGGGGACGTTTTTGGTTGACAGAACTTGGCACCCACTATTTACCTAGCAGAATATAGTTGAAATCCATTCGTTTTACACTCTCTCACTTGCACATATATGCACGCACTTTCCCACGCCTTCATGCCTTGCGCACACCTGCGCTTTCTCGCGCTTTGTATTGGCTGACCAGTAGCACCTTCAGCACATACAACTAGATCCCTGCTGCACTTGCTTCCCCTGTAGGGTCGAATGCACTTGTTATCTCAGGTATAGCAGACTAGGCAACGCGCGACCTACAACAATTATAGATACAGTCAGGAGCTTTGTTCATGCCTCACTGTGTTGTAGTTTCTACACCGATACCCTTTGAGTATGACTTTAACAGAAACCTATGGAAATCACTGAAGTTTGGGTTGGAAATACATAGCCATCAATGCCTAAAAACTCAGAGTAACATGAGCAGTCAACAACAATGTGATGACATTCCTCCCTTGTAGCCAATGAGCGGTGGTAGGGTACTGGTGCTAATTATTTTGAACGTTGCCATTTTGTCTTACTGATGCTTTGTATTACAACTTTATCCAAGACATTTTTGTGGGAGGTGCCTTTGGCACTCCTAAACAAATGTGCAATAGTGTAGGACTTCACATCAAAGTTGGGACTCACAGCCATGAAGACCAATAGGGGATGTCAGTGCATTCTTCTGGTGCCTCTTTGATGTCTTTCATTTTTTTATGTGTGTTGAATTATAATATCATGTAAAACCTTCTTGTGAGAAATGCCTTTGGCACTTTTTGAGAGATCTACAATAGCATTACCTCTGAAAATAATTGTTACATGCTGCCATCACAGTAGGCAAGGCATGGCAGCAGCCTCCTCCCAATCTCATTTAGACTTACATGATGCTGTCACAACTGCCATGTGATAATGAATATATGCTGACTAAGTTACTGCCCAATACAGAGAAATACCCTGATAAGGAATGGGAAGTGTTGCAGGCAGAAGTTTCAGTCAAAGTACATAGTAGCATATGATAGCAGCAGCCTAGTAGTCATTATATTCCAATAATTCTATGTAGTTATCCCACATCTCTGGATGCTCTAAGTCCCATTCTAAGTCAGCAAGGTGGGCCACTACAGAAGACGATGAGTCGAGAGGCAACTCAATATCTAATGGCAGCTGTATTTGTGGGGACAATAGTGGGGACAGCTGTGGGGATGGTTGTTGGAATGACTGCTGGAATAACTCTTGGAACAACTGCTGGAACAGCTGTGGGGACAGTCGTGGCAATGGCGACAGCGGTGGTGAGGGTGGTGGTGGTGGTAGCAGTAGCAGTAGCAGTGGAGGAGGTGGAGGAAGAGGAGAAGGAGGAGGAGGAAATGATTGCATTAATGGTGGAACCTCCACTGAATGTGGTATGTAGAGAATTGTCCTACAGCCCTGACCAATCCCATTTTCATCCACACTAATCATTCACTGGAGTTCATAGCGGCAATCAGCACTGTAGAGATTAGTTTCCCTCTAGGCTGGTATTAACAGTTTTTACTTAGCTTTCTTACCTTACTTTTCCTTGCTTATGTCCGCATTTTGACTGCTTACATAATCACCAAATCTTCGCCCTATACCTTCACATATTAGCTAGACTTTCAGTTATAGTTCTGGTAGCTCTCCTTCTAGGATTCAGTAGCTTCCCCAGACTTGCAGCTTATTAGTTTTAGTAGTAGCTCAATAG
>Ga0310811_10014357_pt1 | contig 10325 bp, 11 predicted proteins | sample YCmetagenome_FD_207642 | JGI IMG/M metagenome (GOLD analysis project Ga0310811, IMG submission 207642) | Soil microbial communities from experimental microcosm in Duke University, North Carolina, United States - YC | ecosystem: Engineered > Artificial ecosystem > Soil microcosm > Unclassified ... | reverse complement strand
CCCGCCGCATACCGCCCAGCCCGACCATCTCCAGCGACCAGTTCTCCGGCCCCTTGGCCGTCGGCACGCTGACCTCCAGCCAGGCGTGCGGGTTGGCCCACTGGAACTCCCGCACAGTAGCGTTCTCAAACACCAGCGTCTTGGAGCCGTCGAACATGGCGCCCGAATGGTGCGCCGACGCCCGGCCGGCCAACAAAGCGACCGCCGTCAAGGCGATGAAGGGGACAATGCGCTTCATGGCTCAACCTCCGTGAGAAACAATGTCCCGAGGGCTGGGTTGCCTGGGACGGTGAAATGGCGACTTTCCCATCCACTCCCTCCAGCCCGGCCGCAGCAAGGGTCGAGTTCGACCTGCCGACGGCGGACGACGCCAATAGGCTAGTTATTTGGTTCTTTAGTCGTTCCGCCCCGCAGGTCAAGAGGGCGGTGCGACCGGCGCCGCAAAGCCCCAGGCCGGCGGCGGCCGGCGGGGGCTTTTTTGTTCAGGGGGAATGGCGTTTGGCCTATGCTGGGCGCGCCAGACCAGACGGTCGCCCGATCGCCTGACGCTGCGGCCCAGATGAAATGAAATGTCGTCAGGATACATAGAGCAGGTCCCCGGCATCCGGACGGGCGTCCGTGAAGGGCGGCCAAAGGCCTTGGGCCTTTCGCTTCCAGCCCCGATCCGCCAATATTTCGGCAGCATCGCCGGCCGCCTCTTCGTGATCCTGCTGATCGCCGTGCTGGGTTCGGCCACCCTGGCCCTCGAAATCACCGACATGCATCGGCGCTCCGACCTCAAGAAGATCCGGGTCGACCGCTTCGCCGACCGGATGGAAGACTTCCTGCTCACCGCCAACCGCATCTCCGGGCCCCTGCGGCTCGAACTGCTCGCGGCGACCTCGGGCGTGCGCCCGGCCACCGGCCGCGAAACCGTGATCGGAACAGACGCCGCCCTCTCCCGGCGGCTCACGTCACGGATCGGAATTTCCGTGCGCGCCGACCGCGCCGCTCCCTTCAGCTGCCTTTCGCCGAACGCCACCGCCCCCGCCTCGGCCTATCGCCAGTCGGAGTGCTGGATCATATCGACCACGCTGCACGACGGCTCGCCGCTGAGGCTGGTTCTGGTCGGGAGCGCCTCAAACTTCGCCTTTCCGGCGCTGTCGCCGGGAATCCTGTTGCTGCTGGCGGGAGGAATGGCCGCCCTCACCTATGGCGCCGCGCGCATGGCCGCGGCCCCCCTGGGCGAGCTGTCGCGCGCGGCGCGCGCCCTCGGCGGCGACCTCGACCGCTCGCCGCTTCCCGAGCGCGGCCCCTATGAGGTGCGAGAGGCCGCCCGTGCGTTCAACGCCATGCAAGCCAAGCTGCGAAGCCATGTGGTGGAGCGCACCCACATCCTGGCCTCGATCACCCACGACCTGAAGACGCCGCTGACCCGCCTGCGCCTGCGTCTGGAGAAGATCGAAGACTCGGCCCTGAGGAGCCGCCTGATCGACGACCTCGGCGCCATGGACGCCCTGATCCGCGAGGGGCTCGATTTTTCGCGCAGCGCCCAGACCGAAGAGCCGTTCTCCCCCCTGGACCTCGACGCGCTGCTGGAAAGCGTGGTGGAGGACGCCGCCGAAGGCGGCCGGCCAGCGACCCTGGTGCAGCGTTGCCGCACCGACGTGGAAGCCAGGCCGCGGGCCCTGCAGCGGTGCCTGTCCAACCTGTTGGACAACGCCCTGAACTACGGCGGCTCCGCCGAGGTGGCGGCGGAAGGCCGCGGCGACCGGATCGTGATCAAGGTCCGTGACCACGGCCCCGGCATACCGGCCGACAAGCTGGAGGCGGTGTTCGCCCCATTCGTGCGGCTGGAGACCTCCCGTTCGCGCGAGACCGGAGGGGTCGGCCTGGGCCTGACGATCGCCAAGGCGCTGGCCCAGAAGAACAACGCCGACCTCGTCCTGATCAACCACCCCGAAGGCGGGCTGGAGGCGCGTCTGACCATCCCGTGCTGCATCCGGGCGACCGCCCCGGGGAGGGCGCCGCCCACGCCGAGGTCGGGGCGGCCGAAGTAAGGCCGCAGTCCTGACGGGCTACGGCCTTACGTCGTCGGCGCCGATTGGACTTAGGCGCCCAGCTCCGCAGGGGCGGCGCGCAGGCCGACCCGCTCGATCGCCTTCACCGCGCAGGCCTCGTCGTTGTCCGGAAGGTCGCCGCTGATTCCCACCGCGCCGAGCACCTCGTTGTCGCCGCCCACGATCAGGACGCCGCCGGCGACAGGGATCATGCGGCCGTGCGACACGCTGGCCAGGGCGGTGAAGAACTCCGGGGCGTGGGCCGCGCGGGCCGCCAGCGACCGTCCGCCCGCTCCCATGCCGAGCGCGCCCCAGGCCTTGCCCTGGGCGATGTCGGGCCGCAGGATTCCCGAACGGTCCTGGCGAGCGAAGGCGACGAGGTGCCCCCCCGCGTCGAGGACGGCGACGGTGAGCGGCTTCAGGCCAAGCGATTGCGCGTGCTCCAGCGCAAACCCGACCATGGCGTTCGCTTGATCGAGCGTGAGTTTACTCATGGATTTTCCTTACACTGACTGCGGCGGAGACAGCTCAAGCGGCAGCTCCCCCTTGAAAACGGGCTGATATATATGGGTCGCGAAGACCCAACCATCGCCTTCGCCTCTTTTGCAGAGGCCTTCCACGTCGCCGATCCGCATCTGGAGCGCGGCCTGCGACACTTGAGGCTCGAAGGCATAGAGAGTCAGGGTGGCGCGAAACGCGACCGCCCCGTCGGCCGAGGGCTCGCACCTCAGGTTCGACCAGACGTGGCGGGTCTTGCGCCCCGGGTCGGACATGCGCGCCTCGTACATCGCCCTGATCGCGTCGCGCCCGACGACCGGCGCGCCCCGCGGGTTGAACGTCCCGTCGGCGGCGAACTGCGCCGCCGCCTGGTCGGCCTGTCGCCGGTCGACCGCTTCGGCGAAGCGGAAGAGAAGCTGCTCGACCCCGTCTTTTTCCGTCATCCGATCCCTCATTGCGCGTTCGACGCGGCGCCGACGGCCAAGGCGCCGCCCGCTTGCTTGCGGCGCAGCACGAAAAATCCCATGGCGCACACCGTCAGGGCGGCGGCGATCGAGACCCCTCCGCCAATGACGAACAGCCGGGGTGTGCTCATGCCCGCGGCGATCAGCAGGCCGCCGATCACCGGGCCGACGATCGCGCCAATCCGGCCCGTGCCCATCACCCAGCCCACGCCCGTGGCCCTGAGCGCGGTCTCATAGAAGGTGGCGCACAGGGCGACGGCGCACATCTGCGCGCCGATGCTGAAGACGCCGGCAAGGAAGGCAAGAGCCAGCAACAGGGGGCCGGATCCCCCGGCCAGGCCCATCCCCATGATCGCCACGGCGCCGAGGAAATAACCGACCGCGATCGGAACCGTGGGGCCGGAGCGGTCGATGATCCGCCCCATGATCAGGCAACCCGGGATCGAGCCCCCGTTCAGCGCCGCCACCGCCAGGACCGCGAACTTGAGGCTGATTCCGGACTGGCGGGCCAGCAGCGGCAACCAATTGACCAGGAAATAGGTGAGCAGCAGGCTCAAGAGCAGGATGATCGACAGCAGGACGGTGCCGAGCGCCCTCCCCTTGGCGAACAGGCTGAAGATCGGCGTGCGGTGCTCCGGCGCCGCGGCCGCGAGCGTTCCGTCCCAGCGGTCCGCCAACCCCATCCGCGTCAGGATCCGCTCGACCCGCGCGGCGTCCTTGCGCACCGCGAGGAAGCGGATGGATTCGGGCACGACGGCGGCGATGACCGGCAGCAGAGCCAGGGGTATGGCGGCGCCGATGTAGAACAGGCTCTTCCAGCCATAGGTCGGCAGCAGGTTCGACGCGGCGACGCCGCCAATGACGGCGCCGAGGGGGAAGCCGCAGAACATCAAGGACACCACCGTCGCCCGCATACGCCGAGGTGCGTATTCGGAGGTAATCGAAATGATTCCCGGCAGGGCGCCCCCCAGGCCGAGGCCGGTGATGAACCGGAGCCACAGCAACTCCTGCGCCGAGGTGGCGAACGGGGTGATCAGGCAGACCACCCCGAACAACAGGATGGCGAGCAGCAGACTGAGCTTGCGGCCGTAACGGTCGGCGAAGACGCCGAAGGTCATCGCGCCGACAAAGCTGCCGAACAGGCCTGCGCCGAACACCAGCCCGAAGGATGCCGGCGAGGTGTGCCAGGCCGCCGCGATCAGGGGCGCAGCCAGGGCGATCGACTGGGTGTCGAAGCCGTCGATCATGGCCACCAGGCCGCAGATCACCGCAATGGAGACCTGGAACGGGCTGAGCGGGCTCGAATCCACCAGGGATTCCAGATCGGCCTTTGTCTGCGACGCCATTGGAACGGTTCCTCTTCTCGCAAGCCGGGTTGGGTTCGGTTCAGGGCGGGCCGGGGCCCTGGTTGGAGACATGCGGCAGGCCGCGCGGGACGACTTCGTGGCAGGATGCCCAACACGGGCGCGGACGGATCAACGTTCGCAATAGAAATTTGGGCCGCCGGAAGCCTCGCCCTCCCCCGCGTCCGGCGCCCGGCCGCGGGGGAGGGCCGTGGACTCGCAGGGCGAAACGGCGAACATGGCGACCTCGGCGGCGGTCAGCGACAGATGGACTTTGGGCATATGGCCTTGGTGACTCGCAGGCCAAGCGCCCTGTTCATCACTTCCCCCGACTTCGCTCCGATCAGCTTAAAGCTGACCCTTATCTTACGTAGTAAGCGCCGGTCGTTGCTGGTGTCAACAAAGGCTGTATAGCGCGATATATGGGACACAGCGGCTTCAGCATCGGCAGGCCCGGCGCCGTCATTTATTGACATATCGAGCTAGATTTTGGCATATGACGACACAACGGCCGGCGCCGCCTCCCGTAGCAAGCATTTGATTCTTCTTCGGAAAAATAATGGCGGCGGTCGAGGGTGACTTTTTTCGACTTCGCGGAGCCCTATTGTCACAGGGTAGGGAACGGCAGGGCGGATATGCGGGGCCGCCACGCCGCTCCCGCCCCCGGATTTGACGGCGGCAGCCTGCCGGAAACGAGAGCCCGACCGTGACGACGCCATCGCAAGCGAACCCGCAGACGGTTCTGATCGTCGACGACGACGAGGAGATCCGCACCCTGGTGGCCGAGCAACTGACGCGCGCGGGCTACGCCGTCGTGACCGCGTCCGACGGGCCGACCATGACGTCCGCTTTGGCCGCCTCGCCCATCGACCTCATCCTCCTCGACCTGAACCTGCCGGGGGAGGACGGGCTGTCGCTCTGCCGCCATACCCGAAGCCGCCGGAACATCCCCCTGATCATGCTGACCGCGCGGACCGAACCTGTCGACCGCGTGATCGGGCTCGAGGTCGGCGCCGACGACTACATCACCAAGCCGTTCGACCCCCGCGAACTCGTCGCCAGGGTGCGCAGCGTCATGCGCCGGTCCTACCACCCCGTCGAACCGGCGGAGACGCCCACACCCAAGCGCGCCAGGTTCCGCGGCTGGACCCTCGACTTCGAGAACCGCCGGCTCACGGACGCCAAGGACCGAGTGGTCATGTTGTCCAGCGCGGAGTTCAGCCTGCTGAAGTTCTTCACCGAACATCCGAACCAGGTCCTGTCGCGCGAACAGATCCTGACCTTGACCGCGCATCCAGGGCCCACGGACGTCGCCGCCCAGCGGATCGCCGACCTGCAGATCAGCCGGCTGCGCCACAAGCTGAACGACGACGCGCGGGCGTCGGACCTGATCATGACCGTGCGTCACCAGGGCTACGTCCTGGCCTCGGCCGTCACATTCGAATAGGCGCGCCGACGCCCAGCGGCAGGGCGGTCGAGTCCTTCTGGACCTCCAGGACGAAACTGGAGCGGATGTCCTTGACCCCCGGAATCCTCAAAAGCCGTTTCAGGGTCAGCTCGGCATAGGTGTCGAGGGTCTGGGCGACCACCTTCAGCATGTAGTCGTAGCCCCCCGCCATGGCGTAGCAGGCCACCACCTCGGGCTCTCTCACGATCGCGGCGCGGAAAGCCTCCGCCACCGCGTCGTTGTGGCGGTCCACTTGCACCTCGACGAAGGCGATGACGCCGAGGCCTATCTTGCGGCGGTCCACCAGGGCGGCGTAGCCGGAGATGACCCCGTCGGCCTCCAGCTGCTTCACCCGGCGCAGGCACGGGCTGGGCGACAGGCCCACCCGCTCGGCCAGCTCGACGTTGGAGATCCGCCCGTCGGCCTGGAGCACGTCCAGGATTTTCAGGTCGGCAGCCGTGAGCTTGGTCATATTCCACCGTGTGACTGGAAATAACGGCATATTATAGCCATATCACCGAACAATCTGGCGCGAATAGCCAGGAAAAACCGCTGGCGAAGGGTTATCGTCCCCTTCGCTCGATGGAGGACGCCGCCTTGGAAATCACCTCTGAAAACCCGATGGGCTGCGACGGATTCGAATTCGTCGAGTTCACCGCGCCCGAACCCGAACAGCTCGAAGCGGTCTTCCGCCGCCTGGGCTTCAAGCCGGTGGGCCGGCACCGCTCCAAGGACGTGACCCTCTGGCGCCAGGGCGACATCAACTTCATCCTCAACGCCGAGAGCGAAGGCCCCGCGGCCGAGTTCGCCCGCCTTCACGGCCCGAGCGCCAACGCCATGGCCTTCCGCGTCGCCGACGCGGCCTACGCCTACAAGCGGGCGCTGTCGCTGGGCGCCAAGCCGTTCCAGACCCGCCCCGGGGCGATGGAGCTGAACATTCCCGCCATCGAGGGCGTGGGCGGGAGCGCGCTCTACCTCGTCGACCGCTACGGCGCGCAGAACATCTACGACATCGACTTCCACCTCATCGAAGACCCGGTCGTGCCCGGGGTCGGGCTGCAGGTCATCGACCACCTGACCCACAACCTGCGCCAGGGCGAGATGGACCGCTGGTACGACTTCTACCAGCGCCTCTTCAACTTCCGAGAGATCCGCTATTTCGACATCGCCGGCCAGCACACCGGCCTGCGAAGCCGCGCCCTGACCAGCCCGGACGGCGCTATCCGAATTCCCCTTAACGAAAGCGCGGGCGGCGAAAACCTCGACCAGATCGAGGAGTTCATCCAGGTGTTCAACGGCGAGGGCATCCAGCACATCGCCATGGCCACCGGCGACATCTACGACACGGTGCAGCGCCTACGCCAACAAGACATGCGCTTCATGGCCGCCCCGCCCGACATCTATTACGAGATGCTCGAAACGCGGTTGCCCGACCACGGCGAGGACGTCGAGCGCATGAAGGCGTCCGGGATCCTGGTGGACGGCTCGCCGGGCAAGCGCCTCTTGCAAATCTTCACCGAAACGGTGATCGGCCCGGTGTTCTTCGAGATCATCCAACGCAAGGGCGACGAAGGGTTCGGCAACGGCAACTTCAAGGCCCTGTTCGAATCCATGGAGCAGGACCAGATCCGCCGCGGTGTTCTGAAGGTCGCGACCGTCGATGAGTGAGATGCGCCGCACTCCGGCTCCGGCCGGCTACCAGTCGGGTTTCGGTAACAGTTTCGCCAGCGAGGCGCACCCCGGCGTCCTGCCGGTCGGCCGCAACACGCCCCAGAGACCGCCCCTGGGACTCTACGCCGAGCAATTGTCCGGCACCGCCTTCACGGCGCCCCGGGCCGAGAACCGACGGTCCTGGCTGTACCGCATCCGGCCGTCGGCGGCGCACCCGTCGTACCGGCCCTATGCGGGCGTCGAGCGGCTGCGCAGCGGCCCGTTCGACGCGGTGGCGACGCCGCCGAACCGCCTGCGCTGGGACCCCCTGCCCCTGCCCGAAGCGCCCGTCGACTTCATCGACGGTCTGATCACCATGGGCGGCGCCGGCGATCCGGCGAGCGGCGCGGGCATGGCGGTGCACCTCTACGGCGCCAACCGCAGCATGACCGACCGGGTATTCTTCAACGCCGACGGCGAACTGCTGATCGTCCCGCAACTGGGCCGGCTGCGCCTGGCGACCGAATTCGGCGTCCTGGACGCCGAGCCGGGCTGGATCGCGGTGATCCCGCGGGGCGTCCGCTTCCGGGTCGAGCTGCTCGACGGACAGGCGCGCGGCTATGTCTGCGAGACCTACGGTGCGGCCTTCCGCCTGCCTGAACTCGGGCCGCTGGGGTCCAACGGCCTGGCCAACGCCCGCGACTTCCTGGCCCCCGAGGCCTGGTACGAGGACGCCGAGCGCCCGACCGAACTGGTGCAGAAGTTCCTGGGCCGGCTCTGGACCACCACGGTGGACCATTCCCCCCTCGACGTGGTCGGGTGGCACGGGAACCTCGCCCCCTACGTCTACGACCTCGCCCGGTTCAACACGGTCGGGTCGATCAGCTTCGACCATCCCGACCCGTCGATCTTCACCGTCCTGACCTCGCCCAGCGAGCGGCCGGGGATCGCCGACGTGGATTTCGTGATCTTCCCGCCCCGCTGGCTGGTGGCCGAAGACACCTTCAGGCCGCCCTGGTACCACCGCAACGTCATGAGCGAATTCATGGGCCTGGTGCACGGCGTCTACGACGCCAAGGCCGACGGTTTCGCGCCCGGCGGCTCCAGCCTGCACAATTGCATGTCGTCCCATGGGCCCGATGCGGAAACCCATCGCAAGGCCTCGAGCGCCGAACTCAAGCCACAAAAGGTTGACGCGACCCTGGCCTTCATGTTCGAGACCCGGTGGGTGATCCGGCCGACGGCGTTCGCTTTGGCCAGCCCCGCCCTGCAAAGCGACTACGACGCCTGCTGGGACAACCTTCCCCGTAACTTCACCCCTCCGGGCTAATTCATGAAACTCGCATCGTTGAAATCGGGCCGCGACGGCCGCCTGGTCGTCGTGGACCGGGCCCTCGAGCGTATGGCGGTCGCCCCGGTGGCGACGATGCAGGCGGCGCTGGACGACTGGGCGACGGCTGAGCCGAAACTGCGCGAGGCCGCCGAGCGGCTGGAAGCCGGGCTCGAAACGGCCGCACAGGCCTTCGATCCGGCGCAGCTCATGGCGCCCCTGCCCCGGGGCCACCACTGGGCCGACGGCTCGGCCTATGTGAACCATGTCGAACTGGTCCGCCGCGCCCGCGGCGCCGAACTGCCGCCCAGCTTCTGGACCGACCCCCTGATGTACCAGGGAGCCCCTGACGCCTTCCTCGGCCCCGTCGATCCGATCCTGCTCGAGGACGAAGCCTGGGGCATCGATTTCGAGAGCGAAGTGGCGGTGTTCACCGACGACGTGCCCATGGGCGCCTCGTCGGCGCAGGCCCGGGACGCCATCCGCCTGGTGGCCGTGATCAACGACGTGTCGCTGCGCAACCTGATCCCGAGCGAGCTCGCCAAGGGCTTCGGCTTCCTGCAGTCGAAATCCTGGACCGCCTTCTCGCCCGTGGCGGTGACGCCCGACGAACTCGGAGCCGCCTGGGACGGGGGGTCCGTCGACCTGCCCCTGCTGAGCTGGCGCAACGGCGAGCTCGTGGGGCGGCCCAACTGCCGCACCGACATGACCTTCGACTTCGCCACCCTGGTGGCGCACGCGGCCAAGACCCGGCCCCTGGGCGCCGGCGCCATCATCGGATCCGGCACGGTTTCCAACCGCGGCCCCGACGGTGGGGCGGGCCTGCCGGTGTCGCAGGGCGGCCTCGGCTACTCCTGCATCGCCGAGATCCGGACCGTCGAGACCCTGCTGACCGGCGCGCCGGTGACGCCGTTCCTCGCCTTCGGCGAGCGCGTGCGGGTCGAGATGCTCGACGCGGCCGGCCGCTCGATCTTCGGCGCCATCGACCAGACGGTCACTTCCTACCGCCCGTGACACAGGGCGTGGTGAAGCAGATCGGACCGGCTGGCGAGGTCCTCGTGGCCGAGACCTCGGCCGGCGTCAGGGCCTACCTCAACATCTGCCCGCACCAGAGCGCGCCGCTGGACGGCGGGACCGGGAACTTCCAGCGCAAGGGCGACCACCTGGCCTGCGTGCACCACCAGGCGATCTTCGACCTCACCACCGGGGTCTGCATCTGGGGACCCTGCGTCGGGCGCTCGCTCACCCCCGTCCCCCTCGACCAGCTGGACGACCGGGCCGGCTAGAGCGCGGCGGGCGCCGTCGGCCCCCGCGCATCCAACCTCAGGTTCCCCGCGTTAGTCAGTCGCCGCAACGGGCGCCCTCGCCCAAGGCCGAGCCCAGGAGACCTGCATGAGACTCGTCGCCGCCCTGCTCTGCGTCGCCGCCGTTGCCTGCGTGGCCCCACCGGTATTGGCCCAGCCCTACGGCGCCCAAGGCGGCGGCGGCCGGGGGATCCAGCTGCGGAACCGCGCCGACCAGCTGGAACAGCGCGTCCGCCAGGGTCTCACCGAC
>Ga0310811_10014356_pt1 | contig 10325 bp, 14 predicted proteins | sample YCmetagenome_FD_207642 | JGI IMG/M metagenome (GOLD analysis project Ga0310811, IMG submission 207642) | Soil microbial communities from experimental microcosm in Duke University, North Carolina, United States - YC | ecosystem: Engineered > Artificial ecosystem > Soil microcosm > Unclassified ... | reverse complement strand
TGGCGCTGCATTCTGGACTGCCACCGCACAGTATCGAACGATGCATTACGTTCCGGGCCTAGTGTCCAACGTCAATCCATATGGTGGTTTCAGGGGGGTCTGATGGGCGCATTCTCTGGTGGTGCAGTGCTCGAAGCAAAGCTGCGCGAGATCGCCGAGAAAGTCGGTAAGGCCAACACGGTCAATGTCGGCTTTCTGGAGGGGGCAACCTATCCCGATGGGACGCCGGTCGCGCTGATCGCCGCCACGAACGAATATGGCGGGACGGTCACTGTGCCGGAGCATGACGTCACCATCAATCGGAATCTCAAGAAGAACGGGGAGTTTGCCAATGACGGTAAGTTCGTCAAGGCGGACAAAGCCAATTTCTCGACCACGCACCACGTCGACGAATACACCGTCACCATCCCAGCGCGCCCCTTCTTCCGCAGCATGATCCAGAAGAATAAGGGTGACTGGCCAGCCGACCTCGGCAAGATCATCAAGGCGGCGAACTACGATTCGACTGTCGCGCTCGGCCGACTCGGCAAGCATGTAGCCGAGCAGTTGCAGGAGTCGATTCGCGATTTCAGCGAGCCGGGCAATGCGAAGTCGACCATCGCAAAGAAGGGCTTCGATAAACCCTTGGTCGACTCAGATCACATGTTGAACAGCGTTGACTCGGAAGTCCAGGAATGAACCTCAACAACATCGTCGGCAGCTACGTGGCTGCCGTGAATCCGTGGGTGATCGCATCGATTCAGCCGTCGCAAGGATACGGGACAAACGACGACGGCAAGCGCGTGCCCGCATACGGAGGGGCGCTTGACATCCCGGTCCAGATGCAGCCACTTCAGTACAACGACCTGATTCAGGTCAGCGGCCTGAACCTCCAGGGTGAGCGCAAGGCGATGTATGCCAACGGCGAATGGGATGCCGTCGTGCGCTCCACTCAGGAGGGCGGCGATCTGGTGACATTGCCGGACGGTTCCGTGTGGCTGCTGGTGTTCCAGTTCGAAGACTGGAATGCAACAGCCGGATGGACAAAATTTTGTGTCACGCGACAGAGCGGCAGCTAACCGATGGCTATCTCTCTAAGCCTCACAGAAAGCCAGACGATTAAGGCGCTCCGCTCATTCCTGTTGTCCGTCCTGCCGGCTGGCATTGAGGTCGTTCGCGCCCAGGACAACCGCGTGCCGGAGCCGGTTGGCCCCGACTTCGTCATGATGACGCCGACGTTACGTGGCCGCCTTGAAACGAACGTCGACACCTATGCGGATGTGGCCTTCACCGGGTCCATCGCCGCAAACATATTGACAGTGACCGAGATAAGCGTCGGCGCTATAGCGGTTGGCGCACAGTTGTTAGGCAATAACATCGCTGCCAATACCGTGGTGACGGCACTTGGTACGGGAACCGGAGGCGTCGGAACATACACCGTTACGCCTTCCCAATCCGTCTCAAGCCAGATCATGGCTGCTGGCACGCAAATGCTGTTGCAGCCAACCCAGGTCACCGTGCAGCTTGACGTGCACGGGCCGGCTAGCGCTGACAATACGCAGATCATCACTACGCTGTTTCGAGACGGCTACGCGACCAGCGCGTTTGCCTTGTCCGGCTTCGACGTAACGCCGCTGTACGCCAACGATCCACATCAGATGCCGTTCACGAACGGTGAGCAGCAAGTGGAAGATCGGTGGGTTGTCGACGTCGTTATGCAGGCCAATCCGGTCCTGACTGTCCCGCAGCAGTTCGCATCCAGCATCGAAGCCAGCGTGACCAGCGTTCAAGCGCAGTACCCCGCCTAACAACCCGCCTCACCCAATTCTTTCGAGCCCGCCATTGAGCGGGCTTTTTCTTTTGGAGCCCTCATGGCGAGCATTCCCGCAAGTGCCATTGTCTCGGTCGTCCCGTCAGTCATTTCGGCCGGCGGGAGTGCACTCGAACTGATCGGTCTTTGTTTGACCGAAAACACCCGCGTTCCGACCGGCCAAGTCCTTTCGTTCCCCTCGGCGGCGGCCGTATCGTCCTATTTCGGTCCGGCTTCTGTTCAAGCCGCGCAGGCCGCGATCTATTTCGCTGGCTTCACGGGCTCGAACGTTCTGCCGGCTGCGATGCTATTCGCGCAATACAACCTGGCAGCCGTTCCAGGCTACCTCCGTGGCGGCAACATCTCGGGCTTGACGCTGACCCAGCTTCAGGCCCTGACCGGCACACTCACGATCAACTTTGCCGGTGTGCCGGAAACGTCGTCCACGATCAGCCTGTCGGCGGCAACAAGCTTTTCTAGCGCGGCCACGATCATTCAGGCTGGATTCACGTCGCCTCCGTTCGCCGTCACGTATGACAGCGTTTCTGGTGCGTTCGTGTTCACCAGCACCGCGACGGGCGCGACTGAAACTATCCAGTACGCCACGGGCACGCTCGCCGCTGGCCTCATGCTGACGCAGCAGACCGGCGCGATCCTGTCGCAAGGCGCCGCTATTGCTGCCGCTCCTGCTGCCTACATGGCCGGCATCGTGGCGCAGACGACGAACTGGGCGACGTTCTTCTCGGACTTCGATCCGGATGGCGGCTCGGGCAACACGCTGAAGTACGAATTTGCACAATGGGCCGGCTCGACGAACGATCAGTTCGCGTACTTCGTCGAAGACACCGATATCACGCCGACTGAATCGACGGACGCAGCTTCGTCACTGGGTCAGAAGATCATCGCGGCAAGCCTCTCCGGCACGACGCCGATTTACGTGCCGAGCATTCCGTACGGTCTTGCCGCGTTCGCATCGGGTGCCGTCGCGTCGATCGACTTCACCGAAACGAATGGCGATTCCACTCTCGCGTTCAAGTCGCAATCCGGTCTGTTGCCTAGCGTGACGAACCAGACGGTGTCGGCGAATCTTCAGGCTAATGGCTACAACTGGTACGGGGCCTATGCAACGGCCAACCAGGCTTTCACGTTCTTCTATCCCGGCTCGATCTCGGGCCCGTTCAAGTGGGTCGACGCGTACGTAGGGCAGATTTGGCTCAATAGTCAATTCCAGCTCGCCTTGATGGAGTTGTTGACCAACGTCAAGTCGATTCCGTACAACCCCGCCGGCTATGCGCTTGTCAGCGCAGCGATGCAAGACCCGATTAATGCAGCGCTGAACTTCGGTTTGATTGATCAGAACGTCGCGTTGTCTGCGGCTCAGATCGCCGAAGTGAATAACGCCGCTGGAACTGCCATCGCAAGCACGCTGCAAAGCCAGGGTTGGTATCTGCAAATTCAAACCGCTTCTGCGCAGACGCGCGGCAACCGCACATCGCCGCCGATTACGTTCTGGTACGTCCAGGGCGGATCGATTCAATCCATCAACGTTAGCTCGGTCGAGGTTCAATAATGGATATCACGTCCGCAAATTCTGTTTTGATGCTCGGCGTCGCGGGGCTCTTTACCGTGCCCCAGCAACTCCAGGGTTTCTCGGCTGACGACATGTACGACATTGCCGCCGTCGACACCAAGGAAGTCGTCATGGGCGCCGATGGCAATCTGTCTGCTGGCTGGATTCCGCAGGTCAAGGTGATGTCTGTCACGCTTCAGGCGGATAGCCCGAGCAATACCTTCTTCGATTCGTGGTATGCGGCGGAGGAAGCTGCGCAGACACCGTTCTTTGCCTTTGGCGTAATCAATCAGCCATCGGTCAGCAGGGTGTACACGCTCACGACCGGCGTGCTGAAGAATTACACGCCGCTCGCCGCAGCCAAGAAAACCCTGCAGCCCCGGAAGTTCGAAGTGCACTGGAAGCTCACTATCGGAGTGCCGACTTAAATGGCCCGCAAACAACACACGATCGTCATTGAGGCAGAGGGCCGTGATTCCGGCAAGGTCTTTACGATCACCGAAATGCCCCCCTCGCAAGCCGAGAAGTGGGCATTCCGCGCCCTGCTCGCATTGGCGAAATCAGGCGTTGAGGTGCCGGATGACATCGCGAGCGCCGGCCTGGCTGGCGTCGCTGCCATGGGCATCAAGGCATTCTCGGGACTCAGCTTCGAGGATGCAGAGCCGCTGCTCGACGAGATGTTCGCCATGGTCTCGTTCGTTCCCGATCCGGCGCGTCCCGCCATCAAGCGCGGCCATGGTGGCGTTGGACCGTTGATAGAGGACGACATCGAGGAAATCTCGACGCGTCTGCGTCTGCGCAAAGAGCTGTTCTTCCTGCATACAAATTTTTTTACAGCCGTCGTCGGCTGAAACTAAGCCACTTCGCTGACGACGGACGCGCCTACGCAGAATATGTGAACGTCCCGCGCACGATAGGTGCCGTCATATCGGCGCGTCTTGCAACGATGGCTGAAATCGAAACGGTTCTGGGCATGGAGGATATCTACGACCTCCTGGAAATTATCACCGTTGACGCCTACAACAAACAGATTGCGCAAAAGAGCGAGGAACCATGAGCACCGTAATTGACGCGCTGGTTGTCTCGCTTGGCCTTGACGCCTCTGGTTTTCAAAAAGGCCAGAAGGACGCCTCGGCGGCGATGAAGAAGACGAGCGACGATGCCGACACAACCGCCAAGAATATGGAGGCCCGCGGCAAACAAGCCGGCGAGTTCTTCGGTCAGATCAAGAATCAGGTCGTCGGCCTGCTCGCGGTCTTCACGGCCGGCAAGGGGCTGTCGTCGTTCGTCTCCGATGTCGTAGCCAGTGACGCCGCCGTGGGCCGCATGGCGAAGAACATCGGCATGTCGACCGAAACCCTGTCTGCATGGCAGGGCGTAGCGGAACGTGCGGGTGGTTCGTCTGCCGGTATCACGGGCTCGCTGAAGGCGATGGCGCAGCAGATGGCGCAGATATCGATCACCGGCACGCCGGGTGCGCAGGTTCTGCAAAGTTTGGCTATGTCCGGCATCAACGTGGCGAAGTATTTCGACAAGGCCACGACATCGAGCGAACGTCTGTTGATGGCGTCGGACGCGTTCAAGGGCATGGATGCATCCCGCGCTCAGGCACTTGGCGCCGGCATGGGCTTTGACGAAGGCACCGTGAACGTGCTAATGCAAGGTCGTCAGGCTGTACAGGCGTTGCTGGCAGAGCAGGAAAAGATCGGCGTCACGAACGAGGCTGATGCGAAGTCTGCGCAACAGTTGCAGGCAGCCTGGCGCGCCATGGGCCAAGCATCAACCGACCTCGGCCGCAAGATTCTCACGTCGCTGTCGCCGTACATTCAGCAGTTAGCGGCTGCGCTGCTTAAGCTCTCGGAATGGGCGGCGACGCACCGGCCCATGGTCGAAGCCATGTTCATCGGCCTGGCTGCCACCGCAGCGGCGTTTGCCGTTGCACTAGCGGCGCCTATAGCTGGTATCGCAGCATTGGCTGCGGGTATCGGCGTTGCCGTTGCCGCTGTTGCCGTGCTTTACGACGACTGGAAAACCTGGATCGACGGCGGTCAGTCTGCATTCGGCGGGTTCTGGCAGTTCTTTGCGGACAAGTGGAATGCGATCTCGGGCGTTGTGACGCCGGTCTTCGCATCGCTCAAGGCAGTCTTCACCGACTGGGTATCTGGCGTCGAGGATCTGCTCAAGCTGGTCGTGTCGCTCTTTACCGGCAACGGTGACGACATCCGCAAGGCATGGTCCGCCCTTATCGGCGATCTCGGCCAGTACTTCACCGACTGGGTTGGTCTAATCAAGAATCTTGGGCCGGCCATTCTGGCTGCGTTCAAAACAGCATTCTCGGTTGCTTTCGACTGGGTCAAGGGTCGGGCCAAGGCCGTCTGGAATGCGATCACGGGCAAGCATGATGCAGAACCCGCCGCTGCTCCGCCAACGGACGGTGCGCCGGCCAGTCCGTCCAAGCCGTCTGGTGGCACATCGGTTCTCGCCGAAGCCATGCAAGCGGCCAAGTCTTCTGAATCGAAGTACGGCATCCCGGCTGCGGTGACGATGGCTCAGTTCGCGCTCGAGAGCGGCAACGGCGCACACATGCCAGCAGGTAGCAACAATCCGTTCGGCATCAAGGCCAGGGCCGGTCAGCCCTATGTTGAGGCTCAGACCAACGAGTTTATCAACGGCAAGATGGAGCGCGTCACGCAGCGGTTCGCCAAGTTCGATTCGCTGGCCGATGCTTTCGATTCGCACGCCAAACTCCTGGCGACGGGCAGCGCTTATGCATCCGCCAGAACGCATGAGAATGATCCCCAAGCTTTTGCAAACGCACTGACGGGAAAATATGCGACTGACCCGCAATACGGGGCGAAGCTCAACGCGATCATGGCGCGCAACAATGCCGGCGGCGGAAATACCAGCACCAGTGACGTGAAGATTGCGCAGATCAACGTGCAGACACAGGCGACCGATGCGAAGGGTATCGCCAAGGACATCGGGCCGGCGGTGAAACAGTACGCCTTTACCGCGCAGGCAAACACAGGGCTTAGCTGATGGCAAACGGAATCCCGGCGCTGCTCGGCAAAGTCGCCAACGTCACGAACACGGTCTCGCTGGTCGTCGCCGATGCGCAGCTCATCCTCGGTCTGTTTGCGGGCCCGAAGTGGGGCATCGGGATCAACGGCGTGTTTCAGGTATTTCCTGATTCCGTCGTTGACCTCGAGTTCAAGCGCGACTGGCAGATATCGAACGCCCCCCAGGAGCAAGGGGCATTTCAGAGCTACAACAAGGTCGCCACGCCCTACGATGCGCATATCAGGATGACCAAGGGCGGGACGGAGGCGGCCCGCGCGCAGTTTCTCGATACGATTGATGCGCTGGCCGCTTCGACGGTGCTGGTCGATGTCGTCACGCCGACCAAAATATATCGGAACGCGAACATCACGCACTACGACTATCGGCGCACGTCAACCAATGGCGTCGGGCTGCTGACGGTGGATATAGCGCTTCAGGAAATCCGCATCGCTCCCTCGCCGGCTTTCACCAATACTGCGGCGCCTGGCGGGGCCGATCCTCAGCAGGGCGGTTCCGTGCAGACGCGGCCCCCAACAGGAGGCATGTCAACGCTGTTCGGCCCCAACACCGTGAATTTCCAGTGAGGCTACTGGATAGGCTGGTACTGCGGAGCGGGATTGATGCACTGGTCAGAAACCGCTTGTTGGAGAACCTGTGGCGGTAGTCCAGCAAACCTCTCGTCGAAATACACCACGTTGATCATCCGCTTGATTTGTTGATCCGTAAGCGTATTGAAAATGCTTCGCTTCTGGTTGACAAACTTCATGAATTCTTGCGGAGACTGTTGTGAGTCTCTGTATGAGGCGGCCATATTGACGAGCATGGCTTGTTGATTGCAGTTGTTGATTTTCTGTGGACTAACGTCCTGCGCCTGACACAAAACCGGGAAGACAAGAGCCGCAACAACAATAGCTTTTTTCATTCTCTTTCTCGTTGTCTACTTGCCACGGCCGCAGCAAGCGAATCAAAAGGATAGCACTCGGTGAATCCAGCCGTGAGTGCGTGAAAATTTATGCAGATCATCCCAATCGCGGACACGTTTTCGCAAACGATCTCAGTGCAGCTTGCGGGCCAGAATTGCACAATTAATTTGTACCAGAAGTCGACGGGATTCTACTGCGACCTATCCGTCAACGGCTCACTGCTGATCGGCGGCGTCATCTGCCAGAACCTGAATCGCATTGTGCGCAGCCTGTACCTCGGCTTCGTGGGTGACCTGTGCTTTGTCGACACGCAGGGCACCTTCACGCTGCCTAGCACCGGCTTGGACCCGTCCAGCCCAGGGCTCGGAACGCGCTACGTATTCTGCTACCTGGAAGCGTCGGACCTCGCCGGAGTCGGCTGATGAGCTTCGTTAAGCGCACAATCAATCTGACGTTCAGGCTCGGGCGTGACACGAACGGTGTCCAGTACAACTTCACCGAGGGAAATTTCGACCAGGTGAGCGTCACGGGCCTGCGCATTCAGGCCACCATCGCGAGTGCCGGGGCGCCTTCGATGGGTGAGGCATCCGTGATTGTGCATGGACTCACGCCGTCGCTGATGAACCAGCTATCGTCCGTGAGCCGTCTCAACGGCGGACAGGTGACGACACGGTTCTACCAGATGATCATCGAGGCGGGCGACGCCATCGCCGGCATGAGCACGATCTTCCAGGGGCAGGTTTCCCTGGCGACAGTAGATATGAGCGGGGCGCCGGACTCGACCTTGCACATCACGGCGCATGCGGGTCTGTTCGAGGCGGTCAAAACCACGGCGGCGCTGAGCTTCCCTGGCGTGGCCGACGTTGCGAATATCATGCAGAACCTCGCTGTGCAGAACAACTACTCGTTCGAGAACAATGGTGTCACAGCCAAGCTCTCGACGCCCTACTTTCACGGATCGCCCAAGCAGCAGATGGAAGCGTGCGCCAACGCCGCGAACATCAACTGGACGCTCGATAACGGTACGTGCGCAATCTGGCCGAAGGGCGGCAGCCGCGGCGGTTCAATCCCGCTCATCTCTCCGGGTACAGGCATGATCGGATACCCGTCGAATGCCGGTTTGGGCGGCAGCATCGCAGTCAAGACGCTGTTCAATCCGCAATTGAGGATAGGCGGAAACTGCCAGGTGCAAAGCAGTCTTCCTTTCGCCAATGGCACATTCGTGATGTTCGGCATCGCGCACGATCTCGAAAGCGAGACGCCGAACGGCCTGTGGGAAACGTCATTTTCGGGGTCTCCGTTCAATGCTCAGCAATAACGGCTACAACGGGCAGCAGACCCCAAACTCGGCCGGCTCGGACTTCAATGCCCAGACGTTCATGGTCTGGTCGATTCTGGCCCGCGTTCGGACCATGCAACTTGTGAAGGTGATGGGCGTCACGAACAACGGCGGCATCTCGCCAGTCGGCTTCGTCGATATCCTCCCACTCGTCAATCAGACGGATGGCGCAGGCAACGCGGAGTCGCACGGGACGATTTATCACTGCCCCTACTTCCGGCTTCAGGGTGGCGCGAACGCGGTCATCATTGATCCGCAGGTGGGCGACATCGGCTGGGCCGGATTCGCAGACCGCGATATCTCGAGCGTGATCGCGAGCAAGGGACCAGCCAATCCCGGCAGCAAGCGGATGTTTGATATGGCGGATGCATGCTATTTCGGTGGAATGCTGAATGGGACGCCGAGCCAATACATTGCGTTCTCGAGCTCTGGCGTTGCCGTGGTGTCACCGACGCAGATCAGTCTGATAGCGCCTCTCATCGTAGCCAGTGCATCGACATCTTTTACCGTGAACTCGCCGCAATCGAACTTCAGCGGCGCCGTGATTATTCAGGGGCTGTTGTCGTGGCTGGCTGGTATGACCGGCAGCGTCACAAGCGGCGTTGCATCGCTCATCACGGGTGCAGTGCAATTCGTTGGGTCGATCACCTCGAACGGCAAGGCGATTGACAGCACGCACACCCACCATGAGAACGGCGCAGGCAGCAACACTAACCCCCCGAATTGAATATGGCCACCACTTTATATCTCGACCCGGCCACATGGGACTTGACCGTAGACGCATCGGGTTCAATCGCCGTCGCCGCCGATCCCTATGCGCTAGCGCAAAACGCCGCGACAGCATGCCGGACGTTCCTCGGCGAGGTTTGGTACAACCAAGCAACTGGCGTCCCATATTGGCAAGACATTCTGGGCCACTTCCCCGCCCTATCCATCGTAAAGGCTGATCTTGTTGCTGCCGCAGAGACGGTTGCAGGGGTTGTGAGTGCGCAAGTGTTCATCACGGGCGTCGTGAATCGTCAACTGCAGGGCCAAATCCAGGTAACGGACACTGCCGGCAACGTCTCGGCGGCCAGCTTCTAACTCGGCCACATTGAAATAACCAAGCCCGCCGCGCGCGGGCTTTTTTGCGTCCTCTCCCATGTCAACAAATGTGCCGAGCCCAGTCCTTGGGCCGAATGGCTTCACCGCGCCAGCAGAATCGGCCATTCTTGCCGGCGTTCAGGAGGATCAACAAGCCGCGTTTGGTAGCGGGTTGGTCATCACGAACGCAGATGGCACGCCGAACCTGACGACGCCTCAAGGTCAACTGGCCACATCGCTGACGGCAATCATCGGCGACAAGAATGACCAATTCCTGGCGCTTTCCAATGGTGTCGATCCCGCATTTGCTTCCGGGCGGATGCAGGATGCTATCGGCCGAATCTATTTCATCGAGCGCAATCCTGCCGAGCCGACTTCAGTTGTTGCGACCTGCACAGGCCTAACTGGAACCCCCATACCGGTCGGCGCCCGCGCGCAAGACGTTAGCGGCAATATCTATCTCTGCACCGAAGCCGGGACGATTCCGGCATCCGGAAACATCGATCTGACGTTCGCCTGTACGGTAACAGGCCCGATCGCATGCCCTGCTGGCCAACTCAA
>Ga0310811_10014355_pt1 | contig 10325 bp, 13 predicted proteins | sample YCmetagenome_FD_207642 | JGI IMG/M metagenome (GOLD analysis project Ga0310811, IMG submission 207642) | Soil microbial communities from experimental microcosm in Duke University, North Carolina, United States - YC | ecosystem: Engineered > Artificial ecosystem > Soil microcosm > Unclassified ... | reverse complement strand
CGCGGCCCTCCTGGAGCACCGTGATGCGCTCGGCCAGCTCGAAGAGCGAGTCCATGTCGTGATCGATGACGATCATGGTCCGCTCCTGGCCGATGGACTTGAGGAGCCGGACGGTCTCCGCGCGCCCGGTGGGGCTCATGCCGGCGAGTGGCTCGTCGAGCAAGAGCAGACTCGGGGAGGACGCGAGCGCCAGCCCGATCTCCAGGCGTCGCTTCTCCCCGTAGGCGAGCTCCGCCACCGGCGTGTCGCGACGGCCGACGAGTCCGACGAGGCCGAGCGTGTGCCCGACGAGCTCGTCGAGCCCGGGGATGTCGGCAACGCGACGCATCAGGTCCAGTCGGAACTTCCCGCGTAGAGCGGCCAGGGCGGCGATCGTCACGTTCTCGCGCACCGTCAGGCGGTTGAAGAGCTGGTTCACCTGATAGCTCTTCGTGAGCCCGAGCTGGCACACCTCGGTCATGTCCATGCCGGTGATGTCGCGGCCCTTGAAGAGACCTCGCAGGTCAGCACCTTGAAGAACGTCGTCTTCCCGGCGCCGTTCGGCCCGATGATCCCGCGCACTTCCCCGGCATCGACGGCGAAGTCGATCGCTTCATTGGCGGCGAGGCCGCCGTAGTGCTTCGTGAGACTGATCGTCTGCATGATCGGCCCGGAGAAGCCGTTGCCCGCATGCGTGCGGACCGTCGCCGGGGCCGCCGCAGGCGGCCGGGCCGGCGCCTTCGCGGGCGCGGCGATCGATGTCGCCTTCTCCGCCTTCCGGCGGGCGACCAGACGGTACAGGTCGCGGATGCCGCCGAGAATTCCGTCGCGCAGGAAGACGACCAGCACGACGAAGACGAGACCGAGCACGAGCTTCCAGGTCGCGCCGAGCCCCAGGGGGCCCTGGAGGAAGTCCTGGAGGAAGAGCCACAGGGCCGCTCCCGCGAGCGGGCCGAACAGCATCCCGCGTCCGCCGATGGCCGTCTGGATCACCAGCTGTCCCGACGTTTCGAACGTGAAAGCCTCCGGCGGCATGAAGGCCTGGAGCACTCCGAGCAGCCCCCCGGCAAACCCGGCGTACGCGGCCGCGATGACGAACGCGGCGAGCTTGTCACTGTGGACGTTGTGGCCGACCGCGGCCGTGCGCAGCGGGTTCTCACGGATCCCGCGCAACACCACCCCCACCGGCGAGCGCACGACGCGCAGCGCAATGACGATGCCGACGAGCGGGAAAGAAGGTCAGAAACGGCACGCCCTCGATCCCGACGAGGGGCGTCAGAGTACCCCGCAGGGCGCCGGCGATCGCGACCGCGGTGACGGCAACGACAACGCCCGCGATGGAAGAGAACCTCTGCATGCGAGGAATTCGCGCCGGACTACATCAGCCCGGCGTCCTCGGCCAGCGGGTCGTTCCTAGATATGTCGAGGCGGCCGCCCACAAGAGTGAGCTGAGCCGGGGCGCACTCTACCGCCGGGGTGTCCGCTCGTTCTCTCTGGCCCCCCCGCCGCGGCGGGCCCTCCGTGCTTTTGGGGCGCTACTTCGGTCCGAACACCTCGATCGCGATACGGCCGGCATTCACCGCGCAGGGCCAGCCCGCGTAGAACGCCACGTGGGTGATGAGCCCCTTCAACTCGGTCTCCGTCACCCCGTTGTCGAGCGCCCTCTGCATATGGCCCCGCATCTCGTCGGTCCGGTACAGCGCCGCCAGCATCGCCACCGTGATGAGGCTCCGGTCGCGCTTGCTCAGATCGGGATGCTCCCAGACGTCGCCGAACAGCACGTCGTCGCGGAGCTGCCCCAGCTTGGGGATGAACTCGTACACCGTCGGCTTTTTTTGCGCCATGTGTCGATCTCCCTGGGTCGCTCGTGAATGAACGAATCTGGCCCCCCCCACACAACGCATCGTAGATTAGCCGATACCGCGGCAATGGGGTAGAAGAGGACATGGCCTACGACCACCTTGAGATCGAGGCGCGCTGGCAGCGCTGCTGAAGATCACCGCCTACCCTGATCGGCTCGCCACGATCCGTCGCTCGGTCGTGTGATGCCAGCTGCCCGCTCTTCCGCGGGGGGCGTGGCGGCTGACACCCTCGCGAATATGGCCGTCCAGACGCGAAGCGACTGAACCTCTTCACGTCTCGCGATGTAGCCGATCGTGCAGGCCGGCAGGACAACAACGAGCGTCCTCGAAGACATCGGTCTCTCCAATGTCGCCAGCTCGGGTCGACTTCTAGAACCCGAGAGATCAAGGTCATTCACTTGGTGAACCGCGCGCGACCGAGAATCGTGGCACCGAGCCGAACCCGCGTCGAGAGGTCTACTCCATCCGCACGTGGAGACGCAGATAGAGATTGTGGATGCCGAGCCCGTAAAGTGGCACTTCGATGACCGATTCGGGACGCACCAACCGCGGGATTTGGATCCGCACCATTCTCTCGGAGACGATCACACGCTGCCCACCGCAGGACGCACAGGGGAAGAACCACACCCGACCGATGCCGCCGCACTCGTGGCACGACTCGACCCGTGGCAGCGCGATGGGTACTTCGACCCCCCGCTCGGCCTCTTCCGGCGTCAGAATGACCTCGAAGGTCAGTCCTTCAGGGCGCTCCGCCTTCGGGATCCCAATGCCGGTGAAGTTCCGAAAAAGGCGCTCGACCAGCGCTTCGAAGGACGGCCGGACCGCCAAGGGCTCAGCCAGGGGCGACACCGGCTCCCAACGCCATGGCGCGACCGAATCGTCGCGTGCTTGGACGGGTAGGCGCTCTTCCCGCATGGCCAACTCCGTATCGTGGCGCCGCCGTGCGAGCGGGTCGGCGAGCACGGCGTACGCCTCGGCGACCTTCTGAAACGCGCTCGTGCTCTGTGGACCCGCCACGTCAGGATGGAGCGCGCGCACAAGGTCGCGATACCGTGCGCGTATTCCCGCCGGGCTCTCAGACTCCGACACCCCAAGGATCAGATAGTAGTTTTTCGCGACCATCCTCCACCTCGCGGTCCCGGCGGTCTCCACGTCGAGGTCCCGGCTCAGTCCGTGTTCCGGCTCTGACTCCAAGGACTAAGCTGCCGCACGATCATCGCAGGCCCTACCCTTCACTCATTCGACTCCCGGCTCGGTCCCTACTGTGGAACGACACCTGCAACACACCAACCCTCGCGGGGCGTCCTGTAGTACCTCCTGGCAGTAGGGGCAGTCCATCGGACGCTGATGCACTGCTGGTCGGTTCGTGGCTTTCCGCACGTCAGCTGCCGCCGTCATAGCTCTCCGTTACCCCCTTTCAATCCATGACACCCTTCGTTGCAGTCCTCCCGCCTGAAACCCGCCGCCATGGCGGCGGGACTCTTACGTCCTGCCGCCCTGCATGCACGTTCAGCCGTTCCTCTTTGCCATTCTCGGGCGGCCTACGAGCCGTCCGGCGAGCGGTCACCAAACTGGGATCCTGGGTCCCGCAACGCCGCTCTGCTAGCACTGATAGCAAAAGAGTGCTAGCCGTCAAGTCACGCGCGGTGAGCGCCAGCAGCCATCCGTGACTCTCGACATTTGACGGGGCGGGACCCGGTGGACGACGATTCGAGTCATGGCTCCTTACCACCCTCTCCAACCTGCATCCGGCCTTCGCCGCAGTCTCCAGTCCGCAGGTTCATCAGCCAAGCAGCAGGCCATTGCGTCCGTGGGTGCTCATCTGCTCGTTGACACCAGGATCTGGAGCTGCCCGCGGTTCAGGCCGATCCCTCGTACAGCCGGCGGACATGGTCACTCTCCGTCTGGATTTGGGAGGAGGATCTTGGTCGGGCAGGACTCGAGGATGACAAGCCAAAGGGTGCCACGTTCCGCTTCTAGTTGGGGCCAACACAACTTCCGCGGACCCGCTCACCTGCCGGAGCCAGCGGCATGACTTGCTCGAACTTCCGAGGCCTTGTGATGGTTGCGGAGGCTGGATTTGAACCAGCGCCCGTTGGGTGATGAGCCCTTTTGAAATGAACACGAGAGCCAAAGCCACAAGCCAGACGCGGCAACTTGAGGCCGTCTACGACTGCACATACATGCCGTATCGTCCGACGTTCTGAACCACCCGCTGAACGACGTCCTCAGCTACCGATCTATCCTGAGCCCGCGCTTCGGTCGCGGGTACACCGAAGTCTCTGAAGAAGCGCTCGAATCCTTTGGGCCGCCAGCCCGTGAGCCAGACGACAGGTTCTTCGGTGTTGTTGATGAACGTATGTGTCGTCTCGGGCCGGAGATCCAAGAAGCTACCAGGACCACATCGTGCCCAGTCGCCATTTGTCATGACGTCGAGCGTGCCATCCACGACGAGAACGAATTCACTCTCCCTCTTGTGGAAATGCGGCGGCGGGCCCGGTACATGCGGCGGCGATATGACCTCGACCATGCCGTAAGACGCATCGGTATCGAGAGGCCGAATCTTGTGGCCGAGCACCCACAGCAATTCCGTCTTCACTGTGTCCCTCCTTCGTGTTGCGAACGCACGATCGTTCGCGGCCGCGCTGCGGTTGCGCTGCGCGTAGGCGATGTTCCCGGCAACGTCTCGCGACTGCAGACACTGTCCCAAGAGAAGACTGCCTTGACATAGTTCTACGTCGGGTGAGAAATTCCCGATGCACCCGCGCACGTCGACCTTTAGACATTTTGGCAAACGTCGATATTCCACGAGGACTCAATAGTGGGCCGAGGTTGGGCGGCGGCCGGCCTGCCGGGCCAGATACAGCTTCCATCACGAGCATACCCTCAAACAGTTCCCGCGGATTGTTGGGCGAGAGCCCATCCAATTGTCATATACCATGACATAAGGTCAGCATGTATGTCGAAGCCGCCAGCTACCCTCACCGACCGGCGCAACGAACTCACCAGCCGACTCATCCTTGACGCCGCGCTCCACCTGATCCAGCGCGCTGACTTGGGCGAGCTGACGGTCCGCGCCGTCGCCAAGCACGCCAACATTCCGAGAGGACGGTCTTTCGCTACTTCCCCTCGCGCGGCGACTTCTTGGACGCAGTGGCCGATCCGGTACGCACCAAGATGGCGCTACCGCCTGCACCCCGGACACTCGAAGAGCTTATCTCGGCGCCACGCGCACTGTATCAGGCGTTCGAGGCGAGGCAGGGCCTCGTCAAGGCAGCGCTTCACTCGGAACTGTTCCACCGCATGCGCGACACGCAGGCCAAGGTGCGCTGGACCGCCATCCGCCGGCTGGTCGATGAATGCGCTCCGCGTCGAAGTGAGCGCGACCGCAGGTTTGCGGCCGCTAACATTCGATATCATCTGGCGGCGAGCACCTGGCACTACTATCGCTTCTACTTCCGCTTCAGCCCCGAGCACACAATTGCGTGCGCCGAAATTGCGATCCGCCAGTCGCTGGAGGCGCTGGGTAGAAAGTTCTGAGTCGGCCAGAAGGGTAATCTGACGCGACGCTCCCACGGATCAGCGTGCCGTCGACCGTGAAGTGCTGGAGCGCACGATACGCATCGAAGGCTGGCCTGAGCGGGGTAGGTTCGCCACCGAGACAGAGCGACAGCGGCGCGCTTGACACAACACACGCTTTCGGCGGAACATTCTGGCTATCCAACGACGCCCGCACTCGACCTACCGGCCCCTCAGAAGGGAAGCTCGGCCCTGCCCCTGATCCCCTCGGACGCGGCGCGGACCTGCCGACCGCGCAGGCGCTCGAACAAAAGGCATGGCAGGTGATTTCCATTGGAGAAGCGTTCGACTTCGAGTTTGAGCCGGCCACGAAGGGCGCCGAGGTATAAGGTCGCTGACCAAAATGATATGAAAGCGACGTAACCTCTGTCGTCGGAGCCGGCGCTTCTGCGACGCGGCGACAGTTCATGCATACCGCTGCGCGGATTGGCGTGCAGGCCCTCGTCGTGGGGGCGTCGTTGGGCACGCGCGCAGGACTGGCTCATGCTCAGTCGGCCGCGAACGTCACTCGCGTCGGAGCGGATGCTCGGATTGCCCCGAGAGATCGCCGTTCAGCCTGCGGCGATGGCTGGCAGCGTTACGGTGAACGTCGCTCCCCGGCCGGGGCCATCGCTCTGCGCTGCGACGGTGCCTCCGTGCATTTCGACCAGCTCTCGGACGATCGCCAGGCCCAGACCCAGCCCACTCTGGGTTCCGGCGGCGCGCCAGTCAGCCTGACGGAACCGCTCAAACACATGAGGGAGTAAGCCGCGATCGATACCCACTCCGGTGTCGCTGACGGCGATCCGAATGAAACCATCCTCGCCAGTCATCCGGACTTGGATCCGGCCTCCCGACGGCGTGTACTTAATCGCGTTCGCGAGCAGATTCATCACGACCTGGCGAACGCGATCCGGATCAGCGGACACGGTCGCCATCACCGGCCCCGCGAGGAATTCAAGTTTGAGTGCCTTCGCCGCGGCCTCTTGTTGGAGAGACTCCACGCAGTCCGAAATTAGTGGACCCAAGTTGACGGATTCCAACTGTAGCGTCAGCTTGCCGGCTTCGATCCGGGCAATATCGAGTAGATCATCGATCATACGTGCTTGAGCTTGTGTGCTCCGGTCGAGCGCTTCGAGCGCGCGCGCCGCCTGGGTCGAGTCGGCGCGCAGACTTCGAAGCATACGCAGCCATCCGAGCATCGTGTTCAGTGGTTGTCGTAGTTCGTGCGACAGTACCGCGAGAAATTGGTCCTTGGTACGGTTCGCACGTTCCGCCTCGGCCCGGGCCCTCCGCTCGGCCGTGAGGAGCCCTAGCTGTCGGGTGATATCACGCGCGATGGTCGAAATACCGATGATCGATCCCGCTGCATTCTTCAACGCCGACAGCGACACGGATACTTGGACGCGACGCCCGTCTTTAGCGATCCGCTCGGTTTCGAAGTGCTGAACTCGCTCGCCGCGCCCGATTCGGCGAAGGAACTCGGCCTCTTCGGCAAAACGATCCGGAGGGAACAGTATCATTATCGGGCGGCCGATCGCATCTGCCGCCGAATAGCCGAACATCCGTTCCGCGCCGTCATTCCAGGACGTGATCGTGCCGTCAACACTTTTCGTGAGGATAGCGTCGTCCGAGGCGTCGACGATCGCCGCGAGTCGATTGACGGTGTGCTCCTGGCGCCGCCGTTCTGTGATGTCACGAAAGACCAGCACTGCTCCCACGGTATGCCCGTCAGCTGTCCGGATGGGGGCCGCGCTGTCATCGATCGGAGTTTCGCGCCCATCTTTTGCGATCAACATCGTGTGGTTTGCGAGCCTGCAGATGCCGCCTTCGCGGAACACCTTGTCGACGGGGCTCTCGACCGGACGCCGGGAGTCTTCATTCACGATGACAAACACCTCGTGCAATGGCCGGCCCGCAGCATTCGGCATCGTCCAAGCGGTCAGGGCCTCGGCGACGGGGTTCATCATAGTGATACGCCCGTCAGTATCGGTAGCGATCACTGCGTCTCCGATGCTCGTGAGGATAGTCCTGAGGCGCTCAGTCGCCGCGGCGGCGGCGTCCGTTGCTCGGCGCCATGCGTGGTTGACGGCACTGATCAGTGCCCCGATGCCGACGAAGAGAACGAGGGCCACGATCTCGCCCGGTTCGCTGACGGCGAATGAGCGTGCGGACGGCATCCAGAAGTAATTGGCGGCGGCGGCGCACAGGAGCGTCGTTGTCATCCCGGGTCCGAAGCCGCCGAGCAACGCGCTGGCGACGATGGCCGGATAGAATGTGATCAAGGGAAGGTTCAGAGCCCACAGCGGTTCCAGCGCGAGCCGAGCCGCGACCCACAAGACCGCGAGCAAGGCGGCCATCACGTAGCGCCCCAACCGCCCCCGCAGCACGAGGCGCTGCAACAACACCGCCCTCGCAGGGGCAGGGTCGTGCTTGGTCTGCTCCGATTCGTCGAACTTCATCTTGTCACGTCGGATCCTTCAACAGGCCGCATACGCGATCGCCGCTCCCTCGCCAGAGGTGACCGAGCAAAGTACGACTTGCCGGCCAGCCGGTTGACCAGTCGGTGCGTGCGGACCGTTCCGAGCGGCGAGCAGCCCAGCCCCAGGGAGCAAATAGTGCGAATGTCCCAAACCCCAGTCCAATATATTCCTGCGCCGGCAGTAATAGTCTTTGTCTATTATTGCTCCCCGGGGTTACAGGCATGGAGCTGAGACACCTACGATACTTCGTGGCGGTCGCCGAAGCCCTGCACTTCGGGCAGGCGGCGGCAGCGCTTCACATCGCGCAGCCATCGCTCAGTCACCAGATCAAGCTCCTTGAGGCCGAGTTGAAGACTGCGCTTCTCCATCGCACGAAGCGCCGCGTCGAACTTACAGATGCGGGCCGGCTCTTCCTCGAGGAGGCCCGTGACATCGTCGCACGCGCCGACCGCGCGGCGATGATCGCGCGTCGCGCCGGCGGTGCGACGGAAGGCCGGCTACGCGTCGGCGTCGGTTATTGCATGGATCAGTCGCGAATCAGCGAGGCCGTCAGCACATTTAACGCGCGGCATCCGGCAATCCGGGTCGAATTGCAAACGATGGCCGTGCCGTCGCAGCTCGAAGCCATCCGTCGTCAAAAGCTCGATGTCGGCTTCGTACGGCCACCGATCACGAATTCCGAGCTCGCAAGTGAGAGGCTGATGATCGAGCCGCTCGTAGCCGCACTATCGACCAATCATCGGCTGGCGGCGAAGAGATCTCTGCCGCTCTCGGTTCTTTCCGAAGGTTCCTTTATCCTTCCGCCGCGTGAGATCGTGCCGGTGTATCACGACATTGTGCTCAAAGCCTGCCGGGAGGCCGGATTCGTCCCAGATTCGCCGCACGAGGCAGATCACTTGCACATGCTGCTCGCGATGGTCGGCGGCGGAAGTGGTGTCGCACTCGTCCCAGCGTTCGCGCGACGGCTCAAGCCGCCGCGTGTGGTGTTCGTACCGCTGAACCCTCGCTCCGCGAGTCTCGATCTCATGGTCGCTTGGCGCAAGGACGACGCCTCTCGAGTGCTCGTGGAGTTCCTGAAAGTGGTCCGCGAGCAGCTCACCGACGGCCGGGCTCCAAGTGCCCGGCAGCGCGAGGCAGACCGCTGATGGCCGGTAGTGCAGTATCGATATCGCCGACCGACTCCGCGCAGACGTTTCTGGTGTCCCAGAGTCGATGTCGATTCGGCAGATATGACTTTGGCCCGGAGGCGACAAGGCGAGCACTCTGCTTCTCGACCGCCAATTACGTCGCCCTGAAAGGACAAGTGAACCGGCGGCATGGATATTGCGCGGTTGCCGAGTTCATGATGACAAACTTCGAGGAGTGCACGTGCTGCTTGTCGAGGACACGCACGACACCCGTGAACTGCTGCGCGAAGCGCTTCAGTATTGTGGCGCCCTCGTCACAACTGCAGCATCGAAAACACGAACGACTGCTGCGAGATCTCAAGCCGCACGTCATCGTCGGCGACATCGCGATGCCGACGATGCCATTGCACTCCTTCGACGATGGAAATTGCGAACAAACAGGGACGCACATTCCCGTGATCACGGTCAGCGCTGAGCGCCACCACCCGGTCGATCTGGTGCATGCCGCCTTTGTCCAGTTCGTCTGAAGCCGCTTGACCCGATCGCTCTCTGCGAGCAAGTCCGACCGCACGTTCGGCCGTGTCGCAGGGCACGAACGGGGCGCAGCTGACGTCGTACGGCCCATCCCTTGATCAGCTCGCGTTGCTGTGGGCGAACAACGTCACCGACGTCAGCACGGCCATCATGGCCCCTCGTACGCTCGCGACCATCTCGAAGTTCAAGGAAGCCACCACGAACGGGCCGTTGACCCGCCCCGCCGTGCAGGCCGACTGGACGCGGGCGATGACGTCGAACGTGTCCATCACCGAGACCCAAGGCACGAGCAACGTCGCCTCGACGCTGTACATGGGCGATTTCTCACAGACCGATGCTCGGCTTCCGGACGGGCATGCAGGTCGAGGGGGCGCGAGAGCTCTACCGCGGCAATTACCAGTACGGATTCCTCGGCCATCTGCGGATGGACATGCAGGTCACAGACCCGGAGTCATTCGGTCGTCTCATCGGCATCAATCCGTAAGAGCGGGCCGATGCTGGACACGTTCTGGCGGTGGCTGGGACTGGAGCGCCGGGTCGGTGGACTACGCCGACCCGGCGTTCCGGTATCTCTACGGCGACACCCGCACGAGCAGCGGCGAGCCCGCCAGCCTCGAGCGCCCCCTGGTGCTGTACAAGCGCACCGAGGACGGCCGCACAAATACAAGGTCACCACCGGCGGATCGACCATGATGGTGGACGCCACCGGCATGCTGCATGTCGTCGGCCCGATGAGCGACGCCGGGTATACCGGCCGGTCTGTGATCACGACGTTCCGGGAG
>Ga0310811_10014354_pt1 | contig 10326 bp, 7 predicted proteins | sample YCmetagenome_FD_207642 | JGI IMG/M metagenome (GOLD analysis project Ga0310811, IMG submission 207642) | Soil microbial communities from experimental microcosm in Duke University, North Carolina, United States - YC | ecosystem: Engineered > Artificial ecosystem > Soil microcosm > Unclassified ... | reverse complement strand
GCGAGACGAGCCGATGCGTGCTGCCGACGTGATATCCGGCGTTACTCAGCGACTTCATGTAGTCGAGATTCGCACCGTGCATCCCCATGACAACGAGCTGGTCGACAGAGGGTCGATCGTATTTCTCCGCCCGCAGCTCGTCGAGCATCGCGTAGCCGATGTTGTGCATCGCCAGCCAGTATTGCTGCTCGGCGCTCGGCCGCTCGTATCCGCGTGACGCGAGCTGCTGCGGGAAGCGCGAATCCGGCGAGAAGGTGAAGAAGCCGGTCCCGTGGCCATCGCGCAGCTGTCCTTCGAAGTTGAAGGTGCCGGCATCGCGCACGAGTTGAAATTTTGCTGGGCCGCTGTACGACGAGAGCTGCGACAGCGGAAGACCGCGCAATTCTGTGGGGCTCACCCCGAAGGACGTCGACCCGTGCCGACGGTATCCGTCCTCATAATCCTCGAAAGTGAGCTGGACCCGCTCGCGTGATGGCTCGTAGTAGATCCGCCACGAACCCTGGTCAGCCGTCTGCGCGATGGCAGCCGACGAAACGGCGGCCAGGAGCAGAAGGCACAGCGCGGGCGAAAATCGCCGGGCAGGATTTCCGGGACGGATTCGAGTTGGTTGCGACATCGGAGCTCCAGAGCAGGGTGATGGGCAGCAGACGGCGCTACAATTGGATCACCGAGGCCCGCGGAAGGTTTGAACGTGTCGAGGTGATGTGAGAAAACCGTCGCTGCAACTTACGACTACCGGCCCGCACGTAGCCCCCGGCCGGTAGTCATATTTTGCACTCCCTTAACGCTCGCCCGAGGACTCGCCGATCCCCTTCCTCCTTTATGCCGTCTTTTTTCTCTCGGGCGCGGCCGGCCTCATGTATGAATCGATCTGGACGCGCTACCTGGCGCTCCTGGTCGGTCACAGCGCGTACGCCCAGATCCTCGTACTTACCATCTTTCTGGGTGGAATGGCGGTCGGCTCGTTCCTCGTTGGCCGGCGCAGTGAGCGGCTGCGCAATCCACTGATTTGCTATGCCGTCGTCGAGGCCGCTGTCGGCCTGCTCGGGCTGCTGTTTCATCCTGTGTTTCGCGCGGTGTCGGCCGCCGCGTACGACTCGATCTTCCCCGCGCTCGTCGCATCGCCCGGCGCACAATCCGCCGTCAAATGGCTGCTCGCCGCCATCCTGATTCTTCCTCAGTCGGTTCTGCTCGGCGCCACCTTTCCTCTTATCAGCGCCGGGATCCTGAGGCGATGGACACATCGTCCTGGTGCAGTGCTGTCGTGGCTGTACGCGTCCAACTCACTCGGCGCCGCAGTCGGTGTGCTGCTGGCAGGATTTTACCTCGTCAGCCGCTTCAATTTTCCCGGCACGCTCGCATTCGCTGCTGCTCTCAACTTTGTAGTAGCCACAATCACGGTCGCGCTCGTCCGCCAGCGGAAATGGTCACTCCAATCGACCGCGCCTTCGGCTGTCGAACCCGTCGATCCGTCCGCCGCAGCGCCTGCGCTTATCGAACCCATCTACCCGCGCGCGTCAGCGCTTGGGACTGACACACGATGGCTGCTCCTCAGTGCTGCATTCGGCACCGCAGTCGCATCGTTCGCCTACGAGATCGCCTGGATTCGAATGCTGTCGCTCGTATTCGGCAGCGCTACGCACTCGTTCGAGCTGATGCTTTCGGCGTTCATACTCGGCCTTGGACTCGGTGCGTTGTGGGTTAGCAGACGCGCCGATCAATGGCCTGATCCGGTGCGCGCGCTTGGACTGGTTCAATGCGCGATGGGCGCGCTCGCTGTCGCCACGCTGCCTCTCTACATGGCGTCATTCCACTGGATCTCGACGCTCATCGGCGTCTTCGCGAAGACGTCAGCCGGTTACGCAGGGTTCACAATCGCGCGGTACGGGATATGTCTCGTTGTTATGCTCCCGGCCACGTTTTGCGCGGGCATGACGCTACCGCTGATCACGCGAATTCTTTATCACGACGGCGCCCACGAAGCTGCAATCGGCGAGGTTTACGCATCGAACACCGCCGGCTCGATCGTGGGCGTTCAGCTCGCTGGTTTGGCGCTCCTTCCCCTTCTCGGTGTGAAGCTCCTTGTCATCGTCGGCGCAGTGCTCGATGTCGCGATCGGAGTGGTACTGCTGTACGTCGCATTCCGGCGAGCGGTAACGCCGCCGAGAACGCAAACGGTTCCGACGCTGCTGTTCGCCTCGATCCTGGTTGTTGTCATTGGTGCGTCGACCGTACGCTTCGATCAATCCCTGCTCGCCAGCGGCGTCTATCGATTCGGCGGAATCCCGGCGCCCGGCGAATTCAAGATGATCTTTTACCAGGACGGCCGCACATCCAGCGTCAGTGTAAGGGCTACCAGTGATGGATACCGGGTCCTTTCTACCAACGGCAAGCCCGACGCTTCGGTGCCGGGAGAGTGGCTCGCGCTGCCTGCGGCTCGCCGGGAGCGACGGTCGCTGGTCGACGATATGTCGACGCAGGTCCTGCTTCCGCTGATTGCGATCGCGCATGTACCGCAGGCGAAGAGTGTCGCAGTCATCGGACAGGGATCGGGAATGACATCTCATTTCCTGCTCGGGAGCCCGACGCTTCGCCAGCTTGCCACGATCGAGATCGAGCCGGAAATGATCCGCGCTTCCAGAGCGTTCCGCCCCGCCAACAATCGGGTTTTCAGTGATGGCCGCTCGCGCTTCGTGATCGACGATGCGAGGTCCTACTTCGCGGGCGCGGGCCATCGTTTCGACCTCATCGTTTCGGAGCCGAGCAACCCGTGGGTGACCGGAGTGGCGGGATTGTTCACTACCGAATTCTATGGGCGGATAAAACAGTATCTCGCACCCGGCGGAGTGTTCGCGCAGTGGATGCACCTCTACGAGATGAATGATTCGCTGGTGTTGAGCATGCTCGCTGCCGTGCAGGAGAACTTTCCGGCTTACGACGTCTATCTCACCGATGACACTGACATCGTGGTGATTGCGACGACCTCGGCAACCGCGCCAGCTCCCGATTGGAGCGTCACACAATGGCCGATGATAGCGAAGGATCTCAGGAGTGTAACGTCGCTCACACCGGCGTCGCTCGCGGCGCTGCACCTTGCCGACTCGAAAACGCTATCGCCGCTGGTTGCCACCGTCCGGCCAAATTCGGATTTCGCGCCCGTATTGGATTTGAATGGGGAGAAAGCGCGGTACCTGCTTACGGACGCGATTGGCTTTGAGAGCCTGAATGATTCTTCCTTCGACATCACTGCGGCTCTGACCAACCGCAGCATGCCGCTGGCGACGGATGCCGAGGTCCTCGCCAACGTTCCCCGACTGAAGATGCGCGCGTGGAGCGCACGACTACGTCTCTTTCCCGGCGACACGAGCTCGGCAGACTCGGCTTATCTTCCGATTGCGAAGCGCCGTCGCTCCTTTGACGCGATGACTTTTGGCGGCGTGTCTCTGCCCGATTGGCACCGCTGGGTTCCACTGCTGCTCGAGGTCGATCGCGACGTGCACGGCGGGTCGCCTGGCTCGTTGGACACGGCGCTATATCAACCGGTCGACGATTTTGTGGATCGCGCCAACGCGCCAGAGGGAGCTCGCCAGTCGGTGGAGTTCCTTAAGGCCGCCGATCGATGGGATTTCGAGGTCGTTCAGCGCGTCGGTGACGAATTGATCAGGAAAACGACAAAGGGTGAGAGATGGTTTTCGCCCGATTACCTGCGAGACGCGACGGTAGTGGCGCATCTGAGGAACGGTGATCCGAGCGGGGCCAGGAGGGCGTTCGACGCGATGCGTCCGATTGTGGGTCGCGACGCGGTGGCTGAATTGCGGACGAGGCTCTTAGCGGCGTATATCGGGAGGGGAGAGGGGGGGAACCAGGAAGCGGCTTTAAAGCGCGCCCCCTCCCTCTCGCTCCTCCCCCTCCCGCGATGACGCGGCGAAACGCATGCCCAGCAGCGGTTTGATGTTCCTCACGCCAGTACTAGTGAGTAATTGCTATCGAAATGGGAAACCGAAACCTCGGTTCCAACTATCGCGATCTGCGAGTATGGAATGCAGCTATGTCGTTGGCTGTCGAGGTGTATCGGATCACTAAGAGGTTCCCAAAGGCGGAACAGTTCGGTCTGACAAGTCAGGTGCGACGCGCTGCGGTGTCAGTCCCGTCGAATATCGCTGAAGGACACGCGCGTTCGACGCGCGGTGAATATAAGCATTTTCTGTCGATTGCCCGCGGTTCTGTCGTCGAAGTCGAGGTGCAGCTGACTTTGGCGGAGCAGTTGGGTTACGTGGAGTCACCCGTGATCGCGAGCGCTCTAGCCCACTGCGACTCCATTAGTCGAATGCTCACTAACCTGAAGCGCGCTCTTTAGCCGCTTTCCCTCCTTTCGCCTCCCCCTTCCGACCTGCCGCTTTCCCCCCTCCCGCTTTCCCGCCTCTCTCCTCTCCCCTCCCCCCTCCCGCTCTCCCCGTCCGCCACAACCGTATGTGCTCTATCAATGCTCGCAAAACGCGGGAAGCATGTCGACGCTGCGGATAATACAGATAGTAGCCAGGGAATGATGCACAGAATTTTTCGAGCACCGGAACAAGCTCGCCGCTTGCGAGTGCATCACGCACGTGCGCCTTGAACGCCAACGTAATGCCGATCCCCGCGGTGACCAGACGGCGGTTTAGCGGCGCATCCGTTGAGAGCACTCGGGCCGGCACCGTGACGGAGAAATGGCGACCATTTTCGGTGAACTCCCAGCGATACGGCGCCGCTTCGGCGCTCGGATGCCAGTTGAGGCATTCGTGCCGAGTGAGATCACGTGGATGTTGCGGTACGCCAAGCCGAGCGAAGTAGGCGGGTGAGCCGACAACCACGAAGCGCATGTCGCCAGTGACGGGGACGGCGATCATGTCCTTGTCGATGACTTCGCCAAGCTGAATGCCCGCATCGTATCCGTCCGCGACGATGTCCACAGGTACCTCGCTCACCACGAGATCGAGGTTGATGTGCGGATATGCCCTGAGGAATCCGGAGAGCAGTGACTCTCCGAACATTGTCTCAGCGGCCCTCGACGAATGGAGACGCAGCGTACCGCGCGGCGTGTCCCCCATCTCTCCCACTTCCGCGACCGCGGCGCGCACTTCGTCGAGCGCGGGGCGCAACGCGGCATAGAGCCGCTCGCCGGCGTCGGTGAGATGAATGCTTCGTGTCGTTCGGCGGACGAGCGGCACGCCGAGCCGCTCCTCGAGTCGTCGCACAGCCTGACTCACCGCGGAGTGTGTGACGGCGAGGCGATCCGCGGCCGCCCGAAAACCTTTCGCCTCCGCGACCGCCACGAAGGTCGCCATCCCGTCGAGCTCGTTTGCCATTGGTAAGAAATTATTACCGGCTTGGCCAGCTCTGGCAAGTAGATACCCCGTCGCGGTACCGCTTCATTTCGATGGATGAAGACGCGCATACTGGGCAAGAGCGGTCTTGCGGTCTCCGCCCTCGGCTACGGCTGCATGGGACTCGAAAGCGTGTATGGGCCCGGAACCAGTCGGCAGGAAGGAATCGGCATCATACGAGCGGCCGTCGAACGCGGCGTCACTCTGTTCGATACCGCCGAGGCATACGGCCCGTTCAAGAATGAGGAGCTGGTCGGCGAGGCGCTCGCGCCCTTCCGCGAACGGGTGGTGATCGCCACCAAGTTCGGTTTCGGCATCAATCCGGACGGCACACGCTACGGACTCGACTCGCGGCCCGAGCACATCCGCGCGGTGGCTGAGGCGTCGCTGCGTCGGCTCAATGTCGATACGATCGACCTGCTCTACCAGCATCGCGTCGATCGGAACGTCCCCATCGAGGACGTTGCAGGCGCGGTGAAGGAGATGATCCAGCAGGGAAAGGTGAAGCACTTCGGCCTTTCGGAGGCCAGCGCGCAGACGATCCGCCGTGCGCACGCGGTTCAGCCAGTTGCGGCGGTGCAGAGCGAATACTCACTGTGGACGCGCGACCCGGAGCATAACGGCGTGCTTACGACGTGCGACGAGCTGGGAATCGGGTTCGTTGCATTTACTCCGTTGGGCGCGGGATTCCTCACCGGAAAGATCGATACTAACACGAAGCTCGATGCAACCGACTTCCGCAGCATCTCGCCGCGCTTCGCACCGGACGCGCGCGCGGCAAACATGGCGCTGGTGGATTTCCTGAAGCGCATGGCCGAGAAGAAGGATGTGACGCCGGCGCAGCTTGCACTGGCCTGGCTGCTCGCCCAGAATCCATGGATCGTTCCCATACCCGGCACCAAAAAAGTCGCGCGTCTCGAGGAGAATCTCGCGGCCGCGGACGTCGAGCTGACTGCCGCCGACCTGCGCGAAATCGACGAAGCCGCGTCGACGATCGAGGTGCAAGGGAAGCGGCTACCGGAAGCCGTACTCAACTTCACCAACGGTTGAAGCCATGATTTCGAAACTCTGCATCATCGCCGCGCTCGCCGTCGCGCTCGCACCTGGCGTGAGCGCTTCCAGTCGGTTGCGCGCGCAGCAACCTGCCCAATGGGTCGTTGCCCCCGGATTTCAGGTCTCGGTCTTCGCTGACAGCGTCGGGAACGCGCGCGAGATGGCGCTCGGGCCGCGAGGCACGGTGTTCGTCGGATCGTGGACAGGCAAAGTCAACGCGGTCATTGATAGCAACGGCGACCACAAGGCTGATCGCGTGGTGGTGATCGCCAGCGGGCTCGATCAGCCCAATGGAGTCGCCGTGCATGACGGCGCGCTGTACGTGGCTACCAAGAGCAAGCTCCTTCGCTTCGACGACATCGAACGACACCTCGACGCGCCACCGGCCGCTGTCGTCGTCCGTGATAAACTGCCGAATCCGAGCGACGGTCACACGTGGAAGTTCATCAAGTTCGGACCGGACAACCTGCTCTACATGTCGGTCGGCTCCACATGCAACGTTTGCCTGCCGCCGCCGATGACAGCGGCCATATTGCGCATGAAGCCCGACGGGTCGAACCTCGAGGTGTTCGCCGAGGGAGTGCGCAACACCGTCGGCTTCCAATGGCACCCGAAGACGCGCGAGCTCTGGTTCACCGATAACGGGCGCGATGCCCTCGGCGACGATGTCCCAAACGACGAGCTCAATGTTGCCTGGAAGCCCGGCATGCACTTCGGCTTTCCATTCTGTCATCAGGGCGATGTCAAGGATCCGGAGTTTGGCGCGCAGCGGGCCTGCTCCACCACCGAGCCGCCCGTGCAGAAGCTCGGCGCCCACGTCGCGGCGCTCGGCTTCACGTTCTATACGGGCGACATGTTCCCGGCCAGCTACAAGAACGCGGCGATCATCGCGGAGCATGGATCGTGGAATCGATCTATTCCGAGCGGCTATCGCGTGATGGTAGCGCGCACGGACGGACGCCGAGTAACGAGCTACGAGACTTTCCTGGAAGGCTTCATGGCCGGCGACAGATCGAAGGCTCCCGGCGGCTGGGCGGCTACGAGAGCGGCACTCGGGCGGCCCGTCGATGTGCTACAGATGCCGGACGGCTCGATTTTGATCAGCGACGACAAAGCCAATCGCATTCTTCGTGTCAGTTACCAACGATAGTCGACCAGCGCATATGACAAACACACGTCGAAACGTTCGTGAGTTGATGCTCACGATCGTCGCGTTCACCTCCTTCGCTTCGGCTGTGCAGGCGCAGAGCCGCACCGAGGTGGCGATCAACGACACCGCCGTCGCACCGGAGAATCTCACATCGAGTCAGAACGGCACGGTGTACTTCGGGAGCACGTCGAAGGGAACGATCTACCGCGCCGCGCCCGGCGCCGCACGAGCGGAACCGTGGATTCTCGCATCGGCCACCGGACTCACGAACGTGCTCGGCGTGCTCGCCGACGACAAGTCGAACACACTGTGGGTCTGCCAGAACCAGACAGGTGGTCGCAACGGTGTACCAGTGGCCGGACAGACAGCGGTCCGCTCCTTCGATCTGAGAAGCGGCGCAGCGAAAGGCACGTATCCTTTTCCGCCGAACCCCGGTATCTGCAATGACATCGCGGTGTCAGCGGATGGTGCGGCCTACGTATCGGAATCCTTTCGCGGTCGGATTCATCGGCTGCGGCCGGGCGCGACACAGCTCGAGGTGTGGGTCAACGATCAGCAGCTGGATGTGATCGATGGTCTCGCCTTCCTCGCGGATGGCTCGTTGTACGCCAACAACTTCACGACTGGAAAGTTCTATCGCGTCTCGGTGAACGCCGACGGCAGTGCGGGCGCAGTCGTTCCGATCGAGACGTCGCTACCATTCGTACGCCCCGATGGTTTGCGAACCGCGGGTTCACGGACGTTGATCCAGGCCGAAGGGCAGGGGCGTGTCACCGAGCTGACGATCAATGGCAATCGGGCTGAAGTGCGCGTACTGCAGGACGGACTCACCGCCGCGACCGGTGTAACGCTCGTTGGCAACTCTGCCCTCGTGCTCGTCGAGAACAGCTAGCGAACAAGCAAGGTCCGGCCCAGCGCTCCCTCGGTCGTATTCGCGACCTTCGAATCAACAGTCGGTCAGCGATTGTCCTGGGGCTTTTTTTTCGCGGATCGGTGCGTCGATCGCTTGCCGCACCAGACGCTTGAGTTCTTCATCGGTGATGTTTGGCCAATTGGCCTGGCGATAAGGCAACCGCCGTCGCGCGGGTCTGTCCACTCCCTCGAAACAAATCCAGCCATTCTGGAAATCGCCGAGGAATCTGCGGCCATTCGAGCTGGCGTTGCTCAGACCCGGCACCACCAACCAGGCGCGCCATGGCCGGTGCTCGTCGTCGGTGAATTCGCGAACGCCCATCGCCGCCTTCTCGCCGCGTTCGTCCACTCTTGATTCCGGGTTCCCCTTCCGGGGCGCCGCTACCTCCGTATCACGGTCCGCGGCGGCATCTATTCTGATCGGCGCCTCACGTCCCGCATGTCTACGACGCTTCATGTGGCTGCGTACGGCGATCGTTTGTTTTGCAGCTGATGCAGCGGCTAGAAGGCTGTCCTCGAGTCTGCGAACCTCCTCGGTGGAGTCAGTCGATACACCCCTCGCCTCTGCCTCACACGCCTCTTCGAGTCTGCGCCGGAGCTCGTTTTCGGCGTCGTCGAGCTGCTTCTGGAGCGGATCGCGATCGGATGTTTCTGAAGGACTGGACGACATGGCTGACTCGCGATGGGGTAAAACGAGAGTGCAAAACCTTTACCAGTATTTCGATTGCCCCGCGCTGTCGGATGACGTTTGCGAAACGCGAATTCGCCCAGTGATTTACTTCTTTGTTTCGAGTGCCTCCAGCCAGAGCTCGGCGGAGAGCGTCTCCCGGAATGGCCTCGGTTGCGGCAAGTCTGCCTCGCCAGTCTGACGAATGAGCCGGATTCGTATTGTAGCAACCCACCTTCGCGCCCACTCACTCTGTCAAAGTCCTACGCCATCCCCAAACCGCTGGTGATACTCGCCCTCGTGACCGCCGCACTGGCGGGTGCGGCGTATGGGGTGCGCAGCAGTGAGGATCACGCGCCGGTGATCGAGATGCCGCAGGGCGACTCCGGAAAGCGGCCCGACTGGGCCCCGCCGGCGCACGTGCGTCGCGTCATGGACGAAGCAGGATTCCTCGATCCCTACGGCATCGACGGGCTGGAAGGATATCTGGCTGGAATCAACGCCGAGTCGGGCGTAGACATTCGCTTCATCTTCAGCGACGGAGTCGGTGACGACATCGCGGCGTACTCGCGCAATCGCGCCAGGGAAATGGGCATCGGACGCGAGATGGATAGGCGCAGCATGCTGTTCGTGTATGACGTGAAGGGCCAGCGAATGCGCATCGAGGTGGGGCCACAAATGGAAGGCATGTTTCCCGACGGATTCGTCGGCTATCTGATGCGCGAGCAGACAGCGGGTCTGTTCGCCTCCGGAAGACGGAACATTGCGCTCAAGTCGACCTTGAACATTGTCAGCTACCGCCTGCGCGAGGCTGCGCTCGGCGGAGAGTATAACCCGAAAGCGGTGGCGTACATCACCAATCCGGTGCGACTCGCCGCCGGTGCCGGAGCCACGACCCGAGCACCGGTCAACACCAACGTTCGTCCCTTTGGAGAGCGGATCGCGACCGACGAGGCGCGCGCGCATTTCGGCCCCCAGCCGACGCCGGGGGATGCGCTGGTCCGCTACCATGAAGCGATGCGCGACGGACACTACGAGCCGGATCTGTCGCTGTACACCCCACAATCGCAGCTGCTGCTTCGCTCGTTCCAGGTTTCCCGGCCGTTCGCGGAATTCATTCTGCTCTCCGAGTACGGGCACAGCTACAAGATCGTGCAGCGCGGTGATCTGGCGATCCTGTT
>Ga0310811_10014353_pt1 | contig 10326 bp, 9 predicted proteins | sample YCmetagenome_FD_207642 | JGI IMG/M metagenome (GOLD analysis project Ga0310811, IMG submission 207642) | Soil microbial communities from experimental microcosm in Duke University, North Carolina, United States - YC | ecosystem: Engineered > Artificial ecosystem > Soil microcosm > Unclassified ... | reverse complement strand
CCGGTCAAGCCGCTGATGTTGCCGGCCTTACTAAATGTACATTTGCTGAATAGGTGCGTACAGCGTTCCCATCTTCAATTGTCCGGCCGGAGATTTGTCAAGGGGTATTGCAAATGCCTAAGACTATCATTTCTGATACCAGTTGTTTTATCCTTTTAAAGAATATCGGAGTTTGATCTTCTGTACACAGAAGTTGGTTCGATCGTTACAAGCGTCGATATTGCGATCGAATTTGGAGAATCTCTTCCGGAATGGATGAGCATGGAACAGGTTTTAATGGGTGACCATGGAACAGGTTGTCGATAAGTTCAAACAGCAATTACTACGCTAAATTATTTGCTATATATAAATGTTATATATACATTTAATAATTAATTATATGCCATGTTGAAAAAATTATTTTTCTTGTTTATCCTGATCAGTTTATCAGCTGTTGTGCATGCGCAAAGTGGGCGGTCGGTTTTGGATTTTAATCAAAACTGGACGTTTAACCTGGGCGACGAACCCAACGGCCAAAATGTTGATTTTAATGATGCCAGCTGGCGAAAATTAAATTTACCTCATGACTGGAGCATAGAGGGCGAATTTAAACAAGAAAACCCAGCTACTGTGGAAGGCGGCGCTTTACCAGGCGGTATAGGCTGGTACCGTAAAACCTTTACCATCCCGCAAACTGATAAAGGCAAATTGATCTATATTGCTTTTGACGGTGTTTATCAAAAAAGCGATGTGTGGATAAACGGCCATCATTTAGGTTATAGACCAAACGGTTATATCAGTTTCAGATATGAACTTACGCCGTATTTAAATTATGGCGGTAAGAAAAATGTGATAGCTGTAAAGGCTGATAATTCTGTGCAGCCAAACTCGCGCTGGTATTCCGGTTCGGGTATTTACCGTAATGTTTGGCTGATAAGCACTAACAAAATTGCCGTTGACCATTGGGGTACTTTTGTAAGCACACCAAATGTAAGCGCCAGCCATGCCGATGTTAACCTGAGCGTTAGCATAAAAAACGCGGCAGGCAATACTAAACCTGCCACTATTGTCAGCAGCATTTATGCCAATGGTAAAGTAGTAGCAAGCAAAACCCTTACAGGCGTTGGTTTAAAGGATACGGTTACTATTATAAGCCAAAACTTCGGCGTTGATAACCCGGTATTATGGTCGGTTAACAAACCGTTCCTGTATAAAGTACAAACTAAAATATTGGTGAATAATGTGGTGGTTGATCAGTATGAAACACCGCTTGGTATCCGTTATTTCAATTTTGATGTGGATAAAGGCTTCAGCCTGAACGGTGTTTCCATGAAAATAAACGGCGTTTGCGAACACCATGACCTTGGCGCTCTGGGCGCAGCATTTAATGTGCATGCGCTGGAAAGGCAGTTTAAAATATTAAAGGAAATGGGCGTAAATGCTATTCGCACCTCGCACAACCCACCCGCACCAGAGTTTTTAGACCTTGCAGACCGCATGGGCTTTATTATTATGGACGAAGCATTTGACGTATGGCAGGTTGGTAAAAGGCCTAAATTTGACTATCATATTTTCTTTAATGAATGGCACAAACGCGATCTGGCAGATCAGATACTGCGCGACAGGAACCACCCTTCGGTGATCATATGGAGTATTGGTAATGAAATACCTGAGCAGAAAGATACCAGCGCGGCACGTATAGCCCGCGAGCTTACCGGTATTATCCACGAACTGGATACCACAAGACCAATCACTACAGCCAATAGTGAACCCGGCCCAGGCAATAAAATTGTTGAATCGGGCGCTGTTGACCTGGTAGGTTATAATTACCATAACGAGCAACTGGCCAATTTCCAGAAGGACTATCCTGGTAAAAAATTCATTGGTACCGAAACTGCTTCGGCGCTGGAAAGCCGAGGTGTTTACAATACTTCGCCCGATACGATTCAACGGTGGCCGGGAGGCGAGGTAGTCAATGGCAAAAGGGTGAGAAGGCCCATGAATGCCGATAATACCGTTAATGCTTATGATAATATTTCGGCACCCTGGGGTTTTACCCATGAGGAAACCTGGAAAATATATAAAAAACATGCTTATCTATCAGGCCAGTTCATCTGGACGGGGTTTGATTATTTAGGCGAACCATGGCCTTACCAATGGCCATCCCGCAGTTCGTATTTCGGGATAGTAGATCTGGCTGGCTTCCCTAAGGATATTTATTATATGTACCAGGGCGAATGGACCGATAAAACAGTGCTCCACTTATTACCACACTGGAACTGGGAAGCTGGTAAAGTTGTTGATGTTTGGGCCTATTACAGTAATGCCGATGAGGTTGAACTGTTTTTGAACGGCAAATCATTAGGTACAAGATCAAAACAGGGCGACGATCTGCACATTGCCTGGAAAGTAAACTATGAGCCAGGCACCTTAAAGGCCGTATCGCGCAAAAATGGCAAAGTTGTGTTAACTACTGAAGTTAAAACTGCAGGCGTGCCAGCCAGGATAGAATTAAGTGCCGACAGGAGCAGCATACGTTCAAGAGATCATGATCTTTCTTTTATCACCGTTAAAATTGTAGATAAGAATGGAATAATGGTGCCTAATGCTGATAATGATATCAAATTCAAACTATCAGGGGCCGATAGCTTCCTGGCAGGTGTTGATAATGGAAGCCAAACCAGTCACGAATCGTTCAAGGCAGATCATCATAAAGCATTTAATGGTTTGGCCTTAGCGATTATTGGCGCTAAAAATAAACCGGGTATAGTAACGATAACAGCAACTGCCGATGGCTTACCTTCTGCATCGTTGCCAATTACTATTAAATAAACCAATTGGTTATGAAAATCCTTCCTGCTTAACATTGAGTGATATTTGTCACATTCGCGAAGGTTTTTGTATTTTTAAAATATGAAAAAACTAACGCGTGTCTTGTCCTTAGCCATCCTTCTTCCCCTGCAGACCTGGTGTCAGCAATTCCAGGTAAGTTACCCGTCTGCAGTCTTCAAACAGCCGTTCAGCGGAAGAGTACTGTTATACCTCAACAAGGAGAACAGGCATCCGAAAGATGCGATGGCGGATCTTGAATCCTTTCCCTGTTTCTCGATAAAAGTGAACAATATACAGCCGGGGGCCACTGTCGTGTTTGATGACCATGCCGATTCCTATCCCACTATGTTATCGGGGATCGAGCGGGGGAATTACTATGTGCAGGCGGTTTGGGACCGGAATCTGGGTGGACGGGCGATTGCGGAAAGCCCGGGGAATATATACTCCAACACGATAAAAGTTGCGTTGACAGGAAATACGAATAAACAATTTTCGATCCTTTGTGACCAGGTTATCCCACAGGCGACGTTCAGGGAAACCGGGTATATAAAAGAGCTGCGGGCGCCTTCTTCCTTATTGTCGCAGGCTTTGAAAATGCCCATGACCGTAGATGCGGCGATACTGTTACCTGCGGAATATTACAGCCAGCCGCAGCGGAAATTCCCAACTGTCTTTAACATCTCCGGTTATGGCGGCGACTATCATCATTATTCGGGAGATACGACTTCGCGAAGCACGCCGGTCGATACCATCCCCTGCATCACGGTTTTTTTGGATGGCAATTGCGCCGGCGGTCATTCCGTATATGCGAACAGTGAGAATAATGGTCCCTGGGGAGATGCGCTTGTAAAAGAATTTATCCCGCTGCTGGAGAGTAAGTATCGCTGCGATGGCGCGCGTTTGCTGAGAGGACATAGCAGTGGAGGCTGGACGGTTTTGTGGTTGCAGACCCATTACCCGGTTACTTTTGCAGGATGTTGGTCCAGTTCGCCCGATCCCGTCGACTTCCGGAACTTTCAGCGGGTCAACTTATATGATGAGGCAAATATCTTTTATGATAAGGACAGCAACCTGCGGCAGGTAGCGACTATCGCCGGTTACTTTGGAGTCGCATCCATGAAGCAGTGTTATCGCCAGGAAAATGTCATTTACCGGGGTGAGCAAATGCATTCCTTTGACCAGGTGTTCAGTGCAAAAGGAGCGGATGGCGAGCCGGTACGAGTTTGCGATGCTGTTACCGGTGTCATTAATAAGGAATGTGTGGAACACTGGAAGCAATACGACATTTCAGCGTATCTGCGCGGCAACTGGTCTTCGCTGCAAAAAGACCTGGCGGGCAAGATCCGGGTTTCGGTGGGAGAGCAGGATAATTTTTTGCTGAACTACGCTGTGCATGTATTGGATGGGGAAATGAAAAAGCTGGACACGCATTTTATCTTTGACTACTACCCCGGCGATCACTTCACCGTGAGTACGCCTGAATATCGTGCGGCAGGGGTAAAATTCCTGGCTGGGAGATACCGGGAGTGGAAGAAATGATTGGGAATCGTTGAGATTGGATAGGGTGAGGTTGTGGGTAGGAGGATCAGACTGTACTGATACCGCTGAAGTAGGCGCTGGTCTCTTCGACGAGGGCATTCATGAGGTCTGCTGCTTTTTTGTGTTGTAAGAGTGGGGCTATCTGTCCGCCCCAGAAAAGGATCAATTCCCATTTCTTTTGTGTGATGGCTGCCTGCCGGAGAGGGGACATGAACTGGGTCTGAAGGGGGAAGGGCAGAAAGTTTTGTTCTTTCCCCCGTGTTTCCTCCGAGATCCTGCTTCTGAGCCCCCGGCCGAGTCTTCCGGTGAAGGCCCGGGTCAGTACGGTATAGCGGGAGGCGGGAGAGAATAACATTTCGCGGTGAATGTCGGGGGCGTTGGATTCTTCGCAGGCCAGAAATGCTGTACCTACCTGGACGGCATCTGCCCCAAGGGCCAGCGCTGCGGCTATCCCTTTTCCGGTGGCGATGCCGCCTGCCGCGATGACAGGTTTGCGGACCGTTTCTTTTATCTGCTGTACAAGCACAAAAGTGCCGGTAAGGGAATTTTCGGAGGGAGCAAGAAAGGAGGGCCGGTGTCCGCCCGCTTCAAAGCCGGAGGCGATGATCAGATCCACATCGGCCGCCTCGAGGGCGAGGGCTTCGTCGAGGGTTGTTGCGGCTCCGATGGTGACGATGCCCAATTTTTTGCATTGTTCCAGGATATCGGCCGAAGGAATACCAAACATAAAACTAAAGGCGGGTGGTTTTGCATGGAGGATCACTTCCACCTGGTTTTCGAATCTCGACGAAAAGCTCAACGGTTTGTCGGGGAAGGGGATGCCCAGTTCGTCAAAATAGGTTTGGAAGAGGTTACGTAAACTTTCCATCTCAGAGGGAGGAGGATAGGAGGGGGTGGAAAGATCATTATCGGAAACCCACAAATTGATATTGTAGGGTTTGCCGGTCTCTTTTCTAATTTGTTCGTTGACGTCATAGATCTCTTGTGGGCTTAGCGTGTACGCACCGTAACCCCCTATGCCCCCCCGATTGGATACGGCGGCGGTAAGCTTTACCGAGGATAGGTTACCCCCGAAAGGGCCCTGGAAAATGGGATATTGGACACCGAGGATCTTTGCTGCTTTTGTATTGTACCACATGGTATGAAATTTTAAAAAGAGACCTGTATCTTAGGACAGATCCGAGATCATTTTGTTTACGATCACCCAGCGGTTGTCCAGCTTATGAAAGGACAAGAGCTCGGAGTAATTGAAGTCATACATCTGTACCCGGACCTTTGCCACTGCAATGGAATTGACGATCTCGATCGAGATGATCTCTCCTTTGAAGGGTTTACCGGAGTCTTTAGGGCTTTGGCGGTTCTTTACGCCCTCAAGGTATTGGGGCAGGGTTTTGAAATAGGGCTGCCCTTTTACGTCTCCGAATAACAGGGTGCCGGGATAGTAGACCTTATCTGCCAGTAAAGTTACGTCTCCTTCGTATATGCCTTTGAAATAGATATTCAGCGTTTCGATGATGGCGGAAGAATCTTCTTTAAACTGTTGCATGTTATTTGGTTTTTGCTTTTTGTGTTTGATCACTACACAAAGTAACGAAGGATATTCCCGGTAGCTGCGTGATGTAGATCACAATTTGAAAGGAGGGGAAAAGGGATTATCTTTAGTCATACATGGTATACCCCATCAGTTTCAAGCCTGGCGGTCTGTCTTTGCATCTTATCTTCGAAACCCTTGGTTTTGTTATCGGGTTCAGGTATTTTTTATTTCTGCGTAAAAAGCAGAAGGACAGGATAAATGATGCAAACCGGATCTGGATCATTATCGGGGCGACCTTTGGGGCCTTCTTTTTTTCGAGGGTGGTGGGTGCATTGGAAAACCCCTTGACGCTGATACATTCCAAACATGTTCTTCTATACCTCTATGCCAATAAAACCATTGTGGGTGGTTTGTTGGGAGGGTTGCTTGTGGTGGAGATCACGAAAAAGATCATTCATGAGAAGAGCTCTTCCGGAGACCTGTTCACCTATCCGCTGATACTGGCTATGATGATCGGCCGTATTGGATGCTTTACCAGCGGCCTGAGCGAGGAGACGTATGGGATTGTGACCCATTCCATTTTTGGTATCGATCTGGGAGACGGGCTGCACAGACACCCTGTTACCCTGTACGAGATAGCCTTTTTGGGTTGTTTATGGCTGGGACTGGTATTGATCGAAAGGAAGGTAAGGCTTGCAAACGGGTATCGTTTTCAATTCTTTATGATAGCTTACCTGGCCTTTCGGCTGGGGCTGGATCTTATCAAACCTCATTACGTTTATTTCATCGGCCTTGGCACGATACAGCTTTGCTGTCTTACCGGTCTGCTGTATTATTCGAAAACGATCTACAAAATTTTCTTTAACTTTTCAGCATTAACAGAAAATGGAAAATAAACGGGACTATATCTATTACGATCATACTATCAGCCTTTGTATCGAGTGTCACCGGCAGCTGAGCGCCAAGATCATTTTCGAGAATGGGAATGTATACCTTACCAAGATCTGCAAGGAGCATGGCTTCCAAAAAGTACTGATCGCCGTCGATATAGAGTATTACAAACAGATCAGGAATTATAATAAAGCCAGCGAATATCCCAGGAAACCTCATACGGAAACGATCTATGGCTGTCCATATGACTGTGGTATCTGCCCGGACCATGAGCAGCATAGCTGTCTTACGCTGATAGAGGTAACGGACAGGTGTAATCTTTCCTGTCCTACCTGTTATGCAAGCTCTTCACCCACCCATGGCAGGCACCGGACGCTGGAGGAGATCGGGATGATGCTGGATGCGATAGTTGCCAGCGAGGGTGAGCCGGATGTGGTACAGCTAAGCGGAGGCGAGCCTACGATACATCCTGATTTTTTCGGGATACTGGACCTGGCCAAAACGAAGCCTATCAAACATTTGATGGTCAATACCAACGGCATACGTATTGCGGGTGATGTCGGGTTTGCGGAGAGACTTGCCGGTTATATGCCGGATTTTGAAGTGTACCTGCAATTCGATTCGTTCCGGCCGGAGGCGCTGAAACAGCTGCGGGGTAGGGATTTGACGGATATAAGAAAGAAGGCGATCGAAAACCTGAATACCTTCAATCTTTCGACGACGCTGGTGGTTACCCTGCAAAAGGGACTCAATGACGATGAGATAGGGCCTATTATCGAATATGCGCTGCAGCAACGCTGTGTACGGGGTGTCACGTTTCAGCCCACCCAAATGAGCGGCAGGCTGGAGAATTTTGATCCTGCAACCGGCAGGCTTACCCCGACGGAAGTGCGAAAGAAGATATTGGAGCAGACCGATATATTTCAGCCAAACGATCTTGTCCCCGTGCCCTGCAATCCGGATGCATTGACCATGGCGTATGCCTTAAAGCTGGGGGGCAAGGTCCAGCCATTAACAAGACTGATCGATCCCGAGGTGCTGCTGAATTCCTCGAAGAATACTATCGTGTATGAACAGGATGAGGCCCTGCACAGCTATGTGATGAAGATGTTCAGTACCGGTAATTCGCCGCTAGCCGCCAGCGAGACCTTCAACCAGCTGTTGTGCTGCCTGCCGAATGTGATAGCTGAAGGTCTTTCGTATAACAACCTGTTTCGCGTGATCATTATGAATTTTATGGACGCCTACGATTTTGATATACGTTCAATAAAGAAATCCTGTGTGCATATTGTGGATACGGATGGGAAGATCATCCCTTTCGAGACGATGAACCTTTTTTACCGGAGCGAGCTGAGACCTAAACTTGAACAATTAAGAAAAGAAGTGTTATGAAGTCATTAGGAAGAATTGCGGGGATTAATATATTGGTAATTCTTGCATATTCGGCTATCATTCGATTGATGGTCGGTCGCGGAAGTGAAGCAGGGATGGGAATAGCATTGATGTCGGCGTTTGCGGTCGGGGCGCATGTTCTCATTTGTCTCGTTGCTGCTGCTATGAAATTTTCCGATAAGAAGAAGGAACTTGGCAGAGCCTGGCTTTTAGGTGCGGGGATCGTTTTGCTGGTTGGGTTTTCCACCTGTCTGGGAAATGCGAGCCTGTGATCGTATATTTATTTTATGAAGCAAGTTGTCCTAAGTAAGTCGGAAGCCCGCAAGATCATCCTGCATGCGGCAGGGTTGTCAAAGCGGGGACAGTTTGGAAAGGGCAGGGAAGCTGTGTATAAACTGATCGAACACCTTGGTTTTGTTCAGATCGATACCAATTATGTTGTCGAGCGGGCGCATCATCACGCCATTGCATCGCGGGTGCCGGATTATAAGCCGGAATGGCTTGGCGAGCTGCAGGCGGATGGAAGGATCTTTGAATTCCTGACTGCCGACTCGGGATATATGCCGATGCATGACTTCCGTTTTTCGCTGCCCGTAAAGGAAGCCTTTTCATCCGGTCAAAAGTCTTTGACGCAGGCCGAGATGAATCTCATGAACAAGGTTCTGGACCGGATAGGGCGGGAAGGGCCGCTGATGGTAAAGGATTTTGAGAATGATCGCAAGGTGGCCAGTGCAGGTTGGTGGGACTGGCGGCCGTCTAAAATGGCGTTGGAAAGGTTGTACCTGGACGGAAGATTAGTGACCACGCGAACAAATGATTTCCAGAAAGTGTATGATCTGCCGGTGAATGTAATTCCGGATGACGTCGATATGACGATGCCGGGCCAGGAAGAATTTGCGAGGCATGTTATCCGGCGCGAATTGAAAGCCCTGGGTATTGCCTATACAAAAGAACTGGCCTGGCGTGCTCATCGCGTGAAGAATAATCTTGTAAAAAGGGAGCTGGAAAAGATGGTTGATGAGGGGGAAGTGTGCCGTGTTGTGATAGATGATCTCAAAGGGCCTCTGTATATGTTACCGGGTTATAGGAACAGGAAGATCCAGCTGTCTGATGAAGCGTGGGTCCTTTCGCCATTCGATGTATTGAATGTTTTCAGGCATCGGCTGAGGGATTTTTTTGACTTCGATTACCAGATAGAGTGTTTTGTGCCGGCGGCGAAGCGGAAATACGGATACTTTTCCCTGCCGGTCCTGATTGGGGACAGCTTTGTTGCCAGGATGGATTCGAAGGCTGATAGAAAAAAGGGCGTGCTGGTCGTTCACAATCTTCATTTTGAGCCGGTAAAGTTGAGCAAAGTGATGGTGGAGAAGGTTTGTGAGGCTATCAGCGTCTTTGCGAAGTTCAATGGATGCAAGGAGATCGTTATAGTGAAATCGAATGATCAGTCGTTGTTGAAGTCGATCAGGAAAGGGGTGTCCGGGAATTAAAGTGGAGTTTGGAGTATGATATCTCCGTAACTTTGCTGGGTGCATGGTTAATTGTTATTGGGCGTCTCCACGTATAAAACCTTCATGATATTTAAAAATTTTTGCGCCAATAGATCTTAGTGCATCTTCTGCCTCTTTTGTCAGGTTGCCAAAAACTTCCAGGCGGATGACTGGCGCTACAGCCAGGAGCTGGGGAAACAGTGGCCCTACGTTGGCTAAATGTATCAAAATAGCCTCGGAATTTTTAAACCACTCGACAATAAATGCTTTATTTTCCTCAGCATTCAGGTAAACCTGATAAGCATTTATGTCCCGTTCATTTTTTTCAACAGATTGAATGATCGAATGCATGATCCTTTTGAACTCTTCGATCTTGCCATCGATAATTGTAAACTCTGATGTGTACTGGACTTGTTTTGTCATCGTGTTTAATATTAAATTGCGAATAGTTGTTGTTTGGGGCCGGCTTAACGTCAGTCGAGGTCAATGAGTCTGCCGATTAAATTGGAAACCTCCAATGGTGCTTCCAGGGGACTAATATGTCCTCCTTTTACTATTATCGTTTCAATATTGGGTGGTATTGGCACAAAGTCTTCCCGGCCTTTTAAGGCAATCGCTTTGACTTTCAATGTTTCAATTATGCAAGTAGCGTCATCTGCATTCAGCAAAACA
>Ga0310811_10014352_pt1 | contig 10326 bp, 9 predicted proteins | sample YCmetagenome_FD_207642 | JGI IMG/M metagenome (GOLD analysis project Ga0310811, IMG submission 207642) | Soil microbial communities from experimental microcosm in Duke University, North Carolina, United States - YC | ecosystem: Engineered > Artificial ecosystem > Soil microcosm > Unclassified ... | reverse complement strand
CCTGCTCCCGATCGGCGAGGACCACCGCGGTGCCCGGCGCCTGCGACTCCCGCTCGGACGCGGCCCGCGAGGCCTCGGCGAGGCGCTCGGACACTGCCGCGCCGAAGCCGACCAGCCACGAGCGCCGCCACGCGGCCGGCTGCTCGCCGGCGGGCACCGCCTCGCGCAGCAACCCCCGCGCCGCCTGCACGAGCAGGGACGCGAACAGCAACTCCACGCCGGCCACGTCGGGCTCGAAGCCGAACAGGTGCATTGAGATCCGCAGCCCGTCGGCGGTGCGCCGCTCCAGCCGGATCGACCGGCAGCGCAGCGCCGCGGCCACGACGTGCAGCAGGTACGCCTTCTCCCGCAGGTAGGGCGCGTCGAGCTCGACGCGCCGGTTGCCGACCGCGGCCGGGCGCTCCTCGCGGGCGTCGAGCAGGGCCTGGTCGATGCCGTACTTCGCGATGAGCGCCGCGGCCTTGGCGGTGAGCGCCTCGGCCTCCTGCGGCGTGCACGCCGGGTCCTCGGCCTTGGCCAGCAGCTTGCGGACCTTGTCGAGCACCGGGCCCTATTCGCCGTCCGCCGGGACGGTCACCGTCTCGGCGCCGGGTGCGGGGGGGCCGCTGGCCAGGTCGAACTTCCAGCCGTGCAGCTGGCAGGTCAGCGTCTTGCCGTCGACGATGCCGAAGCGGGTCAGGTCGGCCTTGAGGTGCGGGCAGCGCCGCTGCACGATCCAGTCGCCGAGCTTGATGTCCTCGGCGTCGGGCTTCTGCTCGGCGTACCAGCCCTCGGCGTACTGCAGCCGCTCCTCGGACAGGCACTTGAAGAACGCGTAGACGAACTCGTTGTACTGTCCGATGCGCGCCGCGGAGAAGCGGCACGACAGGAACAGCGAGTTGACCCAGTCGACCTCGCCGATGTGCAGCAGGTGCTCGACCAGGGCCCGATCGGTGCGGAAGCGGTAGCGGACCTTCTCGTCGTTATAGACGCGCACCTGCTTCTCGGGGAAGTCCACCACGATCGACTCGACCGACTCGCCGTCGTAGCCGACCAGGTCGAAGCGGACCGGGCCGCCGACGCCCTTCGCGAGGTACACCGACTCGTCCAGCAGCGGCTCGATGCGCCGCTGCATCTCCTTGAGCACGTCGACCTCGGGGTGGCGCCAGGTCGCCTTGGCCGCCTCGATCATCGGCCGCTTGCGCTCGCGCATCTCCTCGAGGTGCTCGACCTTGTGCGCGAAGAACTCAGCCGGGTCGACCGGGTGCGTGGTCTCCGCCGAGCCGGCCGTGACCGTCATCACCGAGCCCGGGAGCAGGACGGTGGAGTTCGTGCCGCCGACCTTGGCGTACTCCTCCTGGAACACCCACTGGTCGGGGAAGATGTTGCCTTCGTCACCGAAGATGTCGTTGAACTGCCACAGCTCGTCGTCCAGGAAGCACGGCGGGCCGGCGATCGGCACCACGTGCGAGGCGCGCAGGTCGTCGATGTACCGGAAGGTGCGGTCGAACTGCCGGTCCCGCTTCTGCTTGCCGAACGCGCGCTTGGCAGCCTCCGGCAGCTCGTAGACCATCGGGTACCAGATCGCGCCGGAGAACTGCAGCATGTGCACGTCGACGTGGCCGAGCGCGTTGAACGTGGTCAGGTCGGTCGGGCGGGCGTCGTTCTGGTTGAGCACCCGGATCCCGTCGTACTCCACCCACAGCGACGAGTCGCCGATCGGCCCGTCGGTCGGCGAGGTCAGCGCCTGGATCATGATCTTCAGGCCGCCGTCGAGCTCGTGCACCTGCTCGGTCTTGGTCTCCAGGAAGCGGGTGAACCCGAGCGCCTCGAGCTCGTCGCGCATCTCACTGGTGGGGAACTCCGGCAGCAGTACCGTCGCCTTCTTCGACACGAACCGCTTGAGGTGCTCGGCGTCGAAGTGGTCGCGGTGCAGGTGGGACACGTAGAGGTAGTCGCAGTCGCCGAGCGTCTCCCAGTCCAGCAGCGAGTTGTCCGGGAAGGGGAACCACGACGCGAAGTAGGCCGGGTTGACCCAGGGATCGCACAGAATGCTCCCGGCCGCCGTGTCGATACGCAGGCTGGCGTGGCCGGTCCCGGTGATACGCACCGTGCTTCCTCCTATATCGGTACCGCGGTCGCGCTTCTCGCTGTTCTCAACGCCGTGGAGCGCCCGCACCGACGCTACCCGACCGACCCGCAACCGTCCCCGCCGGTGCCGCATGCCAGACTTTGTGCTGGAACCCTGTGCCCGCCTCGCAACGCCCGCGTCGGCGGGGCCGACTGCCCGAAAGGACGAGCCGTGTCCGAGCACGAGCCAGTGACCTCTCCCGACCAGCACAAGCCGGGTCACCCGCGCGCGGCGCGCATCGGCGCGGCCGTCTCGGCGGTGATCCTGCTCAGCATGACCATCGGCAACCACCAGGGCCGCATCGAAGACATCTTCCTCATCGCCGGCGCCGGGCTGCTGGTGCTGGCACTCGTCGGCGACTGGGTGCTGCGCCGCAACGGCCTGCGCTGAGCGTCCGCTCGCGTCACGCTACGTGACGCGAGCGTTTGTCGTGTTTCGAACTGTGCACAAAGTCAGGGGCGCGTCCGGTGTACACCCGGGCGCGCCCCTTCTACGTAACGTATTCGGTCAGCGACGTCGCGTGACGATGTCGCGGACCTCCTTGAGCGCCGCGTCGACCTCGGCCTCGAAGTAGCCGCCAGGCACCAGGTTGAGGTGCGACGGGTCGAGGTCGCCGTCGGTCAGCGGGCCGCCCCGGCCGGTCAGCGAGGCCATGACGCCCTCGAAGAGCCGGTCGACCTGCGCGCGGTCGTAGCCACTGCCGAAGCGGCGCAGCTGGAACGTGCGGCGCAGCTGGTCAATGCGGGCCACCTCGCCGGACTGGTGCTGCACCGGCGGGCCGTACGGGTCGGCGCCGGGCGGCGGTCCGCCGTACGGGTCGCCGGGGGGCGGGCCGCCGTAGGGGTCACGGTCCGGAGGGCCGCCGTACGGGTCCCGGTCCGGGCCGGGGCCGCCACCGTAGGTCGCGGGCTCGGGCCGGTCCATGCGGATCTCGGCCGTCATGTCCGCGCGCGGGCCGCGCGGGCCCTGGTCGTAGGGGCCGCGGTCCTCGTCGAACGCGCCGCCGTAGGTGGGCTCGTCGTAGCGGCCGTAGCCGGGGTCGCGCGGCGGCGGGCCGGCCGGCGGCGGGGCGGGCCGGGTCGGCAGGGGCGCGCCGGGCGGCGGGCCCATCCGGTCCATGGGCGGGGGGCCCATGCGGTCCATCGGGGGCGGACCCATGCGGTCCATGGGCGGCGGGCCCATGCGGTCCATCGGCTGAGGCACCATGCCGGGCCGCTCGGGCATGCGCTGCGGCTCCATGCGCTCCGGCATCCGCTGCGGCTCCATGCGCTCGGGCATGCGCTGCGGCTCCATGCGCTCCGGCATCCGCTCGGGCGCCATGCGCAGCTCGCCGCTGCGCGAGTCCAGGGCGCGGCCGTAGCCGCCGCCACCGCCGCTGCCGCGCTCCTCGTGCTCGGCCAGCTGCCGCTCCACCCGGTCCAGGTGCAGGTCGACCTGCCACTCGTCGTACCCGCCGAAGCGCACGCGGAAGACCACGTCGTGCACTTCCTGCGCGCTCACCGGCGCACCCGTCAGGTCACCGGCGAGGGTTGCCTCCACCCGGTCGAGGAACGAGTCGACCTCGTCGACCTTGTATCCCCGACGCATTGCACGGCGCCGGAACCGCTGACCCTGACTCACTGTGTCTCCTCGTTCGCTCGCCGTGCTAGCAAGCCGCCTTCACGCTCTCCCACCTTGCCACCTCCGGAGGCCGCAAGCTGCCCGCAGGCTCCGTCAATCTCCCGACCTCGGGTGTCACGCACCGTAGTGGGAACACCGGCAGCGCGCAGCCGCCGGACGAACTCCCGCTCAACCGGCTTGGGGCTGGCGTCCCACTTGCTGCCCGGCGTCGGATTGAGCGGGATGAGATTGACATGTGCGAGACGGCCGGACAAGAGCCGACCGAGCAAATCCGCCCGCCACGGATGGTCGTTCACATCCCGGATCATTGCGTACTCAATGGACACGCGCCGGCCGGTGCGAGCCGCATACTCGAACGCGGCATCAAGCACTTCGGCGACCTTCCAACGTTGGTTGACCGGTACGAGCGTGTCGCGCAGATCATCATCGGGTGCGTGCAGCGACAGCGCAAGCGTCACCGACAGCCCCTCCTGCGTCAACCGTCGCATGGCGGGGACCAGCCCGACGGTCGACACCGTGATGTGCCGCTGCGACAGCCCCAGGCCCTCCGGAGCCGGCTCGGTCAGCCGTCGTACCGCGGCGATGACCCGGTTGTAGTTGGCCAGCGGCTCGCCCATGCCCATGAACACCACGCGGGAGAGCCGGTCGGGGCAGCCGGGCAGCGCGCCGCGGGCGGCGAGCCCCGCGAACCACACGACCTGGTCGACGATCTCCGCGGTGGACAGGTTGCGGGTCAGCCCGGCCTGGCCGGTGGCGCAGAACGGGCACGCCATGCCGCAGCCGGCCTGGCTGGACACGCACACCGTGACCCGGTCCGGGTAGCCCATCAGCACGCTCTCCACGAGCGAGCCGTCGTGCAGGCGCCACAGCGTCTTGCGGGTGGCGCCATTGTCTGTGGCAAGTTCGCTAACCGGCTCCAGCAACGGCGGCAGCAGCGCCTCGGTGATCGCGGCGCGGGTGCGGGCCGGCAGGTCGGTCATCGCCTCGGCATCGCGCACGAGGCGGCCGAAGTAGTGCGCGGAGACCTGTCCGGCACGGAAGGCGGGCTCGCCGAGGTCGGCGACGGCGGCGCGGCGGCCGGCGAGATCGAGGTCCGCGAGGTGGCGCGGCGGCAGCGTGGGACGGCGGCCGTCACTCGTGGTGGCGGTCGCGTTGCCGGAGAGGTTCAGTACGGGAAGTTGCGTCATGACTTTTCCAGTGTCCCATGCCGCGCGGCGTGATCTCCAAGACCGCTGGCCGGCGCTGTAGGGCGAACGTCTCGAATTAGCTGGGGTTCCATGGGACGAGGAATGCCAGGACCGCATACGCGGTGGGCAGGGCCAGCAGGACCGAGTCGAGGCGGTCCATCAGGCCGCCGTGCCCGGGCAGCAGGTTGCTCATGTCCTTCACGCCGAGGTCCCGCTTGATCAGCGACTCGCCGAGGTCGCCGAGGACGGAGGCGATCGACACGGCGACGCCGAAGATCGCACCGTGCCACCAGACCGCGTCGTCGAGCAGCAGCGGCAGGGCGATCGCGCTGCCGGCGCCGGTCCACACGATCGAGCCGGCGAAGCCCTCCCAGGACTTGGCCGGGCTGACCGACGGCGCCATGGGGTGCTTGCCGAGGAAGACGCCCGTGGCGTACCCGCCGGTGTCCGACAGCACCACCGCGAGGATGGTCACCAGGACCCGCACGCTGCCGTCGTCGGCGGGGTAGGCCAGCAGCGCGGCGAACGAGCCGAGGAACGGCACGTAGACGGCGATGAGCGCGCCCGCGGTGACGTCGCGCTGGTAGTTGGCGACGCCGTCGGCGAAGCGCCAGATGAACACCAGCAACAGCGTGGCGAGCAGGCCCAGGGGCAGCCGCTCCGCGCCGCCGAACCAGGCCAGGCAGACCATGAGGGGCGCGCCGAGCAGCAGCGGCACCAGCGGTGGGCGCGCCTTCTGCACGCCGACCGCCCGGACCATCTCCCACACGCCGACCAGCACGGCGACGATGACCAGCCCGAGGAACAGCCACTTGTCCAGCGTGAACAGGGAGACCACGACCAGGCCGCCGAGCCCGGCACCGACCCCGATGGCGGCGGGCAGGTTGCGCCCCGCCCGGCTCTTGCGCTGCGGCGCGGGTTGCTCCGTCGGCGGCTGGTCGTCGCTGGACGGCTCGTCGGACGGCGTGGGCGCGGCGTCGTCCTGCCGCGCCCGCGTCGACGACGGGTCGGGGGCCCGATGAGCCCGGTCGAGATGGGCCATCAGACCTCGAGTAGCTCGGCTTCCTTGTGCTTGAGCAGCTCGTCGACCTGCGCGACGTACTTGTGCGTCAGGTCCTCGAGCTCCTTCTCGGCGCGGCGCACCTCGTCCTCGCCCGCCTCACCGTCCTTGACGATGCGGTCGAGCTCCTCCTTGGCCTTGCGGCGCACGTTGCGGATCGCGACTCGGGAGTCCTCCGCCTTGTTGCGGGCCACCTTGATCATCTCGCGGCGCCGCTCCTCGGTCATCTGAGGCAGCAGGATGCGGATCTGGGTGCCCTCGTTGTTCGGGTTCACGCCGAGGTCGGAGTCGCGGATCGCCTTCTCCATCGCGCCGATCTGCGACGCGTCGTAGGGCTTGATGATCGCCATGCGGGGCTCCGGGATGGCGATCGAGGACATCTGCGGCAGCGGGGTCGGGGTGCCGTAGTAGTCGACCATCACCTTGCCGAACATCGCCGGGGATGCGCGGCCGGTGCGAATGACCGCGAACTCCTCCTTGGCGTGCTCGATCGCGCGCTCCATCTTCTCTTCGGCCTCGAAGAGCGTCTCTTCGATCACGTGGTCTGTCCTCCTCGATCCGGGACGGGCTCGGCGGTGATGAGTGTGCCGATCCTCTCACCACTCAACGCGCGAGCGACGTTGTCCTCCCCCTCGGCGCCGAAGACCAGCATCGGCAGCGCGTTTTCCTGGCAGAGGCTGAACGCCGTCTGGTCCACCACCCGCAGGCCCTGCAGCAACGCCTCCGCGAAGGTGAGGTGGTCGAGCTTGCGAGCGGTCGGATCGGTGCGCGGATCGGCGGTGTACACGCCGTCGACGCCGTTCTTGCTCATGAGCACGGTGTGCGCGTGGATCTCCAGCGCGCGCTGGGCCGCAACAGTATCGGTGGAGAAGTACGGCAGGCCGGCGCCGGCGCCGAAGATCACCACACGGCCCTTCTCCAGGTGGCGGATCGCCCGGCGGGGGATGTACGGCTCGGCGACCTGGGCCATGGTGATCGCGCTCTGCACGCGTGTGTCGATGCCTTCCTTCTCCAGGAAGTCCTGCAGCGCCAGGCAGTTCATGACCGTGCCGAGCATGCCCATGTAGTCCGCGCGGGAGCGGTCCATGCCGGCGCGGGAGAGCTCCGCGCCACGGAAGAAGTTGCCGCCGCCGACCACGACCGCGACCTGCACGCCGCGGCGGACCACGGCGGCGATCTGGCGGGCCATGCCGCGCACGACGTTGGGGTCGACGCCGACGGCGCCGCCTCCGAACACCTCACCGGAAAGCTTCAGCACGACGCGCCGCGCCCCGGCGGGGGCGGGGGTCAGGGACTGCCTGGCCGCTTCGACGGCGGTGTTCGTCATGTGGGCACCCTTCTGTATGTCACCTGCTGGTTTGCCACCTGCGGCTCCTGGCGGCGCCACCGGTGGTTCCGTGCGGGAAGGTCGCCTTTTGCGGAAAGGGGGTCACGGTCTCCCTGTTCGGTGGACCGTGACCCCCTCACTTCCCGTTGTGCGCCCGATCAGGCCTGGCCGACCTCGAACCGCACGAACCGCGTCACGTCGATGCCGGCCTCGGCCAGCACCTGCTTGACGGTCTTCTTGTTGTCGCCCACCGAGGGCTGCTCGATCAGGACGAAGTCCTTGAAGAAGGCGTTGACCCGGCCCTCGACGATCTTCGGCAGCGCCGCGTCGGGCTTGCCCTCCTCGCGGGCGGTCTCCTCGGCGATGCGCCGCTCCGACTCGACGACGTCGGCCGGCACCTCGTCACGCGTGAGGTACTTCGGCCGCATCGCGGCGATCTGCATGGCCACGCCGCGGGCGTCGGCCATCGCCGCCTCGTCGCTCTTGCCGGTGAACTCGACCGCGACGCCCACCTGCGGCGGCAGGTCGGGGCTCTTGCGGTGCATGTAGATCGCGACCGGCTCGCCCAGCACCGCGATGCGGTTGATGACGAGCTTCTCGCCGATGCGCGCCGACTCGGCCTGGATCAGGTCGGCCACGGTACCGTCGCCGATCTTCGAGGCCAGCAGCCCGTCGACGTCGGCCGGCTTGATGGCGTCGACCTGCTCGGCCAGCTTCTGGCCCAGCTCGACGAACGCCTCGTTCTTGGCGACGAAGTCGGTCTCGCAGTTGATCTCGACCAGGCCCGAGGCGTGGTGCGCGACCAGGCCGTTGGCGGTGGTGCGCCCGGCGCGCTTGCCGACGTCCTTGGCGCCCTTGATGCGCAGCAGCTCGACGGCCTTGTCGAAGTCGCCCTCGGCCTCCTCGAGCGCCTTCTTGCAGTCCATCATGCCGGAGCCGGTCAGTTCGCGGAGCCGCTTGACATCAGCGGCGGTGAAGTTGGACATGACTCTCTCTCGCTCTGTGGATTAACGCCTGGGCTGTTATGCCTGGGTGTTGTCTTCGGCGGCGGGAGCGGCAGGAGCAGCCGGCGCAGCCGGAGCGGCGGCAGGGGCGGCGGTTTCGCCGGACTTGGCGCCTTCGAGCAGCTCGCGCTCCCACTCGGCCAGCGGCTCGTCGCCGGCCACGACGCCCGGCTCGGGCTTCTGGTCGGCCCGGGTGGCGCGCCCGGACCGGGCGATCAGACCGTCGGCGACCGCGTCGGCGACCACGCGGGTCAGCAGCGCCGCGGAGCGGATGGCGTCGTCGTTGCCCGGGATCGGGAAGTCGACCTCGTCCGGGTCGCAGTTGGTGTCGAGCACGGCGATCACCGGGATGCCCAGCTTGCGGGCCTCGTCGACCGCGATGTGCTCCTTCTTGGTGTCGATCACCCAGATCGCCGACGGCAGCTTCTGCATGTCGCGCAGGCCGCCCAGGGTGCGGCTGAGCTTGGTCTGCTCGCGCGACAGCTGCAGGGTCTCCTTCTTGGTGTACCCCTGCGCGGTGCCCGTCAGGTCGAGGCTCTCGAGCTCCTTCATGCGCTGCAGCCGCTTGTACACCGTCTGGAAGTTGGTCAGCATGCCGCCCAGCCAGCGGTGGTTCACGTAGGGCTGCCCGACGCGCGTCGCCTGCTCGGCGATCGCCTCCTGGGCCTGCTTCTTCGTCCCGACGAACAGCACGGAGCCGCCCTCGGCGACGGTGTTGCGGATGTAGTCGTACGCCTTCTCGATGTAGTCGAGCGTCTGGCGCAGGTCGATGATGTAGATACCGTTGCGCTCGGTGAAGATGAAGCGCTTCATCTTCGGGTTCCAACGGCGGGTCTGGTGCCCGAAGTGCACGCCGCTCTCGAGCAGCTGGCGCATGGTTACGGCCATGTCGGCGGGATCCTTTCGATCCTGGTTGTTCACGGCGGGCCGGTCGGTCCGCCGTCCTGGCGCCCGGTCGTCGGCCGTTCTCACCCGTTCGGGCACGCCGTAGCTCGAAGCTCCGGCGCGTCGTATTCGGGACCAGGGCGGCCGCCGCCCTTGAATGCTTCGCCCGGCGCGGAAAGAATTGCGGCCGGGCTAGGGATGGGCGCGCGAGGTCGACCACACGGTGTGCGGTCGCCGGTGGAAAGTGTACGCGCCGCGTCCCGGCAGGATCGAATGCCCCCGGTGGCGTGCTGTTCGCCCGGTTATGCCCGGATCTGCGCGCACCACGGAACGTAACGCGGGCCGGACAGGCGCTTGGTTTTCCGCGCCCGCCGACCCGTCTAATTATACGTTTTGTTCCTGTTGTCGATTGTGCGGCGAAAGTCGTCGACTATGAGGCGGCGAGACCCGCCGCCACGAACAGCAGCAGCGCCACGGGGAGATATGCCAGCGGCGTACGCAGCCAAGCCCGCACTCCCGGCGCCGCCGCGGCCGCCCCGCCGATCAGCCCGTACAGCCCGAGCGCGAACATCGGCAGCGCCGGAATCATGAAGATCCCCGCGAGCGTGCCACCGGCCGGAATCTCCTTGGCCGTCATCGCGCTGATGAACAGCCGCAGCACCGGCACCTCGAACAGGATCGTGAGCAGCACGAGCACGACGGCCAGCCCCGGCCGCTTGCTGTGGTACACGGCCCCTCCCGGCTCCCCCGCCCCCGCCCCGTACTGCTGCGGCGCCGGCACGGCCGCGGTCAACGCGGTCGGCGCCGCGAACGCGTTCGTCGCGCCGGTCGGCCCGCTCGACACCGGTCCGCCCGAGACCGGCCCGCCGGACACAGGCCCGGCACCGCCGGCACCCGCCCCGAGGGGGCTGGTCACGCCCTGGCCGGCCATCCCGCCAGGCATCCCGCCGGCCATTGCGCCGCCCGGGCCGGGCCCGGACGCGCCCTGGGTCGGGAGCCCCGGGATCGGCGCGCCCGTCGAGGACAGCCCCGCGGACGCCCCGGGCTGCGGCATCCCGCCACCCGGCACGCCACCGCCCATGAGCCCGCCGCCCTGCGCCCCGCCCATGAGCCCGCCACCAGGCGCCCCGCCG
>Ga0310811_10014351_pt1 | contig 10326 bp, 10 predicted proteins | sample YCmetagenome_FD_207642 | JGI IMG/M metagenome (GOLD analysis project Ga0310811, IMG submission 207642) | Soil microbial communities from experimental microcosm in Duke University, North Carolina, United States - YC | ecosystem: Engineered > Artificial ecosystem > Soil microcosm > Unclassified ... | reverse complement strand
CGGCCCGCACCCGCCGAGCACGGTTGCGAGTTCCAGATCGCCGCGCGCACCGTGTACCTGGACCACACCACCGTGCTGGCCAACAACCTCAACCTGTTCCTCTAGACAAGCGCAGGCGCCGACGCCCGCCGGCACCGGGCGTCGACCGGGTCCGGGTTCGGCGCCGCCCACATAGTTGGGCCGTTCAGGCGATGCCTGGACCGCGTGGTCGGCACTAAGAAGAAGGGTCCCCGTTCGCCGACCTTCGGTCCGCTGCTCCCCGGGCAGGCCGCGAAGAAGTCATGACCGTGACCGACATGCTCCCCGACCTGACCGTCCCGGCCCCCGCGCCCTGGTCGGTGGTGGTGCGCGACCCCGGTGGCGACCAGCCGCCGTGCCGCCCGACACCGTACCCCCTCTACTGGCTGGTCGGGAGCTGGAGCGGTACCGAGCCCGACGAGGTCGGCCGGGCCATCGTGGAGCGTCGGATCTACGTCAGCCCGATGGCCGGACGTGCCGATCACGAGTCGGCGGTGGAGATCATCACCGACGCCCTGTGCCGGTGGGCGCACCCCGACGACATCCGCTGGTGCCATCTGCCCGACGGCGGGACCGGCGGTTACACGATCGTGGGCAGGGCCATGCGCAGCGTCTCGATCGGGGAGGGCTGCTCACTCGACGACGAGGAGGACATCGACTTCTGAGGTCGGGATCAGGCCGGTAGGCAGGGGAAGGAGTCCCAGGCCGCGACCCGGATCGCCTCACCGCCGACGTGGCCGCGTTGGCCCTCGATGCGGTATTCCGGCCAGTCGGTCACCACGGTGAAACCCTCGCCCGGTGGCAGCGGGGTGATCCACAGACGGGCCCGCAGACCCCGGGCGGTCGCGGCGTCACCCGGCTGGGACTCGTCGGCCAGACGGTGCACCGCACGACCGCGATCGGGTGGCGACGGCCGCGCACCGGGAAGGAGCACACCGGAACCGAAGTCCACCGCGAGCACCGGGGATCCACCGTCCACCGCCCGCCGGCCCACCGCCATGAACTCGAGCAGGCACCCCTGCGAGTAGCCGCGGGCTTCGAGCAGCATCACCGCGGCGTCCTCGGCGTGCGCCACGAGTTCACGCATCACGACGATGCCCGGCACCCGCGTCGGCGGCGGCAGGCCCGGATCAGCGGTGTCCACGCCCAGAACCTAGAGCAGCGCAACCGACCCCGGGCGACCGGCCGACCCCGTCGGAGTCACCGGGAGGATGGGGGACCCTAGGCGCGACGGGGTTCCAACACCACCAGGGGGATCTCGCGGTCCGTGCGCCTCTGGTACTCGTCGTACCCGGAGTACGCGGTCAGTGCGAGAGCCCACAGGCGGGCGCGTTCGTCGGCGCCGGCCACCCGGGCCCGCACCGTGCGGCGCTCGGTGCCGACCTGCACCGCGACATCGGGGTTGGCGACGAGGTTGTGGTACCAGGCGGGGTGGCGAGGGTGGCCACCCTTGGACGCGACGACGACCAGGTTCGGGCCGTCCTTCGCGTACACCAGGGGAGTCGTGCGGCGCACCCCCGAGCGGGCCCCCGTGTGCTCCAGCAGCAGCATCCGGGCCATGCCCGGCACCCGGTGACCGATCCGGCCACCGCTGAGGCGGTACACCGCCACGTGCAGGTCGGCCAGGCGCCCGAGCAGCGGCCAGGCGCGGTCGGCGAGATCCAGCATTCCCACGGTCGACAGGGTAGCCCTCGCGGACGTGGCCGTCGGTCGCGGCCGCCGGCGGCCAGGCGACCGGCAGCTGTGGCCCGGCGGGATGCGTGCCGGAGGCAGGGCCGCCACGCCCGGACGGGGATCGTTGCACCGGCACCGCGTCGGCTGGGTACCGTCAGCGCCACCGCGGCTGTGGACACCGCCGCGGGCCGCGGCTGTGGGATACCGCCGCGGGCGCCTAGGACGCCGGGAGGTCCGCGTGCAGCACGGTGATGGTCGGAACGACGGTCGTGACGACTACTCGCGCGGTCGCGCCGGCGATCCCGGGCAGGGCAGGCGGCCCGACGACATGGACGCCACGCAGATGATCGGCGGCGGGGGTCCAGGCGGTGGCGGTCCAGGCGGTGGCGGCCGGATCATCGCGGGCCGCTACCGGCTCGAGGGGTTGTTGGGCACCGGTGGGATGTCCGAGGTGCACCAGGGGACCGACCTGCGGTTGAACCGCCCGGTCGCGGTCAAGCTGTTCCGGGCGGGCGCCGACCGGGACAGCGCTCGGCGGTTCACCGACGAGGCACACACCCTGGCCAACCTGAGCCACCCGGGACTGGTGTCGGTCTACGACTCGGGCATGGACGGTGACCAGCCGTTCCTGGTCATGGAGCTGGTCAGCGGCTGGACGCTGCGGGAGATCATCGACCAGGAGCAGCTGCCGCTGGAGGAGATCTCCCGCATCGCCGTCGCACTGGCCGACGTCCTCGGTTACGTCCACCAGCAGGGGGTGGTCCACCGCGACATCAAGCCCTCGAACATCCTGATCGGCCGCGACAACCGGGTCCGTCTCGCCGACTTCGGCGTCGCTCGCCCGGGCGACGGTGAGCGGTCGATGTTCGGGACGCCCGCTTACCTCTCGCCCGAGCAGGTGCGGGGGGAGTGGGTCGGACCTCCGGCCGACGTGTACGCGCTCGGTCTGGTGATCCTCGAGCTGATCACCGGGCGCGTGGAGTATCCCGGTGGCGGCCGCGGTGCGGCGGAGGCCCGGCTGAGCCGTTCACCCGAGGTACCCGGCGACCTGCCCGACAGCCTGCGCCACACGCTTCTCGACATGACCGACCCGGATCCCGGCGTCCGCCCGACGGCACCCCAGGCGGCGTCGGCCCTGGTCCTCGGGCCGCCTCCCGCGCCGGCGCGGGTCGCGCCGGTCGCCGAGCCACCGGGCCGCAACACCACCAACCAGATCCTGGTGATCGCCATCGGGGCGGTGCTGCTGGCCGCGCTGATCGGCTTCGTCGCGTTCGCCACCGGTGACGACTCGTCGAAGGTGGCGCAGTCCGGATCCTCGTCGAGCAGTACGAAATCGCCCGCGACCACCCGCAGGACGACGGCCACGCGCACGACCGAGGAAACGGCGGACGACACCGCCGACCCGACCACGACCCGGAGCACACCGAAGGTGCCGACCTCGGGTATCTCGCTGCCCTCGATGCCCGACATCAGCCTGCCGGACAGCTCAGACGTGTCCAGCTCGGTGACCGACGAGGTCAAGAAGGCATGGGAGAAGTTCACCGACTGGGTGTCGAAGCTGTTCTGACACCGGACCCCGGCGGCCCTGCCCGGTGAGCAGGGCCGCCGAGGCCGCGGCGACGGTGTGGAACGGGGTCGTTCAGTTGGCCGGACGTCGGTGACGGCCACCCAGACCGCGCCGAGCCAACAGGTTCACAGTGCCGCCCTCGGAATGAGGGACGACCAGACGGATGGTCGGCTGTGTGGCGGCCGGGACATCCATGCGCTCATCGAGCCGCAGCTCACGCAGCTCGTCATAGATCGGCGTGTGACTCACGCGATCACTCTATCGAGCCATCTGTGCACCAGGTTATCCACAACTGTGGATAACGTGTCGAGTGTCACTCGACCATGTGATTCAGTGCTTGTGGATCTGGACCGTGACGTTCATCCCGGGCAGCAGCGGGCGACCCGCCGTGCTGGTCAAGGCGATCTTGACCGGGATCATCTGGGTCTCCTTCTGGAAGTTCCCGGAGCTGTTCTGCTCGGGGAACAGGTCGAACTGGGTGGCGGCCGAGTTCTGGATCTCCACGACCCTCCCGGTGACCTCCGCCCCGGGGAAGGCGTCGACGGCGATGTCCACGGGGGCGCCCACCCGCACCTCGTCGACGTCGGTCTCCTCGACACGGGCCGTCACATAGCTGCTCTCGAGGTTATACGCGGCCGCGAGCTGTGTACCCACCGTGACGAACGAGCCCTCGATGCCGTTGTCCACCGCGATCGTCCCCGCGCCGGGCGACCTGATCGCCTTGAGCGACGCCACGAACCCGCCGGTCATCTTGATCCGGCCGAGCACCTGCTCCTTCTTGACCTGGGTGCCCTGGGCGCCCGTCCAGTCGGTCAGGTAGCCGCTGGCCGGTGCGGTGATGGTGATCTTGTCACCGTCCACCTGGGCGTTGTCGGTGCTGACGTAGTTGCGGGAGTAGAAGAAGTACGTCCCGGAGAACGCCAGGATGGCGATCACGGTGAGGATGCCGATCACCGTGAGGCCGATACGGGTGGAGCGTTTGAGCGGTCGCTTCTTGGGCGGCGCGACCTGCTGCTGCTCGACCGGGCGTTCCTCGGTGGCGCTGGATGCCGGTGCAGGACCCTCCATCACGGCCTCCCCACTACCCCTGGCGAGCACGCCTGGGTGACTCGACACGGATCACGCCTTAGTGCACGCAACGTACCCTATTTCGCGCTGTCTCAGACACCATTGTGCGCCGTGGAACAGCGAGTTTCCCATCGCCCGCCCCGGTCCCCCCGGATACGGGCGCAGTTCGCTCAGAGGGTGGGGCTGGACACCAGGTCCGATGCGGAGTTCGCCGCCCGCAGCTCGGTCTTGAGCACCTTCCCGCTTGGGTTGCGCGGCAGGGCCTCGACCAGGGCCATCCGCCGGGGGCACTTGTAGGCGGCGAGCCGTTCGCGGCAGTAGGCCTCGATCTCGGCCTCGGTCGGCGGATCGGAGGGATCGCGCGGCGTGATCACCGCGAGCGGGGTCTCGCCCCAACGTGGATCGGGGACTCCGATCAACGCCACCTCGGCCACCTTGGGGTGCCCGGCCAGGACGTTCTCCACCTCGGCGCAGTAGATGTTCTCCCCGCCGGAGATGATCATGTCCTTCTTGCGGTCGACGACGTAGTAGTAACCGTCCTCGTCCTGGCGCACCAGGTCCCCGGAGTGGAACCAGCCGCCGGCGAAGGCCTCGGCGGTCTCCTCGGGCTTGTTCCAGTACTCCCGCATCACCAGCGGGCCGCGGTAGACGATCTCACCGACCTGCCCGACGGGCACGTCGTTCATCTCGTCGTCGACCACCCGGACCTCGACGTTGAGCATCGGGGTCCCGATGGAACCGATCTTGCGGATGGCGTCCTCGCCGCGAAGGTAGCAGGTCACCGGGCTGCACTCGGTCTGGCCGAAGGCGGTCACGACCTGCGCCTGCGGAAAGGCCTCGATCATGGTCCGCAGGAGTGTCGTGGAAGCGGGAGCGGCGCCCCAGGACAACCGACGCAGTGCCGAGAGGTCACGGTCGGCGAGACCGGGCACCGCGCAGATCGCCTGCCACTGCGACGGCACGAAGAAGCAGTTCGACACCCGCTCGCGTTCCAGCAGGTCGACCATGGCGGCCGGGTCGAACCCGCCCGACGGGGTGATGACGCAGGTGCCTCCGACCTGCAGACACATGAGGTAACCCGAGGTCCCGGCGATGTGGAACATCGGAGCCCCGGAGAGCATCACCCTGTCGTCGCTGCTCGCACCCAGATGCACGCTGCTACTGAAGGCGTGCAGCATGAGGTTGTAGTGGGTGAGCACGGCTCCCTTGGGTCGCCCCGTGGTGCCCGAGGTGTACATGATGAACGCCGGTTCCCGCTCGTCCACGACGAGCTCGGCCCAGTCGGGCGAGGCGGCGCCGACGACCGACTCGTAGTCCTCGACACCGTCCAGCCCGCCGGTGCCGCCGATGCCGATGACCGTGCGCACCGAGCCGGACTTGCGGCGCGCGGCGTCGACCATGTCCAGCAACCCGACATCGGCCACCACGGCGACGGCACCGGAATCCTCGAAGACGTAGGCCACCTCGTCGGCGACCAATCGGAAGTTGACCGGTACGCAGATGGCCCCGACGCGCAGGGTGGCGAGGTAGGACTCGATCAGCTCGCGGGAGTTCAAACCCAGCACCGCCACCCGGTCGCCCATCGCCACACCGCGCTCGCGCAGGACGTTGGCCACCCGGTTCACCCGCTCGTCCAGTTCGCGGTAACTGAGGCCCTCGCCGTCGTAGCGCAAGGCCGCGACATCGGGAGCGACGCGCGCATGGCGGGCCAACTGATCGGATGCGGTCATTCCCCGGGCGGTGAGCTGAGCGTCACTGGTCACCCCACCATCGTGCGGGGCGCGCGTCGCCATGGTCAAACGGCGAGGTCGGTCGGGCGCCTCAGTAGGCGTCGAGACCCAGCTTCAAGGCCAGCCCGAGACCGGCCAACCCGATCGCCAGCCGCAGGGGCTCGGAGGGCACCCGTCTCGCCACAGCCGGTCCGCTCCACGCGCCCACGAGCAATCCGGCCGCCAGTGGGACCGCCGCGTGCCAGGAGACCGGCCCGAACACCGCGAACCCCACCGCGGCGATGATGTTCGCCAGCCCCAGCAGCAGGTTCTTCAGCCCGTTGGCCCGCACCAGGGTCTCCGGCAACATGGTGATCAGCAACGCCAGCATGAGCACACCGGCCGCCGCGCCGAAGTACCCGCCGTACACCGAGACCGCCAAGACCCCCGCGCCCACCATCAGGGGCCGCCGCGGCGGGGCCGGGGGGCTCAGCGCTTCCACATCGGTGTCCGCGCACCGCGAACCGAGCTCCGGTGGCTCGACCGGTCGCGGGTCTCCGGGCGCCGCCGCCCGAGCCCGCCCGCCGAGCAGGAGCACGAGGGAGGCGCCACCGACCAGGAACGGCACCACACGCTCGAACACCCCGTGCGGGGTGACCAGTAGCAGGCCCGCCCCCGAGGCACCGCCGACGAGCGCCAACACCCCCAGCGAGCGTGCCCGTCCACTCTGGCCGACGAGCTCCGGGCGGGAACCCGCCACCGCGCCGACCGTGCTGAACGCCAGCGCCACCGTGTTCGTCACGTTGGCCGCGGTGGCCGGCAGCCCGGCCGCCAGCAACGCCGGATAGGAGAACAGCGAGGCGAGGCCCGCGATCGAGCCGGCCAAGCCCGCGGCCAGGCCGGCCACCACCAGAAGCAGCACCGTCCCGACAGTCATGTCCGCAGCCTTCCATCCGTCCCGTCCCGGGCCGCCGTGCGGGCACACGATCACCGGTCGCCGGTGCACTGGGTGCAGGGCACGGGGGAGTACAACCCGTTCTGGGCGATCACCCGGCGGGCGGACATCCTGGAGATCGAGAAGAACCACGAGGCCTTCCACAACTGGCCCCGACCGGTGCTGGTCCCCGCGGTCGAGGACCGGCGTCAGGCCGAACAGGGCACGCTGCTGCGAACTCTGATCCACATGGATGACCCTGACCATCGGGCGCTGCGTCCGATCGCCGCGGAGTCGTTCCGGCCGAAGACCCTTCGGACACTGCAACGCGACGTCACCGCGCTGGCGCAACGCTACGTGGACGCGATGGTCGGCCGCGACGAGTGCGACTTCGTGGCCGACGTGGCCGTGCACTACCCGTTGTCGGTGATCCTGTCCCTGCTCGGCCTGCCCGAGCGGGACTTCCCCAGGATGCTCCGACTCACCCAGGAGATCTTCGGCGGCGACGACCCGGAACGGCGGCCCCGACCAGCTCGAGGCCCTGCGCCGTGATCCCGGTCTGCTCTCCGGTGCGGTGGAGGAGATGATCCGGTGGGTCACCCCGGTCAAGGCGTTCATGCGCACCGCCACCCGCGACTACGACATCGCCGCGGACATCGGCGGGGTGACCATCCGGAAGGGCCAGCAGGTGTTGCTGCTGTACCCCTCCGGCAACCGCGACGAGGCCGAGTTCGAGCGGCCCTTGGAGTTCGACATCACGCGGTCGCCCAACCGCCACGTCTCCTTCGGCGCCGGTGTGCACTTCTGCCTGGGCGCGGCGCTGGCCCGGATGGAGACCCAGGCGATCTTCGCGGCGCGGCTGCCCCGGCTGGAGCACGTCGAGCCGGCCGGACCGGTGGAGGGGGTGGCCAGCACCTTCGTCAGTGGCCACAAGCGGCTGCCGATCCGCTACCGGCTCACCCCCGGATAGCGAGTGGTCAGTCGGGCAGGGAGTCGCGCAGCACCCGCTTGAGGAGCTTGCCCGAGGCGTTACGTGGCAGCTCGTCGACGACGACCGCGCGCTTGGGCACCTTGAAACCGGCCAGGCGCTGCTTCACGTGCGAGATGAGTTCCGGTTCCTCGACCTCCGCACCGTCCTTGAGCACGACGAATGCGGTGATCGCCTCGATCCAGCGGTCGTCCGGCGTCCCGATCACCGCCGCCTCGGCGACTCCGGGGTGGGTGTACAGCGCGTCCTCGACCTCACGCGAAGCGACCAGCACCCCACCGGTGTTGATCACATCCTTGATGCGGTCGACCACGGTGATGAACCCCTGGTCATCGATCCGTACGAGGTCACCGGAGTGGAACCAGCCGCCGGCGAAGGCCTCCTCGGTCTCCTCGGGCTTCTCCCAGTACCCCTCGCAGAGCTGCGGTGATCGGTACACGACCTCACCCAGCTCGCCGGGCGCCACGTCGTTGCCGTCCCCGTCGATCACCCTCAGCTCGACGAACAGCACCGCGCGGCCACACGAGTCGGGCCGCTCGAGGTGCTCGTCGGGCTGCAGCGCGGTGGCCAGCGGGCCGATCTCCGACTGCCCGAACAGGTTGTAGAACCCCAGGTCGGGCAACGCCTTCTGGAGCCGCTCGAGCACCGGTTGGGGCATGATCGACGCGCCGTAGAACGCCTTGCGCAGCGATGACAGATCGCGGGTGGCGAAGTCCGGGTGGTTGGACAGCGGCACCCACACCGTCGGGGCCAGGAACAGCGCCCCGATCCCGTCCTGCTCGACGCGGCGCAGGATCTCGGGGACGTCCGGGGTCTCCATCAGGTGGTTGGTGGCCCCGACGGCCAGGTAGGGGAGCATCAGGACGTGCATCCCGGCCGAGTGGTAGAGCGGCATCGGGTGCAGCGGCTCGTCGGTCGCGTGGCACCCCATCGCGTGGATGCAGGAGACGTACTCGTGCACCAGAGCGCGGTGGGTCATCATCGCGCCCTTGGGGCGTGACGTGGTGCCCGATGTGTAGAGCAGCTGCACCAGGTCCGTCTCGACCACCTCGACGTCGATCTCCGGCACGGCGCCGGAGGTGACCCTGGCCAGCAGCGATCCCTCGTCATCGCGCAACGCCAGGACGTGCTCGGGCCGGGCCGGCAGCTCGTCGAGGCGTCCGACCAGCTTCGGGTCGGTCAGCACCGCCCGGCTGCCCGACTGCTCGAGCAGGTAGGAGAGCTCGTCGCCCTTGAGGTTGTAGTTGATCGGTACGTGCACGAGGCCGGCGCGCGACGCGGCCAGGAACGCGACCAGGTACGCGTCGGAGTTGGTGCCGTAGGCGGCCACCCGGTCGCCCTTGGCCAACCCCAGGTCCAGAAGCATCCCGGCACCGCGGCTCACCGCGTCGTCGAGTTCTCGGTAGGTCCACACTCGGTCGGCGAAGCGCAAGGCGACCCGCTCCGGTGTGCGGCGCGCGCTGCGACGGACCACGTCGTCGACCGTGCTGGACCGAATTGCTCTCATGAAAGGTGCCCCCTTGGGTGGCGCTCTGCCCGGATCCCGCGACACGCCGTCGTCGCCACACGCCCGGCGCTGTAACCATGCTGGCAGACCGCGATACCGTCGACTCATGTCCATACCCCCACCGGACTCGTTCGGTCAGGATCACCAGCCCGGTTTCGGCGGATACGGTGCCGGTCGCCAGGGCGGTCATCCGGCGGCCCCGCTGGACGACCCGCTGGTTCCGGCCGACCTGCGCGGTTGGGCCGAGCGGGTCGTCGGGGTCGCCCGGCGCAGTCTGGTGCCCCTTCTGACGATCCAGATCGGGGTCGGAGTGGTCGGTGTGGCGATCTCACTGGCGATCACCCCGCTGCTGCCCGAACCCGGTGCCGAACCGGGTGGCGCGGCCTCCCTCGTCGCGATGCTCGGGCTCATGGTGGCGGTGGTCATCGGCATCGTCGCCCAGAGCGGCTCCACCTACGTCGCGATCCGTGACGCCGCCGGCCGGCCGGCCACCGCCAGCGAGGGCCTCCGGTTCGCCGCCCGTCTCTCGCCGATCCTGATCCCCTGGGGGCTCGCCGCCGGGGCGCTGACGATGGTCGGATTCGTGCTGATCATCCCCGGGCTCTACCTCGCCGTGGTGTTCGGGGCGACGCTGATCGGCGTGCTCACCGTGGAGCGGATGCCGATCCTGCGGTGCTTCGAACTGGTCAACCGGCGATTCTGGCCGACCGTCGGGCGGATGCTGATCGCCCTGACGGTGGCCGGGCTCTACTCGGTGATCAGCTCCTTCGTCGTCAACGCACTGAGCAGCCCTCAGTCGGTAGCGGAGGTCGCGCTGCAGGCCGCGATGGCCATACCCATGGGAATCGGCGCCGTGGGGGT
>Ga0310811_10014350_pt1 | contig 10326 bp, 4 predicted proteins | sample YCmetagenome_FD_207642 | JGI IMG/M metagenome (GOLD analysis project Ga0310811, IMG submission 207642) | Soil microbial communities from experimental microcosm in Duke University, North Carolina, United States - YC | ecosystem: Engineered > Artificial ecosystem > Soil microcosm > Unclassified ... | reverse complement strand
CGCTCGCGGCTGGGCTGGTCGACGAGGTCATCCTCCACCAGGTGCCCATCCTTTTGGGCGGCGGCCGCAGCTTCTTCCGCGATCTCCCGGAGCACGTGCGCCTGCGCCTGCTGGAGTGCGTCCCGGCACCCGGTGTGACGCACCTGCGCTATGAGGTGGTCCGCTGACGGTCGGACGTGTCGGACGTGTCGGACAGTGCATCGCGCAGGGCCAGGGCCCTCTTGGGATGGTTGGTGACCACGACGTCGACCCGGGGGTCCTTGAGGAATCGCGCGATCTGGCCGTCCCGGTCCACGGTCCACAGCATCGTGCCGAAGCCGTTGACGGCGCACCGCCGCAGCACCCCGGCGTGCGCGAGAAGGTAGTTCAGCGCGGCCCACTGTGCGCCGCAGGCTCGCAGACGCCGCACCGGGAACACCTCGCTCAGCCGCGATGCGGCGCGCCGGCGCGCCGGCAGTCTGTCCAGGTCACTGCCGAGCGAGAGCGCGGTACGGACCTCCGGAAACTCCCGGCGGATGAGGGCGACCGACGCGTCCTCCAACGTGGTGGCCACGAACCCGGCCGGTCCGAAGGTCTCGAGTGCGAGGCCGACGGCCTCCACCTCGTATCCGCTCAGCTTCAGGTCGAGGTGGCCCGAGACCCTGCCGGCGAGCATGTCCATGACCTCCGCCGCCCGAGGCACCCGATAGCCGGCCCGCTCGCACATCTCGGCGTAGTCCAGGTCGGCGACCGCCCGGTCGGGCGGTCCGCAGTGCTCGTCGTGGTAGGCCACGAGCACGCTGTCGCGGGTCCGGCGGATGTCGATCTCCACGTATTCCGCGCCGGTATCGGCCGCGGCGCGGTACGAGGCGTACGTGTCCGGGGGAGTGTCGGCGGGATCGTGGTCCGACCCGCCCGAGTGTGCGGAGATCGCCGCGTGCGCCATTCAGCCTCCCACCGGGCACACCTGCTCGCCGGCCACGGCCACGCCGGCACGGCTGCGCGGCTGCGCGGCTGCGCGGTACGCATCCCTAGAAGTCGAGCCTAACAGCGGGGGCGATCCTGGTCAGGAGCGTCACCGGGCCAACCGCTCGATGTCCTCGGCGATGCCCGCCAGGGGCCTGGCCACGTCGATGGAGCGGAACCAGTCCCACAGCTCGACGGCGTGATACAGCCGGTAGAGCTCGAGCCTTTCGGCGGCGTCGGAGGGAAGCGGCCCGTAACCTTCGAGTAGAGCGGTGCGTTCCGGTTCGCCGCGGCCGAGCGCGTAGTAGTCGGTCTTGGCCAGGTCGATCAGCGGATCGGCGGAGATCGCGTTCTCCACATCGATCACGCCGGTGATCTGCCAGCCGTCCGGGCGCTGCGCGACGAGCACGTTCCCCTCGTACAGATCGTTGTGGCACAACACGGGGGCTTCGCAGTTCTCGAACAGCACACCGTCGCGCTCGATCCGCCGCGCGACCATGCCGCGCAGCCGCTCGTCCCCGCCGAGTTCTCCGAACTCCTTGAGCTTCTTGGCGAACTGGCGACGCATGTAGGTCGCGTTGTCAGGAAGCGGATCGAGGATGCGGTCGGTCAGGTACCCGTACGCCTCCTGGCCGATCCGGTGAATCCCGGCGAGCATGGCGCCCATCTCGCGGTAGAACACCGGAATCCGGGCCGGCTCCAGGTCCTTGGACGCCTCGGACAGCGGCAGGCCCTCGAGCAGAGTCAGGATCGTGACAGCCTGTTTCTCGGGACCACCTGCCGGCACGTGGCGCATGACGTTCGGCACCGGCAGCGTGCCGAGGCTCGCGAGCATCCGGTAGACGTGGATTTCCTTGGCCTGCTTCCATGCCCACTCCGGCGCGTACATCTTGAAGATCGCGGCATGCGCGGGATCGGCGCACCGTACCTCGTACACCGTGCTCAGCTGGCCGCCGGTGCGCGTAAGCACCTCGGTCACCTCGGCGGAAGGGAAGACCTCCCGCAGCAGCCGCGCGGCCCACGCCGTTGCCGGATTCGTCTGATCACGCTGCGCCATGCGCGGACCATATGCAGCGGCGTCCGTCGCGGCAAGCGGTTATCGCACCGCCCGCGCGGCGGCCCGGCTCTGTCCGGCTCCGTCCCGGCTCCGGCCGCCCGGTTCCGGAACTCGCAGGCTATTGACGGCGCGGCGGGCGGCTCCTATGGTCACCTCGTTCATCCTTGTAATCAGAGTTCATATACCTGAACGGCCGCGGCCCGCCCCGTCCGCGGCCCGCCCCGTCCGCGGCCCACGCGTTCGTTCCAGGAAGGCGCCCACGCCCATGCCCCGCTTCCCCGTGCCCGGCCGGCCAGGCCGGGCGACCGCCCTGGCCGCCGCCGCGACCACGGCCCTGGCCCTCGCCGTGCCGGCCGCGGACGCGCCGTCCGCGGCGGCCGCCGCGCCCGCGGTCATCAGCATCGCCGCCACCCCGGCCGGCACCGCGCTGACGCAAAGCTCCGAGGGCCTCTCCTTCGAGGCCAGCAACCTGGCCCAGCCCGGCTTCACCGGCGGAAACCTGGCCGCGTACCTCGACACGCTCAGCCCCGCCTCGGTCATCCGCATCGGCGGCAACAAGGTGGACCAGACTTTCTGGACCTCCACCAACGAGACCGCCCCGTCCTGGTCGGTCGCCACCATCACCCCCGCCGACCTCACCGCCCTGGCCGGTCTCGCGCACGCCAGCGGCTGGAAGGTCATCCTCGGCGTCAACCTCAAGCAGTATGACCCGGCGCGGGCGGCCAACGAGGCGCAGTACGCGCAGCGGACGCTCGGCTCCTCCCTCCTGGACATCGAGATCGGCAACGAGCCGGACCTCTACTCCCAGTACCAGAGCAAGCCCTCCCAGTACCTGAGCGACTTCCAGTCCTACGTCTCGGCGATCAGGGCGGCCGCGCCCGGCGTGCCGATCGAAGGCAGCGACGAGGCGCAGGGCCCGAACAGCAGCTTCCAGCAGGCGTTCGTCAGCGCGCAGAAGGCGATGGGCACTCCCCAGATCACCGAGCTGACGAACCACTTCTACCCGATGACCGGCAGCACCTGCGGCGGCAGCCCGTCGATCGCGCAACTGCTCGGAACGACGTTGCGCAACAACGAGAAGTCGGAGGCCGACGGCGCGGTCTCGGCGGCCGCCACGCTGGGCGTGCCCGCGGTCATCGACGAGAGCAACAGCGCGGACTGCGGCGGCGGGCCGGGCGTGAGCGACGTGTTCGCCGCCGCCCTGTGGGAGATCGACGACCAGCTCGTGCTCGCCCGCGAGGGCGTCACGGGCGACTACATGCACAGCGGCGTCGCCCAGTGCGGCACCTCCATGCCCTACTCGCCGCTGTGCGCGCCGACCGCGGCCGCCGCCACGGCGGGCGACGTGGTCGCGCAGCCGGAGTACTACGGCCTCGCCGCGGTGCACGAGCTGGGCACCGGCCAGTTCCTGAACCTGGACAATCCGGTGTGGGCCGACGTGCGCACCTACGCCGTGCAGCACTCCGACGGCACGATGAGCGTGATGCTCGACGACGTCGACGACCCGTCGACCACGGTCTCGACGACGGTGCAACTGGCCCTGCCGGCCTCCTACGGATGGGCGAGCCAGGTGAACCTGACCGCGAGCGGCCTGTCCGCGACGAGCGGGATCACCCTCGGCGGCCACAGCGTGCAGTCCGACGGCACCCTTCCGGCCCCGGTCGCTCAGGGCTTCGCCGTCAGCGGTACCACGGCCACCGTGACGATCCCGGCCGGCAGTGCGGAGATCCTCACCTTCAGCGGTTCCGCCCCGGCTCCAACGGCCACCACGCTCGTCGGCGGGCTCTCCGGCAAGTGCCTGAGCGTGACCGGCGCCTCGACGCAGGCCGGCGCGACGGCCGACATCTACACGTGCAACGGCAGCGCCAGCGAGAACTGGACGCTCCAGCCGAACGGCGAGATCGTCGGAGCCCCGTCCGGCGAGTGCCTGCAGGTGACCGGCGGCTCGGTCGCGAACTACGCCGGAGTCGAGATCGACCCCTGCAACGGCGCCGCGGACCAGCTCTGGACGCCCGGGCCGTCCGGCTCGCTCGTCGGCGTCCAGTCCGGGCTCTGCCTCAGCGTCCTCGGCGGCTCCACCGCGAACTACACGACGGCGGACATCTACACCTGCAACGGCAGCGGATCCGAGACCTGGATGCAGGAACCTGCGGCCTGAGTGGGGCCCGGAATCGCGCTCGGCAATATGGGTGACCTCATCGCTTCATCGCACGAAACGATGATCGTCCGCAAAGCCGGGGCATGCGGCGGCCGGCGCGCGGGAGTCCGCGTGTCCGGCCGCCCTTTGTGGGGACCCTACAACGATCGGGTCTAGCATGAGTCGGTGCCGTCGTCGCCTTACCGGTCGGTAACAAGGCACGGTGATAGGAGAGGCAGGCGGCGTACCGCGACCCGGGTCGCCGCCTTCTGCGCCCAGGTACAGGAGGCTCCACCGGTGTTCAGTCGCGTCGCCATCGTCAACCGCGGAGAGGCCGCGATGCGGCTGATCCACGCCGTGCGGGATCTCGCCGCGCAGACCGGGGAACGCATCGAGACGGTCGCTCTCTACACCGACTCCGACCGTACTGCGATGTTCGTGCGCGAGGCCGACATCGCCTACCCGCTCGGCCCGGCGTCCGAGCGGCCCTACCTCGACTACGCCCGGCTGGAGCGGGCCCTGGTCGAGACCGGCGCCGACGCCGCCTGGGTGGGCTGGGGCTTCGTCGCCGAGGACCCGAATTTCGCCGAGGTGTGCGAGCGCATCGGGGTCGCCTTCATCGGCCCGAGCGCGGACGCGATGCGCAAGCTCGGCGACAAGATCGGCGCGAAGCTGATCGCCGAGGACGTCGGCGTCCCGGTGGCGCCGTGGAGCCGCGGCGAGGTCTCCAGCCTCGACGACGCCCTCAAGGCGGCCGACCAGATCGGCTACCCGCTGATGCTCAAGGCGACGGCAGGCGGTGGCGGCCGCGGCATCCGCCTCGTCGCCTCCGCCGAGGACCTGACCGAGGCCTACGAGCGCACCAGCCAGGAGGCGCTGCGCGCCTTCGGCTCCGGCGTCGTCTTCCTCGAGCGCCTGGTCACCGGCGCCCGGCACGTCGAGGTCCAGGTCATCGCGGACGGCCAGGGCACGGCGTGGGCGCTCGGCGTGCGCGACTGCTCGGTGCAGCGGCGCAACCAGAAGATCATCGAGGAGTCGGCCTCGCCGGTCCTCGCCCCCGAGCAGACCGCCGAGCTCAAGGCCTCGGCCGAGCGGCTCGCCGTCGCCGTCGGCTACCGCGGCGCGGCCACCGTGGAGTTCCTCTACCACCCGGGCGAGCGGCAGTTCGCCTTCCTCGAGGTCAACACCCGGCTGCAGGTCGAGCACCCGATCACCGAGATCACCACCGGCACCGACCTGGTCCGGCTGCAGCTGCACGTCGCCGCCGGCGGCCGGCTCGAGGGCGCGCAGCCGTCGGAGCTCGGGCACGCCGTGGAGGCGCGGCTGAACGCCGAGGACCCGGACCGCGACTTCGCCCCGTCCCCGGGCCGCATCGCGCGCCTGGTGCTGCCGGCCGGGCCCGGCATCCGGGTCGACACCGGCGTCGCCGAGGGCGACGAGATCCCGGCCGACTTCGACTCGATGATCGCGAAGATCATCGCCTACGGGCGGGACCGCGACGAGGCGCTGGGCCGGCTGCGCCGCGCCATGGCCGAGACCACGGTGCTGATCGAGGGCGGCGCCACCAACAAGAGCTTCGTGCTCGAACTGCTCGACCAGCCCGAGGTGATCGACGGATCCGCCGACACCGGCTGGATCGACCGGGTGCGCGGCGAGGGCCGGCTGGTCACCCACCGGAACTCGGCGGTGGCGCTCGCCGCGGCGGCGATCGAGGCCTACCAGGACGAGGAGGAGGTCGCCGAGCAGGGCCTGCTCTCCAGCGCGCACGGTGGCCGGCCCCAGGTGCACCACGAGGCCGGGCGGCCGCTCGACCTCAAGCTGCGCGGCGTCGGCTACCGGGTGACGGTGGGCCGGATCGGCCGCAAGCGCTTCCGGGTCGGGGTCTCCGGCGGCGCCGAGGTGCACACCGCGGACGTCGAGATCGAGCGCTACGACGCGCACAGCGGGCAGATCACCGTCAACGGCTCCCGCTTCCGCCTGGTCACCGGCACCTACGGCCCCACCCACCTGGTCGAGATCGACGGCGTCATGCACCGGGTGAGCCTGGACGAGGGCGGCGTGGTGCGCTCCCCGTGGCCCGGCCTGGTCGTCGCGACGCCGGTCGCGGTGGACGACGAGGTCGAGGCGGACGCGCCCGTCCTAGTGCTGGAGAGCATGAAGATGGAGACGGTGCTGCGCGCGCCGTTCCGCGCCCGTATAAAGGAACTGCCGGTCTCGGTGGGCAGCCAGATCGCGACCGGAGCGCCGCTGATGCGGCTCGAGCCGCTCGGCGGCGACGCCGAGGCGGACACCCCGGGCGCGAAGGCCCAGGCCGTGGAGATCGAGCTGCCGGCCGAGGTCGTCCCGGCGAGCGCGGCCGCGCGGGCCGAGCGCGGCCTGCAGGACCTGCTGGGCCTGCTGCTCGGCTACGACGTCGACCCGCACGACCGCGGCCGCGTGCTCAAGGGCTACCTCACGGCGCGCGAGGAGCTCGGCGAGGCGGACCGCCCGCTCGAGGGCGAGCTCGACCTGCTGCGCGCGTTCGCCGATCTGTCCGAGCTCAGCCGCAACAAGCCGGCCGCCGAGCTCGAGGAGGCGACCAACCACGTCCACAGCTCGCGCGAGTTCTTCCACAGCTACCTGCAGAGCCTCGACGTCGAGCGCGCCGGGGTCACCGACGCGTTCAAGGCCCGGCTGGTCCGGGTGCTCGGGCACTACGGCGTGACCGATCTGGCCCGCACGCCGGAACTGGAGGCGGCGGTCTTCCGGATCTTCCTGGCCCAGCAGCGGGCCGCCGTGGACGTCGAGATCGTCTCGGCGCTGCTGCGGCGCTGGCTGGAGGAGGCGCCGCCGGCCGGCGAGCTGCGCGAGCGCGCGGGGCTGACCCTCGAGCACCTCGTCGAAGCCACCCAGCTGCGCTTCCCCGCGGTCTCCGACCTGGCCCACGGGATAGTGTTCCGGTGGTTCGCGATGCCGCTGCTGCGGCGCAGCCGGGCCGAGGCGTACGCGGGCGTCCGCAGCGCCCTGCGGCACCTGGACCGCAACCCGGACGCACCGGACCGCGCCGAGCGGATCGCGGAGATGGTCGCGGTCGCCGAACCGCTGGTGCGGCTGATGGGGCAGCGCATCGGGCGGCCGGGGCACGACGCGGCGCCGTTGCTCGAGGTGCTCACCCGGCGCTACTACGGCAACCGGGCGCTGTCCGGCGTGCAGACCCGGGAGCTGGCCGAGTGCCGCTTCGTGACCGCGGAGACCAACGGGCACACGCACATCTACACCACGGCCGTCGACTTCTCCGCGCTGCCGGCCGCGATCCACAGCCTCGGCGCGTTCGCCCGGGACCTGCCGCAGGAGGCCGCGGTCGTCGCCGACCTCTACCTCAGGTGGGACGAGCAGCCGGACCCGGAGGCCATGGCCGGGCGGCTGGGCGAGGCGCTGGCCGGATCCGGGCTGCCGGCCCGGATCGAGCGGATCACCACCTCGGTCGCCGGCGGCGACGGCGTGGCGATGCACCACCACTTCACCTTCCGCCGCGAGGGCGACGGTTTCGCCGAGGACCGGCTGATCCGCGGGCTGCACCCGCGCATCGCCCAGCGCATGCAGCTCAGCCGCTGGCGCGAGTTCGACCTCACCCGGCTGCCCTCCTCGGACGAGGAGATCTACCTGTTCAAGGTGGCCGCGCGGCGCAACAAGGCGGACGAGCGCCTGGTGGCGATGGCCCAGATCAGGGACCTGACACCGCTGCGGGAGGCGGACGGCCGGCTGGTCGCGCTGCCGGCGCTGGAGGACACCCTCGCCGCGTGCGTGCACGCGATCCGCAACATCCAGGCGCAGCGCCCGCAGAACAAGCGGTTCGACACCAACCGCGTCCTGATGTACGTCTGGCCTCCGGCCGACGTGTCGATCGACGAGCTCAACACGCTGGCGAAGCGGATCCTGCCGACCACCGCGGGCGCGGGCCTCGAGGAGGTCGAGTTCCTCGCCCGCCGGCGCAACGAGCGCGGCGAGCCTGCCGAGATCTCGGTGCGGATCGGGCTCGACGTCGGCCACGGCGTCAAGCTGGAGGTCGGCGAGCCCTCCGCCGAGCCGGTGGCGCCGCTGGACGACTACCGGCAGAAGGTGCTGCGCGCGGCGCGCCGCGGCAACGTCTACCCGTACGAGATCACCGACATGCTCGCCGGCCCGGACGGCAGCTTCGTCGAACACGACCTGGTCGGCGACGCGCTGGTGCCGGTGGACCGGCCCAAGGGCCGCAACACCGCCGCGATCGTCGCCGGCGTGGTGCGCAGGCCGACCGAGCTTCACCCCGAGGGGGTGGCCCGGGTGGTGCTGCTGGGCGACCCGACGATGGCGCTCGGCGCGCTGTCCGAGCCGGAGTGCTCGCGGGTGATCGCCGCGCTCGACCTGGCCGAGCGGATGCGGGTGCCGCTGGAGTGGTTCGCGCTGTCCGCGGGCGCCCGGATCTCGATGAGCTCCGGCACCGAGAACATGGACTGGGTCGCCGCCGCGCTCAAGCGGATCGTCGAGTTCACCCAGGCCGGCGGCGAGATCAACATCGTGGTCGCGGGGATCAACGTCGGCGCCCAGCCGTACTGGAACGCCGAGGCCACGATGCTCATGCACACCAAGGGCATCCTGGTGATGACCCCCGACTCGGCGATGGTGCTCACCGGCAAGCAGTCCCTGGACTTCTCCGGCGGCGTCTCGGCCGAGGACAACTACGGCATCGGCGGATACGACCGGGTCATGGGCCCGAACGGACAGGCCCAGTACTGGGCGCCGAACCTGTCCGCCGCGCACGACGTGCTGCTGGCGCACTACGACCACACGTACGTCGCGCCCGGTGAGCGTGCGCCGCGCCCGGCCGTCACGAACGACCCGGCCGACCGCGACGTGACGCTCTTCCCGCACGAGGCCGCGGGCAGCGAGTTCAAGACCGTCGGCGAGATCTTCTCGGCGCAGCACAACCCGGACCGCAAGAAGCCGTTCGACATCCGCACCGTGATGCGCGCGCTGGCCGACCAGGACCACCCGACGCTCGAGCGCTGGGCGGGCATGGCCGACGCGGAGACGTCGGTGGTGCAGGACGCGCACATCGGCGGCCGGCCGGTCTGCCTGATCGGCATCGAGTCGCGCCCGGTGCCGCGCCGCGGCTTCCCGCCGTCGGACGGCCCGGACACCTACACCGCGGGCACGCTCTTCCCGCGTTCGTCGAAGAAGACCGCGCGGGCGATCAACGCGGCGTCGGGCAACCGGCCGCTGGTCGTGCTGGCGAACCTGTCCGGGTTCGACGGCTCGCCGGAGTCGATGCGCAAGCTCCAGCTGGAGTACGGCGCCGAGATCGGCCGCGCGATCGTCAACTTCGAGGGTCCGATCGTGTTCTGCGTCATCTCGCGGTACCACGGCGGCGCGTTCGTCGTGTTCTCGAAGGCGCTGAACCCGAACATGACGGTGCTGGCGCTGGAGGGCTCGTTCGCCTCCGTGCTCGGCGGCGCGCCGGCGGCGGCCGTGGTCTTCTCGGCCGAGGTCAACAACCGCACGGCCACCGACGCGCGGGTCACCGAGCTCCAGCAGTCCGTCGCGTCGGCGGCGACCGGCGCCGAGCGCGCCGCGCTCAACGCCCGGCTGGTCGAGACGACCGCGTCGGTGCGCGCGGAGAAGCTGGGCGAGGTGGCGGCTGAGTTCGACAGCGTGCACAGCATCCAGCGCGCGGTCGAGGTCGGCTCCGTGGACGCGATCATCTCGGCGGCGCAGCTGCGGCCCCGCATCATCGAGGCCGTCGAGCAGGGTCTGCAGCGCGGCTGAGTACCACCCGGAACACCGGGACAGGCTGAAGCAGGCCGAAGTAGCAGGCCGAAGTAGCAGGCCGCCCCGCCGACGGAATCGTCGGCGGGGCGGCCAGTTCGTGTGCCCGAGTCTGATCCGCGCGCCCGTGCGCCCGTGCGCCGTCGGGGCGTCACCCGTCCGGTCGCTCCGGCTCGTGACACGGCGTCAGCTGTCCGAGACTGGGCTGCGGGTGCGGCCGCGGGTGCGGCCGTCGTCATCCGGAGGCCGTGAATGCATCAGGACCTTGGCAGGCGCAACGCGAGTCTCGGCTTGACCGTGCGAGCCCTGATGGTCGTCGGCGTGCTGCTGACGGGCGCAGCCTGCAGCAACAACGAGCCGGCTCCGAGCGGCACCCCGACGCCCACCGCCACGGCCACGACTG
>Ga0310811_10014349_pt1 | contig 10327 bp, 12 predicted proteins | sample YCmetagenome_FD_207642 | JGI IMG/M metagenome (GOLD analysis project Ga0310811, IMG submission 207642) | Soil microbial communities from experimental microcosm in Duke University, North Carolina, United States - YC | ecosystem: Engineered > Artificial ecosystem > Soil microcosm > Unclassified ... | reverse complement strand
CGTAAGCCTCATCGAGCCTAAAGGTCGCGTTGTCCTGGCCCATGAGCATGAACTTATTGCGTTTGGCAAACAGGTAAAGCACCCCGTTGAGCTTAGCCATAGCGGTGAGGTGATCGGACTTCTTTGGGGCAGGGACATATATAAAGTCAGTCGAGGTGAACGTCTCATAGTCTGCAAAGTTGGTGTAAAAGAGGCGATTAGGGTCGTCCTTGTCGAAGAAGAAAAGTATACCTACGTGCTCCATGATGTCGGTTGCGTTATACGGCGAGGCAGAGACTTCTGCAGAGGAGGAGAAGTCGTATTTACGTGGCTTCCCGATACCATCTACGTAGTACACGACATCATTTACATACTCGAAGCGTACCTTCGTGGCGGAGGAGCTTACGGCGCTGTCTACCGATGTTGTAGCACCAGTTGAATCATTGATCGTGTACAAGTTGCTGCCATGTGCCAGAAAGGTTGTACCCGAGCCATCAGGGCGGTAGATACGGGTCAATCCTTTACTACCGCCTGCTGTTGCCGTGTAGAGCTTTACGTTAAGGCTATACGCAGCCGTAGACCATGTTTGTCCAGAATCGGTAGAGGTGCTCGCGTTGGTACTATTTGTCGTGCTGGAGACATACATCGTGCCCGTGCCTGAATCTTGTAACGCAACGGCTACCCAGTAGACTGAGCCGTTAGTGATGTCGGGCGCTTGCATGAGGTATGCAGTTAGGTAGGCGTAAGATGAAGTAATGTCGGTTTGTGCAACGCTTGTTTGAGCTAGCAACGTGCCAGGGACGCCAGCGTTGTCACTGTATAGGTAGACAAGCACCGTACCCGTTGCCGAGCCGCTGTTTTTAAGCCTAATGTCCATACGGTTCGCTACGCCGGTAGCTGTAGCCGTCAGTTTCTCCGCGTACCAGGTCGTTGTCGTGAATCCCTGGTCAGCTGCGCCGGTGGTGGAAGTAACCTGTACGTTTACGGCGGATCCGATTGCTACGCTGTAGTGGTCGCAACCTTTACGAGTACGGTATTTACCAATGCCATTGAAGCGCATGTCCATGACGTAACGTAGGGTATTGTCTGGTTGCAGATCATTCGGGACACCGGTAAATAGACCCTTCTTGTAGTCGATGGGGTGCGTCTGGGCTTTTGCAGTGGCCACCGAGGGGACAGGTGCGCGTCTACCGCGTAACTGGTAGCGATGGAACATTACCAGTCGTCCCTTCGTAGTCCGGGCATGATGACCGTATCCGGCCCTGTCATAGTGTCATTAGCAAACCGGGTCATAAGGTCTGATACACGGTCATTAAACCGGTTCTGCAAAACGCCGGCTATGTCGTAGTTATCGCGCTCTTCTTCGCAACGATATGCCGCGCCTAGAACGATTGCCTCCCTGAAGTTCTGTGGCAGTTCGGGCACATCTGCGTCAGCGGCGAGCTCTGTCGGTATTTTCTGGTAGTACTGGCGCAAGAGGTACGCCAGGTCAGAAGGGCAGTTAAAGTACAGTTGGTTACCGTATTCGGTCCAATAGGTGGGCTGTGAATTGCTCAACGTATCAGGAGCAGGATATAGCTCAAAGAACTCTTCCCAGGGCTTGCGGTAGCCAGTTATGTCCCAGTTGCTTGTTGTTTGGGTCGGGTGGAGCATGACCAATTTCGTAGTTATCTGATGGTCAGATTGCTGGGTATAGGTGTTTTCGCCCACGGTAAGAGCACCAGATACAAGCTTCTGGAAGTACACCCACGGGTAAAGGTCGGCTATTTCGACGATGGCGTCATTAATAAAACCGTCAATTGTCGAGGCGGAGTAACTGGAATCTTTTATTTTCGAGCGGACACGGGAGCGTAAGTCGAGTAAGTTGTAACTCATTAAGAGCATACAACACCGTCTCTAGTCCTCTGTATTATACCATCAGAAGAGGTATCAGTCACCAACTTGCCAGGTGACATCAGTTATACCATCACCTGCTGCAATGTCTCCCGAAGGAGGAGCGCTGGGCACAATAATGGCACTTCCAATGGGGTCGGCGTCCGCGAAGCCGTGGAACCCTCCGTATGGCACCGACCCATCAAGCGGGGGTGTTGCCCTGTATTCTACGACTACCTGGGGCGTGCTTGTAGGCGCATTTCCACTTGTCCAGGAAACAGATTCTATCGGCATTACGCTACCGCCAGCGCCCGGCTCACTTCCACCCAGTTCGTCCCGTCCCAACGCATTGTAATAACATCTTTAGCGCCCGCTGCTGTGCTGAGTGTCAGGCTGCCGCCAGCTTTTTTAAAGTTGGAAGGCCATGTGACTGTGCGGCTGCCCGTACCATCCTGGGTTAGCTCCAGAATCATCAGCTCACCTTTGAAATAGGTGTCTGGGAAGGTAACGGTAATATTGCCAGTCAGCGTCGCCGTTATATGCTGCCCGTTTACTCTGCTAAAGGTTGTTGCGCCTGTTACGTTGCCCTGTGCGTATAGGACATCTGGATTGATGCCAACGTTATTATGACCTGTCATGTTCGTTGGAACAGTGCCACCAAGAACAATAGGCGTCGTGCAGTTAATAAAGCGGTTATTAGAGATGTCAATACCTTGTATGTCATTTACATAAATGCCCCGAAAGGCACCGTCAACTGTGTTGCCTTCGACAATGACATCAGCCATATAGCTCAATTCAATGCCCCACGCCTGTTCGGTATTCGTTGTAGTGCCATTGATCGTGTTCCCTTTGATATTTACCTTGCGTGTACGGCTAGAAGTAGAGCTCTGCCCCTGGACAAAAATCTGGCCGCCGTTTGTACTGCCGTTGATCTGGTTGTTGGCGATGGTGATACATGACGAATCGTCTGTTTCGCTGGCATTCGAGGCGCAGAGCACAGCGATACGGGCGACACTACCCCCTGGGGCAGGGTTAACAACATTGCCGGTAACATTTACCTCAAAGTGCGGTATTTTCTCACCACCGAGGATGATGTTCCCCTGAGTAACATTGTTGGCGATAACCGTCTTGTTCTGTGAAACTATGTCAATAGCGTTGTAGTACGTGCCTGTGCTGTTAACGTTCTGTAAAACATGATTGTCGGCAATAATCAGCTCGCTCAGGGTGCTTGTTGCGTCTGATGGGCCCCCGCCTAATACGTCACAGTTCCCCAGACCAGACAAATAACAATTAACAACACGGATTTTGCCGTGCGTCGAACTGTTTGATTGGTTAAGGAACAGGCCAAAGCCATTACAATTCACGACCCATATGTGGTCAATAAGTATGTCGTCGCATTGGTCAACGAACATACCATACGCATTAGAGCTCGCAATGTTTGTGCCATCAATGCGGAAGTCGCGGAACGTTAGATGAGAGACACTTTGCGGCTTGAATGTCTTGCCAGTGCCGCTGCCGAGCTGGAACAGTGTCCCCCAGCCCTCACCAACAATAGTGTTTCCGGTCTTCGGAGAAACCAATCCTTGAATGTCAAACGTGCCTGCACGGAAAGACGCCTTTGCGCTCGCTGCTGCGTTCAGTGCTGTATTGATAACTGTGTGGTCTGATGTGCCGGAAGCGATATAGTCGGCATATGACGAACTCGGCCCAACTGTAACCGTTGCCGATCGTGTGTTTACCTTCGGTAGGGCGGCGGTGCCACCAATATCACCAGCTAACTGTAATCGGGCGTCTACACCCGTCCTAAGCTCGTTGATATGCGTATGGTATAGGTGGTCGTCGCTCGTGAGAGACTGGCTGCCTGAAACGTCACCCACTGTCCATGTCATGATTATGACCTAATGAACAGGTTTGCTGTATACCGGACTGTAGTCGGGTTTGTAACCCAGGTAGGGGTAACCCACTTTAGCTCGACATAGTCACCTGCCTGCACGCCGACTGACATGCCAGAGTTGTTTAACGCTTTAGAACGGGCGTCGAGGGCGACTGCATTCGTGATAAGGTAGTCGGTCGTGTCGTTCACGCGAATACTTATTGAGGATGTTTCGCTCGATCCAAGGGTGCCTGCGGTAAGGAAATATAGATATGCAACCTGGATGACACCAGGCCTTGGTATATACACTCTGCGTTCTGCAGCGGTCGTCCCCGCACCTAATGCTGACAGAGAGCCAGCAAAGTACGTGGTGGCGTCTACTGGGTTGAATGACGCGCCAGCCTCAAGTGTCAGAGCGTAGCCGCTCGATTTGGTGACCTTTGGACCGTCCATTACGCTACCGCCGTGTAGTTTACGCCTTCACCGCTGACGGTGACGTCTAAGTACACTTTTACGAGGTCATCAATGGGAAGGGTAACTGTGTCACCTGGATAGAGAATGACACCTCGCCTGGTTGCGCCGGAAGCAGCCACAACGGTACTCCCACCTACGGCAACCTGTCCGGTGTTGCTGTACTTAGCCTGAATAGCTACAGCCTTACATGCAGTGGTACTAGCAACTAACGTCTCCCTGGTTGCTGCGGTGGTAACAAGTTTGAGGCCGTCTGATATGGCGGTAGGAGAGCTACCCAGCTCGGTCTTTATAGAGTTAGTATTCGAATCGAATACCTTATTTAAGATCTCAGTAGATGAGCCCATGTGTTATGCATAACACGTACTCTAGTCCCCTACAGTATACCAGTTTCAAGACAACAAAAAAAGCGGTCTTCCCGTTACGTTCTGCACGTTCTGTGTACGTAATCTGTGGGTTTGACCGCTATATTTTGTAAAGTGTTAGCAGCCTTTAGGTGCCTTTGGCATTTTGCCCATTGGCATGTAGGTTGCGCTCTTCTTTTTAGCCATGATTAGGCTTCCTTAGCCCAAACGCCCTTGATGTTGGTTACGAACCAGCCGTTAACTCCATCACCGACAAGTGTTATCTCATCGCCGATTTGTGCGGTTGCCTTTGTGTTGACAAAGTCCTTGTCGTCAGCGGCAGTTACTTGCATACCTGCAATTTTGTCGGCCGCAGCTGGACTAACTGTTACTGCGGCAGATCCTGCTTGTGCCGAACGGGTCGGTGTGCCGCTTGCGTTGTCGCCGCCATTGCGGGCAGTGAATACGTAGCCGACTACAGTCGATGGCAGAGTAAGTGTAATTGCGTCAGTGATGACATTCTGAACGACGCCTACGTCTGTAATAGCCAGCGTCTTATTTTCGGTAACATCTACAGCACGGCGGCCATCAGGTAGCGTGTAGAGAGTAGTTGAGTTAGCCATAAGGCTCTATCCTTCTTTCTTACTTACGAGATTGAGAAGACATAGCGGTCGTTTTTCTGGAATCCTTGAGACGCTGTGCTTCTGCTCTCTCTTTTTGTTGCGCTCGGTACTCTTTCAGCTCTTCATCAGTAGCTGGGCGGTAACCGATCTGAGTGAATGCGTCCCCCTGGATCTTCCCAGCACCCTGCGCATAGGCTATCGAACCGTCTGGTCGTTTAACGCCAGCCGTTTCAACAAACTTTTGCGCTTGAGGGTGGAAATACACACCAGCTTCGTTGGGACGGGCTTCGCCGCCCTGGCCGTCGTGGTTGTATTCTTGGGCTGAGCCCTTAGGTATCATTCGTGGGTCCATAGTGTTTTACTCCTTTATGGTCGGATGCTAGGCGGTCATGTGAGCGCGGATAGCGACACCCTTGTTGTTGAGAACAAAGAAGTCGTGGTAACGGCGGTATTCACAAACTGCGCCATCGATACCACGCTGGTCAGTCAATACACGTGCCATTTCAATCTTGGAAACGGACTTGTGGGCCTTAGCGTGGGTAAAGAGGTAACCAGTGTTGGCTACGAGGTAGCTTGTAGGTACTACGATAACCTTTACGCCATTTACCATAGTGCGGACACCAGTCTGCGCGTTGCGGTAGCTGTCGTCACAAGCCTTACTGAAGGCGGTGTCGAGGCGCAGCAAGTTGTAGGTGGTCTCAGTCATGAAAACGACACGACCTTCTTCAGGAACAAGCGCGTCAGTCAATGCTGCGGTTTGTACCAAGAAGTCGCTGTATGCGTCTGAGCTTGAAAGGCCGTTAGTAACAGACTGGCTGTTAGCTACGGCGTAAGCCTGGGCAATAGCGAGGTTGTAAATGTCTACGTTAGGTACGGCAACTTCGCGAATCTGACGATCGATAGTCGTGCTAGCTTCTGCGGTGTTGTCTGTGTCCTTTAGGTTACCGGTGTCGATTGACCAGGTAGCTGCCTTGTCTTGCGACAGGGTTAGCGTCTGGGTACCGCCACCAAGTTCGTTCATTACACCGAAGCGGTTTAGGCCACTGCGTGTGTAATCAGTTTCTGCAACCGTGTCCCAGTTACGAATCGTAACCGCGTTCCGGCCGTTAAAGTCTACCTTTACATCCGAGTTGTTAAGTTCTGACGTCTTAGAAGGAAGGTAAAAATTCTCATCCAAGACAGCCAGGTTTGCGCTTGAAAGCGTTAATGACATGTTTCTGTCTCCAATTAGACAGCGTGCTTATCTAACCTCTTGCTTTGCGAATGGCCGAGTTGATCGGGTCTTCTTGGGGAGCTTGAGGATTTGGATTGGAAGCCTGGGCGGTGCCTCCTCCAGCCCGCTGCGTGTTTGCTAGGGTCTGGAGTACTTCTTGTTGCGCCTGAGTTTTAATCTGCGTTGTGTCGGCCGGTGTTGCTCCTTTGACTTGGTAATAGACGTCGTCTAGTGATAGAAGACCTTCATTAACCAGTTGCTCACGTGTAAAGACCCCGTAAGGTGTCTGTACCTGTTGTGCCAATGCCTGGGAAATACCCTGGCGGTAGTCAGCCCAATCTGTGTGTGCTTCCTTAAAATCAGCAAGCATTTTGTCCGTCTTATATTCACGCGCGAAATCATTAATGAACGCGAGCGGGTCAGTCTGTTGGTCGACTTGTTGCTGCGGCGTCAGTGATCTCTTTAGTTCAGACGCTTCTTGGGTCGCTCTTGTCATTTGCTTTTCTGAGTTGTAGGCCATTTTGGCGACCTTCTGAAATGCTTCAGGGTCATTAGGATCTACACCCTTACTCTGCAACCACGCGGCAGTATCATCTGCTTGTGCTGTTGGTTGACTTTGCGACGTTGGTTCTGTTGGCTGTGCCGCCGGTGCTTGTATCCCTTCGACTGGTTGAGCAGGTGCCCCTGCGCCGTCTATGGGAGTAGCTTCGGTTGTGGTTGGTTCCATTAAACCGTACTCCTTTGAATTGTTAAGTTACCAGTCGGGAAGAGGACACGGCGAGGTGTTGACTAAAGCACGGTGTTAATCCTTTCCAAAAAAACTAAGGAATGATTATCTACACTATGTCTTGTCGCCGTGTAGCGGGGCATAGTCCATGTCCTCTTCTCGGCTGATTGTTAAATTTGGTCATTCAGGTGACCACATACCCACGCACCCGACTGGTTTTACCCATGCGTGGGAGTGTCATCATCTGAAGACTGGTTGAATAGGTTCAGCACCTCCTTTATTGCGCTGTGTTTCGCTAAATACCGTTCTGGATAAGGGCAGTCGATGTTGTCGGCATGTGATAGAAATCCGGCCGCTTTCTCTTCAAGAATGCCCAAGATGTAAACGCCGTACTCGCCCTTAACAAACTCCTTACGGTCATGTTCGATGTCTTTTGGGCGGTCTACGTAATCGCTCATGCGGCTGCCCCGGCAGGTAGTTGTGCAAGGTTGGCTGGCGGCTGTGCGCCAGATGGTAAACCACCTTGCACTTGCCCAGGCATAACAGGGTTAGGGTTTTCGATGATCCGCTCGATCTCGTCTTTGTCCAGGTCAACGATCTTTGGTAGCATGACGCGCTTAACTTCGTTGAGGTTATTAGTTGGGTCGGCAATAAGAATCTTGTACGTTTCTACCGCTTCGTTCTGTTCCTGGCGGCGCTTGTTTGCGGCCGAAATGGTCAGGGTTACCTTCGGTTCAAAGTCGTAATCATATTTGTTCGGGTCGTAGAGCAGCGGTGTAATGCCGTTGTTTGCCTCCTGGGGCACAATAAAGGGGTCGGTGATAAATAACCGGATATACTGCAAGGCAAGCCGGGCAATCCGCTTCATCGGGCCTTGCTCCAACTTCTTAACCTTCTTCTCGATACGCTGCCCAGATTGTGCGACCTGCAGTTTTGCTTCTGTAGCCGTAACATCTTGCGTGCTGCCAACACCTTTTACGATCTGATCGGTGGCCGTAGTTTCGCGGATATTATTCTTTACGCCGTTTTCTTCATTGAAGGCTGCTGCAGGTACCTGATTGCTGGGAAGAGGCTCATATTGCCCAGCAGTTGCGAATATCGCTGCCCCTGGTACGCCAAACGAGTTCTTCTGTGGTTTGAGTGCTGGGTCGGCACGTACCTGTCTGAGGAGTGACTGTGTGACGGCGTCGCTTTTCTGATTAGTAGCGTCGTTCAGGCGCTCTTGCTCCTTCCAGAATGTAGCTGTTTCGCTGCGCCCAACGAGTAATGACTTCTTCTTGTTGTTTGCCCAGATAATCAAAGGGATAGTAATTAGGCGCTTCGGGTCTATCTTTCGTGCGTTGGCCTGGGACACAATGAAGTTCTCGGCGTCTTCAGCAAGTACCATGCGGTTAACGAGCGTGTACATGCGCTCATTGGTCATGATCTCTATAACTTCCACTTGGTCTTCATCTTCTAGCTTGCCGTCTTTGTTTGGCGTCGCGACTGTCGAGCCTAACAGTAGGTCTTCGAGCAAATCCTTTTCGGTCTTGTCTTCCTTTTGGCTTGTGCTGCGCTGCTTAAGACCGTTCAAGTTCTGGTAGCGCTTCTTTGGCTGGCCAGTCTTCGGGTCGGCGATCATCTCGTCTTTGAGTGACTTAAGTGAGGTAAGATAGCGGCGGCCACCAAAACCCAGCGTCCCATCAGACATAGCGGCAGGGTCAAACACACAGTCGGTAAACGCTACGGCTTCAAGCTTCGGAAGGCCGTTGCTTAACGTCATCCACCACGCACCGTTGCCTATCTGTAGCCCATCATCAATGCCATAACCAATCTCTTCATCCCAGTCGCCTTTTTCCCAGCAGTAGTTGTAGAGGGCGTTCAAGACATCGAGTGTCTCGTCAGTGATAGAGCCGCCATTAACGGCGTTCTGGATAGCGCGTACTAGGTATTCTTCTTCAGTCTCAGGCGCTTCGCCTTCAACACCGTTCTCATCTACGGTTGGTACTTTGCCGGTAAAGCCGGGCATGAGCCGGTCTTTCAGATATTTGTAAATGTCTTGGGGGACGAACTTGGTGCTGAAGTCTGCCGTGACGAGAGCCGACGACATCGCCTCCAATGTAGAATATGTCATCGGCACGAACGTATCTGCCACACCCTCATAGTGCTTCTCGAAACGTTCGTTGTTGTAGAGCTTTGTGTCACGTTCCCAGGCTGGCAGGAGTTTTTTGCGGTAATCTAACCACTGTTTGACCATGCCCTGTACTTTTTTGAGCGTGTCCTCGTTAGACCCTGCTTTTGGAGCCTTTGCGGGATTAGAAATAAGGCGCTGCTTTGAAGCCAATTGCTTGTTCGCAACACCGTCTTTAGTCACCGTAATTATACCACTACTAGCCATATAATGCTATATGGTCCTATCTTTCTTGCCCGCCTCACGTGACCATATAAGTGCACGCGCAACAGTAGTGACTGTATATTCGGTAATCTCGCGTGCTTGGTCGTCCCTAAAGTCTTGTATTGGCCCGACTAATATATGCGACATCTCGTGCACGATCACTTCCTCAAGTTTGTCGTCATCAAGATCAACACAAGCCGGGAGGTTAAACGTTATAGCAGCCGTTCTGTATTGCCAATTGGTTGCCGTATTTGCCACTTCGTCAGCGCAGTCTTCGTTGCGGCTTCGATTCCAGTACCGATCTATCCTGTACCAACTAAGACCAAGAGCGTCATACCACTTCGACCAAACCTTTTTTACCCGCTTCTGCTGGGCATTAAATTCTTTGTCGGTCATTAACAGTGCTCACCCATAAAGTGCATGTGTAAATTGCGTGGTCGTATCTTGCGGCCACAGAGGGGGCAGTTGATCATCTATCTCACTCCCATTGCGTTCTTAACCCAGTCAGGGGCTGTTATTTCTTCGTCATCGTCAGTACTGATTGAGCGTAAGTTTTCCATTGCGTAACGGCCTGCGTCGAGCGCGTGGTCATTGCCGCCTTCGGGTTTGTTGATAATCCTTCCGTCCCGGTCAGTCTGCCAAAGGTAATTACGATATTCTTTGATTAAGTTGATTGAGCGCTTGGTGACGCTCACACGCTGGTTCTGCACATACTGGATGCCCTGGTTTAGTGATCCTTGTCCCTTTTGTGCTGGGAGTACGTTCACACCGTAGAGCTTAAGCTCATCTATACTTTTCGGTTCTGCGCTGTCGGCAATAACGAGGGCATTCTTCTCAGGCAAGCTGTTGAG
>Ga0310811_10014347_pt1 | contig 10327 bp, 11 predicted proteins | sample YCmetagenome_FD_207642 | JGI IMG/M metagenome (GOLD analysis project Ga0310811, IMG submission 207642) | Soil microbial communities from experimental microcosm in Duke University, North Carolina, United States - YC | ecosystem: Engineered > Artificial ecosystem > Soil microcosm > Unclassified ... | reverse complement strand
AAGGCGTTCGAGGCGATTGCGCACGCTTCCGTCCCAAACATCACTTCCGACGCGGATCCTCATTCCGCCAAGAAGCTGAGGCTCAACGTGAAAATCAGTAGCGAGATCATTGCCGTATTTGCTCTTCAGATTAGCAACAATCTCTGAACGTATCGCAGGATCTACTTCGCTCGCAGTTTCGATTGTCGCCCGCCGCTTCTCTACTTCGAGTCGAAGCAAGCGTTTGTAGTTTTTTAGTACGCTGATGTAATTGCGCGGCTTCTGTTTGATAACCGAATCGACCAGCGACCCGATCCTGCCAGGGTCAAGCTGACCATCAGTGAAACTCGCCTGAAGCATCTTGCGCGAGAGTTGACGAATTTCCTTGTTGACCTTCATCAGGCTACTTCTCGAGCTGCTTCTTCCTGCAAACGTCGTTGGTCCTCGGGTGTTAAGACTTTGCCGGTAACCTTCGCCGTTGTATCGACAACAAGCCGCCCCACTTCGCGCTTTAACGATTCCATTGTGCGGTCGTGTTCGATCGCTGCGGCCTCACGCGCCTTGGCGATAATCTGCTCCGCGGCTGTAATTGCCTCCTGCTGCTTGCGTTCGGACAAATGGGCGGCGCTTTCTCGTGCCTCATCGATCATTTTCTGCCCGTCTGCGTTGGCCTTCTTCACAATTTCCTGGTAACGCTTCTCCGCTTCAGCCAGTTCCTTTTTGATTTTCTCGGCATTAATCTGGCCTTCTTCGATCTTGCGCCGACGCTCCTCGAGCACGGCAAGGATTGGTTTGTAGGCGAAGCGTTGCAAAAGGTATGCAACGATGCAGAAGCTAATGACCTGCGACAGAAACAACTTCCAGTTCCAGCCGAACGTTTCCGCTGTTTCACGCACGATATCGGTGATGCCTCCGCTGCTGGCGGCAATAATCAGGTTCATAAACTAAGTCTCGGGCGCAACATCGACTGCCGTCCCGTTAAAATTAGTGAACGAGATACAGAGCGTAGAACACGATCGCTTCGGTCAACGCGATGGCGAGAATTCCGTGCACGAGCACTTGCGTGAACGCACCTGGATTGCGACCAACCGCGCTGGTCATTCCCAGGCCGGTCAAGCCGATTCCGATTCCGACGCCCATCGCGGCAAGCCCAACGTGAATGCTTCCGCTCATTTCTGCTAGTATAGGTAGTATCATATTTGTTTTGGTTAGTTTTACGATCCCGTCATGAGATCGTAGAAAAATTAGTGCGCGTGCTCCGGTCCCTCCTGGTGTTCGGCAATTAACATGGTGAAAACCGCAGTGAGTAGCATGAAAACGAGTGCTTGCACAAATCCCACAAGCACTTCGAGGAAATAGAACGGAATAGGCAGGATTGGTGACAGCCATGGAACCATCGTGGACATCGCCTCAAGAATACTTTCCCCCGCGTAAATGTTTCCGAATAATCGAAAGCTCAGCGCGATTGGTCTAAACAAGATCGAAATGACTTCCAGCCAGCCGACGGCAAAGAAAATCACGACCATAAGGATCTTGATAATTCCAGTCGTCTCACCTTTTGGGCCGAACAGATGTTTCAGGAATCCGCCGACGCCGTTGGCTTGAATGGCCCAGACAAACCACATCACAAAGAAAACTGCCGACATCGCTGTGGTCATGTTGAGGTCCGCGTTTCCACCGCGTAGCAACGGCCGATCTATATGAAAATTTCCCGAGCCATCGTAATGCCCCCAACCGATTGTTCCGATTCCGGGAATCAGCCCCAACCAATTCACGAAAAGAATAAAAATGAAAACAGTGGCATAAAACCAAAACCCCTTTTGTACAAGGTCCCGGCCAATGATGTTTTCCAGGAAATTGTGCAAGCCCTCAACTAGCCACTCCCAGAAGTTTTGGACGCCATTCGGGATGGCTTTAACGTTCCGCGTCGCGATTTGTGAGAAAACGATGATGCCGGCAGCAACTATCCAGGTCACCAGCATCGAATTTGTGATCCCGAAGCCGCCGCCGAAATGAACAAGCATCTGCGGTTTCAGCGAAACGCCGTGGTGTTCAGTAGTCTCCGCTTCGGCGGCAAAGCTCGACGTGGCAAGCATTGCGCTGGCCGCCAATGCCAGGATCGATATTAGTAAACAACGATTGCGCATTTTGTAAGCTACAGTTGCAGCCGGCATCGGTGATACCGGCTTGCCGGGATCATCCGCCTTCGTCCCACAGCTTCCAAACTACGGCGAAAAAGCTGACCCGGCCACAACTTGAACGCGCATACCAAAGCGCGTTTTACCCTGATGACAAACGAAATTCTCGCGTTTGAACTACTTTGCAGGCGCACCCTGAGCAAACTGCGGAGCGATTCGGGCGACTCGTCTTGAGCCAACGCGTTCGGCAGCACCGTTCATTGTAATCGCTTCTTCGTAAAATGATTCCAAGCGATCGATCTGCGTTTCTTGTTCGAATCGCTCTTTTATCGTCGTGTGGGCGCGCGATCCCATTTCCTGCATTAACACAGGCGAACTCGCTATTAATTGCATTGCGTTTGCCAAAGCCATGTGATCCTCCTCAGCTACGAGAAAACCGGTGCGCCCGTGATCAACTGCTTCAGGTATTCCGCCATGGCGTGTCGCGACTATCGGCAAACCAGTTGCCATCGCTTCGAGCGCCGAGTTCGGCACACCTTCCTGATCTTGATTCGGAGAGATCTCGCTTGGATGCACAAACAGATGCGCACTGGCGTAAAGTTCGTGGAGCTTCGGTTGAGAAAGAAAACCGACAAAATGGACATCTCTGGCAATGCCCAACCCACCGGCCAGCATCTCCAATTCTGGCTGTAACGGGCCTTTGCCGGCGATGATAAATTCTGCGTTAGGAAAGTCCTTTTTGAAAATCGCGAACGCACGCAGACTGGTCGCCACGCCTTTCTTCGGAATTAGCCGGCACGCCTGAACGACTTTCCATTTGCCGTCTCTCGGCGACTCTCTGTGCACTAGCGGAAATTCATTCAGTGGGATTCCGGTCCGATTAATGCGCAGCTTTTCCGGCGGGCACCCTAACTGGATCAATCGATCTGCGAGCGATTGGGACCGTGCGAACACGAGTGGGACCGCGTTGAAAAGACGCCGCAGTTTCCCAGGATAGTCTTTAATCTCTGGTTTATGCGCAACGTCCGCGCCGTGGAAGGATACAACACACGGCTTGCGCCATTGCTCGATAAACGGGAGCAGATGCACGCCGGTATGGCCAAAGTAAATGTGCATCAGATCAGCTCCGTGACGTCTCAACAATGAGTCCAGCGTTTGATACTCACCGCGATAAACAATCGGCGGCCGCCGTTCGACGAATTTCAGCCAACCGTGAACAAACAGGTTGGTGCGCCGCTTTGGAATCACTTCGATGTCATTAAAAGGAAATCGCTCAGCATTCTGGACTTCCTTGGTGACGACAAAAGTATGCACGCCGCGCAGGGCTTTCACTTGCCGATAGATGTGCAACATCTCCGACTTCAGGAAACTGGAGCAATAACTCGCTACAACCCGCCTACCCATAGTACAGCGCCCAGTTTCGGCAGGGATGATCGCCTTGTCCACATCAAATCGCCGCGGACACGCTCTCTTCACTGTCGGCTATTCGAGTTGCCAACGTCTGCTTCAATTGATCGATTCCTTCCCCGTTGGCTGCTGAAACGGGAAGTATTTGCAGCTTTGGGAACCTCTTTTGGAGCGCTTTCAAATTTTCCTTCGCACCGGGCAAATCCATTTTGTTGGCAACGACAAACCAGCCGCGTGACGACAAGTTGGGATCGTAGAAATCAATTTCCCGTCGAAGATTCTGCAAATCTTCGACGGGATTGCGCCCTTCGCTTCCGGCGATATCCACCACAAAAACCAAAACACGGCAGCGCGTAATATGGCGGAGGAATTCGTGACCCAACCCGACTCCGCGGTGCGCGCCTTCGATTAAACCGGGAATATCCGCGACCGTGGCGCGTTGATAACCCGGAAATTCTATGACGCCTACGATCGGGTGAAGCGTTGTGAACGGATACGCCGCGACCTTCGGCCGCGCCGCCGAAATCTTGCGTAACAGAGTTGATTTGCCGGCATTCGGATAGCCAACCAATCCCGCGTCGGCGATGGTCCGCAGCTCAAACAGGAAATGTCCCTGTTCGCCTTCTTCCCCATCCGTGTATTGGCGCGGCGCACGGTTGCGCGAGCTCTTGAAGTGCACGTTCCCCTTTCCCCCTGCTCCGCCGTGGCACAGCACGAATTCCTGCCCATCGCGCGTAAGATCGGTAACAGGAATTGCCGATTCCTCCGAATTCGAAGCTGGGCGTTCTTCTTCTGCCCGCCAAACAACCGTTCCCACCGGGACCTTCACGATCTTGTCTATTCCTGTGCGGCCGGCCATTTTTTTTCCCATGCCATGCCCGCCGTTTTTTGCTTTGATCAGGGGTTCGTAGAAGAGATTGGACAGATTATCGACGTGCCGGTCCGCACGCAGGATTACGTCACCACCACGCCCCCCATCGCCGCCGTCCGGACCGCCTTTCGGCACAAATTTCTCGCGGCGAAAACTAACGCATCCACGTCCACCATTTCCCGCTTTTGCTAAGACTTTTACGCGATCAACGAACATGACGAGCCCAAGGTGCCATTACCAGCAGCCCATGTCATTCCAAGCGAAGTTGAGAATGGAGCGGCTGGGGAAGCCGCGACATGGACGGGCAGGCCGGAGGCTGAGCGAACCGGACGTGAGCGAATCAAACCCCATGGCGATAACAAATCGTTGCTCCACGAGATCCTTCGACTTCCCTCAGGATGACAGGAGCGTTGCGTACAACGCTTTTGTTTTCTCTGCAATTGCAGCCCAACTAAAATTCTCTTCGACGCGTTTGCGGCCAGCTTTCCCGAAACGTTCGCGAAGCTGTCGATCTCTCATCAACTCGTTGACGCGCTGCGCGAGATCGCGCGCGAATTTTTCGGGATCTATTGCTTCGAACGGACTCTCCTTCATCTGTTCGAGCTGCACGAGGAACCCGGTTTCGCCATCAACGACGACTTCCCTGATTCCGCCAACGGCCGTGGCAACCACCGCAGTTTCGCACGCCATGGCTTCTAAATTAATGATGCCGAATGGTTCATAGATTGACGGACAAACAAATACCGCGGCGTGCGAATACAGCTCACAGGCGGCATGCTGATCGACCATTTCATTTATCCAAATAATTCCCGGCCGTTCTGCTTGTGCGCGCTCGATAGCGATTCTCACTTCCTCGGCCAGTTCCGGCGTGTCTGGCGCAGCTGCACATAGCACGACCTGGAAATTGCGATCCATGAATTGAATTGCGCGCACCAGATGGTGGACGCCTTTCTGACGCGTGATCCGCCCGACAAAAAGCAGATATGGCTTCGCCGGATCGATGCCGTAACGCTTGATGGCGTCGGCCGAATCGACCTTCCGATATTGATTCAGGTCTATCCCGTTATGGATCACGTGCACTCGGGTCGGGTCGACATTAAACAAACGTTCGATGTCATATTTGGTCGCGCCGGAAACCGCGATAATCGCATCCGCCATTTCGAGCGCGGTTTTCTCCACCCAAAGTGAGAAGTCGTAGCCACCGGCGAGCTGTTCGCGTTTCCAGGGTCGAAGCGGCTCGAGCGAATGAACAGTAATAGCGAGCGGCAAACCGTAATTCTTTTTGGCCAGGATCCCGCCAAAGTGGCTATACCACGTGTGACAATGCACGAGGTCGGAATCGATGTTCATCGTGTTGAAATCCGTGCAACGCCGCACTGCGCCGAAAGCAGAACGCAATGGCTTTGGGCAGGTGAAATTACTCGTGTCCAGTTCGAAGCCGATGACCTTTAGATTACCTTCGTCGAAACGTTGGTCGCCAAAGCAACGCACTTCGACGGGCATCGTTTTTGCCAACTCTCGCGATAAATAGCCAACGTGCACGCCGGCGCCGCCATAGATATTCGGCGGATACTCGTTAGTCAGGAACAAGACCTTCACCCGCGTTTACCTCGTCAGAGCATCAGTTGTGTCAAGCGCAGAATGAATGGGACAGGCGTTTCGGACCAATTTCGCTCTACTTATTTCGCGCGCACAAGTAGTACTGGGATATCGACCGCATGCCGCACTTTATCGGCAGTCGCGCCGTACAGAAGGTCGCTAATGAAGCGATGTCCGTGTGTAGTCATGGCGATCAGGTCGATATCTTTTTCGCGGGCGAGTTTGATGATTTCATCAGCCGGCTCGCCCAATGCCAGCATCGCGTCACAGGAAAAGCCTTCGTTCGTTAGTTCGCGCTGCCGTTTTTCCAAATACATCCGGTCCTCTTTCATTTCCTGGCTCTCGGCAAGTTGAAGTTGATTGAAATTGCGCGCCACCCATCCATCCGCGACGTGAACAAGCAGCAGCTTTGCACCGGTCATGCGCGCCAGCGGCTTGATATGAGTAAGTATAGTCGAGTCGGCCGGGCTATTCTCGAGCGGGATCAGTATGTGGTTGTACATCGCTTCGCCACTTCAATCGCTAAATTGTTGAACCGCTACATCGGATCCGAATATTCATTCTGGGACCGGAAGCCCGAGCGAACCATAAAAGACCTTAAGCACCGAGTCCGGCAGAAACGTGTCGAAAAGTAGCTTCACATTTAACACAATAATAATGCCCGCCGTCGTCCAGCCCAGAATCTTAATCCAGACAGGGTTTACGAACTCACCCATTTTCGCCTGTTGACTGGTAAATCGCATTAGCGGCCAAACCGCGAACCCGAGTTGCATGCTTAAACAAACCTGGCTGGCAATCAGCAATTCCGTCGTTTTGCCTTCTCCAAAAACGCCGATCACCACGATTGCAGGCACAATGGCTATGAGTCGCGTTATCAGGCGACGAAGCCACGGCGTGATTCGAATGTTGAGAAAACCTTCCATGACGATCTGGCCGGCAAGCGTGCCCGTAAGAGTCGAATTTTGCCCGGACGCGAGCAACGCGACTGCAAACAGTATGCTCGCCAGACCAACACCCAGCAATGGGCTGAGTAGTGTGTACGCGTCCTGAATTGCCCCAACATCCTGATGCCCGGACCAATGGAAAGCAGCCGCGGAAAGAATCAGGATCGCGGAATTGATAAATAACGCGAACATCAGCGCGCCGGTCGAATCGATCGTCGCAAACTTGATAGCTTCACGTTTGCCTTCGGGCGTCTGCTCGAATTTTCGCGTCTGCACAATAGACGAATGCAAATACAGGTTGTGCGGCATCACGGTGGCTCCAAGAATGCCGATGCTGACGTAAAGCATTGCCTGGTTTGTGACGACGTGTGGCCCGGGAATAAACCCAAGCGCAATCCCGACGATACTCGGCCTCGAAAAAATCAGCTCGAGCGCAAAACAGGTGCCGATAACTGCGATTAACGTGATGACAAGCGCCTCAACATAGCGAAAGCCTTTATTTTGGAGATAAAGAACGGCGAGCACATCTAACGCAGTGATAAGACAGCCCCACACCAGCGGGATGCCGAACAGCAATTGCAACCCGATAGCCGAGCCAACCACTTCAGCCAAATCACAAGCAGCGATCGCGATCTCGCACAGAATCCAGAGGAACCAGACGAGCGGCCGGGGGTAATGGTCGCGACATGCCTGCGCGAGGTCGCGGCCGGTAGCAATGCCGAGTTTGATGCACAAATGCTGAAGCAGGATCGCCATCAGATTGGAAATCATGATGACGCATAGAAGGGAGTAGCCGAATCGCGCGCCTCCGGCCAAATCGGTCGCCCAGTTGCCTGGATCCATATAACCCACAGCGACCAGAAATCCGGGGCCGGAGAATGCCATGAGTTTCCTCCAGAAGGAGGCTGTCTGCGGCACGGGGATGGTGCGATGAACCTCCGGCAAAGAAACCTGACCGCCGGTCCGTCGCCAGGCCGATCGTGGTCTTGCTGTAGTTGCAATTTCTGGCTGCGCCATAAACGCTTTCAGAATTAGGTAAGACTAATTTCTTTATATGAATCTCTATTTATGTCAATAACCAATATTTGTTTGTTGACACTAATAACGAAGTCACTAATGTTTTGGGATGCGAAATAAAAAGCCGTTTCAATCGACGGCTGGCAGTTCTACGGCCGTTGAGGATTACCTCGAGCGAATCCTTGAACTCATCAATTCCAAGGGATACGCCAGGGTCATCGATATCGCAGCTGCCTTAAAGATTTCTCAGGCGAGCGTTACGAACATGGTTCAACGGCTCGATGCCGAAGGCCTTATCAAATATGAAAAGTACCGCGGGCTCATCTTAACCGCCGCCGGCAAGAAGTTGGCTAGTCGGATTGCCCAACGACACAAGTTGCTTACCGAATTTCTCAGACTTCTTGGTGTTGAAGATCGAGTGATTGATCAGGATGTCGAAGGCATGGAGCACCACATCAGTCCCCCCACCTTGCGGGCGATCGCCGCGCTCACAAAGCAATTGCGGCGCAGACCGTCCTTACGAGCCCGGTTGCAAACGGTTGCGGCTTAGCAGCTGCAGATCACGGTCCCGTTTAAGGGTTTCGGGAACTCGTCACCGGGGTGGCAGACGCAGCATCGCTAACCTTTTTAAAATGCAGCTGCTTCACGCGGCGGTTATCAGACTCGGAAACCGTGACCAAATAACCATCGATCTTAACTTGTTCGCCGGTTTTCGGTAAATGCCCCAGCAAATGCGTTACGTAACCGCCAATCGTGCTTACGTCGGGGCTTTCCAAATCGAGCTTGGCCAGATCGTTTAGCTCGTACAGGCCCAGCGCTCCGTCGACGCTGAATTCGTTTGCGCTGATTTTTCGAAACTCTTCCTTTTCGAAATCGAACTCATCCTGAATGTCGCCAACGAGTTCTTCCAATACATCTTCCAGCGTCACGAGCCCCACAGTCCCGCCAAATTCATCCACAACGATTGCCACGTGCGCATGCTTGCTAAGGAATAATCTGAGCAGATTTTCCAGCGCCATCATCTCGGGCACCGGAAGCAACTCACGTTTAATCTTCATCAAATCAGGATGCGGATCGCGCATCATGAGAAGCAGGTCCTTGATATGAATGAGGCCGATCGTATTGTCCAAATTTTCACGGCACAGTGGAAAACGTGTGTGTTGGGACTCGATCGCCTTTTGAACGTTCGTCTCGAAATCATCCTCCGCGTCCAGGTAAATGATTTCGCCCCGAGGTGTCATAATATCGCGCACGACGCGGTCGCGCAGATCCAGTACGTTAAACACAAGTTCACGGCCGAGAGGCGTTACCTCGGCTGATTTTTCGCTTTCGCGCACGATCAAGCGCAGTTCTTCCTCGCTATGCGCGAGTTCTCCTTCGGCAATCGGTTCGACGCGAAGAATTCGGCGAAGTACCCAGTTGCTCGCGGCGTTTAGAAACCAAATCGCCGGCTTGAAGATTACATAAAACAACCGCAGCGGAGCGCTCACGAATAGCGCAGAAGGCATTGCCTTGCGGATTGCCAGAATCTTTGGCGCTTGTTCGCCTACGACAATGTGCAGAAACGTGATCGCCGAAAAAGCCAGGACGAACGAAATCGATTTGATCACGGCGGGAGATTCGATTCCTGCCAATGCGAAAAATGGCTGGAGCATTCGCGCCAGGAAAGGTTCTCCCAACCACCCAAGACCAAGGCTCGCCATGGTTATCCCGACCTGACAGGCGGAAAGATACGCGTTCAGATTGTCTTTAATGGCGCGCAGTAGACCAGCTCGCTTGCTGCCGCCTGCGGCCATGGTCTTCAGATGGCTGCTGCGAATTTTAACCAGCGCAAACTCCGCCGCGACGAAGAAGCTGTTCAGCAGAACAAGCGTCGCAATGGCCAATAGTTTGCCGAACAACACCATTGGTGGCTCCCATTGCTGCGCTATCGTTTCAGCACCTGAGATTAGAGCAAGGGGAAGCATTACAAAGTTCATCTGTGGCAGCTCGGACGCGTCCGGCAAACGCGTTGCAAAGCGGTGCGGCTAAGTCTACCAGCTAGACTTGGTTACACCAGGAATCAGACCCTGCGAAGCCAGCTCGCGAAAAGTCAGACGCGACATCTTAAACCGTCGAATGAAAGCACGCCGGCGCCCGCTGACTTCGCAACGGTTCACCACACGCGTAGGACTCGCATCACGAGGCAGTTGCGTCAGGCCGGCATAATCCTTTTTCGCCTTTAGCTCGGCACGCAATGCAGCGTACTTTTTCGCTGTTGCGCGCTTACGTTCATTGCGGTTGATCCAGGCTGTTTTAGCCATAAAGAGCGCTGACTATAACGCCAGCCTCTCGATTTGCAACCGCGAGTGAAAAAATCCTAACTAAGAGCT
>Ga0310811_10014346_pt1 | contig 10327 bp, 9 predicted proteins | sample YCmetagenome_FD_207642 | JGI IMG/M metagenome (GOLD analysis project Ga0310811, IMG submission 207642) | Soil microbial communities from experimental microcosm in Duke University, North Carolina, United States - YC | ecosystem: Engineered > Artificial ecosystem > Soil microcosm > Unclassified ... | reverse complement strand
CGGTGGTCAGATCATGATCGGATAGCTTGCGCATCGTGACGGTCAGCGCCTTCAGAGGCCTGACGGTACCTCGCTGCACGACAATCAGGACGTAGCCGACGGCGCAAAGAAATAGCAGCACCGTGACGGTGCCGTTGAGGATCTCTGTCGTGCGGAAATGCGCCATGCGCACATCCAGCAAGTGCTGCAACTCATTGGCGCTTGCAGTGCCTGTCGCTGTCAGGCCGTCCAGCAGAGGGCGAACGATCGTCTGGGCATCGGATGCCTTGGCATGATCGCTGAGGTCGGCGAGGACCTTCTTCGCTTGCTCTGTCAGTTTCTCCGACGTGACGCTGAGAGCCGGTCCGACCGTCTTGTCGGGATTGCCAGCCACCGCACTGGCGATGTCGGATGCGATACCGTCCAGCGTCGGCTGCAACGAGCCCATTGCTACACCGGAGCTGACCTGCTGGGCGACAGTAACATCGTGTCCCGCAGTGCCTGCAGCGGCCGCGGCCAGCGAGGCTGCACCGGCGACCGCGGTGGGCACTTTCACCGTCACGACATCCTGCGTGTAGAAGCTGTCAAGGTCAGGATCGAGCGTCAGGTTGGAACCGTCGGCCGCCTTGCTGATCAGATCGGCGGCCGCCTGCGCGGCGGCGTTACGGTCCGTGCCTTTGAGTGCCTGCGAGAGAGCCGAGACGGCTGCGGCCGTGTTGAGATCGGAGCCACGCGCCTGCTGATTTGCTTCAATCTGCGCCGCCAGCGAGGCCATGTCGGCGCCGCGCACGATGGCATCCTGAACTACCCGGACCGGCCTTATGTAGTCGACGCCAACGAGCTCCTTTCGCGCGAAGCCGATATCGGCTTCCGTTCCGGAGATCAGTTGGTAGGCGAGGTAGCAGATTGGCAGAAAGAACAGAGCGTAGGCGATGAGCAGCTTCGCCGCGATCGTCAAGTTTGCTCGCATGGTGGCTCTTTCATGGGGCGGCAGCTTGTGGGATCGGGCTTCCGATCAGCGCTGCATGCTATGCGAGGCAGGTTTAACATAGTGTGAAATGGGGTCTGGGCTGTCAGACCCAACCAGCCGGGTTGGCATCGCTACGCGCGGAGCGAGATGTTGGGCCACAGGCAAGCGTTGGCAAAGTGGTGCGCCCAGGTTGACGGGGTGCAGCGATGCGCGCCTGGCTGTTCAGGCGGTGGCGAGGTGGCCTTCCAGCTTGGTCGCCCGGACCCGCTGCTGTGCGACGCCGTTTCCGAGGCGGAGGCGGAGCGGATCGGGCTGGTGTCGCTGGGTGGATGACGGAGCTGGACGCGAAGGTGCTGGAGGTGGCGCGACGTGGCTGGCGGAAGGGGCGCAAAGCGCGATCCGCTGGACCAAGTATGCGCTGAACAACTGGCTGCGGCTGGCCGGGCAGTCGTTTGATGCCGCGCTGGCGCTGGAGTTCTTGGGGTTCAGCGGGCCGGAGGCGCAGGAAGGGCTGGCACCGCACAAGGAGAAACGGCGGCCGTCGTTTCCGGCGGGTTCGGCGGTGTGACGGGGCGGCGTCATTTGATCAGGGCGGTGCCGTCGTGATGGCGGTGGCGGTGTCGAGCGGGTTGATTGGCGGCTCGCCGATGAAGAAGACGACGACCTTGCGCGAGTTACGAGCCTCGCCCCTCAGCGTATGCCAATGCTGAATGACCAATGGAGTTCTCAGCATCATCTGTCCTTCGCTTGATCTCCTTGATCAGGTGAGTTACGTTCCGATACATTGAGCGGTGCGCGCACCGTCGAGAACCACCGGCGCCTCAGGCTGTTGCAGTAAGGTTCAAACGGATACGCATCCGGCCCTTATGGTCCAGATATCAGCCATTGGCGAACAGGATTAGAATGGGGAGAACGATCATGCGATTTGCCGCAGCAACTTTGCTCTGCCTGCACGCGAGTGTAGCCATCGCACAGACCGCAGTCGTCCCCAAAGGTGTTTATTCATTCGGTCCGGATCAGACGATCGCCGACGTCAGCAAGATGGATTGGACGCCCCTCAAGCTGGACGGTTTTGCTCCGGGCATTGAGATCGCATTGCTTCGCGGTGACCTTGCCAAAGGGGGCGCTGAGATTCTGTTGCGAACGCCGCCCAAATATGTGGTGCCCAATCACAGCCACACCAGTGACGAAGTATACGTATGGTTGAAAGGCGGACTGACTTATATCGCCGCCGATGGTACGCGGCAGAAGATGGATGCGCCTGCTTATATCAGTTTGCCAGGGAATGCGCCGCCGCATGCGATCGAGTGTGGCGAGGAGCCGTGCGTGTTCTACGTTCGCTACAGTCGGCCATTTGACCTTCAGGCAATGCATAAGCATCCGTAAGCTGTGGCGTGACCGCGGTTGGGGGCTACGCATATGACTATTCATGATGGCGGATGCCTTTGCGGCGCCGTTCGCTACCAGACGCTGGGAGAACCGATCCGCATCACGATTTGCCATTGCAGGTTCTGCCAACGGGCGACCGGTGGAGCGTTTATGGTCGAACCGATCTTCCCTTTAGACAATATGAGTGTGACGCGTGGCGATCCCGCGATCTACACGCACACTTCCGAAGGCAGCGGGAAGCGCCTTCATATCCATTCTTGCTCGAATTGCGCCACTAAGCTCTATGTTACCTTCGAGCGGTTCCCCAACACCTGTGGCATTTACAGCGGGACATATGATGATCCGGCTTGGTTTGTGCTCGACGTAGCCCACACACGCCACATTTTCATCGACGCTGCACGTCCATATACATTCCTGCCAGCGGGGATCGCTCTGTTTCATGAGCACGCCGTGGCAAGCGACGGAACCGACCAACAACCGGTTTTTCTCGATGAACCACGCGAGGGGCCAGCGTAGCTTGCCATAGGAGATCGGAGTGGCTCACGCGAACGCCCAATAACAGCTAAAAGATCAGTTCGTCCAGGCACATGGTTACTGGAATCCTCTTTGGGAGCCGGTCCTGTAAGCGCTTCCTCAACAGTTCGCGGCATATGTTGAATTCAGTGCGGTCCCCTATCGCAAGGGGAAGCTGTCTCCTAAGGTCAGGGAATTGATTTCAATTGCGATCAATATCTCCATGACTCTGATGAATGAACCTGCCGTCCGCGTCGACGTCAAAAATGCGCTGCGCCTTGGACCGACGCGCGAGGAAATCCTGGAAGTCTTCGGCATCTGCACTGTACTCGGCATTCATTCTGTAAACTATCCGCTTGGGATTTTGCTGAAAGAGATGGAGCGCATCGGTCAGCCCGTTGAACTGATACTCTCGGCGCGTGCGACGGAAGTGCAGGAGATGTGGATAACCAAACGCGGTTATTGGCCATCGAGTTTTGATCCGCTTCTGGCGCTCGATCCAGAGTTCGTCGCTGCTTATTCCAATTTCTCCGATGCTCCTCGCATTGATGGGCCACTCGATCGAAAAACAGTCGAGCTTATCTGCGTGGCGATCGACGGATCAGCGACCCATCTATTTGATAGTGGGATACGAGCGCATGGTGTGGCAGCCATCAACAATGGGGCCACATTGCAGGAGATCTTGGAGACACTGGAGTTAGCGAGCGTGACTGGCATACAGTCAATGAATGTTGGCGTATCCATCCTCGACCAGGAAATGGCTACGATGACAGAGCCGTAGCCACTCGAATGAAGCGATATTGTTAGCGGTTGACTTCCCGGCACGAGTTCCGTGGTCGTCGCCCGGAACCTAAGTGAGGTTGTTTCCTCCCCTGCGTGCCTACCGCTGAATGTCAAAAGGCGTGGCCGCCTTTGGAAAGGGCGCGCAGTCTCCGTCAGCCTGCGCCAATGACCGGCCAGGGAGCACCGATCGGCTCCGTTCAGGCGGTGGCGAGGTGGCCTTCCAGTTCGGTCGCCAGGATCGGTGCCTGGCGGACGATGAGGATGTAGGACGCTGCGCCGACAAGGGCGATGACGGCGCCGAGGATCAGGGCCTGCTCGAAGCTGCCGGTGCGCTGCACGATGAAGCCGGTGACGGTGGGGGCGAGTGCGCCGCCGATATAGCCGCCGAAGTTCATCATGCTGCCGAGCGAGGCGGTGCAGTTGGCGGGGGCGGCGACGCTTGCCAATGACCAGGACATGCCACTGGCACCGCCGTTGCAGAACACGGCGGCCGAGATGCAGGCGACGGCGATGACGTTGCTGTCGGTCTCGGCGGCGATATAGGTGAAGACCGCCATGCCGAGCAGGCCGCAGACGATCGGCAGCTTGCGGCTGTTGACCGGCGAGAAGCCGGCGGCCATCAGGCGATCGGTGACCCAGCCGAAGCCGACGCTGCCGATGACCCCGAAGATGAACGGGATGGCGGCGACGAAGCCGGTGGTCCTGATGCTCATGTGGCGCTGGATTTCCAGGTAGCCGGGGAGCCAGCCCTGGAACAGCCAGGTCATGTAGACGATGCCGAAGAAGCCGATGATCAGGCCCCAGGTGGTGCGGAAGCGGAACAGGCCGCTCCACTCCTTGAAGGTGACGTTGCGCGGAGAGGGCTGTTCGCCCTCGGTGAGGAAAGCGGTCTCCTCGGTGGTGAAGGTCGTGTCGCGGGCATCGCGGAAGACAGCGAACCAGATCGCGGCGATCACGACGCCGAGGATACCCATCAGCACGAACATCCAGCGCCAGCCGAATTCCAGCATCAGGAAGGTGAGGATCGGGGGCGCGATGGCGGGGCCCAGAGACGACGTGGTGTTGCAGATGCCCATGCCGAGGCCGCGCTGGCGCGGGCTGAACCAGTCGCGCACGACGCGGACGCAGGAGGAGAACATCGGCGCCTCGCCAAAGCCGAGGAAGACGCGCGCGATGCTGAACTGGGCGAAGCTGGTGACGAGGCCGGCGCACGCCTGGGCGACCGACCAAACGGTGAGGCCCACGGTAAGCAGGCGGCGTGGGCCGATGCGGTCCACCAAGGCGCCGCCGGGAAGCTGGAAGAAGGCGTAGGCCCAGAGGAAGGCCGACAGCAGCAGGCCCATGTCGGCAATCGACAGGCCGAGCTCACTGCGGATGAGCGGATTGGCGACGGAGAGGGTGGCGCGGTCGATGTAATTCAGGGTGCCGGCGAGTACCAGGACGGTGAGTGCGGTGCGCTGAACGGACTTGACGCGGGGCGGAGTCTCGGTCTGGTGGGTCGGCACGTCGTCTCCTTACGGCTTCGCTTTGTTCCAGTGTGGAACTCGCGATTTCCGGTTACCACAGCAATGCTGACCTAGCTACCGGCGGGTAGGAGAGGAGGCACGTCCATTGCGCATGGCAGGACAACGTTCGCGACAGTTGTGCGGGCTTTGCCGTTACAGGCGCAACGACGATGGGGTGAGGCTGGCCGCTGACGGCTCGGGGTTCCGTCAGCGGCCAAACAGTCTCAGACGGCGCAAAGGCCAACCCAGATGAAAATCAAACCCACTGCAATCGTCACAGCGATAAAGTAAGACGCAAATGCTGGCGTGCGGATCCATTTGGTATCAGGCGCGGACCTCGACACGCTGTCGTTCTTGAATTGTGCGAATTCCATCTGAAATTACGCTCGCTTCAAAGTAGTCGGGACGAGGACTATCTACCTCGCGAAAACGTGAGGAGGCAAGTTAATTATCACGAAATCGCGATCAATTTTTCGTTGTCAAATCAATTCGATTGCGTCGCCCACGGCGAATTTTCCGCCCTCGATGACTTCGGCGTGGATGCCAAGTTCAACGTGGCCGTAGAATCCGCGCAGCTCCTCGACCGGGTCGGCATCACGGAGGGCGGTCTCGGGGTTCACCTGCGTGGCGGGGCAGCGGGTGATACCCTTGGTGACCCGCAGGACAGCGCCACCCACCTGGATCTGCTGCCCGACCCATCCCCGCTCGCTCCAGGCGGAGGCGCCACTGAACCAGATGTTGGAGCGGAAGCGGCGGCGGTGGCGGCGGGCGCCGACCTTGCCTTCATAGTCGCGCAGGCTGGCGACGTTGATCAGGCTGACCACTTTGTGCCGCTGGTCGCAGAAGCTGTGGCCGGGCACGTGGTGGAAGCGCGGGGCGCCGCGGGTTTCGTCACCGAGATAGGCCGCGAGGAAGTCGCCGATACGGTCGCGGCCTTCCTGGGTGAGCGCGTTCTCCACCACGGCTGAACCGTCGGGGGCGCGAATGGCCAGCATGCCGGAGCGCGGCTCGAAGAATGAGAACAGCGAGGCGATCCGGGCGTTCTTCATGAGGCACATGAAGTTCTGCTTCTGGAGCCATGCCGGGTGGTCCGGATCGAAGCCGGAGTCGCCCTGGGCCAGCGCAAAGGCGCGGTCCCACGGGATGCAGCCGCCTTCCTCGACCTCGGCGGATTCAAGCGCCTCGGCGGTCAGGCCCTTCACCGGATAACGATAGAGATATTCAATTCGCATCGCTTATGCCCTCTTGAGGGACAGTCTGCCCTCACCCAATTGGATTGCCAAAGGGTCACGTTTCCGTCGCCTGATCAGGGGTGGGAACACGACCTGTCGCCTATGAAGGGACAACGAAGAATGGACATCGAGAAATTCACCGAGAGGGCGCGTGGATTCCTCCAGGCTGCCCAGACCATTGCGATCCGCGAATTCCATCAGCAGATCACGCCGCAGCACTTGCTGAAGGCGCTGCTTGACGATGAGGAAGGCGCCGCGGCAGGACTGATCCGGGCTGCCGGGGGTGACGCGAAAGGCGCGCTGAGCACCGTCGAGGCCGAGCTGGCAAGGATGCCGAAGGTGCAGGGTTCCGGCGCCGGCCAGCCGCAGATCACGCCTGACCTGGTGCGGCTGCTGGACGCCGCGCAGCAGGCCGCCACGAAGGCGGGCGACGAGTATGTGGCGCAGGACCGGCTGCTGGTGGCACTCTCCGCCTCGGACGGTCCGGCGGCGCGCGCGCTGCGCCAGGCAGGGGCGACGCCGCAGGCACTGGAGAAGGCCGTCAACGACATCCGCAAGGGTCGCAAGGTCACCAGTCCGAACGCCGAAGCCACGTTCGACGCGCTGAAGAAGTACGCGCGCGACGTGACCGCGCTGGCACGGGACGGCAAGTTGGATCCGGTGATCGGGCGCGATGAGGAAATCCGCCGCACGATCCAGGTGCTGGCGCGCCGCACGAAGAACAACCCGGTGCTGATCGGTGAGCCTGGCGTGGGCAAGACCGCCATCGTCGAAGGGCTGGCGCTGCGTATCGTCAACGGCGACGTGCCGGAGGCGCTGAAGGGCAAGCAGCTTCTGTCGCTTGACCTGGGCGCGATGGTCGCAGGGTCGAAGTACCGCGGCGAGTTCGAGGAACGGCTCAAGGCGGTGCTGAAGGAGATCGAGACCGCGGAAGGCCAGGTGGTGCTGTTCATCGATGAGCTGCACAATCTGATGGGCGCCGGACGGGCCGAGGGCTCGATGGACGCGGCGAACCTGATCAAGCCGGAACTGGCGCGCGGCACGCTGCATTGCATCGGTGCCACGACGCTGAACGAGTATCGCAAGCACATCGAGAAGGATGCGGCGCTGGCGCGGCGATTCCAGCCGGTGTTCGTGGGCGAGCCGTCCGTTCCGGACACCATATCGATCCTGCGCGGGATCAAGGAGAAGTACGAGCTGCATCATGGCGTGCGCATCACAGATGGGGCGCTGGTGGCCGCGGCAACACTCTCTAACCGCTACATCACCGACCGATTTTTGCCCGACAAGGCGATCGACCTGGTGGACGAGGCGGCGAGCCGCCTGCGCATGGAGGTCGATTCCAAGCCCGAGGAGCTCGACGAGCTGGACCGGCGGGTGATCCAGCTCAAGATCGAGCGCGAGGCGCTGAAGAAGGAAACAGATTCGGCGTCGCGTGACAGGCTTGGCAAGCTGGAGAAGGAGCTGGCCGAGGCCGAGGATGAGTCGAATGCACTGACCGCCGCGTGGCAAGCGGAAAAGGGCAAGGTGCAGGAGACGCAGAAACTGAAGGAGCAGTTGGACTCGGCGAGGAACGACGTCGAGATCGCGCAACGTCGCGGCGATCTCGCGCGCGCATCGGAGCTGCTGTACGGCGTGATCCCGGATATCGAGCGGCAGCTTGCGTCGTCCGCGGATGGCAAGCTGGTGAACGAGGCGGTCACCGAGGAACAGATTGCTCAGGTCGTCTCGCGCTGGACCGGCATTCCAGTGGACAAGATGATGGAAGGCGAGCGCGACAAGCTGCTGCGCATGGAAGAGATGCTGCGTCAGCGCGTGGTCGGCCAGGATGAGGCGCTGACGGCGGTTGCCAACGCGGTGCGCCGTGCGCGTGCCGGGTTGCAGGATCCGAACCGGCCGATCGGGTCGTTCCTGTTCCTGGGGCCGACCGGGGTGGGCAAGACCGAGACGTGCAAGGCGTTGGCTGAATTCCTGTTCGATGACGAGCGCGCCATGGTGCGGATCGACATGAGCGAGTTCATGGAGCGGCATGCGGTATCCCGGCTGATCGGGGCGCCTCCGGGTTATATTGGCTATGACGAAGGAGGCGTGCTGACCGAGGCGGTGCGGCGCCGGCCGTACCAGGTGATCCTGTTCGACGAGGTCGAGAAGGCGCATGAGGACGTGTTCAACGTCCTGCTGCAGGTGCTGGATGATGGGCGGCTGACCGATGGCCAGGGCCGCACGGTGGACTTCAAGAACACGATCATCGTGCTGACGTCCAACCTCGGCTCGGACGTGCTGGCGGCGCAGCCGGAGGGCGAGCCGACGACGATGGTGCAGGGCCAGGTGATGACCATCGTGCGCCATCACTTCCGGCCCGAGTTCCTGAACCGGCTGGACGAGATCATCCTGTTCCGCCGGCTGCAGCGCAGCGATATGTCGAGCATCGTCAACATCCAGTTGGAACACCTGCGGAAGCTGCTGGCCGATCGGAAGATCGCGATCGAACTGGATCGGAGCGCGCTGGAGTGGCTGGGGTCCGAGGGCTACGACAGCACGTATGGCGCACGCCCCTTGAAGCGGGTGATCCAGCGCGGGCTGCAGAACCCGCTGGCGTCGCTGATCCTGGAAGGCTCGGTGAAGGAGGGTGACACGGTGCACGTGTCGGCCGGACCGAAGGGCCTGACGATCAACGGGCAACTGGCCGAAGCAGCGTAAGAGGGGACGTACGGGGGCAGCCTTCGACGACTGGCTGCTCCCGTTGTCCGCTGCATTCACCTGCGTCAATGCGCATACCCCACCGGGGCGTTAACCGAAAATTGGTACGTTTGGGGTGACTCGCCCTTGGGGTGGGTCCAAGGAGCGCATTTTATTGCGGCGTCGTCGGTTTGAACTGCTGGTGTTCGCCATCCTGGCGATCCTGGTCTGGCCGGTCGCTACGGTCGGCGTGGTGGGTGGCTGGGGCTTTGCCGTCTGGATGTATCAGCAGGTGTATGGACCACCTGGGCCGGCGGGACACTAGGCATGCCAACGCGGCGCGCCTTCCTGACCGGTCGGAGAGCGGCGGCACCTGTCGCAATTGGTGATCATTGTCTGGCCAGATGCTTCGTGCATTGCCAGTCCTGCGGCGATGCGTGCGCTGAACTGGCCATTCGATTCACGCCGCGCGTCGGGGGACCGCCGCTGCCATCGATCATTGCCGAGCGCTGCACCGGATGCGGTGAATGCGCGACGGCGTGTCCGGCTGACGCAATCACCATGACGCGGGAGACGGCTCATGCATGAACCGATGCTGCACATCGCCTCCGCTGTCGTGATGGCGCGGCCGGAATCGCAGCAGGACGTGGCCGAACGCATCGCATCGCTCAACGGGACCGACGTGGTGGCGGTGGAACGCGGCCGCATCGTCGTGGTGCTGGAGGCCTGCCAGCAGGACCGGATCGCCGAGACGCTGCATCGCATTGCGGCGCTTGGGGACGTGCTGTCGGCGACATTGGTGTTCGAACATTCCGAAGCGATGGGAGAGCTCGCATGAACCGGCGCGACCTGCTGAAGGCGCATGCCGCGGCGGTGGCGGCGCTGGCGGCCGGGGTGGTGCTGCCGGCACGTGCGCAGCCGGTACCGGGCGGGATCGAATCGCTGGAGATCAAGTGGTCGAAGGCGGCATGCCGGTTCTGCGGCACCGGGTGCGGCGTGATGGTTGGCGTGAAGGACGACCGCGTGGTGGCAACGCATGGCGACATGCTGGCCGAGGTCAACCGCGGACTGAACTGCGTGAAGGGGTATTTCCTTTCGAAGATCATGTATGGCGCGGATCGGCTCACGCAGCCGCTGCTGCGCAAGCGCGACGGGCATTACGCGAAGGACGGGGTGCTGACGCCGGTCTCGTGGGACGAGGCGTTCGACGTGATGGCCGCGCAGGCGAAGCGGGTGCTGAAGGCGAAGGGGCCGACGGCGCTGGGCATGTTCATGTC